>Ga0335075_10002548_pt1 | contig 29209 bp, 22 predicted proteins | sample Lox_Sample_24_FD_206723 | JGI IMG/M metagenome (GOLD analysis project Ga0335075, IMG submission 206723) | Soil microbial communities from Loxahatchee National Wildlife Refuge, Florida, United States - Lox_Sample_2.4 | ecosystem: Environmental > Terrestrial > Soil > Wetlands | place: USA...
GCGGACCTGCTGGTGTGGACGACCACGCCGTGGACGCTCGTGTCCAACACCGCCGTCGCCGTCCATCCCGACGAGACCTATGCAATCGCCCGCAAGTCCGGCGAAGGCGACCTCGTGGTCGTGGCCGACTCCCTGTTCGCGCGGGTACTCGGCGTGGGCTGGCATGTCCTCGCCCGGATCCAGGGTTCTGAGCTGGCCGGTGCCACCTACCAGCCCCCGTTCGACCTGGTGCCCGTGCCCAACGCGCACGTGGTGGTCACCGGTTCGTTCGTGACCACCGAGGACGGCACCGGGCTGGTGCACCTGGCGCCGGCATTCGGCGCGGACGACATGGAAACCGGCCGGGCCCACGGCCTGCCGGTGGTCAACCCGATCCGGGGTGACGGCCACTTCGAGGACGCCGTGCCGCTGGTCGGCGGGATGTTCTTCAAGGACGCCGACCCGACGCTGGTCACCGACCTCGACGATCGCGGTCTGCTGTTCCGTTCGGCGCTGCACGAGCACAGCTACCCGCACTGCTGGCGGTGCCACACGCCGCTGATGTACTACGCGCTGCCGTCCTGGTACATCCGCACCACGGCGATCAAGGACGAGCTGCTGGCCGAGAACGAGAAGACCAACTGGCAGCCGCCGACGATCAAGCACGGCCGGTACGGCGAGTGGCTGCGCAACAACGTGGACTGGGCGCTGTCCCGGACCAGGTACTGGGGCACGCCGCTGCCGCTGTGGGTGTGCGGGGAGCAGCACCTCACCTGCGTCGGCTCGCTGGCCGAGCTGTCCGAGCTGGCCGGCCGCGACCTCAGCGCGCTCGACCCGCACCGGCCGTACGTGGACGAGGTCGTCATCGCCTGCCGCGAGTGCGGCGGCGAAGCGCGCCGGGTGCCCGAGGTGATCGACGCCTGGTACGACTCGGGCTCGATGCCGTTCGCGCGGCACGGCGCGCCGCTGCGCAACGAGGCCGTGTTCGAGCGCTCGTTCCCGGCGCAGTTCATCTGCGAGGCGATCGACCAGACCCGCGGCTGGTTCTACTCGCTGATGGCGGTCAGCACGCTGGTGTTCGGCCGGTCCTCCTACGAGAACGTGGTCTGCCTGGGCCTGGTGATCGACGAGCAGGGCCGCAAGATGAGCAAGCACCTGGGCAATGTGCTGGAGCCCATCCCGCTGATGAACGACCACGGCGCGGACGCGCTGCGCTGGTTCTTCGCGGCCTCCGGCTCACCGTGGGCCACCCGCCGGGTGGGCCACGCCACCCTCGAGGAGATCGTGCGCAAGGTCCTGCTCACCTACTGGAACACCGTGTCCTTCCTGGTGCTCTACGCGAACGCCGCGGCGGCCCAGGGCGAGGCGTGGACGGCCGGCCGGATGTCCGAGGCGCCTCCGGCCGCCAGCAGGCCGGTCCTGGACCGGTGGCTGCTCAGCGAGCTGCACACGCTGGTGCGGGACGTCACGTCCGCCCTGGAGGGGTTCGACTCCGCCACCGCGGGCCGCCGGATCGCGGCGTTCATCGATGACCTGTCGAACTGGTACGTCCGCAGGTCCAGGCGCCGGTTCTGGGAGGGCCCGGGCACCGCCGACGGCGCGGCGGCGTTCGCCACTCTGCATGAGTGCCTGGACACGCTGACCAGGCTGATGGCGCCGGTGACCCCGTTCCTGACCGATTACGTCTGGGGCGTGCTGCGGGCCAGCGGCGCCCCCGAGTCGGTGCACCTGGCGTCCTGGCCTGCGGCCGATCCCGGGCTGATCGACGAGCGCCTCTCCGGGCAGATGGCGCTGGCCAGGCGGCTGGTGGAACTCGGCCGCTCGGCGCGCGCCACCGCGGTGGTGCGGGTCCGCCAGCCGCTCGCGCGGGCGCTCATCGGTGCGGCCGGCTTCGCCGACCTGCCCGCCGACCTGGCTGCCCAGATCGCCGATGAGCTGAACGTTCACGAACTCGACACGCTCGCGGCGGTGCCCGAGGGCCTGGTCGACTACACGGTGAAGCCCAACTACCGGGCGCTCGGCGGCCGCTTCGGCAAGGGAACCCCGGCCGTGGCCAAGGCGATCGAGGCGGCGGACGCGGCCGCGCTGGCCGGCGAGCTACGTTCCGGCGGCAAGACCTCGGTGGTGGTGGACGAAGCCCGGGTCAGCCTCGGGCCCGATGACGTCATCGTGACCCAGGTCCCGCGCTCCGGCTGGGCGGTGTCGTCCGCCGGCGGCGAGACCGTCGCGCTCGAGATCGCCATCACGCCCGAACTGCGCCGGGAAGGTCTGGCCCGCGAGATGGTCAGGCTGGTGCAGGACGCGCGCAAGGGCGACGGCCTGGAGGTCACCGACCGGATCTCGCTGCGCTGGAGCACCGCCGACCCCGATCTCGCCGCCGCGCTGACCGAGCACGGGCCGATGATCAGCGCCGAGGTGCTGGCCGTCGACTACGGGCCTCGGTCCGACGGCACGGACCCGGACGCGCGCGAGCACGTCGAGCCCGACCTGGGCCTGGCATTCTGGCTCCGCCCCACCGAGCCAGCCGACTAGCTCTTTCATGATCCCGGAGGATTTTTGCCACATGGAGGACAAAATCCTCCGGGATCATGGAACCACGCCGGGGCTGGTGGCGCGTGTGGCCCGTGGGGCTGATTAGGCCCGTGGGCCGTCCGCTGCCGGTGCCATCCCGGATGGATGGACCAGAGAGCACCCAGAGCGTGCCTAACTGTCCATCCACGACTCCAGGAGGGTGCCGGGCGCCGGGGCTAGTCGTCTTCCAGGACCTGCTCTGGCCGGCAGGCCTTGCACGGCACGCAGCCGGCATCCTCCGCCGCTTGCCTGGTCATGGACTCCAGATCCTCGGGTCCGAGGAACCGGATCAGGATGCACTGGTTGCGGTGATAGCGAGCGATCCCCGGGACGATGATGACCTCGGTGCTCGGGTCCCGCGATTCCTTCTTCGCACCGCCGGACCCAGACGCTGCTTCAGCCTTCGGCTCACCGGCCGGCTCTGTCGCCGTGCCGCTGGCCATGGGAGCCGGCGGCTTGTCCTCGGTCTTGGCTGCGTCCTTCGCTGATGGCTGCTCGGCCGGTGCGGGCGCCTCGGCCGCTGCAGCCGGCTCGGTCCGCGTGACCGGTGCCGCTGGCTCGGATGCTGCGGCTGGCTCGGCGGATCCTCGCCGACCGGGTACGGCTGGCTCGGCTGGGGCGGACGACTCGACCGATGAAGGCTGCTCAGCCGGCCACTCCGGCTGCCGCAGGCGGAACGGCCGCTCTGGTGGCCAATCGCCCTCGCGCTGCGGGCCCTCCGGGCGCCGAGGCGGCGCCGCAGCAGACGTGGGTGCCGCTGGCTCGGCGGGTCCTCGCCGGGGCGGCGCGGTCGGCTCGGCCAGGGCCGACGACTCGACCGCGGAAGGCCGTTCAGCGGCAGGGTCAGCCGGCCACTCCGGCTGGCGCAGGCGGAGCGGCCGATCCGGTGGCCGGTCTCCGCCGCGCCGCGGGTTCTCCGGGCGTGGAGGCAGTGCCGCGAGGTGCTCACTACGGGGTGCCGAAACCGCGCCTGCCGAACTCCCGGCCGCGGTCAGCACCGGGGTCTGGCCAGCCGACGCTTCGGCCGGGGCGGCGCGCGCCGCAGACCGGCGAGCCGGCCTCGCAGCCTGATCCGCAAACGCGGCAGCCTGGCCGACGGGCACCTCGGCCGCCGCGGCCTGGCCAGCGTGAGTCTCGCGGCCAGCGCCGGCGGGCGCCTCGGCCGGGGCTGGCCGGGTGGCGGGCGCCCCGGCCTGGGCGGCGGGCGCCTGGCCGAAGATATCCCCGCGCCATATCAGCATGCCGACGGCGAGCATCACCGCCGACAGCGCCGCCACGCCGATGGCCAGGTAGACCAGTAGCAGGCTATTGGTCAGTACCCCCGCGGCGAGCAGCCCCATGGCGGTAAGCACGACCGCGAGGACGGCACCGAACCGGATCAAGAGCGGGCTCCACGGGCAGTGCTTAACCGGACCATGCCCAGCCACGCCTCTGCTCGGCGGATGTTGCTAGCAGAGGCGGGGCTGGGCACTGGCTGAGCAGGCTTGGCTCGGGCTAGCGGCGGTCGTGGGGGCCAGCGTCAGCCGGGTGGAAGCCGCCATGGCCCACCGGCTCAGGCGCGGGCGCGTACGAGCCGGTCACGCTGGGCTGGCCGCCGTTGCGGACATCCATGCGTCCCATGCCGCCTGCCCCCATGCCGGCCGTCACGGCCGACTGTGGCCCCGTACCTACGGCGGGGAACACGCCGCTGTCGGCCGCGCCCGCCTCGAGGTCGCGAAGCTGGCCTTCGAGGTAGGCCTTGAGCCGGCTGCGGTACTCGCGCTCGAAGGCGCGCAGGTCGTCGACCCGCCGCTCGAGCTCCTCCCGCGACTGGACGAGTGAGCCCATGGCCTGGCGGTGCCGCTCCTGAGCATCACGCTCGAGGCTCTCCGCACGGGCGCGAGCATCGCTGGTGATCTGCTCGGACTGGCGGCGGGCCTTGGTCAGGATGTCGTCGGCCTCGCGCCTGGCGCGCCCGAGCGTCTCATCGGCCTCGCGCCGCGCATCGGCGATCGCCTGGTCGGCCGTCTGCTGGGCCAGGGCCAGTACTCGCGCCGCCGTGTCCATGTTGTCCTCGACGGGCCTGGTGGGCATCATCACCGGCTCTGGCGGCGCGATGCGCTCTGGCTCATGGCGCGGCGGCTCTGCCGCCATCAGGTCGGCCGGGGCCTCGGCATGCGGAGCATTGAGTGCGGGCACCTTGCCCCCGCGCAGCACCTCGGACAGCTTGGCCCGGAGTTCTTCGTTCTCCTGGATCAGCCTGTCGAGTTCCGCTTCGACCTCGTCGAGGAAGGCATCCACTTCCTCTTCGTCGTAGCCGGGCCTGAGCCTCGTCGTGCTGAACTGCTTGTTCCGCACATCCGCGGGCGTCAGTGGCATGTCGTCGTCTCCTTGGCGCGTCGAGCTAGGTCCCCTGTGGACGCTACCCGATCAGATCCTCGGCACCACGGCGTCCAGCAGGATGAGTATCACCAGGAACAGCACCATGAAGCTGAGGTCCAAGGCCACAGTACCGAGCCTGACCGTTGGAATGTAGCGCCTTAGGAATCTCAGTGGTGGATCAGTCGCTGTATACACGACCTCGGCGATCACCAGAACGACCCCGGTGGGATGCCAAGATCGCGAGAAAGCCTGGATCCAGCTGAGGATCAGCCTCCCGATGAGGAACAGCAGGTAGATCCAGAGGACGTAGTACAGAACGTCCTTCACGATGTTCACTGCGCTGCCCTGTCCTCACGCCAGCGCCCGGCTGGCCCGTCACCGTCCGGCGAATCTTTCGCCGTCATGTGTCTAACTCTGATTGAAGAATCCTCGTTCCGCGATGCGGGCCTTGTCCGCGGCGGCCACCTCGATGTTCGCCGGCGACAGCAGGAACACCTTGTTGGTCACCCGGTCGATGCTTCCGCGGAGTCCGAAAATCAGGCCGGCTGAGAAGTCCACAAGGCGCCTGGCGTCGCTGTCGACCATCTCGGTCAGGTTGATGATCACCGGAGTTCCTTCACGGAAATGCTCCCCGATGGTACGAGCCTCATTGTACGTGCGCGGGTGCAATGTGGTGATCCGGGCCAGATCAGTGGTCTGCATGGTCGTCACGGCAGACTCATGGTCCGGCAGCCGGCTGGGCTCCAGGCCGTTCTCGGACGGCCTGGAGACCTCCCGCGAGTTACCCGAGGTGCCCGCGTCGATGAACTCGGCCCCGTACTCTTCGTAATCGTCAGTCTCGTATTGGTCCTGGTAGTTCTCGTCGTAGCGGTTGTCGTCCTCTACCAGGCCGAGATAGACCGCCATCTTGCGCATCGCGCTGGCCATCTTTGTCCTCCGTCATGCCTGCCCGTGCAGCCTCGCTCGCAGACGCGTGCCACGCGTCGGACATTACCTGACGAAGGCGCGCCGGCCTCCGAGCAACGCCGTACCGACGCGCACGTGTGTCGCGCCGGCCTCAATTGCCTGCTCCAGGTCCGCGCTCATGCCCGCCGAGATCATCACCGCATCTGGGTGCGCCGACCGCACCGTGTCAGCCACCCTCCTGAGTTCGGAGAACGCGGGGCCAGCCTCCTTATCGAGCGGCGCCACCGCCATCACGCCGCCGAGGGCCAGGCCGTCCTGCCCGGCTATGGCGTCGGCGACCGCTGCCACCTGCGGGCCGAAGGCACCGCCCCGCTCTGGGTCGCCGTCCAGGCTCACCTGCACCAGGCAGGTGACGACGCGGCCCGCCTGCCTGGCCCGCGAGCCGAGCGCGCTGACCAGGCGCAGCCGGTCCACGGAGTGGACGACCGTTGCGTACGAGACCACGCTGGCCACCTTGTTGGTCTGCAGCTGGCCGACGAAGTGCCAGGTCACTGGCACGCCGAGGGAGGCGCACTCGGCCGCCTTGGGCGCCGCTTCCTGGTCCCGGTTCTCCCCTATGTCGGGCACGCCGAGCTCGCAGAGCAGCCGGATGTCGGACACGGGATAAGTCTTGGTCACCGCTATCAGCGTGACCTCATCACTGGCCCGGCCTGCGGCGTGACACGCCGTAGCGATGCGGGTGCGTACCGCGCTCAGTCGCGCCGCGATCTCGGTCCTGCGGTCCCCCGCTTCACCGGTTCCTGCCGTCACAGGCCCATCATGGCGCCAGCCAGACCAGGCCAGCGAGCCGGCCGGTCAGGCCGTCGCGGCGGTACGAGTACAGGGCCGGTGTCTCGGCCGTGCAGCGCGGGTCGTGGGTAACGGCCTGGACCCCCGCGCCGGCCAGCTGGGCCTCGACGCCCGCACCGACGTCGATCCCGGGAGTACCGGCCCTGGTCACGCAGCCGGACTCGGGCACCTTTCCGGCTACCCGCTCCCGCATCTGCACAGGCACCTCGTAGCACCCGCCGCAGATGTGCGGGCCGATCACGGCGTGCATCCGGGCCGGCTCCGCGCCAGCCGCCGACATCGCCGACACCAGTTCGCTGACCACCCCGGCCGCCATCCCCTCGCGGCCCGCGTGCGCCACGCCGACGATGCGCGCCTCGGGATCAGCGAGCAGGACCGGAGCGCAGTCGGCCATCAGCACCCCGAGGGCCAGCCCGGGGACGTCGGTGAACCTGGCGTCCGCCTCGGGAAGGGCGGCCTCGGCTGACCCGCCGGCGTACCGCACGGCCGAGCCGTGCACCTGCTGCATCCAGGTCAGCCGGCCGGGGTCGAGGCCGCACGCCCGCGCGACCAGGCGCCGGTTCTCGGCCACGGCGGCCGGATCGTCGCCGACCGACCGGCCCATGTTCAGCGTGTCGAAGGGCGCCGCGCTAACGCCGCCACCGCGGCCCGTGAACATGAACAGCACCCCATCGGCCAGCTCGACGGGCCGGCCCAGCTCGTCGCCGTCCGGCGACGGCTCGCCACTCACTTGAGAAAGTCTGGCACGTCGAGATCGTCGTCTTCCTCGAAGACCACGGACGAACGCCGGGTGCTCGAGGTTTCCGGTGTCCACGGGGCGCCCGTTCCCGGGCCGGCCCGGCCAGGACCGGGCGAGGGCTCCTGGCCCCCGGCCTTGGACTCGGCGATCCGCGGGGCCGGCACCCCGTCGACGACCGAACCCCGGTCACCAGCCTCGGCCTCGTCAGCGGGCGGCTGGCCGGCCTGGGCCGAGCCCGCCTCGGCGGGCTCGCTGTCCGCTGCGTGCGCGACGTCCGGCTCGGCGGCCGCGCTGGGCTCTGGGGCCGAGGGCCTGGCGGTGGGCAGCGCGGGAGAGGCGGCCGGGGAGGGAGAAACCGCCGGGCGGGCGGACGAGGAAAGGCCCGGGGACGCGGGAGAAATACCCGCATCCGGAGGCGCGAACGGCGCCCAGCCCCCGCCCGACCGCAGCCCATCGGAGGCCGGTGCCGCGCCGTAACCGGCCGCGCCGGTCGCTCCGGCGACCGGCCTGGGCCGGCCGACGTCAGATTCATCGAACCCGGCGGCGATGACGGTGACCCGTACCTCGTCGCCAAGCGCGTCGTCGATGACCGCGCCAAAGATGATGTTGGCATCGAGCGCGGCCGAGCTGGAGACCAGCTGGGCGGCCTCGTGGATCTCGAACAGGCCGAGATCGGAGCCGCCCTGGATGGAGAGCAGGACGCCGTGGGCCCCGTCGATGCTCGCCTCGAGCAGCGGGCTGGAGATCGCCTTCTCGGCCGCGGCCACCGCCCGGTCGTCGCCGCGGGCCGAGCCGATGCCCATCAGCGCGGAACCCGCCCCGGACATGACCGATTTGACGTCGGCGAAGTCCAGGTTGATCAGGCCGGGGGTGGTGATCAAGTCGGTGATCCCCTGGACACCGGACAGCAGCACCTGGTCGGCCGCCTTGAACGCGTCCAGCACGCTGACCTGCCGGTCGGAGATGGACAGCAGCCGGTCGTTGGGGATCACGATGAGCGTGTCCACCTCGCCGCGGAGCCTGTCGATGCCCGAGTCCGCCTGGGCGGCCCGGCGCTTGCCCTCGAACCCGAACGGCCGGGTGACCACGCCAATCGTGAGCGCGCCGAGCGAGCGGGCCACGTTGGCCACGACCGGAGCGCCCCCGGTGCCGGTTCCGCCGCCCTCGCCGGCCGTGACGAAGACCATGTCGGCGCCCTTGAGCACCTCCTCGATCTCCTCGCGGTGGTCTTCTGCGGCCTTCGCGCCGATGTCGGGGTTCGCGCCCGCGCCCAGGCCGCGAGTGAGCTCCCGGCCGACGTCGAGCTTGACATCGGCATCGCTCATGAGCAGGGCCTGTGCGTCCGTGTTGATCGCGATGAACTCGACGCCCTTGAGCCCCTCCTCGATCATCCGGTTAACGGCATTGACGCCGCCCCCGCCGATACCGACGACCTTGATGACCGCCAAATAGTTCTGCGGTGCTGCCACGAGGAGAGAACCTTTCCGCTCGTTTGCTATATCGCGTTTCCGCTGGCCACCGCGCCGCCGGTTACCCTGGCCAACCTCGGAAAACTACACGTTGGCAGCTTGCCGAAATTCGCCCCCAAATAACATCGGCCAGGCACGTTCCGGGGTTTCCAGCGAGTCAACTCTCACCCTCAACTTGAGATTTAGAGTTATGTCAAGCGGCTGATTAATAGGGACAGTAGGGTTGTCCGCCACCTGCGGTCAACTAACCGCGCCGCACCGGGTCCGGCGTGTTGCGCGAGCACACCCGGCCAGCCGCCACCGAGCTCATTCTCCTCCGGTAACCGCGGTGTCCGGGTCGCTTAGGTTATAGAAAGACGCTTTCGTGCGCATCAGGATCGCCAGCTCGGCCGCCTTGGCCGCGGGCCGGTCCGGGCCACCCCAGAGCACCGTGATCTTGTGCCGCAGGTCAAGCGTCACCGCATTCGCCGATGGCGCGGCCACCGCGCGCACCAGGCCGAGCAGCTGCGGCGGAAGCTCCCGCAGCACGCTGACCACCGCCTCGATCGCCGGGCTGCCGCGCAGCGCGGCCAGGTTCCCCGCGGAGACCAGCAGGGTCATCCCCGGCGGGCGCTTGGCCACGTGACTGACCACGACCCCGAATCTGTCGATCAGCGCGAATCCGTTGCCCGACGCCACGGCGAGCACCGGCGTTCGCACCCGGACCGCGATCACGACCGAATCCGGCCAGTCCCGGCTGACCTGAGCAGACTGGATCTGGGCGATCCGCTCGACCCGGCGGGCCACGGCCGCCGTGTTGATCCGGATGAGCGGGGTGCCTGGCGCGATACCGGCCGCCCGGATCACCTCGGCCCTGGGCACCGAATGGTTCCCGGTGACGGTTACGGAGCGGGCCACGAGCAGGCTCGAGCCGAGCAGCGCCCAGACCGCCCCGGCCAGGATGGCCAGCGCGGCGACCGCGAAGAACCCGGCCTTCCACCGGCCAGCCGGACGGGCGGACGGCGCGGGACCCGCGCCCCGGGGGCGGCTGGCCGGGCCAGGCTGGGTCTTCGGGCCCGATCCGCCGTCGGCGTCCCGTTCAAGAATCATCGCCATCACCCGGCGCGCTCGCGCAGCGCGGCCACGATCTTGGGGCCGAGCAGGGTGACGTCGCCCGCACCCATGGTCAGCACGAGGTCGCCGGGCTTGGCCAGTCCCGCGATGACGTCGGGCACCGCTGCGGGGTCGGGCATGAAGCGCGCCCGGCCGCCCGGCACGGCAGACACGATGATCATCCCGGTGATGCCAGGCTCGGGCTCCTCGCGGGCGGCGTAGACGTCGAGGACCAGGGCCTCGTCGGCCAGCCCCAGCGCCGCGCCGAACTCGGCGGCGAAGAACCTGGTCCGGCTGTAGAGATGCGGCTGGAACACGGCGATGACCCGGCCGCCCGCGGCCACCTCCCGGGCGGCGGTGAGATCGGCCGCGACCTCGGTCGGGTGGTGCCCGTAGCTGTCCAGCACGCGCACGCCATCCGCCTCGCCCTTGGGCTCCATGCGGCGCTGGGCCCCGCGGTAGGCCTCCAGCCCAGCGATCACGGTCTCGGTGGGCACGCCCAGTTCCACGGCGGTCGCGAAGGCGGCCGTGGCGTTGAGCGCGTAGTGCCGGCCGGGCACGCGGATGGTGAGCGTGCGCGGGGCCGCGCCCGGCGCGGTCACGGTCAGCCGGGTGGTCATGCCCAGCACGCTCACCTCGGTCACCCGGTAGTCGGCGCCGGGCGATTCGCCGTAGGTCCGCACCCGCAACTCCAGGCGCGCCGCGGCGGCCGCCAGGGCCGCGGCGCGGGGGTCGTCCCGGCCCGCGACCAGCAGTCCGCCCTCGCGGATCTTGCCCACGAACGCGCCGAACGTGGCCTCGATCTCGGCCAGGTCCTGGTAGTTGTCCAGGTGCTCGGCCTCGATGCAGGTCACCACCGCGGCCGTGGGCGACAGCATCAGGAACGACCCGTCGCTCTCGTCCGCCTCGGCCACGAACCACTCGCCGGTGCCCTCGTCGGCGCCGAGGCCGGTCTCGGCCAGGATCCCGCCGATCACGTAGGACGGATCCGCGCCGCTGCGCCGCAGCACGGTGGTCAGCATGGAGGTGATCGTGGTCTTGCCGTGCGTGCCGGAGATGGCGATGCCCTGCTTGCCCATCATGATCGAGGCCAGCACCGCCGCCCGGGGCAGGACCGGTATCCCGAGCCGCCGGGCCTCCACGATCTCGAGGTTGCGGTCCCCGATGGCCGACGGGGTGGTCACGACCGTGTCCGCCCCGGCCACGTGCTCCTCGGCGTGACCCACGTAAACGGTCGCGCCGAGCCGGGCCAGCTCGTCGAGCTGGGGCGAGGCGGCCCGGTCGCTGCCGGACACGGCGACACCCCTGGCCAGCATGATGCGGGCGATACCGGACATCCCGGCGCCGCCGATGCCGACGAAATGCACCCGGCCCAGCTGGTCGACCGGCACCGCTGGCACCGGTGTTACCAGGCCCATGTCAGGCTCACCTCCTCGCCCACCCAGTTCCACCCTGGCCGCCGAGGCCCACCGGCGCCTGGCTGCTCTTCCACCCCACGCTTCCCTCCCACCCCATCATGCCTTCCGCCTCTCGCGCCCCTCGCTCACCAGCGCGGGCGCCCGCCCCGGCGGGCCCCGCCCCCGCTTGCCCCGCCCCGGCTTGCCCCGCCCCGTATGACGTCCATGACCGCCGCGGCCAGCCAGCGGTCGGCATCCCTCTTGCCCGCTCCCTGCGCCGCGTGTGACATCGCGGCGACCAGCTCGGGGTCGAGCAGGACCGGGAGCAGCGTGTCCGCTATCCATTCCGGACTGAGCTGACTGTCGTCGATGATGATCCCACCGCCGACCTGCTCGATCGGCGCGGCATTCAGCCGCTGCTCGCCGTTGCCGTGCGGCAGCGGGACGTAGGCGGCGGGCAGGCCGACCGCGGTGAGCTCCGCGCACGTCATCGCGCCGGCCCGGCACAGCGCGAAATCGGCGGCCGCGTACGCGAGGTCCATCCGGTCCAGGTAGGGCAGCGTCACATAGGGCGTCCCTCCCCCGGGTGGCGGCACGCCGATGTCGGAGCGGGGCCCGATGATGTGCAGCACCTGGACGCCCGCGGCGCGGATCCAGCCCGCGGCGGCCAGCACAGCCCGGTTCAGCGATCTGGCGCCCTGTGACCCGCCGGTCACCAGCAGCACGGGAAGGTCAGGCCTGAGGCCGAAATGCGCGCGGGCCTTATCTCCGAGCGCGAGCCGGTCGAGGCCGGCTATCTCGCGGCGGATCGGTATGCCGATGTAGGTGGCGTGCGCGAGCTTGGTGCCCGGCTGCCCGGTGAAGACGTGCCGGGTGAGCCGCACTCCGATCCGGTTGGCCAGGCCCGGCCGGGAGTTGGCCTCGTGCACCACGATCGGGATGCCGCGGCGCCGGGCGGCCAGGTACGCGGGCGTGGCCACGTAACCGCCGAATCCAACCACCACGTCGGCCTGGGCGCGGTCGAGCGCGGCGGTGGTGACGCCGATGGCGGAACCCAGCCGCGCGGGCACCGACAGCAGTTGCGAGTCCAGCGAGCGCGGCAGCGGGACGGCGGGAATGAGCGCGAGGTCATAGCCGCGGAACGGCACCAGCCTGGTCTCCAGCCCGCGCTCGGTGCCCAGGCACGTGATCGGGATCCGCGGATCGGCGCGCCGCAGGGCATCGGCGAGGGCCAGCGCAGGCTCGATGTGGCCGGCTGTGCCGCCTCCCGCGAGAACGACGCTCAACGAGTGCTCGCCTCCCATGGTCGTTCGTGCGGCCGGCCCGGGCTCAGCTCCGTTGCCGGGTCAGGCCAAGCCAGCTTAGGACCCGCAGCAACGGCCCGGGGCCAGCAGCGGCCAGCGCCTGGCTGGCGCCAGGCTCTCGCTTGGCGAACGACATCAGCATGCCGAGCGCGACCAAGGTCACCAGCAGCGACGACAGCCCGGCCGAGACCAGCGGCAGCGGCACCCCGGTGATCGGCAGGATCCCGATCACCGCACAGACGTTGACCAGGGCCTGCACCACAATCCAGGTGGTCGCGGCGGCCGCGGCCAGGCGCATGAAGGTGTCCGGCACGCGGCGGGCGATCCGCAGCCCAGCGTAGGCGAGCCCGCAGTAGAGGAACGTCACGCACAGCGTGCCGACCAGCCCGAGTTCCTCGCCGATCACCGCGAAGATGAAGTCGGTGGTGGACTCCGGCACCCATCCCCACTTCATCTTGCCGGCGCCGAGCCCCACGCCGAACCACCCGCCCGACCCGACCGCGGTCTGGCCCTCGTGCGACTGCCAGCCGACCGTCAGCACGTTGGCCTGCGGGTTGAAGAATCCGGTGATCCGTTGCAGCCGGTAGGGGGCCACGATGACCAGGACGATCATGGCGAAGCCCATCAGCCCGAGCATGCCCGCGAACAGCCGCATCGGCGACCCGATCACCCAGAGCAGGGCCAGGAAGATCACCAGCAGGATGAACGTGGTGCCGAGGTCGTCGCCAAGCATGACCAGCAGGCTGAGGATCGCGGCCCCGGGCAGCAGCGGTATCAGCAGGTGCCGCCACTCGTTGAGCTGCCCCGCCTTCTCCTTGCGGGCCAGCAGGTCGGCGCCCCAGAGCACGAAGGCCAGCTTGGCGAACTCGGACGGCTGGACCTGGAAGCCCATGATCCCGATCCAGCGCTCGCCGCCGAGGACGGTATGGCCGACCGCCAGCACCAGCATCAGGCCGAGCACGGAGGCCGCGATCATCGGGTAGACGGCGGCCCGGAACACCACCGGCGACGACCTGGCCGCGATCCACATCAGCGGCAGCCCGATCACCACGCCGAGCAGCTGCTTCTGGAACCCCCCGTACGGCGACCCGCCCTGCGCGATGGCCTGGGCCGACGAGGTCGAAAGCACCATGACCAGCCCGAGCGCGAGCAGCAGCATGGTGATGCCGAGGACCAGGTAGTAGGACGTGAGCGGCCGGTCAAGCAGCCGGAGGGTGGCGATCACCCGGCCGCCCGGACGCGCCTGCCGCGCCTGCCGCTCGGGCGCCCGGTCCATCGTGCCGGCGCTCACGGCATTTTCCGGTTCGCTCGCCCCTCACCTACGGCCCCGCCACAGGCCGCTTCCCCGTTCACGCCGCAGCCACCGCCCGGTCCCCCTTCACGCCTGCTCACTGCTGTTCCGCCAGCCGCCCGACCGCCTTAGCGAACGCGTCGCCGCGCTCCGGATAGTCACGGAACATGTCGAACGACTGCGCGGCCGGCGCCAGCAGCACGGTGTCGCCGGGCAGGGCCAGCCGGGCGGCCTCGGCCACAACGAGATCCATGGCTCCAGTGTCGGTGCGGATGGCCTCCACGACCGGGACATCTGGCGCGTGTCGCGCCAATGACCTCCGGATAACGTCCCGGTCGGTCCCGAGCAGCACCGCGCCGCGCAGCCGTGGCCCGGCCGCGCCGACCAGCAGGTCGATGTCGGCGTCGGCGCCACGGAACAGGCCTCCAGCGATCCAAACCACCGAGGGGTAGGCGGCGAGCGAGGCCGCCGCCGCGTGCGGGTTGCTCGCCTTGGAGTCGTCGACGTAGTCCACGCCGCCGATCCGGGCGACCAGGCTCATCCGGTGGGGTTCGGGCTGGAACGCCGCCAGCCCGGCCCTGACCTCGGCCGGCGGCACGCCGTAGGCCCGGGCCAGCGCCGCCGCGGCCAGCGCATCGGCCACGTTGTGCGGCACCGCCGGGCGCACGTCGCCGACGCCGGCCAGGACGACTCCGGCCGGATCGCCGAACGCCCGGTCCAGCAGGACGTCGCCGGCGACGCCGAGCTCGCCCGGCCCGGGAGCGCCCAGCCGGAACGCCACCACCACGGCCGGGTCCGGCGCGGCGGCGGCGAGCTCCAGCGAGCGGGCATCGTCGGCATTGCACACGGCCACCGTCCCCGGCGCGTAGATCCGCCCCTTGGCCCGCGCGTAGGCCTCGAGATCGCCGTGCCAGTCGAGATGGTGCGCCGCGACGTTGAGCACCACGGCCGCGAACGGCCGCAGCGACTTGCTCCAGTGCAGCTGGAAGCTGGACAGCTCGACCGCCAGGACCTGGTAGGGCTCCGGCTCGGTGACCGCCTCGACGACCGAGAGGCCGACGTTGCCGGCGGCGATGCCGCGGTACCCGGCCGCGCGCAGCATGGCCGCGAGCATCCGCACGGTCGTGGTCTTGCCGTTGGTCCCGGTCACCGCCAGCCAGTCCTGCCTGGTCCCGTCGGCCAGCGCCGGGCGCAGCAGCCAGGCCAGCTCGACGTCGCCGATGACCGGGATGCCAGCCGCCTGCGCGGCGACGAGCAGCGGGGTACCCGGCCGCCACCCGGGCGTGGTGACCACCAGCTCGGTGCCCGCCGGGAGCTGCGGGGCCGGGTCAAGCGCGACCGTGACGCCCAGGCCGGCCAGCTCGCGGGCGGCCGCGCGGTTGGCCTCGCTATCACGCGCGTCGACCGCGGTGACCCGGGCGCCGCGCGCCGCCAGCGCCCGGGCCGCGGGCGGGCCGGAGACGCCCAGGCCGCTGACGCAGACCCGCAGGCCGGCCAGGCGCTCCACGACGCTCCCTGTGCGCGCCTCCGGCACGTTGCTCATCTTGCGCGCCTCCGGCACGTTGCTCATCTTGCGCGCCTCCGGCACGTTGCTCATCTTGCGCGCCTCCGGCACGTTGCTCATCTTGCGCGCCTCCGGCACGACGCTCACCCGCCCGGGAGCCAGGCGACGTAGAAGATGGCCAGGCCGAGCGCGATGAACAGGCCGGCGATCAGCCAGAATCTGACCACGATCGTGGTCTCGGCCCAGCCCAGCAGCTCGAAGTGGTGCTGCAGCGGGGCCATCTTGAACACCCGGCGCCCGGTTATCTTGTACGACCCCACCTGGATGATCACCGACAAGGTGATGATCAGGAACAGCCCGCCCAGGATCAGCAGCAGCAGCTGGGTCTTGGTGCACACGGCGAGCCCGGCGAGCACGCCGCCCAGTGCGAGCGAGCCAGTGTCGCCCATGAAGATCCGGGCCGGCGGGGCGTTCCACCACAGGAAACCGAAGCAGGCGCCGAGAACCGTCCCGGCCACCACGGCGAGGTCGAGCGGATCCCGCACCGGGTAGCACTGCGCGGACAGGAAGGCCGTGCAGGCGTTCTTGTACTGCCAGATCCCGACCAGCACGTACGCGGCCAGCACCAGGATCGTCGCGCCGGTGGCCAACCCATCCAGGCCGTCGGTCAGGTTCACCGCGTTCGACCACCCGGCGATCATCAGGACGATCCACAGCACGAACGGCAGCACCCCGATCGCGGGCCCGACGTCGCTCAGGAACGAGATGTGCGCATCGGCCGGGGTGATGTCGAACCCGTCCGGGTGGTGCAGCACCTCCACGGCGAAGATGGCGCCGACCACCGCCTGCCCGGCCAGCTTGGCGCCGCTGCGCAGGCCTAGGCTCCGCTGCTTATAGATCTTGATGAAGTCGTCGGCGAAGCCGACCGCGCCGAGGCCGGTCATCAGCGCCAGCACGAGCAGGCCCGACCAGGTCATGGGGTCCTTGGTCAGCTCGTGCCCGGTGACGTAGCCGATCAGCGAGGCGACCACGATGACCGCGCCGCCCATCGTCGGCGTGCCGCGCTTGGTGAGGTGCGCGGTCGGGCCGTCCTCCCTGATCTCCTGGCCGTAGCCGCGTCTGGCGAAGATCCTGATGGCGAGCGGCGTGCCGAACAGCGCCAGCACCATTGCGACACCGGCCGAAACCAGGATGGTCCTCACAGCGGCAGCTCCCCGGTCAGCGCGAGCGCCACACGCTGCAGGTTAGCCGCTCGCGATGCCTTGACCAGCACAACGTCGCCCGGCCCGGCCAGCCGGCCGACCGCGGCCACCGCCGCCGCCGCGTCAGGCACCTGCAGCAGCTCGCCTCCCCGCCAGGACGGATCCGCCTTGGCCCCGGCCAGCATCGGTGCGGCCTGTTCACCCACCACGATCAGCCCGGCCAGACCGGCCCGTGCGGCCTGGTGGCCCGCCTGCTCATGCAGCTCTTCCGCCTGGGCGCCCAGCTCGGTCATGTAGCCCAGCACGGCGAACGCGCGGCCGCGGCCGGCCATGGCGGCCACCGCCGACAGCGCCGCGCTGAGGGCCTCGGGATTGGCGTTGTACGCGTCGTTGACGACCGTCACCCCGTCTGGCCGCCTGGTCACCTCCATCCGCCACCGGCTCCGGGCGGTCGACGCCGACAGTCCGGCCGCGATCTCGGCGATGCCCAGGCCAAGCTGGCTGGCCAGCGCGGCGGCGGCCAGCGCGTTGGCGACGTTGTGCTCGCCGTGCAGCCGCAGCTGCACCGGCGCCGACCCGGCCTCGGTGACCAGCGTGAAGCTGGGCCGGCCCGCATCGTCGAGCACGACGCCGGCCGCGCGGTAGTCGGCGCCGGGGACCCGGCCGAAGGTCACCACCCGCGCGGCCGTGCTCCCGGCCATGGCCAGCACCCGCGGGTCGTCGGCGTTCAGCACCGCCACGCCGTCGGCGGGCAGCGCCGCTGGCAGCTCGGCCTTGGCCCGCGCGACGTCTTCGATGGTGCCGAACACGCCGGCGTGCGCGTGACCGACGCACAGCACTACACCGAAGCGCGGCGGCGAGATCCGGCACAGCGCGGCGATGTGCCCGGGGCCGCGCGCGGACATCTCGGCCACCAGGTACCTGGTCTCATCGGTCACCCGCAGCACGGTCAGCGGATGGCCTTGCTCGTTGTTGTAGGAGTTCTTCGGGGACACCGTCGGGCCTAGGGTCTCGATGAGCTGAGCGGCGAAGTCCTTGGTGGTCGTCTTGCCCGCGGAGCCGGTGATCGCGGCGATGATCAGGCCGGGCAGCCGGCCCACGACCGCCGTGGCCAGGGCGCCCAGCGCGGCGGGCACGTCGGGGACGATCAGCGCGGGCACGCCGACCGGCCGGGTTGCCAGCACGGCCGTCGCCCCGGCCGCGACCGCCGCGGCCGCGAAGTCATGCCCGTCGGCGCGGGTGCCGGGCAGCGCGGCGAACAGGCTGCCCGGCCGGGCCTGGCGGGAGTCGATGATCACCGGTCCGGTCACCGTCGCGCCCGGGTCCGCGACCAGGTCGGCCCGGGCCCCGGTGATCTCGGCTATCTGGGCGACGGACAGCGGGATCATAGGTCCCCCAGTTCGGCATCGGCCGGCGCCGGGCCGGCCCGTCCGCCCGGCGCGGCCAGGCGGCGCGCCAGCGCTTCCGCGGTCACCTCGCGGTCATCGAACGGCAGGACTGACGAGCCGGTGTACTGACCGCGCTCGTGCCCCTTGCCTGCGACCAGCACCACGTCTCCCTTGGTTGCCCTGGTGATGGCCAGGCCGATGGCGGCCGCGCGGTCGGGCTCGATGATCACGTGCGCCCGGTCGCGGGCGGGGACGGTCAGCGCGCCCGCCAGCATCTCGGCCAGTATGCCAAGAGGATCTTCCGAGCGCGGGTTGTCGTTGGTGAAAATCGCCACGTCAGCGAGCCCGGCGGCGGCGGCGCCCATCATCGGGCGCTTGGCCCGGTCCCGGTCGCCGCCGCAGCCCAGGACGATCGCGAGATTCCCCAGCGTGACCGGCCGCAGCGCGTCGAGTACCGCCCGCACCGCGCCAGGTTTATGCGAGTAATCAACGAATACGGTGAAATCTTGGCCCGCCTCGACCCGCTCAAGCCGGCCGGGCACGCCCGGGCACGCGGCCACTCCGGCCACGGCGGTGGCTATACCCACGCCCGCCTCGACCAGCGCCACGATCGCGCCCAGCGCGTTGGCCACGTTGAACGGCCCGGGCAGGGCCACCGACGCGTCGGCCTCCACGCCGCCGGGGCCGATCACCCGGAACGCGCTCCCGTCTGCCCCGCCGCGCAGGTCGGCCGCGCGCCAGTCCGCGGCCGGGTTCCCGGCCGCTGAGTAGGTGGTCAGCGGGATCTGCGGGGCCGCGGCCAGGATCCGGCCGTGCTCGTCGTCCAGGTTGACCACCCCGGCCCGGGCATAGGCCGGGGTGAACAGGGTTGCCTTGGCGGCGAAGTAGGCATCGAGTGTCTCGTGAAAGTCCAGGTGGTCCTGGGACAGGTTGGTGAACAGCGCCACGTCGTAGGACGTCCCGGCGACGCGGCCGAGCGCCAGGGCGTGGCTGGAAACCTCCATGGCCGCCGCCGTCACCCCCTGCTCCGCCATGGCGGCCAGCAGCGCCTGCAGGTCGGTGGCCTCCGGGGTGGTCAGGCTGCTGTCGGCCACGACATCGCCGATGCGGGTCTGCACGCCGCCGATCAGGCCGGTCAGGTGGCCCGCCGCCCGCAGCCCGGACTCGAGCAGGTATGTCGTGGTGGTCTTGCCGCTGGTTCCGGTCACCCCGATCAGGGTCAGCCGCCCCGACGGCTGGCCGTAAATCCAGGCTGCGATCTCGCCCAGCCTCGATCGCGGGTCGCCGACCACAAACACCGGCAAACCGGACCGGATCGCCAGCTCCTTGCCGGTCGGATCGGTGAGGATGGCCGCGGCTCCCGCGTCTGCGGCCTGCACGCAGAAGCGCGCGCCGTGATGCTGGCTCCCGGGCAGCGCGGCGTACAGGTCGCCGGGGCGCACGCGGCGTGAGTCGTGTGTGACCCCGGTCACCCCACGTGAGGTGCCCGGAACGGACAGCGGGCGGGGGGCGTCCCGGCCGGCCGTCCTCACCCCGAGCAGCGCTGCCAGCCCCGCGAGCGGGCGCAGGGGGACACGGCGTGGGCGCAGATCCGCTGACACGGGCCGAGATTACCTCCGTTCACGGCGCCATGAGCCGGACGTAGGGACGCTTGGCTCCGTCCGGCGGTATCTTCAGGGTCTGCAGCGCGAACTTTGCCACGTTGTAGAAAACGGGCCCGGCGATCTGATCGCCAAAGTATCCGCCGCGGGTGGGGTCCTGGACGTTCACTGCCACCACGATCTGCGGGTCGGCCGCCGGAGCGATGCCGATGTAGCTCGACCCGTACTCGCACAGGCAGCTTTGCCCCGGCGCGGCCTCCTGCGACGTGCCGGTCTTGGCGGCGATCGTGTACCCGGAGATCAAGCCCCACGGTTCGCCGCCGTCCGCGTCGACCAAGGGGACCTGCTGCAGGATCCCCATCAGTTCCCGGGCGGTCTTCGGCTCCAGCACCCGGGTCCGGCGCGGCGCGGGCGTGGGTGTGAACCTCCCGTTGCCGTTCGTGGTGCCGGCCACGATGGACGGCTGGACCCGCACCCCGCCGTTCGCGATCGTCGCGTAGACGCTGGCCATCTGCACCGCGTTCACGGCGACCCCCTGCCCGAAGGACAGGGTGTAGCGGGTGTCGCCATACCATTGCGGGGTTCCGGGCCGGGGCAGGATTCCCGGGCTCTCCCCGGGCAGGTTCAGCCCGGTGGCCTGACCGAGCCCGAACGCCCGGAGGTACTGGTACTGGATCTGCGGGCTGACATGCTGCACGACCTGCACCATGCCGTCATTGAGCGAGTTGGCGATGATCCCGGCGATTGTGTATCTCGCCGTCGGGTGGTACTCGCCGTCATGGAACGAGAAACCGTCGACCACGATCTTGTCGGGCACCGTGTAGGTACTCATCGGCGTCTGCCCGCCACGCTCGAACGCGGCGGCGGCGGTGATCACCTTCGCCGTGCTGCCCGGCTGGAACACGTCCTGCACCGGGATGTCCGTGGTCGCGGCCACGCTGGCCGGGTCGGCCGGGTTGAACGTCGGGTACTGGGCGAGCGCCAGGATACGGCCGGTGTGCGGCTGCATCACCACGACCGAGCAGTCCTTGGCCCGCGCCGCCTTGACCTCGGCAGCGCACTGCTGCTCGGCGTACCACTGGATGTCGGCCTGGATGGTCAGCTGCAGGCTGCCGGCGGGCACCGGGTTGCGCAGGATCTGCTCGGTCTGCGGGATCGGCTGCGGGTCCGGTCCCGGGCTCATCGCGACCTCTTCGCTGCCGTCACGCCCGCTCAGCAGGGAGTTGTACTCCTGCTCGAGCCCGGCCATTCCCTGCAGGTCACCCGCTGCGTCGGTGTCGGTAAAGCCGACCACGTTGGCGGCGAGATCGCCGTTCGGGTACTCCCGGGAATAGCTCGGGATCTCATGGATGCCCGGCAACTGGAGCCCGGTGATCCTGGCCCCGGTCGCCGCGGGGACGTTCTGCTTGAGCACCACATACTGGGGCGACGACGGATGATCGACCAGCGCCTCGATGGCCGCGGCGGCCATGCCGAGCGGGCCGGCCAGCGCAGCGGCCACCCGGGCCCGCTTGGCCTGCGGTATCTGGACCGGGTCGGCGTAGACCAGGTCGGTCTGCACAGTCATGGCCAGGATCGTGCCGTCGCTGCTGGTGATGGAGCCCCGCACGACCGGGATCGGGGTCGGCTGCGGAGGCAGCATCTGCTGCTGCGCGACCGCCCGGTAGTGCGCCCAGTGCAAGCCCTGCAGCTGCACCAGCCGGACAGCGACCAAGGCCAGCACGAGCCCGATGCACACCAGCGAGATATTCAGGCGCCGGACCGGTCCAGCCCGGCGCAGACTTGGGCGGGCCGGAGGGAGCCGAACCTGGCCGGGGCGGCCGGTGCCAGCACCGGCCCGGCTGCGGCGATCATTGACCTGGCTGATCCGCCCGGCGCGGCCGCCCCCCGGGCGGCCGGGCGCCGGCCGCGGCGACGAGGGCCTCCTCCTGGCTCCATCGGAATATCTCCGGCCGCCTTCAGGCCGCCTGCCGCCACCCTCACCGGGCCTCCGGTCGGCGCCAGGTCCGCGCGGCCCGGCCGGCGGCGCGACGCGCCGGGCCGGGCCGCGAGGGTCCCGCCCCGGCCGTTCGTGACGGCTCCCAGAACCGTCGCCGGGCGTCACGGGGTATACCCGGGCACGGCGTAGGCTCCCCCGGCCCGGGACAGCGTGGTGTAGGTGTGGCCGTTCCTCAGGTCAATGAAGTTGAGCACCGGCTGTATCCGCAGGCCAAGCCGGAGCGCCCGCTGCTCGATCGAGCTCGGCGACTGCTCGGCCGCCACCTGCCACTGCAGTTGCTGCACCCGCTGCGCCGCCGCCGCGTTGCTCTGCTGCAGGTTACTGATCTGGAACGAGGCGGCGGCCAGGGTGGTGTTGATCAGCAGCAGACAAACCAGCCCGCCGCTGAGCAGGCCAAGCACGAGCAAGATGAACGGAGTGCGCGACGCGGACCGCCGCCCGGCGCCACGGGCATCCCGCCCCCGTCCCGCGGTCCGGACCGGGCCGGAGCGAGCCGCCGCGCCGACGGCGGGACTGGCCGGCCCGCTGGCCGGCGCGAACGAATGGACCGTTGAGCTCGCCATGGGCTGCCTTCTGGTCCATTCATGCGACGCCGGTGGCGCCGAATCCGCCGGTGCCGGCGTCGGCCGGCGGCGGGCCGGGCGGGCGGGCCCGCGAGTAGGGTGAGCGGGCGCGGCGGGGTGAGCGGGCGCGGCGGAACGCAGCCGGGCGGGGCGAGCCGCACGCGCCTGGCGCCCCTCCGGCGGCTTGGCTGGCGCGGCTTGACCTGGATTCCTGGGACCCGTTCTGACCGTGGTATTCATTCAGCGCTGTCCGTTCTGGAGTTTCATGCCGCTAGTACTCGCTCGGCGGCGCGCAGCCGCGCCGACGCGGCGCGCGGGTTGGCCGCCACTTCCTCGGCCGTGGGCCGCTGCGCGCCCCGGGTGAGGAGCCGGAACCGAGGCCGGGCGGCCTCGAGCTGAACCGGCAGGCCGGGCGGCGTCGTGTCCGCCGCGCTGGCCGCGAGCGCCTGCTTGACCATGCGGTCCTCGAGCGAGTGATAGGCCAGCACCACGATCCGGCCGCCGACCGCCACCGCGTCGAGCGCCGCGGGCAGGGCCAGCCGCAGCGCCTCGAGTTCGCCGTTCACCTCGATCCGCAGCGCCTGGAAGGTGCGCTTCGCCGGGTTGCCCCCAGTGCGCCTGGCCGGAGCCGGGATCGAGTCGCGCACGATCTCGGACAGGCGCATGGTTGACGTGAGCGGCGCGGCCGACCGCTCCCTGACCACGGCGTCCGCGATGCGCCGGGCATAGCGCTCTTCGCCGTACTCGCGCAGCACCTGGGCCAGCCGGGCGGCGGGATAGGTGTTGACTACGTCGGCCGCGGTCAGCGGCGCCGACCGGTCCATCCGCATGTCCAGCGGCGCGTCGTAGGAATAGGCGAACCCGCGGTCCGGGTCATCGAGCTGCGGGGAGGAAACCCCTAGGTCGAACAGCACGCCGTGCACGCTCGGCTGGCCGAGCGCGGCCAGGATCTCGCCGATCGCGTCGTACCTGGCGTGGACCAGCGTGACCCGGCCGCCATACGGCGCCAGGATCCGGCGCGACTCCTCGATCGCGGCCTCGTCAGCGTCCACGCCGATCAGGGTCAGCCCGGGATGCTGGCTCAGCAGCGCGCTGGCGTGCCCGGCCCGGCCCAGCGTGGCGTCGAGCAGCACCGACCCCTGCGGCCGCAGCGCGGGCGCGAACAGGGCAAGCACCCGGTCGGTCATGACCGGCACGTGCCCTGACCCCGTCGTGGCCATCGGCCCCCCTTCTCACGCGAACCTCTAAGAAACCGGCAGCACCAACCCCGCTAAGAACCGGCCGAGCCGGCTCCGTTGAAAGCCGGCCGAGCCGGCTCCCTGAAAAGCCGGCCGAGCCGGACGCCCGCCAGCGTGCCTGCCCGGCCAGGTCCCCATCCGCGCAAACGCGCTGATGGGCACTGCGCCGATGGCCGCCAGCCGCCTGGCGCCGGGGAAGTGACGTCAGCCGGGCTGGCCGCCCAGCGCGGGTGGAGACCTCGCCGGGCACCCCATGAGGTGGGCGCCTGCTCAGAAGACCCCGGGCAGCACCTCCTCGGATGCCTCCGAGAACGCGTCCTCCTGCTGGTCCAGGTAGGTGGCCCAGGCCGCGGAGTCCCAGATCTCCAGGCGGGTATTGGCCCCGATCACGACGCAATCGCGCTGCAGCGCCGCGTACTCCCGCAGCGCGGGCGGGATCGTGATCCGGCCCTGCTTATCGGGTACCTCATCGGATGCGCTGGCGAAGAAGACCCGGCTGTAGTCCCGCACCGCCTTGGCGGTCACCGGCGCGGCCCGCAGCGCCTCGGTGAGCCGCCCGAACTCCGATTCGGGGAACACGTAGACGCAGCGCTCCTGGCCTTTGGTCAGGACCACTCCGTGCGCGAGCTCTTCGCGGTACTTGGCGGGCAGGAACAGCCGCCCCTTCTCGTCCAGCCGGGGCGTGTGAGTGCCGAGAAACACCGGCCTCACCTCCCGAGTCCCCCACCCGCGCGCTTCCTGGGGCAGGCTCCGCCCCACGGTCCACCACTGTACTCCACAATCCCCCACCGTCAATCAGTGTAATGGCCGTGCGAGCCATCTTTCCCCCACGAGGCCGAGGTCACAGGGGTGGAGCGAAGTGGAGGGAAGGGCAGAGCGAAGTGACAGGAATGGAAGGGGGAAGTGGTGGGAATGGAGAATCGCAGTGGGGGAATGGAGCGGGGGGATGCGACTCGCGTGCGCGCCCTCGCACGACGTACTGTCTGAACGCACGACCAGCCAAAAACTCACCGAGCCTGCCCACCGGGCAGGCCCGAGGATCGCGCCGAGCGTGACGCGAGGAGGACAAGTGATCATCGACACGGGGCACCAGGCGGACAGGCAACTGGACGAACTCGTGCCGGTGGCCCACCGCGTCAGCGCGGCCGTAGAGACCGTGATATCTGGCAAGCCACAGGCCATCCGGCTCGCGCTAACCGTCCTGCTGGCCGAGGGGCACATCCTCATCGAGGACGTGCCCGGCGTGGGCAAGACGTTGCTGGCCAAGGCTCTGGCCCGGTCCATCGACTGCTCGGTCCGGCGGGTTCAGTTCACGCCCGACCTGCTACCTGGCGACCTGACCGGGGTCAGCGCCTTCAACCAGGAACTGCGGGAATTCGAGTTCAAGCCGGGACCCATCTTCGCCAACATCGTTCTCGGTGACGAGATCAACCGGGCGTCGCCCAAGACACAGTCCGCGCTGCTGGAGTGCATGGAAGAGCGCCAGGTCACCGTGGACGGCGCCACCTATCGGCTGGAATTGCCGTTCATGGTGATAGCGACGCAGAACCCGATCGAGATGGAAGGCACCTATCCACTTCCGGAGGCGCAGCGCGACCGTTTCACCGCTCGCATCGCGATCGGCTACCCGGACCTGAACGCGGAGCTCGCGATGCTGGACTCGCATGGGTCGTCGTCGCCGCTGGACGAACTGCAGCCGGTTGCCCACGGCAGTGACATCCGCGCCCTCATCGCCGCCGTGCGCGGCGTGCACGTGGCCCAGGCGATCAGGCAGTACGTGATCGGGCTGGTCAACGCGACGCGGACCTCCCCCGATCTCAGGCTGGGCGCGTCACCGCGGGCCACGCTGCACCTGCTGCGCGCCAGCCGCGCGTTCGCGGCGCTCGACGGGCGGGACTTCGTAATTCCCGACGACGTTCAGGCGCTCGCCGGGCCCGTGCTCGCACACCGGCTGCTGCCCACGCCCGAGGCGATGGTAAGCCACGACCCTCCCGAGCACGTCCTATCCAGGATCATCGAGAAGCTGCCATTGCCGACGGTCAGATAGCGGCCGACCAGAATACATTAGAATTCGCAGCGCGGAAGGAGTCAGGGACGTGCGATCGTGGCTCGCGGCATTCACCACCCGCGGCACCTCGTTCCTGGCCGCCGGGCTCGCGGCCGCCATCACCGGGCTGTTCCTTGGCGAGCGCGACCTGGTCAGCGTGGGGATCCTGCTCTTGGTGCTGCCGCTGTTCTCGGCACTGGCGGCCGGGCGGGCGCGCTACCGCCTGAGCTGTGTCCGCAGCATCTCCCCGCCTCGGGTGGCCGCGGGCCAGAGCGCGCAGGCCAGGCTGCGCCTGGAGAATGTCTCCCGGCTGCCGACTGGGCTGCTGCTCGCCGAGGACACGGTGCCCTACGCGCTCGGCACCCGCCCGAGATACGTCCTGAACGGTATCGAGCGCGGCGGGTCGCGCGAGCTAACTTATCCACTGCGCTCCGACCTGCGGGGCAAGTTCGAGGTCGGCCCGCTCGAGATCCGGATCGCCGACGCGTTCGGGCTGGTCGAACTGGGCCGGTCGTTCTCGTCCAGCACCACGTTCGTGGTCACGCCCAAGGTGGTTCCGCTGCCGCGGGCGGTCGTCAGCGGCAGCTGGCTGGGCGACGGAGACGGCCGGGCGCGCGCGATGGCCGCCGCGGGCGAGGACGACGTGGTGCCGCGCGCCTACCGGGACGGCGATGAGCTGCGCCGGGTGCACTGGCGCTCGACGGCGCGTTACGGCGAGCTCATGGTGCGCCGCGAGGAGCAGCAGTGGCGCAACCGCGCGGTCTTGCTGCTCGACACCAGGCGCAGCGCGCACGCGGGCAGCGGAGCGGCGTCATCGTTCGAGTTCGCGGTCAGCGCGGCCGCGTCCATCGGCGTGCACCTCGCGCAAGAGGGCCTGGACGGCCAGCTGATCACCGACACCGGGGCGCTCACCGCCTCCGGCACCTTCGAGGATGTGCTGCTCAACTCGCTGGCCGTGATCAAGCTATCCCGCGGCCACGACCTCGGGCCCGGCGCCGCCGCGCTGCGCAGCTGCAGCGGCCTGCTGGTCGCGGTGACCGGGCGGCTGTCGCCGGCCGCGGCCAGGCAGCTCGCCGCGAGCCGCCGCAACGCCGGCCCGGCCATTGCCCTGCTGCTCGCCGTGTCCACCTGGAGCACTCCCGCCCAGGACGCTGATGACGGGCGGGGCGGGCCGAGCCAGTCAGCACGGGCCGAGACCGACCAGGCAGCGACGATCCTGCGGGCAGCGGGCTGGCGGGTGGCTTGTGCCGACGCGAGCACGCAGCTCGCAGTCGCCTGGCAGCAGCTGGGCGCGATGCCGTCAGTCTCCTCGCCGGCGGCTAGCCCGCCGCCGCTGCCGGGGCCGCCCCCCGTGCCAACGCGGCCGGGGGCGCCGGTATGAACGCCCGGCTCACCCTGACCTCGGCCGTGGCCGTGATCCTGGCGTCGGTGTCGTTGTACCCGCTGATCCAGACCGCTTCGTGGTTCTGGGCCGGGGTAGGTGCGGTTATCGCCGCGGCCATCGCCGGCACTCTCACCAGGCTGCCGACCCTGCGGGCGGCGGTGGCAACCTCGGTGCTCGCGCTGATCGCCGTCACCCCGCTGCTGGCCAGCCCGTCCTTTGCGCTCAAAGCCGTGGGCGTGATCATCGTCGCGATCACTGCGGCCAGCCGCCCGCGGTTTCGCGTGCTGCAGGTGCTCGCCTACCCCATCACCTACCTCGCCGCGCTGCTGGTCTACCTGAATTTCGTGTTCGCGTCGCGGCTGTCGCTGGCCGGCATCCTGCCCACCGGAACGTCGCTCTCCTATCTGTCGTCTCTGGTCACCGCGGGCATGAACGAGCGTTATTTCGAGCCTCCGGTGCCCGGTAACCCGGGGATCGTCCTGGTGGCCGCCGCGGGAATCGGCCTGATGGCCGCGGCCACCGACCTGATCGCGGTCCGGCTGCGCAGCCCGGCAATCGCTGGCCTGCCCTTGCTCGCGCTGTACTGCGTCCGGATCACCACTAGCGCTAAGCAGGGCGGCACCGGTGCCACCGTGGTGTTCTGCCTCGGGATGATCGGTTACCTGGCCCTGCTCGCGGCCGACGGGCGAGAAAGGCTCCGCATCTGGGGCAGGCTGGTGACCGTCTGGCACACCTCGGCCACCGAGCCCGTGGAGGCCGAGGCACCCGACACCAGGGCCCTAGCCGCGTCGGGCCGCCGCATCGGGCTGGCCGCGGCCTGCCTCGCGCTCATCGTCCCGCTGCTGGTTCCCGGCATCAACGTGCACGACCTGCTGCGGGCGGAGTCGGGTGGCGGCACCGGGACCGGCGGCACCGTGATCTCGACGCCCGACCCCCTGGTCCAGATGAAGAACCAGCTGCTCAGCTCGACGCCCAAAACCGTGCTGACCTACACCACCACCGTACCGCACCCGCAGTTTCAGTATCTGCAGGTCTACGTGCTGAACTACACGGCGAACCAGACCTGGAACCTGGTGCTGCCGCAGCCGCAGGCATCCGCCTCGGTGAGCAACGGCACGCGGCCCGATCCGGGCGTGACCAGGACCACGTCGGTGACCCGGCCGACCACCAACATCACGCTCGCCCAGGGAACGGTCGGGTATGAGGCCAAGCTGGGCGTCCTTCCGCTGCCCTACGCGCCGACCCGGGTTCAGGTTCAGGAAAGCGGCTGGCAGGAAGACGGCGCCACGCAGATGGTCTACTCGACCCAGCCGCAGATGTCCGGGCTGCAGTACACGGTGACCAGCACGGAGGTCAGCCCGACCCGGAAAGAGGAGGATCTGGCTCCGTCCTACCCGCCCAGCATCAGGAACAACTACCTGAGCTTCCCGTCGGGGCCGCACGGTGAGCTGGCCAAGCTGGCGGCGCAGATTGTCAAGGGCGCTCGCACCCCGTACCAGAAGGCAGTGAAGCTGCAGTCCTACTTCCAGTCGGGAAGGTTCACCTACGAACTGAACCCGGGCACCCTGCCGAATGGCATCAACGGCCTGATCGACTTCCTTTACAGCGTCCGCGCCGGCTACTGCCAGCAGTTTGCCTTTGCGATGGCCGCTCTCGCCCGCCTGGTCGGCATCCCGGCCCGGATCGCCGTCGGCTACACCGCGGGCACCAACATGGGCAAGGGCCAATGGAAGGTCACCACCGCCGATGCCCACGCCTGGCCCGAGCTCTACTTCAACGGCATGGGCTGGCTCCGCTTTGAGCCGACCCCCGGTGGATCGGACGGCCAGGGGACCGCGACCGTGCCGCAGTATGGAGGCGGCGCCCCGCCCGGCTTTGGCAAGGAGCCAACGGGGAACCCCGGCCTTGGCACGACCGGCGGCGCCGGTAAGCAGAGCGTCCCGGATCTGGCCCACCTCCGGCGGCCGGGGATCGGCGGGGGCGGCGCCGTGGCCAGCACCGCCCGGGGGCCCAGCATCGTCCCCTGGATCTTGCTGATCGTCGCGATCATCCTCGGCCTGGGCCTGATCGCACCGGCGGTCGCCAGGCGGCTGGTCCGCCGTCACCGGCTGCGCACGGCCGACGATGCCGAACTGGCCCACGCGGCGTGGCGCGAGCTACGCGACGACCTGGCCGACTACGGACTGGCCTGCCGGGCAAGCGAGTCCCCCCGCGCGGTCGCCAGCCGGATCGCCACCACGCTGCGGCTCGACCCATCGGCCACGCAGGCACTCGAGAGGATCGCCAGCGCCGAGGAACGAGCGCGTTATGCCACGGCACCGCTGC
>Ga0335075_10002549_pt1 | contig 29208 bp, 23 predicted proteins | sample Lox_Sample_24_FD_206723 | JGI IMG/M metagenome (GOLD analysis project Ga0335075, IMG submission 206723) | Soil microbial communities from Loxahatchee National Wildlife Refuge, Florida, United States - Lox_Sample_2.4 | ecosystem: Environmental > Terrestrial > Soil > Wetlands | place: USA...
CCGGCGTGGCCGGGCTGGCCAGGTGCACGCTGGTGCCGGCGGCCCCGAATGCCGCGGCGGCCTGGCGCAGCGCCTCCCGCACCGAGAACGCGAGCATCAGCGGCGGCTCGCCGACCGCCTTGGAGCCATAGACCGCGCCGGCCTCGGTCGCGTCGTGCAGCAGGGTGACGTTGAACACCTCGGGCATCTCGGAGAAGCTCGGCAGCTTGTAGGTGCTCGCCGCCTGGGTGAGCAGGCGCCCGCGGCCCGGGCCGTCGCTGGTGTCCCAGCGCTCGTCCTCCAGCGTCAGCCACCCGGCGCCCTGGACGAAGCCGCCTTCGATCTGGCCGATGTCGATCAGCGGCGAGAGGCTGTCGCCGACGTCATGGACGATGTCGACGCGGCGCGTGCGGTAGGCACCGGTGAAGCCGTCGACCTCGACCTCGGTGGCGGCGGCGCCGTAGGCGAAGTACTTGAACGGGCTGCCCTGCATCGCCGTCGAGTCCCAGTGCAGCCCTTCGGTGCGGTAGAAGCCCGACGCCGACAGCTGGACGCGCTGGAAGTACGCGGTATGGACCAGCTCCTCCCAGCCGACGCCCTCGTGCTCGGCGGCGGTGAGCGGCCGCGCGACACCGTCGACGATCCGGATGTCGTTCGGGCTCACCCCGAGCATCCCGCCGGCGACGATCAGCAGCCGCTCGCGGATCTGCTCGCACGCGTTCTTGACCGCGCCGCCGTTGAGGTCGGCGCCGGAGCTCGCCGCGGTCGCCGAGGTGTTCGGCACCTTGTCGGTGCGCGTCGGCGCCAGGCGCACCCGCACCAGCGGGATCCCCAGCGTGGTCGCCGCCACCTGGAGCATCTTCGTGTGCAGTCCCTGGCCCATCTCGGTGCCGCCGTGATTGATCAGCACCGAGCCGTCCTTGTAGACCAGCACCAGCGCGCCGGCCTGATTGAACGCGGTCAGGTTGAACGAGATCCCGAACTTCACCGGCGTGAGCGCGAGGCCGCGCTTGACGTGGGCGTGGCCCGCGTTGAACTGCTCGATCTCGGCCAGCCGTGCCACGACATCGCCCCCGGCGAGCACCTGCTCCCAGACCGCCTGCATCCGCTCCGGGTGTCGGACCGGCTGTCCGTATGGGGTGCTGTGGCCGGCGCGGTAGAAGTTGCGCTCACGCAGCTGAGCCGGGTCGAGCCCGAGCAGCGGGGCGCAGCGGCCGAGGATGTCCTCCAGGACGAGCATCCCCTGTGGCCCGCCGAACCCCCGGAACGCGGTGTTGGAGGTCTTGTGGGTCTTGGCGATGCGTCCGTTGAACCGGGCGTGAGGGATCCAGTAGGCGTTGTCGAGGTGACACAGTGCCCGCGCGAGCACCGGCTCGGACAGGTCGAGGCTCCACCCTCCGTCGGCGGTGAGCGTCGCCTCGAGCGCGAGCAGGTGGCCCTCGGAGTCGAAGCCCACCCGCCAGTCGGCGTGGAAGCCGTGGCGCTTGCCCGACATCGTCAGGTCCTGCGTGCGGGTGAGCCGCACGCGCACCGGCCTGCCGGTGAGCACGGCGCCGAGCGCCGCGATTGCGGCGAAGCCGTGGGGCTGCATCTCCTTGCCACCGAAGCCGCCGCCCATCCGCAGGCACTGGACCGTGACCTCGGAGTTGTGCCGTCCGAGCACGTGGGCGACGATCTCCTGGGTCTCGGAGGGGTGCTGGGTGCTCGACTGGATGAAGATCTGGCCCGCCTCGTCGACGTGGGCGAGCGCGGCATGGGTCTCCAGGTAGAAGTGCTCCTGGCCGGAGAACTCGAACTCGCCGCTGAACACCCGGTCGGCCGCCGCGAGCGCGGTGTCGACGTCGCCGCGCACCACCTGCGGCTGCGCGCCCTGGAAGCTGCGGGCGGCGATCGCCTCGGCGACCGTGACGTGGGAGGGGAGCGGGTCGGCGTCGACCTCGACGGCGGCGGCGCCGAGCCGCGCCGCCTCGAGCGTCTCGCCGAGCACCCAGCAGACGACGTGGCCGTAGAACATGATCTCCGTCGGGAACAGCGGCTCGTCGTGCTTGACCCCGGCGTCGTTGACTCCCGGCACGTCGGCCGCGGTGAGCACGCGGACCACGCCGGGGACTCGGAGCGCCGGCGCGGTGTCCATGCGCGTCACGCGCGCGTGCGCGTAGGAGGTCTGCACGGGATAGGCGTGCAGCACATCCTTGGTCCGGTACACGAGGTCGTCGGTGTAGAGCGCGGCGCCGGTCACGTGCAGGACGGCGCTCTCGTGCGGCACCGCGACCCCAACGGACGGGTTCTCGGGACGGCTGGCGAGGTCACTCATGCCGCGGCCCCCTCGGTCTCGTGGTTGTCGGCGTACAGCTTGAGCAGGCTGGTGCGCAGCGTCGCGGCGCGGTAACGGGTGCTGGCACGGTGATCGTCCATCGGGGTGCCCTCGGCGCCGAGGAGCTCCGCGGCCGCGGCAACCGTCTCGTGCGACCAGGGACTGCCGATCAGCGCCGCCTCGGTGGCGCTCGCGCGCACCGGCGTGGCCGCCACCCCGCCCAGGCCGATCCGTGCGCGCTGGACGATGCCGCTCCCGTCATGGTCGATCGCGAACGCGACGGCGACGCTGGAGATGTCGTCGAAGCGGCGCTTGGCGATCTTGTGGAAGGCGGTCATGCCGGCGAGCGGCAGTGGGATCCGGACGGCCCGGATCAGCTCGTGGTCCGCTCGCACGCTCGTGCGATAGCCGGTGAAGTAGTCGGCCAGCTCCACCTCGCGCTCGCCATCGATACACGCGAGCACGACCCGAGCCTCGAGCGCCAGCAGGACCGGCGCGCAGTCGCCGATCGGCGAGCCCGTGCCGATGTTGCCTCCGAGCGTGGCGCCGTTGCGGATCAGCCGCGAGGCGAACTGGGGGAACAGCTCGGCGAGCAGCGGGACGCGACCGTCGAGCCGGCGCTCGATCTCGGTGAGCGACAGCGCCGCGCCGATCTCGATCGTCTCCTCGTCGCTGTGCAGCTCCCTCAGCTCGGGTAGGCGATCGACGGCGAGCACCGCGTCGGGCCGCGCGCCGCGCAGGTTGACCTCGACCCCGTGATCGGTGCAGCCCGCGATGACGGTGATCTCGGGCCGCTCATGGAGGATCTCGACCGCCTCGGCGAGCGTCGCCGGGCGGGTGAAGCTCAGGCCGTCCTGGCTGAGCTGGGTCGCAACCGCGGGGGGCGCGGGTTGTGAGGAGCGGGTCGCCAGCCGGTCGGACCCGTCGGGAGAGCCGAGTGCGTACGCGGCGTCCCGGATCGGCCGGTACCCCGTGCAGCGACACAGGTTGCCGCTCAGCGCGTGGATGTCGAAGCCGTTGGGTCCGTGCTCGGGATCGCCGGCGTGGGCGGGGTCTGCGTCCGGCACCCGATCCGGTCGGTAGTACTCGCCGGCCATGCTGCAGATGAAGCCCGGCGTGCAGTACCCGCATTGCGAGCCGCCGCGCACCGCCATCTCGTACTGGACCGGGTGCAGCGCATCCGCGCTCCCGAGGCCCTCGGCGGTGATCACCTCCTGGCCGTCGAGCGAGGCGATCGGGATCAGACAGGCATTGACGGCGACCCATTCGGTCGGCGCGGTCACGCCCGGCCGGGCGACGAGCACCGAGCAGGCCCCGCACTCACCCTCAGCGCAGCCCTCCTTGCATCCTGTCAGTCCCTGGTCGCGCAGGAAGTCCAGCGCGGTGGTCCACACCGGAACCTCGCCAAGCGGCGTGCTGAGCCCGTTGATCGTGACCTCGGCCTCGGCAACAACAACCATTCACCCACACCTCCACAAGCTGTTCGGCTCGACGGCCGCCGTCGGGGCGGGTGGTTTCCGTGCCGGAGCACTCTCCGAGCCTGCCGCGAATAGTACAGGTCACACACCGTCACGACAAGCAATTCGGAAAACTATTTCTGTCTTGCGGAATTATTCTCGGTTGGCCAGGCATCGAGGCGGCTGGATCCCGGCGTCAGCCGATCCGCTCAGCCAGGGAGACGATGATCCCCTCTGGCCCGCGCACGTACGCCATGCGCCACGTGTTCTCGTACTGGCCGATGCCGCCGACCAGGCCGTAGCCGTCCGCCGCCAGCCCCGCGACCGCCGCCTGGAGGTCGTCGACCTCGAACGACACGTTGCGCAGCCCCAGCTCGTTGGCCATGGCGGTGGGAGACCCGGCGGCGTGGTCGGGCCGGACGAAGCTCGACAATTCCACCCCGGGGCCTCCTCCGGCCGGCCGCAGGCTCACGATGTGGCTGCGCGAGCCGGGGATGCCGATGACGGTGTCCACGAACTCGCCCTCCATCAGCACCCGGCCCTCGATCTCGAGGCCGAGGCCGACGAAGAACGCGGTCGCTGCGTCGAGGTCAGCGACGGTGATGCCGACATGGTCGAAACGTCGGATATGCGACATGAGATACCTCCGGTCGGTTGCTGTCGTGGGCCGTGCAGCTGCGGGCCCGCACCTGGTGAGCGGAGCCGACAGGCGGTTCTCGACATGGAATCGCCGCTGTCGCGAGTGAGATGTCAGATCGTGCCGCGTGGCAGCGGCGCGTGGCGGTTGACGTCCTTGTACAAGAGGTAGCGGAACGGCTCCGGTCCTCCCGCGGTGCACGCCTGCGGGCAGAAGGCGCGCAGCCACATGAAGTCGCCGGCCTCGACCTCGACCCAATCCTGGTTGAGCAGGTAGACGGCCTTGCCCTGGAGCACGTAGAGCCCGTGCTCCATCACGTGGGTCTCGGCGAACGGGATCGAGGCACCCGGCTGCAGGGTCACGATCGTCACATGCATGTCGTGGCGCAGGTCGGCGGGGTCGACGAACAGCGTCGTCGCCCACGCGCCGTCGGTGTCGGGCATCGGCACCGGCTCTGAGTCACGGTCGCTGGTGATCACCGGGTCAGGAGCGTCGAGACCCGCGACGCGCTCATAGGCCTTGCGGATCCAGTGAAAGGAGGCGAGCTGGTCGGTGTGGTTGCGCAGCGTCCAGGCGCACGCCGCCGGGATGTAGGCGTATCCGCCGGCGGCCAGCTCGTGTACCGCGCCGTCGATCGTGACCGTCACCGTTCCGTCGACGACGAACAGCGACGACTCGGCGCCGGGGTCGCTCTCCGGTCGATCCGAGCCGCCGCCGGGCGAGACCTCGACGATGTACTGCGAGAACGTCTCCGCGAACCCCGACAGCGGGCGCGCGAGCACCCACAGCCGCGTGTCCTCCCAGAACGGCAACCGGCTGGTGACGATGTCGCGCATCGTGTCCCTGCAGATGAGCGCGTAGGCGGTGGTGAACCGCGTGCGGTCGGTCGGCAGCGCCGTCTGTCCGGGCAAGCCGCCGCGCGGCACGTAGTAGCTGGTCACTCTCGCCGTCCCCTCTCGATCAGCCTGCCGCCGGAGCCGGCGGCGTCCGGGTCGACCCGCTCGCCGCGCAGCCACGTCTGGCGGACCACGCCCGCCAGCCTCTGTCCAGCGTACGCGGAGATGGGATTGCGCTGGTGTAGCCGCGTCGGGTCGACGACGAGCTCCGCGTCCGGGTCGAAGACGACCAGGTCGGCGTCGGCGCCGACCGCGATCCGGCCCTTGTGGGTGAGGCCGACCCTGTCCGCGGGTGCGCCGGCCATCCAGCGGGTCACGTCGCTGAGGTCGTGACCGCGGGCGCGGGCCGCGGTCCAGATCACCGGCAGGCCAAGCTCCAATGAGGCGATCCCGCCCCAGGCCGCGGCGAAGTCGCCCGTCTCCCGGCGCTTGAGATCCTCGGTGCACGGCGAGTGGTCGGAGACGATCATGTCGATCTCTCCCGCCGCGAGCGCCTGCCACAGCCGCTCGCGGTTGGCCGCGTCCCGGATCGGCGGGGCACACTTCAACTGGGTCGCACCGTCGGCGATCTCCTCGGCGGCGAACGCGAGGTAGTGCGGGCAGGTCTCCACCGTCACGTCGATGCCCTCGGCGCGCGCGGCCCGGAGCTGGTCGAGCGAGTCGGCGCTCGACAGGTGCAGCACGTGGACCCGTCCGCCGCTCTCACGGGCTGCCTCGAGGACTCTGGCGATCGCGCGATCCTCCGCCGCCGCGGGACGCGAGCGCAGGTAGGTCGCGTACGACGGCCCGCCGGGTGGCGGCGCCGCGGCGATCACGTCGGCGTCCTCGGCGTGCACGATCAGCATCGCGCCGAGTCGAGCGGTCTCGGCGATCGCCGCATTGAGGCCGGCGGGATTCAGCGGCGGGAACTCGGGCACGCCGGAATCGACCAGGAAGCACTTGAAGCCGAACACGCCGTCCTCGTGCAATCCCTGCATGTCGGACGTGTTGCCCGGAACCGCGCCGCCCCAGAACCCGACGTCGATGTGCGCCTGGGGGGCGGCGGCCTCGCGCTTGCGACCGAGCGCGGCGGCAGTCGTCGTCGACGGAATGCTGTTCAGCGGCATGTCGATCACGGTCGTCACGCCGCCCGCCGCCGCCGAACGGGTGCCGGTGTCGAACCCTTCCCACTCCGTCCGCCCGGGCTCGTTCATGTGGACGTGCGTGTCGACGAGGCCGGGCAGCAGCACCTCGCCCTCGCCGACGTAGACCGTCTCGCGGCGGACGGCCGAGCCGAGTTCCTCGCGCTCCAGCAGCGCCGTGATCCGCCCGTCCCTCACGCCGATGTTGCAGGGACGTTCGGCGCCATCGACGATTGCGCGCGCCGCGACGAACACCCGGTCGAAGGCGGGCTCAGTCATCGGGCAGCCGGTCGCTCAGCCGTTCGCCGATCCGGCGCAGCAGAGCTGCGGCCTCGTCGAGCGCCTGCTGCTCGGTATCGGCCTCATCGAGAAGCGTGTACACGTGCTCGAAGCCGGCGGCCTGCAACCGCGGCCCGTCGAGCAGGCAGCGGCCGGCGACCGCGATGACCGGCACGCCCGCGGCCCGGCCGGCGGCGGCGACGGCCGCGGGCGCCTTGCCGCGGAGCGTCTGCTCGTCCAGCGATCCCTCGCCGGTGACGACCAGGCTCGCCTTGGAGAGCGCGTCGGCGAAGGCGAGCTGCTCGAGGATCAACTGCGCGCCCGGGCGCAGTCGCGCGCCGAGCAGCGCGATCGCTCCGAATCCGACGCCGCCGGCCGCGCCCGCGCCCGGCACGTCGCGATGGTCGTGACCGGTCGCGGCGGCGACGAGGTCGGCCCAGTGGGCGAGCGCCGCGTCGAGCTGTGAGACCTGGTCCGGATCGGCTCCCTTCTGGGGCCCGTACACGGCGGCTGCTCCCTCACTCCCGGTGAGGGGGTTGTCGACGTCGCATGCGATCTCGATCTGCGCGCCGGCGAGCCCGGGGTGCAACTCGGCGAGGTCGAGCGTCGTCGCGCTCGCTGCTCCCGCGCCGCCCGGGCCGGCCTCCGCGCCGGATCCGTCGCGGACCCGGGCGCCGAGCGCCTGGACGAGGCCGAGCCCGCCATCGGTGGATGCGCTCCCGCCGATGCCGACCAGCACGCGGGTGCAGCCCGCCTCCAGTGCGTGGGCGATCAGCTCTCCGAGCCCGCGGCTGGTCGCGGTGAGCGGCGCAAGTGTTCCGCGAAGCCCGGCCAGTCCGGCCACCTGCGCCAGTTCCACGGCGGCGGTCCGGCCGTGCCGCACGTACCACGTCGGTGCGGGTCGCCCGACGGCATCACTCGCAACCACCGCGACGCGCTGGAAACCGGCGGCCTCGAACGCGTCGAGGAAGCCGTCGCCCCCGTCGGCGACCGGCACGGTGATCACGTCGGTCCCGGGTCGCCGGCTGCGGATCCCCGCGGCCAGCGACGCCGCCACCTCAGCGCCGCTGAGCGTTCCCTTGAACTTGTCGGGAGCGAGCAGAACCGCCGGCATCAGTCGAGATTGGCATACGCCGCCGTGGGCGCATCGGCCCCGGTCAGTGCGAGCTCCTCGAACTCGACGACGCTGTCGAGCTCGGTGCCCATCGACACGTTCGTCACCCGCTCGAGGATCGCCTCGACGATCACCGGCACGCGGAACTCGGCCATCAGCTCCTTGGCCTGCTCGAGCGCGGGCAGGATCTCGTCGGGCTCGAACACGCGCAGCGCCTTGCATCCCAGCCCCTCGGCGACCTTCACGTGGTCGACGCCGTAGCCGCCGAGCTCGGGAGCGTTGACGTTCTCGAACGAGAGCTGCACGCAGTAGTCCATGTCGAAGCCGCGCTGAGACTGGCGGATCAGTCCCAGGTAGGCGTTGTTGACGACGACGTGGATGTATGGGATCTGGAACTGTGCCCCGACCGCGAGCTCCTCGATCATGAACTGGAAGTCGTAGTCGCCGGAGAGCGCCACGACGGTCGCGTCCGGGTCGGCGGTGGCCACGCCGAGCGCGGCGGGCACGGTCCAGCCGAGCGGGCCGGCCTGCCCGGCATTGATCCAGTGACGCGGGTGGTAGACGTGCAGCAATTGGGCCGCCTGGATCTGGGAGAGACCGATCGTGCTGACGTACCGGACCTCATCGCCGAACGCGCGGTTCATCTCCTGATAGACGCGCTGCGGCTTGATCGGGACGTTGTCGAAGCTCGTCTTGCGCAGCATCGTGCGTTTCCGCTCGCGGCACTCATCCGCCCACTCGGAGCGGTCGGGCAGCTCACGCTCGCGCGCCGCGTCCAGGAACAGCTCAAGTGCCGCTGCGGCGTCCGAGACGATCCCGTAGTCGGGTGCGAACACCCGCCCGATCTGGGTCGGCTCGATGTCGACGTGCACGAAGGTGCGGCCCTCGGTGTAGGTGGCCAGGCCGCCGGTGTGCCGGTTGGCCCAGCGGTTGCCGATGCCGAGCACGAAGTCGGCGGCGAGCATGGTGGCGTTGCCGTAGCGATGCGCGGTCTGCAGCCCGACCATCCCGGCGTTGAGCGGATGATCGTCGGCGATCGTGCCCCAGCCCATCAGCGTCGGCACCACCGGCGTGCCCGTCTCCTCGGCGAACTGCACGAGCAGCTCGGCGGCATCCGCGTTGACCACACCGCCGCCGGCGACGATCAGCGGCCGCTCCGAGGCGGCGAGCATGTCGAGCGCGCGCTCGATCTGGGGACGGCTGGCCCGCGGCTTGTAGACGGGCAGCGGCTCATAGGTCGAGGGGTCGAATTCGATCTCGGCCATCTGCACGTCGATCGGGAGGTCGATCAACACCGGCCCCGGACGGCCTGATCGCATGAGATGGAACGCCTGCTGGAACGTCCCCGGGACCTGCGCCGGCTCGAGCACCGTCACCGCCATCTTGCACAGCGGCTTGGCGATGGATGCGATGTCGACCGCCTGGAAGTCCTCCTTGTGCAGCTTGGCCACCGGCGCCTGGCCGGTGATGCACAGGATCGGGATCGAGTCCGCGCTCGCCGAGTACAGCCCGGTGATCATGTCGGTCCCGGCCGGTCCGCTGGTGCCGATGCAGACGCCGATGTTGCCCGGCGCGGCGCGGGTGTAGCCCTCGGCCATGTGCGAGGCGCCCTCGACATGGCGCGCGAGCGTGTGGCGCAGTCCGCCGTCGAGCGCCATCGCCTTGTAGAACGGATTGATCGCCGCTCCCGGCAGCCCGAACAACTGCGTCGCGCCCTCCGCCTTGAGGATGTTCACTGCGGCCTGCGCCGCGGTCATGCGTGCCATGTCAGGCCATCACTTTCGTTGTTCGTCTGGATCACGACCGGCGAGTCGCTCGACGCCGCGCAGCAGCCCCGAGTGGTCGAGATCGCCGTCGCCGTTCGCGCGTGCGGAGACCATCAGCTGGGCGACGACCGCCCCGATCGGAAGCGCCACGCCGGCCTCACGCGCCGCGGAGGTGACGATCCCCATGTCCTTGTGGTGCAGGTCGATGCGGAACCCCGGATCGAAGGAGCGGGTGAGCATGTTCTGGCGCTTCTGCTCCAGCACCTTGGAGCCGGCCAGCCCACCGCCCAGGACGTCGAGCGCCGCCTCGGTGTCGACCCCGTAGGCCTCGAGGAACACGAGCGCTTCGGCGAGCACCTCGATGTTGGCCCCGACGATCAGCTGATTGGCCGCCTTGACCGTCTGGCCGGAGCCGCTCGGGCCGACGTGCACGATCGTCTTGCCGACCGCGTCGAAGATCGGCTTGGCCGCGTCGAAGTCCTCGGCCGCGCCGCCGACCATGATCGACAGGGCGGCGTTCTTGGCTCCCGCCTCACCGCCGGACACCGGCGCGTCGAGCAGGCGCAGTCCGCGCTCCTTCGCCTCCGCGGCGAGCTCGGCGGTGACGTCGGGCCTGATGCTCGAGAAGTCGATCACCAGTGCTCCGGCGGCGGCGTGCTCGAACACCCCACCGTCGCCGGCGAGCACCTCCCGCACGTCGGGCGAATCGGGGACCATGACCGCGACGACGTCGGCGCCCTGCACCGCGTCGGCGATGTCCGAGGCCTTGCGCCCGCCCGCCTCGACGAGCGGCCCTGAGCGGTCCCGGCGCTTGTTGTAGCCGCTGACCTCATGACCGGCCTGCTGCAGATGGACGGCCATCGGGCTGCCCATGATCCCCAGGCCGATGAAGGCGATCTTGCTCATGTTCGTTCTCGCTTTCCGTGGTTGGCAGTGCTCATGGGCTTACCACGGACCGGCGGGCGGCCCGGCGCTCTCGCGGCAGCCACGCGTCGAGGCTTGTCGCGGTGTCGGTGGTCGGCACGTACTCCAGGCCGACCCAGCCCGTGTAGCCACGGGACTCGAGATCGGCGAGGTGGCGACCGAGCGCGAGCTCGCCGCTGCCCGGCTCGCCGCGGCCGGGGTGATCGGCGATCTGCACGTGGCTGGTGACGGGCGTGTGCTTCTCGATCGCGACGTCGATGTCGTCGCCGTTGTTGGCCAGATGGAACAGGTCGCAGAGGAAGCCGACGTTGAGGTGCCCTTTGGCGCGGACGTCGGCCACCACCGCGACCGCGTCGTCTGCGGTCCGCAGCGGGTAGGGCTTGGGGCCGCTCACCGGCTCGACCAGCACCGTCGCGTCGATGCGGGCCGCCGCGTCGGCGGCGGCGGCGAGGGTCTCCCGCGCGAGCGCGTCCTGCTCTTGCGGGGTGGCATCGTCCACCCGGTTTCCGTAGAGGGCGTTGAACGCGGACACGTTCAGCTGCTCGCCGATCGAGACCGCGACGGGCAGGTTGTCGCGGAACTGCTGCGCGCGATCGGGGATCGACAGCACGCCGGCGTCCGGGCCGGTGAGCTCGCCGGCGAAGAAGTTCAGCCCCACCAGCTGCACGCCGGCGTCGCGCACGGCGCGCACGAACGCGTCGACCTCGCCGTCGCCCGGCACCGGCTCGGCCGGCCACGGCCACCAGAACTCGATCGCGTCGAAACCGGCGGCCTTGGCAGCGGCGGGCCGCTCCAGCAACGGTCGCTCGGTGAACAGCAGCGAGCAGTTGACCAGGTAGTCCAGTCCGTGATCGTCCATGGCGGTGCTCCTCGCTCAGGCGAACGCCGGGACGGCGAGCCAGGCGTCGCCCGCCTCCGGGGCGCCGTCGCGCACCACGCTCGCCTCGATCAGGCCGTACGGGCGGTCGGCGGCGATGAACACCTCGCCGTCGTTCTCCAGCCCGAACGGCGCGAGGTCAACGAGGAAATGGTGCTTGTTCGGTGCCGAGAACCGGATCTCGGCGACGTCGTCGTGGGTCTCGAGGACGCGCGTCCCCATCAGGTAGAGCGTCTCCTGCAGCGCGCGGCTGTGGGTGGTTGCAAACACCTCCAGCAACGTCGCGCGGATCGCGTCGTAGCTCGCGCTCCAGTCCGTGTCGGTCCCCGTGTACCGCCAGCGCGCCACCAGCGATGTCGCCATCACCCGGTCGTCGGTCTCCTGCAGCGTCGTGTAGTCGTCCTTGAGGAAGCCCTTGAACTCCGAGCCGGTCGACTTCAGCACCACCAGGTCGCTGATTCCCGACACGACCGACACGCGCTCGTCGGCGCCACGGCTGGCCACGGTCACGACGGTCGTCCGGATTCCGTCACCGCGACGGACGAACGCGTGGTCGTGGCCATCGGGTCCGACCGGGATGCGATCCCACGGGTACTGCTCGACCCGGATCTGGGCGCTGTGGGCCTTCGGCGTCGATTCCAGCAACCGGCGTCCCAGCGCGATCGCGTAGTCCTCCGGCGAGGTCACCCCGTGCTTCTTGGCGTAGGCGAACGCGGTGTTCTTCTGCGTGTCGGTGGGCAGCACGTCGGCCTGGTCGCCGGTGGTGTGCGACTCGGCGAACTCGCCCCGCAGCGAGGTCGAGACGTTGAGGTCGACGAGCTCATGGCGAGCGGTGTCGCGATAGATGCGCACGACACGGTTCTCCGCCTTGCCGTACTGATTTGCGCCGAGCGAAATGCCCATGTCTGTCGGAGCTCCTTGTCGCGGTGTCGATCGAGTCCGGGGTGCTGGGCGTCAAACGACAGCATTGTTTGCGTTTGCCGCCCAGCGCTCCCCGGCGCCGCTGTTCCGTTCCGAAAAGCGGAATCCAGTTATCGGAGAACGGAATCCTATCGTCGAGCGGGGCGCTTTGTCAACGCGCTGGACGGGCGAGCTCGGCCAGGCGCTCTGCGCCGAGGCCCGTCGCCTCCTGCAACTCGTCCGCGGTCGCTGCGCCGCACTGCAGCGCCCGCAGCGCGTAGTCGGCCAGTGCGCGCACCGTCGCCGGCTCGTCCAGGATCGCCGAGTCCGCGCGCGCGAAGTAGTCGTGCAGCCGTCGGGTGGCATCCGCGAGGTCGTCGCGGTAGAAGGCGAACGTCGCCGCGTACCGGGTCGGCAGCTGGGCGGGGTGCAGGTCCCAGCCCTGGTAGTAGCCGCGCTCCAGCGAGCGGCGCACCAGTCGCAGGTGCTCCTCCCAGCCGCATCGGACCGCTGCGGCGTCGCCGACCGGCAGCCGATTCGTCGAGCCGTCCGAGAGGCGCACGCCCGTGCCGGCGGCGGCCGCCTGCATGACCAGCTTGGCGTGGTCGGCGACCGGGTGGTCCATGCTCTGGTACGGCGCGGCGATCCCGCAGAACGCCGAGTAGTCGTACGTCCCGTAGTGCAGTCCGGTGCAACGGCCCTCGGACGCATGGACCATCCGGGCGACCAGTGCCGCTCCATCCGGGCTGAGGATCGACTGTGGCGTCTCCACCTGGATCTCGAAGCGGAGCCTCCCCGCATCGGCCGCGGCTTCGGTCCGCTCGCACAGACGGACCATCGCCTCGACCTGCTCGACGCTCGTCACCTTGGGGAGCGTGACCACGAAGTCCTCCAGGGTGGCGCCGGCGTCCGTGAGCGAGGTGATGAACACGATGCAGGTGCGCAGCGCCCGGTGCCGTGTCGGCGCCTCCAGGCTCTTGATCCGGATGCCGGTGAACGGCGGCGCGGCGTGCTCGGCACGACTGCGCGCGAGCGCGACACCGGCCGCGGCCGCATCCGCGTCCTCGGCGGCGTCGGGACGCGCGCCGTACCCGTCCTCGAAGTCGATGCGCAGGTCCTCGATCGGCTCCTCGTCGAGCTTGCTCCGAACCCGTGCGACGGTCCCGGGGTCGCCGACGAGCTCGCCGAACAGTTCGGCGTGTGCGTCGACGGCGGCGAGCGCCCCCGTGCCCCACTCATCAACCAGTCCCGCGTGGTAGCGGTCCCCCGGGACATACACGGTGTGGACCGGCTGGCGCCGGCCATGGTCGCCGGGAAACTGCCTGGCGAGCGCGCTGTCCGCATCCTTCAGCCGTGCATCGAGCTCCTCGCTGAGCTCCCGGGTGAGGCCGTCGATGTCGATTCGTCCCACTACCCCTCGCTTTTCCGCATGACGGAGCGGTTATACCGCAAGCTAGAAACCATCGGACTGCGCGGCGATCATCTCGGTGGCATCGGCCCCGGGTCCGGCGCACGACCGGCCGCATGCTCGAAGAACGCCGCGACCCACCCGGGGTCGGCAGGGGTGATGAGCGACTCGGTGACCTGGTCATCGACGTCCGGGAAGCCGGAGGCCCGCAGCTCGCCGACGGCGGCGCCGATGTCGTAGGCGGTCTCGCGCAGCGACGGCACGCCGTCCTGGAGCAGCAGCCAGAACGCGCCCGGCCGTCCCTCGTAGGGCATGCCGACGCTGCCCGCATTGACGTAGGCCGGGGCGTCGGGCGCCGTTCGGATCACCTGCTGATGGGTGTGGCCTCCGACCACCATCGCCTGTGACACGCCGGCGAGCGCCTCGCGGAGCACCGCGTCGGGAGTCTCCCGGGTCAGCGTCTCGTCATCGCGCCGCGGCGATCCGTGGCAGAAGCAGACGCCGTCGAGATCGTCGGCGATCGGCCACGAGGCGAGCCGGTCGCGCCACCGGCGATCGAGCGCGCGGGCGCTCCACGCGGCCGCCCGGCCCGGGGCGTCATCATCGACCGCCGCGCCGTCCCACGCGGCCACGGCCTCGCGCTCGGAGTTGCCGCGGATCCAGAGCCGCCGCTCGGGTCGAGCCTCAAGCAGCTCGAGCACCTCGCGCACCATCGCTCCGCCGACGACGTCGCCGGCGACCACGATCGCGTCGGCACCGCCCCCGGCGTCGAGCTCTGCCAGCGCCGCCCGCAGCGCCGGCAGGTTGCCGTGGATGTCCGCCAGCACCGCGACCCGCACATTCGCAACCTATCAGTTGCGCATGGCGCGCGCCGAGGTCAGCGGCGATTCGTCTGACGCCGGATCAGTTGACCTGACGCTCGCGGTCCGCCCAGTAGGCCTCGCGGAGCTTGAACTTCTGGAGCTTGCCGGTGGCGGTGCGGGGCAGCTGGTCGGTGAACTCGACTCGCTTGGGGCACTTGTAGCCGGCCAGCGATCCACGGCAGTGCGTGATCAGCTCCTCGGCGGTGATCTCACTGCCGTCGGCGACCACCAGCGCGGTGACGAGCTCCCCCCACTTGTCATCGGGGATGCCGATCACCGCGACCTCCGCGACCGCGGGATGTGACATGAGCGCATCCTCGACCTCGATCGAGGAGACGTTCTCCCCGCCGGAGATGATCACGTCCTTCTTGCGGTCCGAGATGACGAGGTAGCCGTCCTCGTCGAGGTTGCCGCCGTCGCCGGTGTGAAACCAGCCACCGGCCTGGGCCTCGGCGGTGGCCTCGGGCTGGTTCCAGTAGCCCTCGAGGTTGTGGTTGGAGGCGGTGAGGACCTCGCCATCCTCCGCGATGGTGACCCGCACCCCCAGCGCCGGCGCTCCGGCGCGGCCGAGCAGGCGGGCGCGCTCGTGCGTCGTCAACTCGTCCCACTCGGCGCGCTGCCGGTTGATCGTGACCAGCGGCGAGGTCTCGGTGAGTCCGTAGATCTGGACGAACTCCCAGCCGAGCTCATCCAGCACGCGCTCGATCGTGCGGGTCGGCGGTGGCGCGCCGGCGGCGACGATGCGGACGCGGGTTCGGCCCGGGCACTCACCCTCCCAGGTCTGGGCCGCTTCCAGCACCGCGGCGATCACGGCGGGCGCGGCGCACATGAGGGTGACGCCGTGGTGCTCGACGCGGCGCAGGATCTCGGCGCCGTCGATCTTGCGCTGGACGACGTGCCGTCCGCCCACCCCGGTCACGCCGAACGGCATGCCCCAGCCGTTGGCGTGGAACATCGGCAGCGTGTGCAGGTACACATCGCGGTCACTGAGCGTGGTGTGGAGTCCGAACGTCGCCGCGTTGAGCCAGTTGTTGCGGTGGGTGAGCTGTACGCCCTTCGGTCGCGCCGTCGTCCCCGAGGTGTAATTGATCGTCGCGGTTGCCCCCTCGTCGGGCTCGGCCCACGGTCGCGGCTCCACGTCCCGCAGATAGAGATCGGCGTCGTCGCCGAGCACGAACTTGTGGCGCACGTTCAGCTGGTCGAGCGCGGCGCGCTGCTCCGGATCGACGTAGACGACCTCGCTTCCGGAGTGCTCGACGATGTACTGGAGCTCAGGGATGCTGAGCCGGAAGTTGATCGGCACCAGGATGCGACCCCAGCCCGAGACGCCGAAGAAGCTCGTGAACAGCCGGGCCGAGTTCTGTGAGATGAACGCGACCCGACCCCCGACCGGGACCTCCAGTGCATCGAGCTTCGCCGCCTGGGCGGCGGCGTTCTCGCCAATCTGCCGGTAGGTGAGAGTGCCGAGTGAGGGCGCCGGCTGTTCCGGCTCGTCGACGATGGCCACGCGGTCCGGATAGACATGCACCGCCCGGTCGAGGAAGTCGCGAACGGTGAGCGGATGGAACATGGCACGCCTCCGGGATGTAGTTGGTCGCGGATCCGCCGGGGAGCGAGGGTCATCGGCAGCCGCCGGTAGTGTCGCACCAGCTCCCCGCCGGGGCGCGTCACGACCGCCGTTGACGGCATGCGCGCGGCGCGAATAGAGTGCCGCGATGCCGACCCGAGCCGGGTGTGCCCGTGCCCTGACCGCGGTCCTCGCGGTCCTGCTGCTCGCGGTCGTCTGGTCCGTGCCCGCGTCGACATCCGCTGTCGGACGGGTGCCGGACGGTGCGGGCAAGACGTCAGTCGCTCATCCCTGCCGCGGCATGTCGCGGGTTCTCTGCGGAGCGGTGCGCGTGCCGCTCTATTGGAGTCGCCCCGGTGGATCGAAGCTGACTGTGCACTTCCGCGTCTACCTGCGCACTGATTCTGCGGCGCCGGCGCTCGAGCCCATCGTGGCGATGGAAGGCGGCCCCGGATATCCATCCATCGGCTCGGCCGGCGGCTACCTGTTCATGATCGGTTCCCTGCGACGCCGGCACGACCTGATCGTGATGGACAACCGCGGAACGGGGACATCGGGCGCGATCAACTGTCCACGCTTGCAGCGCTACGACGCACTCGCTCGGCCGGGCAATATCGCCGCGGTGGTACGGGACTGCGCGACGAGGCTCGGTGCCGCCGCCAACGCCTACGGGACGGACGCCGTCGGCGACGACCTCGCCTACATCCTGCGACGGCTGGGGGTGCACAGGGTGGACGTGTACGGGGACTCCTACGGCGACTACTCGGCCCAGGTGTTCACGCTTCACCATCCGGGGCTCGTCCGAGCGATGATCCTCGACGGCAGCTACTACAACGCGTACAACCCGTTCGAGACGGAGGCGAGCGCCGCCCTGAGACGAGCGTGGACGCTCCTGTGCAGGCGATCCACCGGCTGCGGGACCCGGCCGATCCTGGCCCAGCTGGCCGCGTTCGACCGTCGGCTGCGGCGGCATCCAGTGGTTGGAGTCTCCAGGGACGCGGACGGGGCGCGGGAGCGGGTCGACCTCACCGCCGCAGCGTTCGCTCAACTCGTCTTCGACGCGACGTACTACTACTCCACCTTCATCGATCTGCCGGCCGCACTCCGCGCGTTCGATGCCGGCGATCGAGCGCCCCTGCTGCGGCTCGCGGCCGAGGACGTGGCGGCCAACGCCGGGGGTGGGGCCCCCAGCGGCTACTCGGCGGGCGATCTCATGGTGGTCTCCTGCCACGACTACCCGACGGTGTGGCGGACCTCGGCTGCCCCTGCGCAGCGGCGGGCGGAGTTGAGTCACGCGATCTCGAGTCTGGGGTCGAACGTTTTCGCGCCCTTCTCCAAGTCGGTCTACCTGCGCTCCTATGACGAGAACGAGCTCGTCGACGGCTGTCTCGACTGGCCCACGCCGCAGGTGCCCGATCCGCCCTTCCCGGCTGGGACCAGCTTTCCGCACACCCCGGTGCTCATCTTCGATGGGCAGTTCGACCAGGCGACGCCGCTGGCGGACGCCCGCAAGGTCTCGGCGGCCTGGCAGAACAGCACCCTCGTGGAGGTTGCCAACGCGAATCACGTGACCGCCGACGGCGACATGGACCACTGCACCTCGGTCATCCTGCAGCGGTTCATCCGCACGCTCTCGGCGGGCAACACATCCTGCGCCGGCGCGATGCCACCGATCGCGGTGCGGCCCGACTTCCCGACACACCTGACCGACGCACCTGCCGCGCGCCCCGTCGCGGGCAACCGGGCCTCGGCGCTCGGGCGCAAGGCGGGCTGGGTGGCCGCGCAGACGGTCGGGGACGCGCTCACCCGGTGGTTCAACCTCATGGAGTCAGACACCGGGCACGGCCTCTACGGTGGCAGCTTCACGGTCGGCGGCGGCGCCTACTACTCCTATGAGCCGATCAAGCTCACGCTGCACGGCTGCCGCCTGGTGAAAGATCTGGCGGTCTCGGGAACCGTTGTCTGGCAGCGGTCCGCGGGACGGGTGAGGGCAACGGTGGTCACACGAGGGCCGAGCGGCTCGCTGGGCCGTCTCACGCTTCGCTGGGGGACGGGCGTCGGGAATGCGCGCTCGCCGGCAACGGTGACCGGCAGCGTCGACGGCGCCGCCGCGCGCGTCGAGCTGCCGGCCCCGTGGGTTCCGCAGAGCTGACTGCGGTCACCCCGCGGCGGGAGTTCCTCGGCGGGAGCCGCGACCGAACCGGTTACCCGAATGACACCGTGCCGCGGCCGGTCGCCGTCCCGTACATGCCCTTGCCAGGCGCGTTCAGGTTGCAGCTCGCACCCTTGCGTGGTGCGATGTCAGCGATATTGACCGTGATCGAGACCCTGCCGGTGATGCCTCTGTAAGCCCCGGTGCCGGAGCCGATGCTCGCCGGGCCGGTGCCCGAGAACACGAATGAGCAGCTGCGGTGATTGAGGTGCACGCTGGCATGGGCGTGCAGTGCCTTGTCCAGCGCGGTCTGGTCGACGATGAACGATCCGTGGGTGAGCACGACCTTCTCGTAGTCCCCGTCTGGGTCGGGCTTGCCGTTCTTGTCCTGCGTGATCGCGAAGCCGTAGTCTCCGATCGCTCCGGTGACCGTCGTCCTGCTCTTGAGCTGCGAGATCCCGCTGGCGAACAGCTGGATCGGGCCGCCGGTCGGGCTGCCGGTCGCGGCCGTCACAGCGCGGTCGGCCCGGGCCGCGCTCGCGAAGCCGGTCCCGGGAACCGCGGCGGCGGAGGCCGTCGCCGCGGCGATGGTCACGGCGCCCAACAGGTACTTCGGTGAGCTTCTCACGGTGAACCTTCCTTTCCTCGTGAATCGTTGACGCGGAGCATGGCCGCGAGATGAGTGACAGTCATCCCTCTGTCGGGTGACCGTGCGCAGCGCGAGTCACTCCGTCGGGTGAGGCCCGCGGCGGAACCGCTGTTCGCGCCGCCGCGTGCCGGCTCGATCACCCAGGCGGAGTGGAACCCATGCAGATCTCCGACGACGGAAACTGGATCCCCAACTATCCCGTCCGCCTACGGTCGTCTGGGGGTTCTCGCCGACCAGGCGCGGCTCCGGTAGGGCGACCGAAGGGAACCGGGAGTGGTGCTCCAATACGATCGTCGCGTGTCGCTCCCGTCAGGGTTCCCCGAGCAGCTGCAGTTGCGAGCGGCCGCTGCCGCTCTGGAGCGAGCGCGGATGGTGGGCAGCGTGCTCGACCACAAGTGGAGGACCGTCTTCCTCTCCAGCGAACAGGTCGCGGTGTTTCCCGATGCGGACCTGTCGACCTGGCTGGGGGTTTCGCAGATCATCCAGACACTCGAGCATCGATATCCGATCGTCGTGCCGCTCCAGACGCGCCTGCGCTGGTGGGAGGCGCTTGGGCCGGCGATCCGCCACGACGTCCCGCCGGATGATCCGGACTTCGAGGCCGTGTTCGGGCCGATGGCCGGTGCTGCTCGCGAGCTGGAGCCGCAGGCGGCGGAGTGGGCGGTGGTGGTTGAGCGCGAGCTGAGCGACGACGAAGCTCGGGTCCTTGGCTGGCATGGCCGTCTCACCGACGTCTACCTGCGCGTGGTGGCGCCCGACGGGCGGCACGTCGGAACCGTGCATTTCTTCCGTCCATCGCTGGCTGACGTGGTTTCCGCGCGGCTTCTGCGGGGTCACGCGCCAATGTATGAGCGGATGATCGAGCTGCGGGATCCCGCACGCCGGCAGGCCGCGATTCTGTTCGCCGACCTGCAGGCGTCGGGCGAGCTTTCCCGGCGCCTGTCGTCCCGAGCGTATTTCGGGTTGATCCGCTCCCTGACCGACCTGATCGATGCCGCTGTCGTTGCCAACGGCGGCCTGATCGGAAAGCACGCCGGCGACGGCGCGTCGGCGCTGTTCGTCGTCGACGGTGCTGACACCGAGTCCAGTGCGGCCCGGGGCGCGATCGATGCCGCACGTCGTATTCGCGCGGGCGCAGATGGCCTCGCCGAGGGGGCCGGCGTTCTCGTCAACGTCGGTCTTCACTGGGGCGCGACGTTGACCGTCGGCCAGGTCTCAAGCTACGGCCGGCTGGAGGTCACCGCGATGGGGGACGAGATGAACGAAGCGGCACGGATCGAGGCGACCGCGACGGATGGACGGATCCTCGCCTCGAAGGACATCCTCGAGCGGCTTGCGCCGAGCGACGCACTTGCCCTGGAGCTCGACGTTGCCCAGATGCGCTTCGTGCCCGTCAGATCACTGGGTGCAGACGCCAAGGTGCTGCGAGACGCCGCGGCGATCGCCGTCGCTGAGATCTGAACCGGCGGTCTGCCGCGGTTCCCGTGAGGCCTTGGCCGCTACACGCGTCCTCGCGCCGCCCACGCCCGCGCACGGACCGAGAAGGATCCGCTTGGGAGGCGTGAGCGACAGCGGTCGCGCAGCCGATTCTGCTCCTCCGGCGCCGGATCGACAGCGGCAACCCGGTCACGGCCCAGCCGTGCGGCGAGCTCGCTGGTGAGCGCCCCCGGCCCGCAGCCCACGTCAAGGACACAGCCCACGTCAAGGACACGGTCCGAGGCGCCGAGGCCGGCGAAGTCGGCGAACTCCGACGCGAGCAACGACGAGTAGCGGCCCATGAAACCGGTCGTACGCATCGGCCCCGGCGGCGAAGCTCACAGCGCAGCCTCACCGCCGCCGGCTCGGCTGTGGCGTTCGCCGATGGGGCGTGGTTCGTTGTGTCATCGTCTGTGTGTGCAGCAGGTCGATCATGTCGTGGCGATCACCGGGGCCAGTGGCGGCATCGGCGAGGCCGCGGGTCGGCTGCTGGCGGCGCACGGCCACCGGGTCGTGCTCGCCGCGCGCCGTGAGCCGGAGCTGACTCGGATCGCACAGGAGATCACCGAGGCGGGCGGTCAGGCAAGCACATGCGTTGTCGACGTCGCCCGCCGCGAGGATCTTTTCCTGCTGGTTGAGCACGCGAGGGCTCGCTTCGGGCGGCTTGACGCGCTCGTTTCCAACGCCGGCATCGCGACGACGGGCCCGCTGCGCGGCGGAGATCCGGCCGCGTGGGACGCGATGATCGATGTCAATCTCCGCGGGGTTCTCAATGGGATTGCCGCGGCGCTGCCGGCGTTCACCTCCCAGGGCCGCGGACACTTCGTGACGGTCACCTCGACCGCGGCGGTCAAGTGGGTGCCCGGCCAGGGCGTGTACGCGGCGACGAAGGCGGGCGTGCGGGCGCTGTGCGAAGTGCTGCGCCAGGAGGTCGGACCGGCCATCCGCGCGACGATGATCTGTCCGGGCGCGACCGCGACCGAATTCACCACCGATCCAGAGCTGCGCGAGCAGATCGCCGCGATCGCGATGCAGCCCGACGCGGTCGCTCAGGCAATCGCCTGGGCGCTCATGCAGCCGCCTGAGATCGACGTCGGCGAGGTCGTTGTCCGCTCCGCCGCCCAGCAGTAGAAAGGATCGTGGGCATGGCCTGCGACTGGTTGCTCGTCGATGGATCGAGCCTGATCTTTCGCGCCTTCTACGGCGCGCTGGCGAGCGCTCGCAAATCGGGGAGTGGTGGGAACGCGATCGGGGGGTTCTTGGACAGGTTGGCGCGGCTGGTCGTTGACCGCCGGCCCCGACGGCTGGCGATCGCCGAGGACTGGGCATGGCGGCCGCAGTGGCGGGTGGATCTGATCGCGAGTTACAAGGCGCACCGGGTCGCTGAGCCGGTCCCGCCGGGACTGGCCGGTGACCTTCCGGTGATCCCACGGTTGCTTCAGTACATCGGGATCGACGTCGTGGGCGTCGCCGAGTACGAGGCCGAGGACGTGATCGCCACCCTGACCCGGCTCGCTCAGGGGACCGTGGAGATCGCCAGTGGTGACCGGGACCTGTTCGCGTTGGTCGAGGATCCTCGCGTGCGCGTTCTGTATCCGGAGCGGTCAGGGCTGGCGGTGATCGACGAAGCCGAGATCACACGCCGCTATGAGATCCCGGGGCGTCGTTACGCCGACTTCGCGATCCTGCGCGGCGACCCGTCCGACGGGCTCCCGGGGCTCAAGGGGGTCGGCGCCGTGACCGCCGCCGCGATGATCCGCCGGCATGGCGACATCGCCGGGGTGCTGGGGCAGCGGACTCTGCGGCCGGCGGACCGCGACTACCTTCAAGCCGCCACCAGGATCGTGCAGCCGGTTGACGATCTGCCCATCGCGCTGCCGCCTGGCCATCGAGACGTCTATCCGTCCGACGGCCCCGCCCTGTGGGACCTCGCGGCACACCACGCCGCAGAGGATTCGGTGGGCCGGCTGCTCAGCGCACTGGGGACGCTCGCAGCAGGCGCTCGAGCAACTCGATGAGTTCGCGCCGCTCGTTCACGCTGAGTGGGGCCACGAGCTCACGCTGGGCCCCGTCGATCAGGGCATCCAGGCGCTTCAGGGTCGATTTGCCGGCGGACGTGATGGTGACAACGTTGCGGCGACGGTCGTCGGGGTCGCGAACGCGGGCGATCAGGCCCATGCCCTCAAGCTCGCTGACGATCGCGTGCAGGTCGCTCCGATCGATCCATAGGCGCCTGCCGAGCGTCGCCTGACTCGCCTCTCCCTGCTCGGAGAGCGAGGTGAGGACGGTGAAATGCTGCCGGCGCATCCCGTCCTGCGCGAGGGCCTCGCTGACGAGCGTCTGCGCGCGATGCGACGCCTGGCCGATGAGCCAGCTCGGCATCTGGCGGACCCGCTGCGGCGGATCGTAATCGTCTCCGGCCATGAGCGGAATATATCGCTTGGTCTGCCCAACGTTGACAGTACCAACGAATCAGAGGTATCGTTGGACAAGCCAACGTTGATCTCACCAATGGAAGGATCGATCATGTCAGCGACCTCCACATTCAGCCCTCGACTCATCGGAGAGACCGAGAAGACGCTGAACGCACTCCTCGACCGGCATCTCGCCGCATCCGACCTGACCGAGCAGCACTGGGTCACGCTCACCTTCGCGATCGTGAGCGGGGGCTCGATCAACCGGGACCGGTTGGTCAGCCAGGTCGTGAGCGGGGCCAAGTTCAGCGAGGCTGACGTGCAGGCGCGAGTCTCCGAGCTCGTTGCCGGCGAGCTGCTCGACGACTCGGCCTCGCCACAGCTCACCGTCACCGACGCCGGCGCTCAGCTCCACGCACAGATCCGCGCCGCCAACGATCAGCTCACCGCACGGCTGTGGGGTGATCTGTCCGCCGCGGACCTGGCGACGGCCGCGGGCGTCCTGGAGACGGTGCTCGAGCGAGCAAATGCGGAGCTCACGCAGGCCATGGCCAGATAGGCCGGTCGTCGAGCTCATCGCACCCCGCCATCCAGCGCTATCTGACCGGCGACATTGATGAAGGGTGATCCCAGAACGAGCATTCATGCTCGGCGCCGAACTGCGAGCTGGGGATGACCACCGAAGCTCCCGCGGGCCGCAGCGACATGACCGCACCTGAGTTCGTGTTGCCGTCGTAGGCGGGCCAGGGTGTTTGCCCCGGAGCGTCGGGGGCGCCGCCGCGCACGAATGCGCCCCACCAGCGCACCATCTGCGCGGAGAGCTCACGCTCGCCGGCGGTGAACCGGTGCGAGAGCGAGAACCCGTTGTTGAAGCTGGGCCAGATGAAGGGCAGTTCCACCTGATGGCCGGCGCCCCAGTGGTAGCCCGGGAAGTCGTGGTTGAGGCCCGGGGCGTGGAGCAGCCGCGCCGCGGAGAGCGATCGCAGGCACCGCATCGCGGAGGAGGCGTGGTCACAGCCCAGGGAGCGTGCGAACGCGGCGCTCTGCCTCTCGGCCCCGGCCAGGGGCGTGCTCACGCAGCTCCCACTCTCGATGATCGCCCGGGAGAACAGCCCCCGCACCGCCGGTGAGGTCAGCAGCGCGCACACCGAGTAGCCGCCCGCGGACTCGCCGGCGATCGCGATCCGCCGGGGGTCCCCGCCGAAGCGGGCGATGTTGCGGTGCGTCCAGCGCAGCGCCGCCTCCTGGTCGAGCAGACCGTAGTCTGCGGACCTGCCCGCGGGCGCTCTGCGCGAGAGCCAGGGGGGCGCGAAGTATCCGAGGACCCCCAGTCGGTAGTTGACCGACACGACCTCTATTCGGTCGGAGCCGGCCAGCAGCGAGCCGTTGTACTCGGTCGCCGAGCCCGTCGTCAGCCCTCCGCCATGGATCCAGAACAGCACCGGCACACGAGCGCCGGCCTTCACCCCGCGTGGGCGGTAGACGTCGAGATACAGGCAGCTCTCGTCGGTCGACGGGGGGCCGTCAGGGCTCTCGTTCTGTGGGCAAGCCGGCGGCAGCGTTCGTGCTGGGCGCACGCCTCGCCAGCGCGCCGCCGGCTGCGGCGCTCGCCAGCGCAGACGTCCCACGGGCGGCGCGGCATACGGAACCCCGAGAAACTCGTCGGTCGTCCTCGTGGCCAGGCCGCGCACCTTCCCCTGCGCGGTCATCACGACTGGGCCTCTGGACACCATCGCCCGATGGGCGACGGCGAATCCGACCGCTGCAGTGCCGGCGAGAGCCGCAACCGCGGCGATCATCCCGCCGACCAGTGTCGCGATCCGTCTGAGTCTCATCCAAGCTCCTATCGCCGCCAAGAACCCGCCGCCGGGCCATGCTCTCAGCGCATCGAGGCACTGTCACTGAGGCGGGCAGGCGTCCACTCCACCCGGCGACCCCCGGCCGACACCGGGGGATAACCGCAGCGCCACAGGCCTGCAGCCCGGGACTGCCCTCAGGCGGAGCGGCGATAGATGTGAGCCACGGTGCCGTTGGGAAGGCTGGTCGCTTCCCGGGGTCCAGACGCAGTGGCGCCGGGAGATCCTTGAACAGCGCAAGTCCACCACCGAGTGCCAATGGGAGTGTCAGAACGCGGTACTCATCGATCAGCCCGTGTCGGGACAGTGACTGCACGAACGCCGCACCTCCATGCGCGACGATGCTGCCACCAGGCCGCTGTTTCAGGGTGGCGATCTCCTCCGCAAGGTCCCCGCCGGCCGCCCGCGTGTGAGCCCATGCCGGTTGTGTCACAGTGCTCGAGAAGACGACCCTTCGGGAGGTTGTTCATCAGTGCCGACGTGCCCGTCGGGCGAAACCGACATCTGCAGGATCACTTCGCGCATGGCGGGCTCCTCACTGTGCTCCGGTAGCGATCGCGGAGCTGCCGTCGCGCCGAGGATCGCTGGAGATCATCGATGCGTGCCGAGACGATTCGGAGGTTGAGTGCTGGATTGCTCATGACCGGCACCGTACGCCGGCACCGGTACGACGATAAGGTCCGGTTCGATGCCGAATGAGAGGACCAGTTCCTCGCTCGACCTGCTCGTCTCAATCGATCGACAGGCGCGCACGCCGATCCGAGCACAACTCGAGGAGCAGCTCAGGACGGCGATCCGCTCCGGGCAGCTGGAGCCGGAGATGGCATTGCCGTCGACGCGCGGACTCGCCGCGGCCCTCGGGGTGACCCGCGGGCTGGTCGTCGAGTGCTACGCCCAGCTTCAGGCCGAGGGCTACCTGACCGCGCTACCCGGCGCGCGGACGCAGGTGGCGTCGGGCGCGGCCGTTCCGGAGGCTCGGGCCGACGGGGCCGAGCTGGCGCGCAGGCCTCGCTTCGACTTCCGGCCGGCGACTCCGGACCCGAGCCTGTTCCCTCGACGGGACTGGGCCGCGGCGTGCCGCGACACGATCCGAGACGCCCCTGATCTCGCCTTCGGCTACGGCGACCCGCGGGGCGCGTTCGAGCTGCGACTCGCGCTCGCAGGCTACCTCGGCCGCGTTCGTGGCGTGCATCCCGATCCGCGCCAGGTGGTCATCTGCGCGGGATTCACACAAGCCGAGAACCTCGTCTGGCGAGTGCTGCGCGCACGTGGCGCAGACCGCGTCGCGATGGAGGATCCGGGCCACCCCGCGGTCAGACGTTCGATCCTCAACGCAGGGATGGTCCCGGTGCCGATTCCGGTTGACGAGCTCGGGCTCTGCGTCGAGCGACTGAAGGCAACCGAGGCCGACGCGGTGTTCGTGACCCCCGCGCACCAGTTCCCGACCGGCGCGGTGCTCGCTCCTGAGCGCCGGCAGGCGCTGCGTGACTGGGCACGCGACACCGGCGGCCTGATCTTCGAAGACGACTACGACGCCGAGCTCCGCTACGACCGGCAGCCGATCGGCGCCATCCAGGGGCTCTCGCCCGACACGGTCGTCTACTGCGGCTCGGCGAGCAAATCGATCGGGCCCGGACTGCGAATCGGCTGGCTGGTCTGCCCTCCGGCCTGGCTCGACGAGATCGTGGCCGCGAAGCGAAACGAGGACCGTGGCTCCCCGATCGTGGACCAACTCGCGCTTGCGCGGCTGCTGACCAGCGGCCGGTTCGATCGCCATCTCAGACGAGTCCGGAGCCGGTATCGATCCAGACGCGACACGCTCGAGCGCGCCCTCTCCGAGCTCGCCCCTCACATCAGGCTCACCGGGATCGCCGCGGGTATCCATGCCGTCGCCAATCTCCCTCCGGATGCCGACGAGTCCGTGCTCGTGGCCGCCGCCGCCGAGCGCGACGTCGGTCTGTACCCCATGAGCGCCTATCGCAGCGACCACGCGGCTGAACCCGCCGCCCTGGTCCTCGGCTACGGGCCCCTCAGTGAGGCGCTGATCCACACGGCGATCGCGCGGATCGCCGACCTACTCTGACGCGATCCCGATCTCCTAAGCGCCGCGGAGCAACATCGTCCAAACGGTTGCGCCGGGCCCGAAAGCCAGCATGACGCCGTACTCGCCGGGTTCAAGCGGCATCGTCTTGCCCATCTCCTCGAGCACGAAGAGCACCGCCGGTCCGGCGGTGTTGCCGCTGGTCCGAAGCACCTCGCGGCTTCGCTGGACAGAGGCGTCAGGCAGAGCGAGCGTCTCGGCGACGCGATCGATCACTCGTCGCCCGCCAGGATGCAGCGCCCACCAATTGACGTCGGCGCGCGCAAGACGGTTGCGTTGCAACAGCGCGGAGACGGGGCGCGAGACGGCGCCGGCGACCACATGCGGCATGCGCGTGGTCAGCGTGATGTGGATTCCGTGATCGCGCAGGTCGACACACAGGTCCTCGGCGTGCTCCGGGCAGGTGGCCATCTCGACGTCGATCACGTCATAGCCCCGTTGCCCGGGCTCGCCTGGCCGCAGGATCGCCGCGGCGGCACCATCGCCGAACAGGCTCAACACCGCCGCCTCCTCCTGCCCATATGGGGGCGGAGCCAGGTGTGGTGAGAACACGTCGGTGACCACGAGCAACGCCGGACGCTGACGGTGTTCGACCCAACTGCGACATGCGGCCAACCCCGGCACCGCCGCGTAGCACCCCATCGGCCCAAGATTCAGCCGCTCCACGCTGTCCGTCATTCCGATCAGCCCAGCGACGCGCTCCAAGCCCGGCATGGCGTGCGTGGTGGTCGTCAAGGTCGCGAACAAGCCGATGTCGCCCGGTTCCAGCCCTGCCACGTCCAGTGCCTGCCTGGCCGCCTGCTCGCTGAGCGCCATCGCCTCGATCATCGCGCGCCTCATTCGCCGCTCGACGTTCCACCATCGTGGATCCTCGCGGCACGGATTCACAGCCATACCCTTACGATCAATCGCGGAGCCTGCGAACCTCGCACGGACGAACTCCGCGCCCGCGCAGAGCGGCGCCACGGCGACGCCTCCGTCGCCGTCTCCTCCGTCGCCTGTCGCGGGTGCCTCGGACGACCAGTCAGCCGCGACCCATTTCAGCGAACCGTCGGTCCACCGCAGCGATGCCGTGGCGGTGCGCGGCGGGCCGGGGTGAGCGACCGAGCCGTCCAGCGACAGGGCTTCGGCGAGGTCGGTCATCTCGACGAGCTCAGGCGTCACCGTCGCAAGATTTGTGATTCGGCAGGGGCTCACAGCAGGTAGCGCTCCAAGTCGTCGTTGTCACTTGATAAGGCGCTCGACACGGCGAGCGGCCATTTCGCCTGGGATTGGCGCATCAGCGGCGCCAAGGTACCGGGACGCATGTCATATGGCTGTCAGCTAACCGGCCAGCAGACAACCGCGCCCAGGTGCGTCACGTCACACAAGAGAAGTGCGTCATATAGCACCCGCGCCGCCGCTGGTCGCGCCGATGAGCTTTGGCGTCGCTTTCGGATTGACAGCCATCGTGACTGTGCCGATGAGGCCCTTGGAGAGCCGGCTGCCGATCATCGACATCCTCATCGACTCCGTGTCGCCGTGCTGGTCGGTCCAGACGCGATCCTGGGTGTGGCTGACGATGGTCGCCGTTTCGGCGTTGTATGGAGACAGCTGGTAGACCTCGGTGTAGGAGGCCTCGGTTGGGAACACCTGTCCGGTGTGGCAGATGTGCCCGCCGGTCAGCCTGCGGTCCTGATCCTCTGCGTTGATGTGGATGCGCGCGTGGACGTGGGTCGTCCGGCCGGAGTAGTGGCCTGGGAAGATCGAGTTGAAGGTCACCCGGCCGTGGGTGTCGGTGAATTGCACGCCGCGCAGGAAGTTGTAGGCGGACGTGCCTTCAGACTGGATATCGGAGTAGATCCCGGAGGCGTTGCAGTGCCAGATGTCGACCGCCGCGTTCCGCAGGGGCTTGCAGGTCAGCGTGTCGATGACGGTGATCTCGATGAGGAACGGCAGGCCCGGCTGACCCAGCGCGATGTCGCTGCGGACCTTGTCGACGGCGACGTAGAACGGGCCCTCCTCCTGTTCCGCGGTGAGCGTGCAGGCGCGAGACGCGTCCGCGACGTAGTCGTGACCTTCGCTGGTGCGGGCGAATGCCGAGCTCAGCCCACCGCTGGCCAGGAAGAAGCTCGCACCGCCGCTTCCCAGCATTGCCAGGCTCTTGCGGCGGGTGATCAGGTGACGGTTGGGATCTTCCATTGGTGCTCCTGTGTGGTTGCCGGCGGGGCCCTGAACGAGCAGGGCCGCGGGACTCGGGCTCTGCCCGCGCGGGCGCCTTTTGTTCCTGGGACGCTCGCCAGCGGGATATCTCACGGTCTCGGATCGCTTCCGGGACCCGCGGCATCGTGCGCGCTACCTGCGGGCCGCTTGTGGCGCCGGTGCTCGCCCTGCGACAATCGGCTGACAGCTGAGGACCGGAGGCACCATGACTGATGGGTTAGACGTGGTCGATGAGCAGGTTCGCGCGATGGAGGAC
>Ga0335075_10002551_pt1 | contig 29196 bp, 32 predicted proteins | sample Lox_Sample_24_FD_206723 | JGI IMG/M metagenome (GOLD analysis project Ga0335075, IMG submission 206723) | Soil microbial communities from Loxahatchee National Wildlife Refuge, Florida, United States - Lox_Sample_2.4 | ecosystem: Environmental > Terrestrial > Soil > Wetlands | place: USA...
CGATGGACATATTCCATGTGTCCGAAAGCATCAAATGAACACGTACACACCCTATATTCGGCTAGTTGTTCTAAATACCAGTTCAATGGTATTCCATGGCTCCTGGCGGCTCAGCGCACTAGCCGGGGCGAGACATTAAAGACAAGCCCGCATCGATAGTCAAAGTCGCTCCTGTGCAACTACCTAGCATCATTAGCACTTGCATTGATAACAATGGAAATTCACCATTTTTTGCCAGCATAACAAAAGCGTCCGCACAATCGCCCATATCTGTGGCATCTTTCAAAGGTGCTAGTTGCTTCATCCCTGCGATCACCTCTTGACTGTACTTTAATCCCCCTAAAAACTTGTGAGAAGGCTAGTGAGGAAAGCGAACAATCTGATAAGAGTAAACCAGGCAATATTGCATTGATTCTAAAAGAATTAGTTCAACACTGTCGAACTTGAATTTACTTGACTTTCGGACCCTGAGATTTTGCTAAACAGCGCATGAGATGTGCCTGCCCTGCTTTCGTCACTGCATATGCCTGTCACTTTTAATGACACTCTTAATGGATGTACCATGGAGCTTCCGCCGACTACTTGTGCCTGTCAGTTAGCCATATCCGGTACTTTCACTTACAGCAATCGATCCAGTTATCAAGAAATGTCCCCCATCAGGGTTTTGTTTAAAAGTAGGCAATGCCGCCTTTAACAGCCAGACATGAGCCTTGATATTCACAGCGAAGCATTTATCCTAGATATTATTAGTTTTACTCGCCACACGAGTGTATCCAGTTGCGTACCCAGGCTTCCTCAGGGAAATCCAAATCTTCAAATGGACAGAACTGGGTCCAGCCTATCCGTCAGTGTTTAAGGTACACAAGATGTGAGAGGAAGGAAATCTGAGAACCTGCATTGGAGATGATGACGTGCAAACTCCCGAGTTTCTTAATTGTTTCTTCAACCAAATATTCACATGCGGCTTTTTCACCGACATCCGCCTGGATCACGGCAACCTTTACTTTTGGATATTGTTCACGGAGTTCTTTCGCAAGGTTATTTGCTCTTTCTGAAGAATTGGCATAATTGATTGCAACGTTGCAGCCTGCAGGTTAGCCGTTGGCACACGAAGAGAGGACCTTCAGCTGCAAACTTTCGACTGCATTCTGCTCCCTTAAAATAGATTAGCATCTTTCATGAGAGGAAGGATTACAAGTCCTGCAGAGCCTCCAGTAACAAGTACCGTCTTACCAGCCAATTCGTAGCGCATGTTTGTTGATGGTCAGTTGTATTTCGGAAGTCTGAAGTCTGCTGATAGGAAATAGGAAATTAGACGGAGGGTCCGAAATTCGTACTTGCACCCCGCGATTATCACTGCGTGTAACGCGGGATTTTCGACTCGTCTCGATTTTTCTGGTTTTTGCAAGTTTTGCCGACAGTCAATTCTAGTGAAGCCACACATCAATCGTGCAATTCATCAATCAATCAGCACTGGTCTAAAGAGAATGGAAAGACGAACGGCGGCATACAAAACTGCGATTTCTAAATTCAGTCTTCCTCTACTCTACGATGAAAAAGCAAAACTTGAAAATTCATTAAGACACCTGCGAAGGTCGAATGAAGAACTGAGGGCTCATGCAGAGACAATCGAGAACGATAGACAGTGGGTCGAGAGCGTCATCGTTGAGAATGAGGGAGTTATTGCACGGCAAGAAGAACGGATTGAAATTGTGAACCGGGAACTTTCAGAACGAAGGGCAGAGAATAAGCACGAGAATGACACCCTTTCAGATGCAACGCCAAACGGATCCGGAAATCTATCGAATGGGCATTCTGATAGGATGGAAGAGGACGCCAGTAATGGAACTGAAATGGAGGTGGATGAGGCTGCGGATACCGGGCAAGGGCTTCATCTTTAGTAGGCGAATATCGGCGTTTAAACTAAGAGACTATGGCACTAAAAAAATTCATATTTGATACCAGGAGCCGTTGATATAAAGGGAAATATGGTGTTTACAAGGCAGTTTGAAAGACACAAATAGTTGCAATGTAACATCTCCTCTCGGAGATGAATTGTTTGTCTCATTCCCCGTAATACCTTCTGTTTTTCAAATCTCTTATTTCGAAAACCTTCTTTGATTGTTTTCGGCTGCAGTGTGGGGCTATTACTTATTCAGCCTCGGGAAGGAATAAGGCCGCACATGACTCGACTGAACAAGATGCCCCGCTTTTTGCCCAATAGAAAATTGGTCATTCCAATGAGAGCAATTGTCGTACCTCGTCTTTCAGTTCTCAGCGGAAAAGTTTGTGCTTCATCTTTCAATCGTCCAATTTTGTTGAATTCGGCTTCTATATACTCTGTACAACATAAAAATTCTGCAAGAATGTCTACTCAAGCTCCTCACCCTCTTGTCATGATTCCAGGTATCTATTTCTACACTAATCCCTCTTTGAAAATTTTTTCCATGCTGACCCCTTAGGACCCGTCGAGTTCCACGACGATGTTCTCGCCTCAATGTCGCATCCTTCGATGTCTCACGTCGGTATGCCTTTCGTTCATGTCTTTGGTGAATCGTTGGAGCTGTTCAGGGAAGTATTGAATGCCACAAAGGATGCCCAGCCCTTCGTCATCGCTGGCAGCGGAACTCTCGGATGGGATATGGTAGCAAGCAATCTCTGCGAAAAAGAAGACAATGCTCTCGTCCTTCATACTGGGTATGTTTGGCTCTTTTGCTGCCTATTAGATCTACCCTCGCTAATTGACAGATATTTCGGAGATTCATTTGCCGAATGTCTCCAGATCTACGGAGCAAATGTAACTCAACTTAAAGCACCCATCGGCAGCCGTCCTTCCCTTTCTCAAATCGAACAAGCTCTTAGAAGCAAACAATACAAGATCCTTACTATCACTCATGTCGATACCTCCACTGGTGTACTCTCAGACATAAAATCTATCGCGGAACTGACGCGCCGGGTTTCACCTTCTACTTTGGTCGTCGTCGATGGTGTCTGCTCAGTTGGATGTGAGGAAATCAATTTCTCGGAATGGGATCTTGATATCGTTCTCACAGCCTCCCAAAAAGCCCTCGGGGTCCCCCCTGGTCTCTCCCTCCTTCTTGCATCATCAAGAGCTATGAAGGTATTCCACAATCGCAGCGGACCAGAGACATCTTACTTCGCATCCTGGAAGAAGTGGCTACCAATCATGCAAGCTTACGAGTCCAGAAAACCAATGTACTTTGCAACGCCTCCTGTGCAACTGATCTATGCCCTCAACACGTCCCTAAAGCAGATTCTGGAAAGACCGCTGGCCGACAGATTGGCGGATCACAAGAAAGCCAGTCAGATCGTTAAGGACTTTGTGGAGAAGACTCTCGGCCTTAAGACTTTACCCGATAGCCGAGCAGAGAGCGCAAATGGAATGACAGCTGTTTGGATACCAGAAGGAGTCAAACTTCAAGAACTATTGCCTAAAATTGCGTCCCAACAAGTTGTTTTTGCTGGTGGATTGCACAAAGAGATTGCCAGTATGCTCCAATTCTGAGGATGTTCTAACGTTTTTAGCCAAATATTTCAGGATTGGGCATATGGGTGTGTCAGTAACGGAGCCTGGTAGAAAAGATTTACAAAAAGCTCTTGACGCGCTGAGCTCCAGTTTAGAGGAGGTTGGTTACACACGGCATTGACTATATGGCGGAGCACCCGTCAGTAGAGCTAGATTATAGATATTTGTTCCGGTTGAAATCGAAATGCTATGGTTGATCAATCGCGCGTTGGCAGGATGTAAACAAACCAAATCGAGCTCTTCAGATTTGAATCATCGACCTTGTTGCTAGCGAAAACGATGGCCGACACGATTTCTTCAGTGTCAGTTGCCCCATTTCCTTCGGTGAATTTTGGGTTCGATGACTTGAAAACTAAAATGAATCGGTTTACGATTCGATTCGACAAATGGACCCAAAGTCAGCGGGAACGAGTATTGAAAGAACGGAATGAATTTGCTAAAAACATCGCCGAAAGTAGAGGTATACAAAGGCTCTAACAGGTATCTAATCATGGTTTAGAGAGCCAGAAGGAATTGAATAAACAAATCGAAGGCCACAAGACACGTCAAGCTGAAATCGCACAAGGTATCGTTTCCCCATTTGATTCTTCGCGCGTTGTCCAATACACTCACTAACAATTTCAGCTATGGAAAAAGAACGTCTTGAAGCCATAGAAGCAGAGCGAGCTATTGCAGAATTCTCGAAGAAGAAGGAAACCTTAATAGAGCATCGCCAAATGCTCTTGAAACAAATTGAAGAAACTAGACAAGCGATCCAGAAACGAAGAGAACGTACACACCTCCATTATTCGACTTACTGAATTTCAGAACGCTCAATTGAAAGGCAGGCATTAGTTGCTCAGGCCTCAAAGAACGAACCCGAATTGTCCTTCTGGGAGGAACATCTGGCAATGAAACTTGAAGGTGTGAGAGAAGATGTTCTCCGCATTGTCTACAGCCATATCTACGAGAACGATTGGATGCGGGAGTGTTCCTTCACAATTGATCTTTCTGAGAGAGATTACAAAGGTGCAGCATCTACAGACGGCTGGCTTACTGTAGTTATTGATTGCAAACCTACATTAAACTCGTTGGACACTCTCGTGCATCGGCTGAATGAGAGTCGTGAATTTTTTGAGTTCTTGAAATGGATGAGACAAGCATTTAAGCAACAAGCTTCAAAGTGATGAGGGCCTGTAGTGGTCAAATCGAGACGTTGTAATATATATATAGGGATTGAATATCGAGAGTTTTATACAAATCTCAGGCACGCAGAATTTCGTGTTGATTTTCTCCATTGATCTGCGGAGCTAACTAACTAGCAATTCTGCACCAATGTCTGCGGTCCTGCGTCGACCATGTCTGCGAGTAATTCTCGAAAGGAGCCTTCTTTATAGACGGAGTCATCATTTCCGTCCATTTTCATCTTCCACCTTGTCTCATGACACCCGAAACCCGTATGGCGTCCCCGCGTTCCCAGTCGTTCAACCGAAAAGCTCGACTACGAGTCGTCCACTTCCATCGTATAGTGATATACGCCCCAAGACCACCAGAAATCTAATCATTTTCGTCTCAATATGCGGCGCATGGGTCGTGGCCGGACTGATTGCACTGAACTATGAACGTTTTGCATCTCCCGTGACAGCATCTACTCTTCACGAGGTTCGGAAATCACCGCAAGTTAAGGCTTTACTTGGCTCCGATATACAGCATAGATGTATACATCCCGAGTACAAAGGGTGGTACAAGTACGATGGGTGGCTGCGCCAACCTTGGATTAGTGGCTCGATTAACCTGACGAAAGGTAAAATTGACATTGCATATGATGTGAAAGGAACAGGTAGGGTCAATTGACGCCCCTTTTGACATTTAGATGCCGAGGGAAGAGTTCATTTTGTTAGCGGAAGACCAGATAAGTTCTCGAAGTGGTTGATTTTCGAGTGGACAGTGACTTCGTACAAGGATGGGAGGACAGTGTCTCTTTTATCTGAAGACCATGCAGTACCGATTCCTGAGGAATCTTAGGCACAGAATGATAAATTACCTACCTTCCATGCGATGATGCCTCCTCGAAATGCATTTATCTCCTATACACTTATGGCATTAGAAAACCCCAAAACTCCGTCGATTATAAATCCATCTATCAATCCTTCCTGTATCACCTTGCATTCTTGTACTTCAATTTCTGAACCATAAGTAATCAAGACTAAACCTGCTTCTTTAACACTCTGTATCAATGCAGGAACTTTCAGCTAAGTTGTCAGAGCGGACTGAATAATAGGATTACCAAAAGCCTCGTCTGACATATCAACCCAAGTAAATTGTTGGACTTGGCAAATTTGACAGCATCCCTCATTGACCTAGATCTCCAGTCCTGACTGACTCCACGTAAGAGAGGCTGAGTGGCAGGAAAATTCCCCGAAGCCGAGGATAATTGATCTCCCTCTGTCGCTTGGGTCTCTCCGATGTAGTTTGCAAAGAATACGGCATCTGTAGCTTTTAGTAAAGTGAGGCTGGTGCTACTTACAATTTGGTTGTTTCCAATTTACAGTTGTACATATGTCAGGGTTAAAGGAAGAGAAAATGATCGCGCGGCTTCGCTGTCCAGTGGACATGTCCGGGTTTCCGGTTTGTGCAGCCTCGGCGCTTTCAAAGACAGCTTGCAAAATAGAGTCAATGTAGTCGTTTATTTCAGGAACAAAGTCTATGGATAGCTGCTCCCGCTCAGGAAGTGTTGGATAAAGTATTTGCAGATTGAGGTTGATTGTCGGAGGCAATGTTGCCAGAATATCTGCTAGAGAGGTGAAGCAGGAGGAAATAAGTGGCTGAGCCTCGCGCGCATCTGTAACCAATCTCAACGCCGTCAATTGAGTAGAAGGACTGGAGACTTTCGAAATGATTGATTGGAACTGAGAATATGTAACTTCCGAAACTCCTAGGTCGAGACCTTCGAGAGGGAGATGCCATGATGGAAACGCCACAGGGACGAGATCCCGAGTCACCTGCACAAACACTCTGGCGAACTGACCCGACAAAGATGAAGCAGTTACCAATGACTGAGCTGTATTTCCACCAGTGGATGACAAAGAAGGTGTCGTGGTACTTGTAGGCTGTAAGGGTCTGGTTGACTTCCAATAAGTCTCAATCTTACCACCGATCTCTAATTGTACGCCTTGGAATGGTCTGATTATAGAAAACTCGAAGGATATTTCACCTATTACCTTCAACCGTGAGTCGAATACTGGCAAGGTCGCAAAGACGCCGCCTGAATAGGAGCCAGAAAGTCCGCTTGTCCTTCTCGTAAAGACCTCGGTCAATGCAGAACTCTTTCCGATAACCTTTGAACCAAATGTGGGATATAATTCAAAGTCAATAGAAAAATCTTCGATCTTATCGACGTAGAATGAGACTGAACGTTGGTCGTCATCGGTCAGCGGTAGAAGGACACTGCGGGGCACAATGTCATCGCAACCCTTGGGAGAGATGGTGAGCTTCGCCGAAGTAAGAGACGCGTCATTGTATAAGACAACTGGTTGAGAAATAGGCGAATCGGAAGTGCGATTACGACCGAGACGGAATTGTACAAATACTTTCTTCTCAAGGAAATTATGGCCAAATGACGGAATGATCGGAGGCGGTAGAGACAGAGAGGGAATTTCTTGATCATCGGAATTTGGAGTTATTTGCGAGCTTGATCTTACAGCATCTCGACTCGCACCTGGGATAATTCGCTCCCTGTCGGGCTTTGCTCCGGCTTCAAAGAGTAAATTCATGCAGCCAAGATGGCCAGACCAAGCAGCCCAATACATTGCAGAGTGGCCAGTGTCGTCCAGAGTATCAATTGATGCGCCAGCTTGAATAAGAACACGAACACAGTCATCATGACCTTCAGATGCTGCAAAGAACAGTGGCGTCCATAAGGAAAATCTCTCCTGAACATCAAGTCCGGTTTTGTCATACGTCATCAGCAGGGCGAGAATTTCCTTATTTCCAGCCCGCGCAGCAAGATGTAGGGGAAACAGTCCTTCTGAGTTGCTTGTGATCTTTGGATTACGAGGCAGTAGGATGCGGACTATGTCTGTGTGACCATACTGGCAGGCAAGATTAAGAGGAACCGCGGTATCGTTCACCGAATCGACACTTGCGTCGAATTCTAGTAATGTGGCCACGCAATTCGCCTTCCCAGAGATCACAGCCATGGTCATTGGCGTCAAACCATCTTGATCCGGATGATCTGGTGGTGAGCCTCTCGACAACAAATAAGCCGCAATATCTTCTTGCCCATTTCTACAAGCATAATGCAAAGCGTGACGGCCGTGAAGATCCATTTGTTCTACATTGGCACCTGAGAATGAGTCAGTTGTGACATCGAGAAATCGTACCGTGATCAAGGCAAAGTTTCAATACATCAAAGCGGCCTGCTAAAGCCGCCTCATGAAGGGATCCGCGATCGGTAATCTCGTCAGTATGATTTATATCGACCAGTCCCGTATTCAGTAGCATTGTTAGAGATTCTAACGATGCGTCCGGAATCGTTCGAAGGAATGCTGTGGTCACGGCCATCTTTCGATCCTCGTCAGGATAGCTTTCAAGTTGAGAAATTAGACTTAGCATAGACGAATTGTTGGGGTGTGTGACTGCCGCAATTAACTCGGACTCAAGGTTTGTCATGGTTGCTTGTGAGGTAGCCACGGGGTTTTGTATGTCCATTGGGTCGCGAGATTCGATGAATTCTTCGCCATTTATCCAAGCGTCCAGTTCCTGCAAACTAGAAGCTGCACTATCTGAAAGCCCAGCAATGACGTCTCTGTTGAAAACAGGCTGCACTAATCAAGTCAAACGCGGTCATAGAATGAGTCAAAGTACCCTCGACTTGTCGCGATAGATACAACTCTTTTGTCTGAGACTTCGAACGCTTGTCCCATTTCTTGAGGGCCTTCGCAAAGCCAGTAGCATTGAGTTCGATAAATTGCTATGACATTAGCGGGTGTCTCGTGAATCCGTAAAGAATATGGGATTTGCCTGTAGTTTTGAAAGGTCTCGTTCGAATATCTGAAAGCCTTCCTTAAGAGAAAGCAATACAGCAGAATTCCGAGAGATCGAAGCACTCTGAGATTTTACAATAGCTTTCTTCTCGAGGAGCACTTTCAGCCGTGATTTGAGCTAAATTGTGAATTTCAGTTATGGAGACAGAATTTAGAAGACTTACCTCTCCTTCCTTCTGTAAATAGAAGGAATTGACCTTCTCAAGCTCTCGTTCCAGTCTGAAGAAGAACGCAGCCTTGTTTGCCTGCAAAGCTGACTGCTTGGATGGGTATACATTCTCTCCAGCTAAACCGGATCCTCGTGGTGATCCCGTCTCGAGCGCCTTAATTAGCTACCCACAGTCAGTAAGTTCAAAAGGGGCAACAGTTCATTAGAGGGACCGACCTTCTTCAGAGCTTTATAGTTGATGTAACTACATTCTGATCAGACTCTTTGTTCTTGGAAGGAAAAGAGGAAAAGCGGGAATAGAGGGAGTGGGGGGTAATTGAGTGGGAAGTTTGGTGGGGAATGATACTGTGCAGCATATTCAGGGATTTGTTGATTCAGTAGAGTCTTTCCGAACTTCATTGAAGAAAAGCTGCACCGTCGTGGGACGGGGAGCTAAGAACGGGGCCGTGACTTTGACTTGGGCCAACCTTTTAAGCAAATCGAGGACTGGCTGTGTAGCAGTACGTTAATATGGCGAGCACTGAGCAGTATTTAACGAGGTCCGAGTGCCAGACAAGCAAAGGGGGGGATCACCGAGCGGGAATCGGCTTTGTGGCTTTGCATTAATTTGCACACACCCGGACTTGAGTGTTGTCTGAGGATCCACGTGGGACAAGGGAATGGTGGATCTTATCTCACCTTGAATTGGTTTGTCACCAGCCCGAGTGAGATCACAGGCCTAGGCTGAGCACATCTACAATTAGGAAGCTAAGGTAAATCGTAAATTCTTTTATGTAGATAGATAACTGATGACTGATGGATTAATATCCATGAAGGAGCCGACCGAACACAACTTGCAGCATTCCGGATGGGCCTTCCGATTGATCTGTGATTCATTGGCAATGTCAGACATAGGGAAAGAAAACAACAAATAACTATCCCCGCTTCTGCATTGCATAGACAAAATACTGGACTATCCCTCCATCCCCCAAAACCGTGGTATTTATCCCTCCGTCCCATTCTGGCCGCTCCAAGTGCGGCAATCTGAAATGCGGTTGACCAAAACTTATATATATGAAACGCCCTCCTGGTTTCAATACGCGCAGTACTTCATCGACCTCTTTTCTGCAGGAGTCCCTAATCTCGTCGGAAGGAGACCAAACACTGCCCGATGAGCACAACAGCGCATCCATCGTCCCCTAAGATTCTATCAGAACTCCGAATTTTCGAAAGCAGTAAGTAAAACCTTGTCTATTGCAACGTCAATTGAATCTGACGCAATCGTTAGCTCTCTCACATCCATGACCTACTCCGAATCAGCTGTCGGCTTTTTAGGCAACTCGGTAGAACTAAATAGATACCTTCCATGCCATTTGTTCCATGCGAGCGTACTTTGCTGACATCTTTTCGATGACTATTTGCGAGAAATCAATATTGAGAATATCATGATAGCCTTTCTCATACAACGCCGACGATAACGACTGGACTAGCTTTAGTACTATTTTCGTAGTTTTCTTACACTGTTTCCACAACCCAGCACAAGAATTTTGTCGTCCAACTTGAGCGCTGCGCTCAGTACCGGAGCCAGTTCGTCGTAGTTTTTGAACCAGTCGAACTCATGATCTGGAGGTTCTTTACTGTACCGTGTATCCCAATACTCTTTTGTTCTTAACGCGTCGAGGTTCTCTGCATCCATGGGGAGGCTCCGGCAGACTCTTCAATAACGTCTTCGACGGGAAGTTTTGATTCAGATTTACATTTTATGCAACTTCCTTTTACAAAAATAAATAATTTGAAAGACAGATCTGATACGCTTCTCTACTATCTCTCTCTTTTCGTTTCTAAGTCTCGAAGTCTATACCAGCTTATACTTTTCCTCTGTGAAGTCCAAAGGCCTCCTCCACAGGCATGCCTTTGGAAACATCCTCCAGGACCTTCTCGTCCGCTTAATGCGTGAGATACTGGAAGAAATTAAACATACCTGCGACAAGCTTTGGCACCAACTTCAGAACGTCGGCGGCGAGATTTCTAGGGAGTAAGACTACTCCATCAACATCTCCAAGTATAATATCTCCAGGTGTAACCCAAATAGCCTGTGGTATCCCATTTACCCGAACGGGGACATCGATCTCACTAGGTCATTCAACATAGCACGAACGAATAGCCTACCTCGCACGGCAGTCAGCACCTGCGCCAACGATGGAGACGCCACGAGCAAAAGCCTGTTACAATAAGTTAGAGGAAGCGAAAATGAAATCGGGTCTAACTGGTAGCCCGCTTCCTCTAATATACCCAATGTCCCTGATTCTGCCATCAATAACAACCCCTTCGACTCCAAGCTTTTGAGTACGAGTCGCCATTATTCCTCCAAAACAAGCATTGTATAGATCGGGAGGTTGTGAGAGGAATAAGATCGTTCCTGGACGTACTGAATCCACCTATTACGCTCAGCTTTTCATGCTGGATCACCCCGATCTACCCAATGTTTCTCTAGCCGAGGTGACGTAGTATCGTGCTTATGTACAAACTGTAGTCTCGTCAGATAGATCTAGATTGTATGCTTGGGCAAACGACCTTAACAGTGGAAACTTCCCCGACGATCTTGGTGTCTCCCGACTGAAAAGCGGGGGAATGGAGAATAATATCAGGCAGAAAGCCGCAGAGTGGATAATGAAGCTTTTGCAAAGCATCCGCTATCTGACGTGTTAAGGCTGGTCTAAAGAGCACTCACATCACAGGACGCATATGGTCGTAATTGCTCAATCAAGTCGGAGGTTGCCATTCAAACTTCCGTCAATTGTACGATGAGGGGCGATGTTTCGGTTTTTTGCCAAAACGTCTAAGTCGGCTGCCGATCCATGTAACCGACTGTGGAAACCTTTGCGGCTGGAACAGGATTATGCTTCACGCCAAGAATATCAAACTTATATTCCAATAATACTAATACTTAACCATTAGCCCCAAAATGCAGTCATAACAGACTTTCTGAAGCAGTCTGGTAATTTGTAAACTAGCAGTATTTGCCAAACTCGCTTCAAATCAGTCGTCACATAACATATTAACGTGTAAAATCAAAAATTCACAGCATCATATCTTCCTCCATGTTCTTCACCATAATCAACATCTCCAGCACCCATTGTTGATCTTCCTAATCGTCCTCCACTTGGAGGTGGAGACCCAGAATTCTGTTGAAAGCGAGGGCTACTTTGATAACTCCGTCCTGCATTTTCGTCTGTGGAAACAGTTGAATACCGTGAACTTGCATTTGACGGATGACGCTCTACATCTGCTTGAGCAGGTGCCAGTGTGGCACCTGCAGCACCTGCAGCACCTGCAGGATACTCATTAGACGGAGACCCATAGCCTTCTGCAGCTGCTGGATCCGAGTATCGCTCATATGACTTGGGAGGAATCTCGGGAGGTCCGCCGCCCCCGTGCTCATCGGGATAGTAATAATCGTCTCCAGCTGGCTGCCCATAAGGTTCATAATTGTTTCCATGTTGATTGCTGTAATATCCAGCAGCTCCACCTGCGGCTGCGCCCACAGCACCGGCTGCAGCAAGTTCTCCAGTATTGCCACCGGCAGGCATCCAACCTGGTCTTTTATTATTGGAGGTTGGGCCCCATCCGCGGTATCCACCTTCATCATCTCCATAGGTTTGTCTCATCTCTGGATCGGCACCTGCGACAGCTGCCCCAGCTAGGGCACCTGCTCCGGTGGCTCCGAGAGCAGCGCCAGACGAGGGACCAGCTCCAGTACCATCAGGAGCATTAGGATCAAATCCGTAATCTTCAATCTCCCCTTTCCTCGCTGCAAGTCTGGCCTTCTTATCCTTATTCCGACGCCACAGGAAGAATCCAAGGATTGCAAGGAGGGCAAGGACAGCAATTGGGACGACAACGGCAATTGCAACAGTACCACCAGTTGATAATCCGGAGCCCCCTTTTGAGGGAATCGCTGTAGTACTGGAAGTTGACGAGGTGGTCGTAGAAGAAGTTGGACTCGAAGTGGAACTAGTCGGCGTCGAGGAGGTGGTCGGAACAAAGGTACTGGTGGATGTAGAAGTAACAGTGACAACGTCGGGATTGGGAGTCGAAGATGTTGATGGAGGAGGTGTACTAGAGGTCGTTGACGAAGTTGTAGGAGTAGACGAAGTTGTAGGAGTGGACGATGTAGTAGGTGTGGATGAGGTTGTTGGAGTACTTGTTGTGCTGGGCGTAGAGCTCGTGGTGGGGGTCGAAGAGCTGGATGATGTGATAGGAGTCGATGAAGAAGAAGAGGAACCAGTTGTCGTGGTTACTACCGTGGAAGTGGATGAGGAAGCTATCACCAGAAAGTCAGCGATCCGATTATAAATAGAAACAGGGAACAACAAGATGGGGAGATACAGGAACTTGAAGAACTGGAGACTACTGTAGCCATGGTGAGAAGACTTTAATGTTTCTACCGAACGAAATTAACCTCGAGACAAAGAATTTATTGAAGGGACCCAAAAGAGAGAAAGTTAAAAGGCAATCGAAGGAGAGAAAGATAAACAGTCTGTTGGAACAGTTGAATGACCGTTGTAAAGACTTCCACCTAAGAGAAGAGGACAACAATCACCAGCGAATTGAAGAAGACGTTTAGGTCTTCTGTCGACTTGCGACTGGGGATGTCCTCTGGGACAGGGGAGGGAAGCCGTTAAGGTCCAGAAGGAGGGTGGTAGAAGGAGGAAGTGATGATGAGGAGGGGGAGGAATGAGGCGTACTACAGGGATAGAAAAAGGTTTTTTGGGCGGTTGTGAGTGTTGCACAGAAAAGCAGGCCGAAGAAACAGGTAAAAAGTATTGGGTAAAATGAGTGCGAATCAGAGGATGATTTGGGAAGGTGGATGTTGTGCGGGTGCAACTCTCAGACGATACATTGGCAGGCACGCATGCCAACCGACCGTCCAATAACAGCCCACCTAATTTGTAATAGATCCAATCAAAATTCCACCAACTTTACGCATGCCGAAATTAGCACGTACCTCACCCAAAAAACAGCGTCATTATCCAACGCCCGTTGGCCGTTGCAGATTGGCCAAAGGAACCAAACAGCTGCCCACCCTTAAATATCCATAATAATTCCCCTCAGAGGCTTATCTAGTCTGACCTTTGCCGTCGCAATAGCCAAACACAAATTACAAAGAATAAAACCTACTCCAATTCGATTTGGACACCATAAGCGTTGCGCAGCCATTCTGCTCCGACTGTCACACCCTGTACGACAAAGCTATTTACATCTGACGACCTTCAGAGCTCCGCAACCCTTCAGTTTCAACAGGCACACTTTAAGCGGTGATTCACGAGCCTGCCAGCAGTGGTTCAATCCTGGATAATATAATAAACTTCCCTTATGAGTGATTCGTACCAAATCGCCGCTATTCGCAGCTTCTGCATCCAAAACATCTAAAAATATATAATACTACTCTATAATGATGATGATTTAATCCCTTTTGAAATTTTCATCTCACATATCACAAATACAACAATCCTCGATAATCCAACCGCCGGTAACCCAACCATTCATTCCATCTCGCCCATCGTTGACCCGCTTATCTATCTCATACACGATGCGACACACTATAATCTTGTGGTCGTAATGATGCTAATGCTCCACTTTTTCCTAAGGGCACAATGCTCTGCGGAATACGATTCACTCGACCTGCACCCGCACTGACTGCCATCAGACTGATTTCTGTCCGTGCAAGGCTTCGAACGCTAGCGGTGTCTCCCATATCCACTTCACCAGTTGCAAATTTCCGCATTGGTGCAAAGTCTAGCGAAGAGAAACTTCCCGATTTCCGTAATCGATGTGGCTGCGGCAAGTCCGCTAGATTCGACCACGATGAGCTCAAGACTTGGGCTGGTGCTGGAGATGAAGGTCTGCTGCCTGGGCTACCGACATTGGCAAATCGACGAGGTTTTGCAAAAGAGATCGGAGACGCCAAGTCATCCAACTTGTATCTTTCCTTCGGTAGATCGTTGAGAGGATCGAGAGGTTTTAATGGAAGCCTATTTCGAGATTGCAAGGATGATGTGGAATAGGCACCAGAAGGATTAGAATAGATTGACCGCGGTGGAGGTGGAGGAGACTGGAATCGTCCATATGGTCCAGGGCTCCGTCCCATTCTTCCGCGCTCATAATCGTCGTATCTATCTTGACTGTACCTGTCTTCGCTATATCCTCTTGAATGGTAATACCCATCATGGCCATTCGATTGCCAGTCGTCTTCATAATAAGAATTTTCCCTATATCCATAAGGTTCTTGGGGTCGAGTGTCCCGGTGCTGAGGCTCGTACTCCGCCGGAATTGAGTGTTCCGAATAATCGTCGATGTTTTGACGTGCATGAGGAGGCAGAGGTTCCCAATCTTCACTGCCGTCATAGTATTGTGAATCTCCGTAATATTCTTTGTACACGCTTTGAATCCTTTTTGCGCGATCCTCTTCTGGTTCTTCTTCGATTATTTCTTCATTGCGCGGTAAAACACTGTGGTTCGGCTCAGCTTCTGGAATAAAGTTGCCTGCTTTTGGGTTCTCGGGCTCTCTCGTCATTGCCGTTTCCCTTGCTATCAAGTCCGTTTGTAGTCGAGATGATGTCCTCTCCTCTGGTACATACGAGCTTAGGTTAAGATCTGCACTCGCCGTTGACAGAACCAACGGTGAAAATCGTTCCTTGGAGGAAGTGGAATTGCTCGTGAGGGAACTTTCTTGCGTAGTCCTCTGTGGTTGTTCTGACCTTGCTGGGGAGGGTTCGCGAGATGAGACAGAATGAAGGTCTGATTCAGGGCCCGGTGATAAACGACGTGTTTCGACGGGAGAAATGGCAGGTGAACGAGTAGGCGTTATTGAGCGATTTTGGTTTCTGGCAGTACTCAACTCTTTAGGGGGAGAAGGAGTTCGAATCCTAGGGGGTTCCGACTGTGGCAGTTGCGGGATCTCGGTAATTGCCAGTGGAGACGGAACTCGAGTCACAGCTTGCTTATATATATGTCCGTCAGATAAATAACTTTCGGCGTGTGACACAGGCGGCAATAGATTTTTGTTGCTTCGGATGGATGCTTGATCAGAAAATGGCGAGTAGGCTCCTCCAGGTGAAGGTGGCGCTGAGGAAGTAATAATAGCGCCATACGGGTTATCCCTCGGGTCCGAAAGAGATTGCAAACTTTCTCGAGACATGGTGGCTTTTGGTACTAGATAAGGGAGGGAATCTTTGGGAGGCGGCTGCAATTCATCGTCTTTAACGGATGCTAAACTGAGAATCGAATGTGTATCCTTTCCATCGAATCCAGGTTGGAATACATTGTCCACAACTCCAGCAGCGGGTGGTAAGTCTCCAACGCCAAGATCCATATCAAAATCCTTATCATTCTTCTCTTCTCTTCGTAGGCGTTTAACGTGTGCACGATGAATGAAAAAGAGCACAATACATGCTATTATGATTGGACATCTAGAAGAAAAGTTAGTTTTAAAGTAAGCATCAAGGAGAAATACGATGAGCCAAGAACGATGATAACAGTGTTGTTTCCAAGGCCACCTCCTAAACAGGTGTCGTTTTGAGCGCAATTTGTGATGCTGGCAGTACTAGAACTCTCGGAGCGTCGAAAAAGAGTTTCTGTCTTTGTGACGAGGTTATCGGTTAACGATGGTTGACTCCCTCCGAAATTGAGTCTTTGGGAGACACTATGACTTAGATACCGTTCTGAGTAGGTCATGCTGGAAACAGATGATAGTAGTTTGATAGAAGCGAAAGCAGCGGACGGTGACTGTAACGTGTGTTTAGACGCGGATCGAAGGAAATCAAATGTGTTCCTCAATTGTGGGTTCGATAATGAAAGGAGCGACTGATGAAAAGTGGATAGTCTCGCGTTTCACAGCTGCAGAGCTACGTCCATTAATGATTGATCGAGAAATTACTGCGTGTTGATGGAACGTAGGTTGGAAGAATTTGCAGAGGTCGCGAGAGACGACGAGGACAATTTGTTGGAATGAGAGAGAATGAACAGATTGAATGAATGACTTGGGGTGAGGCGAAGCGATGGACAGAAGGATTACAGTTTGAATGGGCTAACGATTGAAGTCCATACAATTTCCCCTCTTATTATTAGGATTAGAGGAAGAGGCCTGAGCGTTAAGTCGAAAAAGGGAGTGAGTTAGCTCTGGAAAGTGAAGGTGCGGTCGACCGTGCGTGTCAAACGCATACCGCGGCGTGTGCCCAATAATTTGGGACTCAGGGGCTACAGAAAAATGTAGACGGCGCAAATCAACGAGTAAAATAACGCAAAATTAAGCGAATGTAACATTTTAATTAGCAAACTCCTAGGCTATTTGAAGCTTAGTCCTACCGGAGCAACATTCCACAAGCCGAAGGAAATGCGAAACACGTTCTCAAATGGGAAAAAACTTTAAATATTTATATGTATCTCGAGGTCCGAGTCCGAAACCCGTTCTTTATATTCCCATGGATTCAAGAGCAACTCTTGCTGACCACAAATACATAGTACTCTGATTCTCTGGAGTAAATTTTCAACTGAGAAGAAAGAGCAAGGATATTCCATTCGAAACTTAATGGCAGAATGAACCATCTGATCAGTTATTCGGGCAGAAGCACATCAGGATTCGGTAGTCGGACCGTACGGATAGCGAGCGGTCAACAGATCTGTGAGCAATTGCGATCCTGAACTTAGGACCCTTTCTGTGGCTCATTCGGGATCTTGATCTCGGAGGCGGCCAAAATATAGATGCATCTGATTCATGCTGACATCGGACTGCTTTCAGGTAGTTCCATCAAGTAGGTACAGAAAGCCTCAAAGATTTGGAAGAGTCCAAGATACCTCCGTGCTTTGACCGGTGAAGGCTCGTATTATCCCGCGGAGGTCACGGTTTAATGGGGCTCGGCACGAAGGACAAGAAGCGACACAGATACAGCTAGCTAAAAAAGGAACTGTTGATGTTTCTTCCGCGCACCCAGTGTCCGCCGCTGACTTCCATAACTAATACGGTATTCCATGTAGCCAGAGTAAACATCAACCTAAACAACAGGATCCTCTCCACTGAAAGATCGTCGTTGAATACGCGCCAAATTTCCCGCCTCTTGAAGGCATAAGAATTGATACCTACAGTGCCTCTGAGTTGCAAATCCATTCTCCGTGGGGTTAAACATAATTTTCTTCCGACACCCAGAGAGAGCACAATTCATCACATTGGTAAGATCTTTGCGGATAGTGATCTGTGTTGTGAGCTGCGTTTGTATTTCACAAGATCGGAAATCATCGCTGTGAAATCATTTAGCGAACCTTAAATAATTGATCTGGGTTAGGTGAAGAGTTTGTGCTGGAGTTTGTGGGCGTTTAGTAATGCTTTTGACTTGAATACGGACGTACTCATTGGGATAAAGACCTTCCTTTCCTTTCCTTTCCCTTTCACCCATTTCGTTTGACTCTATCTGTTTGCTTCACATCGTCGGTTCATCGACGTCTGGGCTCGACTCGGCCCCTTCCATTCTGTGTCATAAGAGTGGATCAACATTAAGAGTCGCGTATTCCCTACTCTTCTTTTCAGCCTATACACTCAGAAAGTTCCATCATGGAAAGCATCCTCGATTTCGACAAAGAACTTGACATCGCTTTCCTTGACAAAGTCGTCACATCGTTTTATCATGCATCTGGTCCCGACGTATTTCCTCTCCCCTCTACGTTCCCCTTCCCTTTTTACTCCCTTTCTTCCCTTTTGCAGCTAACGACCCTTTAGCATAAGATGGCGCAACGCGTATTAACGCAGTTTCAGGAACACCCTGATGCCTGGACGAGAGCAGATGCTATCTTAGAATATGGACAAGTACGGGAGACAAAATGTATGTCCTTTGTTGGACTCTCCTTTCAAGATTCCTTACTGATAAACCACCGTATAGATCTTGCCCTTTCGATACTAGAGAAGCTCATCCAAACACGATGGAAAATCCTCCCTCGCGAACAAGCTCTTGGTAAGCGTCTCCGTCTGTTGGAATAAGGCTGACGATATCCACTAGGGATCCGACACTTCATCGTTGCACTTATAGTCAAGAATGCCTCTGACGAGCGAACTCTGCGAACAGAAAAAACTTACATCAACAAATTGAACCTTGTCCTTGTTGAGGTATATATGCAAGCCCAACCGTCGTGAAGGGACACAAACTGATTTTCAGATTCTGAAACAAGACTGGCCCCAGAACTGGCCCGAGTTCATCCAAGAAATCGTGGTGTCGAGCCGATCGAATCCATTTCTATGCGAAAATAACATGGTTGTTCTGAAGTTGCTCAGGTATAATCTCAACCAAGTCCGAAAGCTTTACTCATGTGCAACAGTGAAGAGATTTTTGACTTTTCCTCAGAAAACATGACTACGCACAAAACGATGAGATTGAAAAACCAATTTTGTCAAGAATTTTCCGATATATTTCAGCTCTGCACTGAGGTCCTTGAAAAGGCACAGATTGAAACCCTTATTTCTGCAACTTTGGAAACCACGCTTCGCTTTTTGTCTTGGGTACCCTTAGGCTACATCTTCGGAACCAATATTGTTGGCCTGTTGCATGAACGCGTATTCTTTCCCTCTATCTATCTTTCTCCTTCTTGATACTTACTTGTTGGTCAGTTTTTTGAAGTTCCTCTATTCCGCAATGTCACTTTGAAATGCATCAATGAAATCGGTAGCTTAGAATTGTCTCACGAGTATGACGACAAGTTTGTCATTTTACATGACATGACAATGGCATCTTTGCGGAGGATAATTCCTTTGGAGACAGGTAAACTCGTATCAGCTGAGATGACATTATTCTGACTTAACAAATAGATATCCGTGCTGCCTATGATCAAACAAACGATTCGGAAGTGCAGGAATTCATTCAGAATTTGGCTTTGTTTTTCTCGACCTTTCTTGGGAAGCATGTTAAAGTATGTGTCCCTGTGGAAGCTTACATTGACGATCTTCAGATGCTTGAACAAAAGGGTAATCGAGAGAACATCCTGGACTCGCATCGATACCTTCTCAAAATTTCTGAGGTAAATGATCGTGAGGTTTTCAAGACGTGTCTTGATTATTGGGGCCCTTTCGTTGCAGATCTTGAAGAGGAGATTCGAAAACTACCAATATCAGATGTCAATCCCATGTTGACTTTATCTCTAAAGTCGAGCCTGGTGAATGGAGGACCTGCCCTCAATCCGAGCCTATTATCCGATTATCCTCTTCGAAAGCACATGTATTCTGATATTTTGACTGGACTGCGCCTTGTGATGATATCCAAGATGGTTCGACCACAGGAGGTATGTCGATCTCAAAGTTGAAGTCAAGCTCTAACCGCGTGTTAGGTTTTGGTTGTGGAAACAGAGGAAGGAGAATTGATCCGGGAAGTAATGAAAGAAAGTGACACAAGAGCTCTCTATTTGAGCCTTCAAGAATGTCTGAAGGCATTGACAAAGCTCGATGTCATAGATATTGAGGTGATCATGACCGAAAAGTTAGCAAGGCAGGTGGATGGGTCTGAGTGGTCCTGGTCGAACCTCAACACATTATGTTGGGCAGTTGGGTCCATCGCCGGCACAATGAGTACGTTGCATTTGGAAATTTTTGCTGACTTCTTTTAGACGAAGAGACCGAGAAACGCTTCCTTGTTAATTTCATCAAAGAGTTGCTGGGACTCACAGAAATGATTCGGGGAAAGGATAATAAGGCTGTGGTCGCAAGTAATATTATGTACATCGTTGGCCAATACCCGAGATTTCTCAAAGCTCACTGGAAATTTCTCAAGACAGTGGTAAACAAACTTTTCGAGTTCATGCATGAGACCCATGAAGGTTTGTTACTACAACCCACTTCGATATTGACGTATAGGTGTTCAAGATATGGCGTGCGATACTTTTATCATAATTGCAAGATGTTGCAAGAGGAATATGAGCGTACTTCAACAAGACGATCACGAGCCATTCATCGACGAGATTATCCGCAATCTCGATAAAATCACCAACGATCTTTCACCGTCACAGATCCATACATTCTACGAGGCGTGCGGTCTCATCGTGGGTCAGGTATCCAATAGCAGTACTCAGACAAGAATGTTGGGAAGCCTCATGTCCGCTCCAAATAGTGCATGGGACAGTATTGTGGCTCAAGCTAAGGCCGATCCATCAATTTTGACACACACCGATACAATCAAGCTATTGGGTTCCATACTCAAGACCAATGTCGCTGTTTGTGTCTCTGTAGGGGGTGGCTTCCTACCGCAACTGAGTCGGATTTATCTTGACATGCTGGCTCTATATCGGTCCAGTAGTCAACTTATTTCAAACACTATTGCCTCAGATGGACCAATTGCAACACGTACGCCCCGCGTCCGGGGTCTTCGAACAATCAAAAAGGAGGTTCTGAAGCTTGTGGAAGCTTATATTAACCATGCTGAGGACCTCGACCAAGTGAATTCAGCCCTCATACCACCTCTTTTAGAAGCTGTTTTGGTGGACTATAATCAGAATCTGCCGGAGGCTCGCGACCATGAAGTCTTGGACACTATGACGGCAATTATCCGTAAACTCGGAGTAAGCTGACCCTGCCTTATATTTACTAACTCCTGTAGTCAAGGATTACCGAACAGGTTCCAGCAATCATGAGCTCTGTGTTTGCTTGCACACTTGAGATGATTAACAGGGACATGGCCGAATTTCCCGAGCACCGTGTGAGCTTCTTCAAATTGATTCAAGCCATCAATATGAACTGTTTCCCTGCGTTATTACAGCTCCCTCCCGGCGACTTTTCGCTGTTCCTGGATAGCATTGTATGGGCTTTCAAGCACACCATGCGCGACGTTGCAGATACCGGCTTAATAGTCTGTCTCGAGTTGGTAAATAATTTTGCCGCTAGCAATGTCGAATCATCGAACGCCTTCTTCCAACAACACTATATCCGGTTACTTCAGGACGTCTTTGTGGTTTTAACGGACACAGAACATAAGGCTGGTAACACTCGGATATATTGTGCCCGGCTAACTCACATAGGGTTTAAAAATCAGTGCCTGCTCTTAGCAAGGCTTATAGGACTCGTTGAGACAAACGCGATCCGAGCGCCTCTCTACGGATCCGATCCTTCCATCCCGCCAGGCACATCCAATTCGGCATTCCTCCGTGACTTCCTTGTCAAGCTTATGAAGAGCGCCTTTCCTCATCTTGCACCGTAATAGCCTTTTGCAATACCTACTAATGGAAGGGTCCAGATTCAAGTTTTTGTCAATGGTTTGTTCTCTCTCTACGCCGATCAAAATCGATTCAAAGTGAACGTGCGCGATTTTCTCATAGAACTCAAGGAATTTGCGGGTCAAGACAATGCCGAATTATACCTGGAAGAGCGAGAAGCAAGTTTAATGAATCGTGATACTCCGCAAAGAAATGGTGTTGGCGATGGGAAATCCATGGAGGACGATTAGAACATCAAAAATATATTTTAGACTCTACTACTATATCTATTGTGCCGGGTAGTTGTTCTAGATCGTAGGTAGGGTCTTGTGAGGAGGAGCTACTACTTAATTGTGTTGCAAATGTTGAAGCATGCATATGGGATTATTACTGTATGGCACCATCGAAGGTATTGATTTGACAAACCACTGGTAGTACTATAGTTAGCAGCTCTAGCCAGCAGAAATAAAAATCTTGCGCCCGCTAACCGATGCTGCACTACTAGGAGTATATCAATATTGCGTTGGTTATAACTACCTGCAGTATATAGCTAGTACCCATTCACTGCGATACACTAGCTAGCATCTATAGCAAGTGGCTATTAATGCATATGTCGATCGCAGATGGAGACCTATAGCTAGCTGCAGCTGTAGCTAGTTATAGTAAGATGGACACCCATGCATTGTCCTTCAATTTGAAGTCTTTGTACAGCTCAGCTGCAGACCAGGAACGAATGTCGCATACTATTGTCTACGTATGCATATAGTTAGCTAGAGCTTGCTGGCTCGTTTCTGCAAGCTGCTGCTATACATCTATTTATTTAACAATTTTGAAGTAGCACGGAAAATAGATAATTTGCAATTACTACATAGTACAATGGATATGATGCAACTGAAGCATGCATATATACTAGCAGCTGTATGCATCGCTTATTGTCATTTGCAAATTTATTGGCCCCCCTGCTTTTTTGAAGGTTTTACCTTTTTACCTTTTTTTGCTGGCTAATAATTTCCAATACACTGGTTATTGATTGCATAACCTAGCAAAATACCGGTTAAGAATTAAAGCCTAAATAATTAAATAACCTCTTGGTGTATATGTCCGTTTCTGACCATCACTTTAGCAGCAGTACAGTACCAGAACAACCAGCTGAGACATCTCTGCATGTGCCATTAAAGTATGATGCATCCCTACGTATTGCATCGATTACTGCAGGGAGTACCTAGTACGCATGACTATAAAAACCAACCAACACAAAACATGCTTAAAACATTCGCGTCAGGATCACTTTCAAACTATGCATTCTCCTAGCTCACAACCAGGATGCAGCTAGTAACAATTCAAATACCACATCTGAGATGTCCATAGCGTTATAATATTAAGAAACAGAAGGATCGATAGCGCTAGCAGCTGGCTATTAAGCTTTCGTAGTCCTCCGATTGCGGAGCTGGCTATTTACTACAGCTACTACACCTATTCCGTGTCCTTAGCTAGCCGTCCTGATCTCCATTCCTTCGTGTCGATGGTGTCGGCGTTGGACAAATCCAAACCAGATCCAAAGTAACAAGCCCAAACAACTGGCCGCGAATGATGTCCATACAAAAGCAAACATCTGCACTCCAAGACTGACGTGAATGTCAAGAATATCAAAGTTCGCTGCGTTCAACTGAGTCCGCAAGTCGGAGTACAGGGCTTGAGAAAGAACGGAGCCGAGCAAGAAGAACAAGAACGAAATCTGCACATAAGTCAGGGTTGGCTTCAATGAAAAGGAATACCGATGCGGTCGTGCCAACAACCCATGATGCCAGCCTGGAACTGCAACCTACGAGTCCACCTGCAACGACGGCGCCAAATCCGAAGACGGGGCCGATGATCCAGCAAGCAAAAATGAAAAGGGAAGCATATTCCAATTCATTGACATCTGTTTGAACTTTACTCGGCAGGGGAAGATGCAAGTCGTACTTGAGCTCATTATTGATTGACGCGATAGGATTGGTGGCGTTCCCTGGTTTGGGAGGCGTACAAGAGACGACGGTATCGTTGTCACCCTCACAGAAACCCCAAAGGCCATATCGATAGAAGTCATGAATGCCGATGTCGTGTTGAAGACTGTTTTCGAATGTGCTAAGGATTCCACTAGGTAGGTCAACGACGTTAGTGACGTTCACCTCTTTGTCAGCAATATGCAACCGTGCAGACAAACCTGAAGGAAGTAGGTGGTTCGTAAAACTGGTCTATTGTGAGTGCAGCCTAACATAAGTACTTAGCTCGCGAATGCCCGGGGTGTTACCGATTAGAACCAGGATTCCGAACACTACGGAAATCAAGTTTAGAAGGGACGGCGATACCGCCCAAAGAACGTTCCGACGAGGTGATTTCGTGTCTCGAACGGACATTTCAGAACGATGCGTTGACAATACCCTCGATACACCGAACAGGGACTATATGTATATGTTTTCGCGATGGAACTTGGCTGTGCTGGTTACACATTGCTTCCTGAAGCAGGCCTTGGTTTTGGTAACTCGGCCTAATTAGGCTGTGATTGGTCAACCTTAAATACGCCTCAGATCCAGGATCCGAGAAGCTGCATTTCGGCCAGCCTACGTCACACGGGAAGGCTGAATTGTATTCTCGGGGTGGTTCTGACCATAAGGAAGATGCGAAAGCAGTTCTGTCAATCTTTGGTTGAAAACACCGATTCCTAATCGTTGACATGTAATGTTTTTCCAGACTTCGGAGCAAAAAGGCACCGAGTCAACAGCCGATCGACGGCAAACAACTAAAGACGTAGGAGGGGGAAAATCTCGTGCACGGCTACGAAATTAGGGGGACATACAAGAAGGAAGGCGCAATTTTCATTTCCGGTCATGTGGCTAATGTTGAGGTCTTTAATCGTTCGTGTTCGTCATTTATGGGCGTGTTGCTCACGGACCGAATATTGGCACCTGAATGTTGGGATGGATTTACCCCAGCGAGAATATACTATGGGGACCGCCGCGAATGGGATGGTGCCGATGCACTCTCAGATTCAACGGCCATGGTGTACCAAAAAACAAAGCGAAGTGAATAGTTTCAAGTGCCAAGGGGCAGTATTGTGGCTGAGCACAGCCAATGAAAAACCGAATTTGGGCCCAGCCCCCTCTTTTTATAGGACGGATGCGGCTCAATGCAGGTTCATTTTACGTGCATATCCCTTCCCTTCATTGCAAATACGCGACACCCCCTGATCCCGATGGGAGGACGCCTAGAGTTTAAAAGGGGTCGACATCGCCCATTCAAAAATCTCTCATTCAACACATCACCATCCTTTTTCCTCGTTCTTTATTCTTTCCCTCGGCCGGTCCTTTTAAAAGTTAGCTCACCTTCCTTCTCTTCGTCGTTGCTTGTACATTCCTTTGGACAGACTTTTCATTCCTTAATCTGATCATTCCAACTCGACGAATTCCGCCAGGACTCGGTCTTTTACTTACGCTGGTTCGTAATTTGCTCTGTCAGAATGCACTCCCTCAGCAATTTGCTCGCTCTTTTTCTTGCTACCTCAGTCGTTGTAGCATCTCCTGTCGATTTCCAACGTTTTGCTAAACGTCAAGAAGTTGTTGATGTCGTCTGGGTGACAGTCACCTCTACAGATTTCATCACCATTTCTACTCAATCTCAATTGACCGAGACTGTCACTGTTCACCATCGTTCCAGGCATTCACACAGTTTCTCTGGCACCCCTTCTACTGTGGCAGTTGCATCTGATCCCGTCGAAGATCCTGTCGCTGCACCAATCCCAACTGCGGCTCCAGCTCCAGCTCCAGCTCCAACCACCACGACTTCAGCTGATCCCCCGGCTGTAGCCGCTGACGCTGACCCGGCAACGGTGGACCCACCTCCCACTTCCACCGATCCTGCTCCCATAACACCAGATCCAGCTCCCACTACTGAAGATCCGCCAGCAACCACGGCACCCCCTGTCGCTACCACGGCGGCTCCAGCGTCATCAGGTAGCGAGGATCCTCCCGTAGACGTCATGTATTCGGGTCAAGGAACTTATTTCTCTCCAGGGTATGTCATCCTTTGTCTTTGGGATTGCGCTGACTTTAGTCTCGGAGCCTGTGGTGACACCAACACTGACGAAGATTTTATATGTGCTCTTGGCCACAGCTTATTCGATTCCATACCCAATGGAGGAAATCCCAACAACTCGCCACTCTGTGGTAGGAAGATCCAGGCTTATTACGGTACCCCATACTTGCTTACCCTTCTAATTCCAATTCTAGGCAGCAACACCGTCACTGTCACAGCTGTGGACAGATGCGAAGCGTGCCAAGAATACGATCTCGATTTCAGTCCTGCAGCATTCGATCAATTAGCAGATGAATCGCTCGGAAGGCAAGTCCCTTTAAATAACTTGTACTAACAGAATCAGAATTAACATTACATGGGAGTTCATTTCTTAAATCACTCGTTGCTATAGTGCAACATCTCTAGACCTTTTTCTCTTTCAAGATTTGTAGATATTTGAAAATGAGTATATTTAGGGCACTCGCCCTGATTTCATATAAAAACTTTGTATATCTACGTTTCATGATCAGATCGCCAGACGCGTCGTCACCCACCCCGTTAGGCTAAATGTCTTCCAAGCCCAGTAAACAGGCAGCGGCTCGAGAGACCATCGATAGTGACACCCTTTTCTTGACTTGCTGACGTTCAGTATTGCACGAGATCTCGACGCTTCTGAATACTGGATTGGATAAGCATACGCTCTCCCTGTGTGTCTCGCTCTGCGAGAATGGAGTGAATCCAGATGCTCTTGCTGTACATCGGCCTTTGAGCGAATCGTTCTGATATTTAATAGGAAGTTATCCGTGAATTACGAAGGGAGGCGAGGTCAAAAAGACCTGATCAAGAATGACGTTACCATGATAAAGGGGATCATGAAAATGTGCTCGCGCCCGAAATATTGCATCCAAGGCTGTCCCGTGTAATGTACGATGAACTTACACACGGAAGGTGAGGGCACACCAGTACCCAGCAGATATAGGATTAAATATATTTTGACATACGTTATCCGTTCCACAGAAGATGCCTATGGTTCACTTATTCTGAGCCCAAGTCTACGTTTGCCAGTTTGATGTCCGTTCACCGGTCTTGCTTTCGTAGACCAGCACTACGCGTCTTCCTTTAAATCGGGATTTGCTTTGGAGGGTAGGGGCTACGAAAGGAAGAAGAGGAAGCTTTAGAAGATGATATCAATAGTTTGATAGATCAGCAAATGCATCTTCCATGAAGAACACCAGACATACGAGCTGTAGAGTGGATCTTCCAGGTTTGGCAGGATTGGCACACAATGGGTCCGCAGATAATGATGAGGAGATGGATCGGTGAAGCAAAGCTCCGCAGATAATGATGAGGAGATGGATCGGTGAAGCAAAGCTCTGTTATTCAGGCAGTGAATAAATAACTACTGAATGTCCATTTTGTCCATATCCTGGCAATTAACAAATAACTTTTCCCAAAGCCATTGCTCTTATTGTCTTTATCCACGAAATGACTAACACAAGCCTTGACAGTCCATGACAATTGAACTCGATACATGCAAAACTCCAAAAAAGGTATACGATAAATTCAAGTGCCAAAAAAGAGATGCTAATTTGCGTTCGAAATTGTCCCCCAGAAAACACAAACTCCCATATGAATGAATCGTAAGCCGAATAACCTAGATTTTCGATACACAAGAACGCCTAACGACCGTATGCGTAATACCAATAATGTCCCTACAAGTTAGAATGGGTCAATGGGTCCAAACAGGGGAAGATTACATGCAAATCCTGTCGACTACGACAACAATTAAGTTTATTTGATTTCCATCCTACTTTGACATATCCGCGATTTGCCTTTCTGAGATCCTCGTACTCGGATTTATTGACGAGCCATCTAAATCGTTAGCGTTGTCAGATGCAAGCAGTGAGTATACCCTCGACGAGAACGTCCGTGAAGCCAGTGCCACCCCATAAGAATATCATACATCTCATCGGTGGACTCAATTCCCGAACCCGAACATTCTACGACTCGCACATTCGGATGGTGCTTTCTGATGCTAGAGAAGACATCTGCATACTGACTCAATCTCAGCCTCCCGCCAGATTGATATGCTTCGAGATTCAAATAGAATAGTTGGGGTAGCTTTCTCAGTAAGACTTCGATTCCGGAGGAGGTAAGATTGCTCCTATGAACACCCAATTCAGTCAATGTTGTTGGAAAGTCGATAGCATGTTCATCAACCACAGGCATTCCGCTTATATCCAACATGTGCAGAGTGGCTTTCGATTTCAAAGCTTGTAGGAAGATGGGAATATCGGGGGGTGAAACGGGGTGAACAAGTTCATCGCTCATACGGATATTGAGAGATTCCAGTAAGGCGGACGAGGGATGATGAAGGACGAAAGCGAGAAGAGCCTTGCCTGAGACGTTGCCGCAGTTACCGAGGTAAAGGTGGCGAAGACCACTGCGGGGGTTTATGGAGAGTAAGCCTCGGGAGTTGACTTGAGTCGAACTGAGATCCTAGTTCATGTTAGTTTTGTTCACAGAAGCAAGTGTGGAGCATACCAAGTGAGTGAGGTTGGGGAGGGCTGAGAGAAGAAGAGGATAAACGTCTGCTGGAATAGTCTGGCATCCGTGCAGCGACAGCCTCTGTATCGGTGGGAAGGGACGAATAAGTTGGTGGGTGGTTAGATCGAAATGAGATTGGATCATTTCTTGGAATGCATAAACAAAGCTGTCGCCAGTACTTCCACAGACTAGAAGAATTAGTCGGAGGACATTAGGAAGGGTTTAATACAATCAACTGCTTCGAGTTTTGGTAAAGTATCAGGGCTGAATATGTTTTCGACGACTTCAGACTCCAAATCTGGGTCCAAAGCTTCGGTTAAGAGGAGCTAGCTGTCAGTAAAAAGCGAATGTGGCAAGCGGTACCTCTTGCAAATTCGGGACTAGTTTCAGGCATTCAACCAGAGTTTCAGAGCAGACCATTTTGATTTGCTTGTTGTCGTTGGCACTTCTGCCGAGAGATACTGTGGAGAAGGGACTGAAATCCAGAGTCTTCACTAACGCTCCCTTGTCAGGATGATGCGAGATCTGAGCTAGGAACTACACAACGTTAGAATAAACGATGTCGGAGCCGGATGAGGTACCTTTGTGAAAGCATAGGGGTCGGAGATAGGGACGTGACGATAGAGCCAGGTGGTGGCAACGAGGTTGAACTGCTTTGA
>Ga0335075_10002552_pt1 | contig 29194 bp, 23 predicted proteins | sample Lox_Sample_24_FD_206723 | JGI IMG/M metagenome (GOLD analysis project Ga0335075, IMG submission 206723) | Soil microbial communities from Loxahatchee National Wildlife Refuge, Florida, United States - Lox_Sample_2.4 | ecosystem: Environmental > Terrestrial > Soil > Wetlands | place: USA...
ACGTGGCGATGCCGCTCTCGCCCGCCATGCCCCCGCCCCGCCATCCAGCCAAGTAAAGGGTTCCAAGGGCAATGCCCTTGGCGGGGTTCCAAGGGGCAGCGCCCCTTGGTGGGGGCTCGGGGGCAACGCCCCCGACCTTCCCCTCGCACCCGCTTGACCGCGCGGCTGCGGCGCGACCACACTCTGCTGCAACTGATCCGCCCGGCGTGGCGGCCAGACTTGTTGCAACACGGCAAGGACGAAGGGGAGGTCGCATGCCTCAGGTAACGCTGACGGTGAACGGCAAGCAGCACACGGTGGAGGTGGAAGGCCGCACCTTGCTGGTCGAGTTGTTGCGCGAAAAGCTCGGTTTGACCGGCACGCATGTCGGCTGCGACACCAGCCAGTGCGGCGCCTGCGTCGTGCACATGAACGGCGAGGCCATCAAGTCCTGCACCATTCTGGCGTTGCAGGTGGATGGCGCCCAGGTGAAGACGATCGAAGGTCTCGCCGCGGCGGACGGCACGCTGCATCCCATGCAGGAGATGTTCCGCGAGCATCACGCCCTGCAATGCGGGTTCTGCACGCCGGGCATGGTGATGACGGCGGTGGACCTGGTGAACGCGCATCCCGACGGCCTGACCGAGAAGCAGATCCGCGACGGGCTGGAGGGCAATCTCTGCCGCTGCACGGGCTACCATAACATCGTCAAGGCGATCGCCGCGGCCTGGCCGCTGATGCATGGCAAGTCCATGCCGGCCGCAGCCGAATAAGCGCCGTACGCAAGAACACGGGAGAGACGCCATGGCATTCGACGGCATCGGTGCGTCGGTTCGCCGCAGGGAGGATGCGCGTTTCCTGCGCGGACGCGGCAACTACGTGGACGACATGAACAGGCCCGGCCAGGTCTATGCGGTGATCAAGCGTGCCGATCGGCCGCATGCGAAGATCGCCGGCATCGACACGGCGGCGGCGGCGAAGGCGCCGGGCGTGCTGGCGGTGTATGTCGGCTCGGATATGGCGGCCGAGAATATCGGCGGCCTGCCCTGCGGCTGGCAGATTCACAACAAGGACGGCTCGCCGATGGCCGAGCCGCCGCATCCGGTGCTGGCGGTCGGCAAGGTGCGCCATGTCGGCGATCCCGTTGCGGTGGTGATCGCCGAAACGAAGCAGCAGGCGAAGGACGCGGCCGAGCTGCTGTCGATCGACTATCAGGACCTGCCGGTTGTCGCGACCATGCAGGACGCGCTGAAGCCTGGCGCGGCGCTGGTGCACGACGATGCGGCCGGGAACCTCTGCTACGACTGGCATCTCGGCGACAAGACGGTAGTGGACGACGTGTTCGCCAAGGCGGCCAAAGTGGTGAAGCTGGAGCTCACCAACAATCGCCTGGTGCCGAATGCGATGGAGCCGCGCGCCGCGGTCGGCGAATGCGATCCGTCCAGCGGCGATTACACGCTGTACACCACCAGCCAGAACCCGCACGTGATCCGGCTGCTGATGGGCGCTTTCGTGCTGCACATCCCGGAGAACAAGCTGCGTGTCGTGGCGCCCGATGTCGGCGGCGGGTTCGGTTCGAAGATCTACCACTACGCCGAGGAGGCGATCGTCACCTGGGCGGCCGGCAAGCTGAAGCGCCCGATCAAGTGGACCGCGGAGCGCAACGAAAGCTTCATAACCGACGCGCATGGCCGCGACCACGTCACCACAGCCGAAATGGCGCTGGATGCGGCGGGTAATTTCCAGGCACTGCGGGTTTCGACGCAAGCGAACATGGGCGCCTATCTGTCGACGTTCGCCCCCTGCATCCCCACCTATCTCTACGCAACGTTGCTGGCGGGCGTGTACAAGACGCCGCTGGTGTATGTCGAAGTGAAGGCCGTGTTCACCAACACCGTGCCCGTGGACGCCTATCGCGGCGCCGGCCGGCCGGAGGCGACCTTCCTGCTCGAACGTCTGGTTGACGTGATCGCGCATGACACGGGCAAGGACCGTGTCGCGCTGCGGCGGCAGAATTTCATTCCGCCCGATGCGTTCCCGTACCAGACGCCTGTGGCGCTGCAATACGACAGCGGCAATTACCAGGCGACCCTGGACGCGGCGCTGAAGACGGCGGATTTCGCCGGCTTCGAATCGCGCCGCGCGGCGGCGAAGGCGCGCGGCAAGCTGCGCGGCATCGGCGTTTCCACCTACATCGAAGCGTGCGGCATTGCGCCGTCCGCCGTGGTGGGATCGCTGGGCGCGCGCGCCGGCCTGTATGAATGCGCCAATATCCGCGTGCACCCGACCGGCAGCGTCACGGTCTATACCGGGGCGCACAGCCACGGCCAGGGCCACGAAACCACGCTGGCACAGCTTGTCGTCGATCAGCTCGGCGTGCCGTTCGAGCAAGTGGAGATCGTCCATGGCGACACCGACAAGATCCCGTTCGGCATGGGCACCTATGGCAGCCGCAGCCTCGCGGTGGGCGGCACCGCCATGGTGAAGGCGATGGACAAGATCATCGCCAAGGGCAAGAAGATCGCTGCCCACCTGATGGAAGCCTCGGTGGACGACATCGAGTTCAAGGACAACAAGTTCACCGTCGCCGGCACCGACAAGACCAAATCGCTCACCGAGATCTCGCTGGCCGCCTACGTGCCGCACAACTACCCGATCGAGGAACTCGAGCCGGGGCTTGATGAAACCGCGTTCTACGATCCGAAGAACTTCACCTTCCCGGCCGGCTGCCATGTCTGCGAAGTCGAAGTGGACATGGAGACAGGCATGCCGGAAGTGGTGAGCTTCGTCGCGGTGGACGACGTCGGCCGCGTAATCAACCCGATGATCGTCGAGGGCCAGGTGCAGGGCGGCGTGGCCCAGGGCGTCGGTCAGGCGCTGCTGGAAAACGCCGTGTACAACGAGAACGGCCAGTTGGTCTCCGGATCGTTCATGGACTACACCATGCCGCGCGCCTGGGACCTGCCGAACATCAAGGTGGCGACCGAGGTCACACTGTGCACCCACAATCCGCTGGGCGTGAAAGGCTGCGGCGAGGTGGGTGCGATCGGCTCGCCGCCGGCGGTGATCAACGCCATCGTCGACGCGCTGCGCGACTACAACGTGCGGCATCTCGACATGCCGGCAACGGCGCCGAAACTTTGGGCCATCATGCAATCCGCGCGTCCCGCGATGGCGGCGGAATAGAGAGGAACCAGGACGATGTATGATTTCTCCTATCAAAAGCCGGCCAGCATCGACGACGCGGTGAAGGTCCTGGCAGGCGATGCCGATGCCAAGGCGCTGGCCGGCGGCATGACATACATTCCGGTGTTGAAGCAGCGGCTGGCCAAACCGACCGTGGTGGTGGACCTGGCAAAGCTCGGCCTGTCGGGCATCACCGTGGGCGCCAACAGCGTGACCATCGGCGCAATGACCCGGCACGCGGACGTAGCTTCCAGCAAGGAAGTGGCTGCGAAAATCCCGGCGCTCGCCGCCCTGGCGGCCATGATCGGCGACGAGGCGGTGCGCCACCGCGGCACCATCGGCGGCAGCATCGCCAACAACGATCCGGCCGCCGACTATCCGGCGGCGGCTCTCGCGCTCGGGGCGACGATCAAGACCAACAAGCGCTCGATCGCCGCGGACGATTTCTTCACGGGCATGTTCTCCACCGCGCTGGGACAGGACGAACTGATCACCGCGGTGGAATTTCCGGTGCCGGAGAAGGCGGCGTACGAAAAGTTCCGCAACCCCGCCTCGCGCTATGCGATCGTCGGGGTGTTCGTGGCGAAGTTCCCAAGCGGCGTTCGTCTTGCGGTAACCGGCGCCGGGCAAAGCGGCGTGTTCCGTCACAAGGAAATGGAGCAAGCGCTGTCGGCGAAGTTTGCGCCGGATGCGGTGGCGAACATCAAGACGCCGGTCGGCGACATGAACTCCGACATCCATGCGAGCGCCGAGTATCGCGCGCATCTGGTTGGGGTGATTGCCAAGCGCGCGGTGGCAAAGGCCGGCTGACCTGTCGACGAGGCCTACCCGCCGGCGATACGCATACCTCGCGGCGTTGCGAGGCGCGGGCAACGTGTCATTGCGAGGAGCGGGGCGGCGAAGCAACGACGGTCATGAGGACTCACCTCACGATCGAGGTTGCTTCGGCTTTTTGGGTCCCGCAATGACATGGGGGATAGGTCACAACGGCGGCCCATTGCTGGGCCCCGATCCGGACGATCCGCACGCTTCCTGGCGGCTCTATTGCTGGAAACGTGCGGTGAAACGCGCGTGGAAAACGCCGCCGCGGGAAATCGCGTTGCGGCGCCTTGCCTGCGCCGAGGCCGCCGGCATGACGTATCGGCAATACACGCTGGAAATCCTCGAGCGAGGCGTTTTCACGGCGGCGCGCCGTGGCACGTAGCATTCTGGCGTCAGCGATGGTGCTGGCATTGATCGCGCCCGCAGCGTTCGCGGGCGACAACGTGACGCCCCCGCCGATGCCGACCCTGCAAAGTCTGCAAAACCTGCCAGGACCGCCGCCGCCCTCCGTCACGTTGACCATCAATCCCGACGGCACCACGGAATGGGACGGTCAGCCGATCGCGGGGGTCCCCGATCTGCAGGACAAGCTGGCCCACAAGACGCTGCAGGACCCGATGCTCGAACTCGATCTGCATTTCCACACCGTCAGCGAATTGAGCGCAAGCAACCGGCAGACGCTGTTGGAAGTATTGGAACTTGCGGCCAAGTTCGGCTACGTCCACGTGCAGGCGACAACCGACGGCGCGAAGCTGACGGTGTTGGGGCCCACGGCCGTGGACTCGGCGCCGAAGTGACCCGCGCGCATCGTCATGGCTGACCTGTCGCGTCTGGTCGCCGCGCCCGGCGCGCAGTCCCTGCCCTACATCGATGCGATGTTTCCAGACCGTCCGCTGGTGCTGCATGCCGCGCGGCCCCGCGCGTTTACGCCTCAAACGCCGGTCCTGCTGGTGCATCACGGCGTCGGACGCAACGGCGCGGCGTATCGCGACTACTGGCTGGAACTGGTGGACGATGCCGGCATCCTCGCGATCGCCGTCGAAGTTCCGGAAGCGTCGTTCCCCGACTACCTGCGCTACCATTTCGGCAACCTGCGCAACGAGGACGGCACGGCGAATCCCCGCACCCAATGGACCTACGGCATCGACGAACGCTTGTTCGCCGCATTGCAGGAACAAGGCGTTACTGCGTGCCGCCGGTACGGCCTGTTTGGCCATTCCGCAGGCGGACAGTTCGTGCATCGCATGCTGTCGTTCGGCTACCGCGACCGCGTCGCCGTGGCGGTCAGCGCCAATGCCGGCACCTACGCCATGCCGCACCTGGACATCGCCTGGCCGTTCGGCCTCGGCGAGACCGAACTCGACACGGCGGCACTCGCCGGCTTGCTGCGCTTTCCCATCACGGTGATGGCGGGCACTGAAGACAACAAGACGACGGGCCGCTTCTTTCCCAAAGGCCCGCGTTCCATGCGCCAGGGCGGCACGCGCTATGAACGGGCGCATAACTACGTGCGCGCCGGCCGCGCCACCGCCGAGGCACTGGGCACGCATTGCGCCTGGACCGTGATCGACGTGCCGGGCGTCGGCCATGACGGGCACGGCATGTCGATCGCCGCTGCCCCGGTGATCGCGGCGGCGTTGCAGGCAGACGTTGCAATGAATTGCTGACGCGGCGGCCCTGGAGTAGGACTTGGCAAGATCGAAACGGGGAACGGAAAGATCATGCAACGTCGCGACGTCCTGAAGACCGCCCTTGCCGGGACCGCCGCCCTGGTGGCACCGCGCATCGCCCGCGCGCAAGGCGCGAAGGACGCGAAAACCATTCTGTTTACGCCACAATCCGATCTTGCCTCGCTCGATCCGGTCTGGACCACCGCCGACATCACCCGCAACTTCTCGCTCGCGGTCTACGACACGCTGTATGCCTACGATGCCCAGTTCAACGTGCAGCCGCAGATGGTCGCCGGCGCGACCACCGAGAGCGACGGCAAGCTGTGGAAGCTGACCCTGCGCGACGGCCTGACCTTCCACGACGGCACGCCCGTGCTGGCCAGCGATTGCGTCACCAGCATCACGCGCTTCTGTGTGCGCAATGCATTCGGCCAGGCCCTGGCCATGCGTATTGATGGAATCACGGCACCGTCCGACAAGGTGATCCAGTTCCGCCTGAAGCAGCCCTTCGCATTGCTCCCGAACGCGCTGGCGGAGGTCTATTGCGTCATGATGCCGCAGCGCCTGGCGAAGACCGACGCCTTCACGCAGATCAGCGAGGCGGTCGGCAGCGGCCCGTTCAAATACCTCGCCTCGGAACGCATCGTCGGCCAGCGCGTGGTATTCGAGAAATTCGACAAATACGTGCCGCGCCCGGGCGGCGTGCCGAGCTTCAACGCCGGCCCCAAGATCGTCTATGTCGATCGCGTGGTATGGAACGTGATTCCGGATCCTGCCACGGCACTGGCCGCGCTGACCCAGGGCGAGACCGATTGGTGGGAACAACCGACGATCGATCTGATTCCCCTTTTGCAGCGTTCGAAGGGCATCACCGTCGCGGTGAAGGACCGCACCGGCGAAATGGGCTGCCTGCGCTTCAACCAGTTGTTCCCGCCGTTCGACAACGCCGCGATCCGCCGCGTTGTCGTCGCGGCGATGGACCAGAAGGAAGTCATGGACGCCGTCGCCGGCTCCGATCTCAGCCTGGTGCGGACCGATATCGGCTTGTTCGTGCCCGGCACGCCGATGGCCAGCACCGTCGGCGTGAAGATCACCCGCGGTCCGAAGAATTACGCCAGGCTGAAGCAGGATCTCATTGCCGCCGGCTACAAGGGCGAGAAGGTGGTGATCCTCGCCGCTTCCAACTTCCCGGCGATCTGGGCCGAAGCCCAGGTCGCGACCGATACGCTGAAGAAGATCGGCATGAACGTCGATTTCCAGGCGCTGGATTGGAGCGCGGTGGTACAGCGCCGCGCCAGTAAGCAGCCGATCGACAAGGGCGGCTGGAACATCTTCTTCACCTACCTCGGCGGCTTCGGAAACATTTCGCCGGCACCGAATATCGTGATCACCTCCGGGAACGGCGCCTGGTTTGGCTGGCCAAACGATCCGGCAATGGATAAACTGCGCGCCGGCTGGTTCGACGCTCCCAATCTTGCCGCACAAAAGAAGATCGCCGAGCAAATGCAGGTCGAATTCTGGAAGAATCCCAGTTACGCGCCGCTTGGCATGTACGACCAGCCCACCGCGTTCCACGATTACCTGACCGGTATTCCCGCTGGCTGGCCGCAATTCTACGGCGTGAAGAAGAACGCCTGACGCGGGCGGCATTCCGTGGCGCAGCACGTGGTGGTGATCGGCGCCGGCATCGTCGGCGCGGCGACAGCGATCGAATTGCTGCGCGACGGGCATCGCGTGACGATCGTCGAACCGGGCGATCCCGGCGGCGAGCAAGCGGCGAGTTACGGCAACGGGACATTGCTGAATCCAAGCTCGGTGATACCGATGTCGTCGCCGGGATTGTGGCGCAAGGTGCCCGGATATCTGGCCGATCCGCTGGGGCCTCTAACGATTCGCTGGTCCTATTTGCCGCGGCTTGCACCGTGGCTGTGGCGCTTCGTCCGCGCCGGCGCAACCGAGGCACGCATCGCCGCCACGGCCCGCGCCCTGCGTCCCCTTCTACTCGATGCGCCGGAGCGGCACCGGAGTTTGGCGGAGCAAGCCGGCGTCGGCGGCCTGATCACGCGCCAGGGCGTATTGTTCGTGTTCCCCAGCCGCGCGGATTTCGAAGCGGAGGCGCTGTCGTGGCGGCTGCGCGCGGAAAATGGCACGCGCTGGCTGGAACTTTCCGAAGACGAACTGCGCCAGCGCGAACCGTCGCTGGACCGCCGGTACAAATTCGCATTGCTCGTGGAGGAGAACGGCCAGTGCCGTGACCCCGGCGCTTATGTGAATGCGCTGGTGCGGCATGCGGTCGCGGCAGGCGCGACGCATCGGCGCGCGCGCGCCACCGGCCTGCGCATCGAGAACCACCGGTTGCGCGCGGTGCGCACCGATGCCGGCGATATCGACTGCGACAAGGCAGTGATCGCCGCGGGTGCATGGTCGAAGACGCTGGCCGCGCAAGCCGGCGACCGCGTGCCGCTGGAAACCGAGCGCGGCTATCACGTGGTGATCGAAGCTCCCGGCATCGAGCCGCGTTATCCGATCATGCCAAGCGACGGCAAGATGGCATGCGTCATGACGCCGCAGGGTTTGCGCCTGGCCGGACAGGTGGAACTGGCGGGCCTTGCCGCCGCGCCGAACTGGGACCGCGCGGAGGTACTGCGCAAATTCGCCCGCCAGGTGTTCCCCGGGCTGTCAGACAAATCGCAGGTGAAGCGCTGGATGGGACACCGGCCATCCACCCCCGACGGGCTGCCCTGCATCGGCCCGGCATCCCGCTGCAAGGACGTGCTTTACGCATTCGGCCACGGTCACGTCGGGCTGACCGCGGGCGCAACGACGGCCCGGCTGGTCGCCGACCTTGTCAGCGGCAAGCCGTCATCAATCGACCTTGCCCCCTTCTCTGCAACCCGATTCCGCTAACAGAAAACCTCTCCCGCGCGCGCTGCTCGCGCGCGCGGGAGAGGTCGAGACGCGAAGCGTCGAGGGTGAGGGTGATCGGGTCGGCACGCCGCCTCACCGGCACCCAGCCTCACTGGCAAGCTGCCTCAAAAGTACAAATTCCGCGGCAGCATCCCTCGCTTCTGCAAATACGGAATCCCCCGCCGCAGCACCGGCGCCAGTACCCGCAACCCGCCCGCCACCGCAAAAAACACCGGCATCCACCCGCGCGCATCGAACCGCAGCGCATACCCCCCTTCCCGCAACGCCCGATGCAACCACGCCTCCATCGCGAAACATTCCGCCCCCGACAGCCGCCGCCATGCCGCCACCGCATCGTCCGACAGCGGCTGCGACAGCCGCCCATGCAAATGCCGGTCGCGCTCCGCCACCTGGTCCACACGAGCATGCCAGTCCAGCATCGCCGGTTCGAAATCCTCGCCAAGGAATTCGCAGATACGCCGCGTGGTGTCCTCCGCGCGCCGCACCAGGTCTTCGTAACGCACTTCCAATACGCGGTCCGGATACGCCCGAAGATCGCGACGCAGGCACCCCATCGCGCGCGGCCATTCGAACCCCGGTTCGTAATACCGCTGCCATCCCGCGTCGATCCACGACATTGCGACGTCGCGCCCGTCACGCACCAGGTAGATGAACACGGCATCGGGAAACAGCGTCGCCAGTTCAGGCACGATCTCGAAATAGTGCGGCGTCTTGTCGCCCAGCCGCTGCTTGCCGCTTTCCGCCAGCAGCCGTGCAATGACAAGCTCGATCACGTCGCGCAGCCCTGCCCCGGCCGCCAGCGCCGCCCCTGCCCGCCGCACCTCATCCGCATCCAGCCCAAGATCCGGCCAGCGTTCATGCCGAACCATCGCCGCCACCGCGCGTTCGGCCTGCGGTTGCGTCAGCGCGCCGGTCAGCGGAAACTGCCGCACCAGGTCGCGCAGGAACCAGGTCTCGGGGGGAATGTGCAGGCGCGAATGGCCGGTCAGGATCAGCCGCAGCAGCGTGGTCCCGGACCGGCCGGCGCCGACTATGAAGAACGGGGCCCGGCCCGCCATGATCCACCTTCAGTGAGGAGCCCAGTCATGCAACAGCCACTGACCTTCACTTTCGCCGATGACGGCGCCATTCCCAACTCCCGCCTGCCGATGCTGGTGTATCGCGGCGCGGTGCCCACCGATCCCGCGGCCATCGAGAAATTGTTCGCCGCCAACCGCTGGCCGCCGGCCTGGCGCGACAGCGTGCACCCGTTCCAGCATTTCCACAGCAATGCACACGAGGCTTTGGGCGTCGCCCGTGGCCGCGGGCGCGTCCAGTTCGGCGGCCCCAACGGTGAGACGCTCGACGTCGAAGCCGGCGACGTCGTCGTGCTGCCGGCCGGTGTCGGCCATTGCCGGTTGGAGAAATCAGCCGACCTGCTGATCGTCGGCGCCTATCCGGACAACGCGACGCGTCCAGACCAGCACCGCGGCGACGCGGCAGAGCATGATGCGGTTGCCCGCAACATCGCCGCGGTGGCGCCGCCAAACTCTGATCCGGTCGCGGGAGCGCAAGGGCCGCTGGTGCAGCTCTGGGGCGGCTAGCACCGGTCGCGGCTAGCGCCAGTCGCGGCTGGCGCCGGGCACGGCTAGCACCGGTCACCAAGGCGCGAGTCACCGCGTCCCCATGTCATTGCGAGGCGCGTAGCGCCGAAGCAATCCCGTTCGAGCCGACACACGAAAGACCCAGCGCCGGCTTGCCGCGGCCTTCCTAGCCTCGCACTGACAATCCCTACGCCGCTTCCCGCACCCGCAGGTCGTTGTTCACCCGGTGATCGCCAGCCATCCAGCGCGCCAGCTCCGCATGCGCATCGGCACGCCGGATCGCATCGATCTCCGCGGCATGCGGCGGATCGACGGTGAATTCCACCACCAGCCCGTCCGGTGACGTGGTGTACATCGACCGGCAATAGCCGTGATCGGTCTCGCGCAGGTCGAGTCCCGCCTGCTTCACCCGCCCCACCAGTTCGTCATACGTCCCATCGTCGACCTTGAACGCGATATGGTCGAAGCTGCGGATTTCCGCCGGCTTCTCCGCCTGCGTCTTCCGGTAGACCTCGTCATCGGCAAACGAAAAGAATGCCAGCGCGCCGCCGTCGCCCAGCGCATAGAAGGTGTGGCAGAACGCCACCTCGCGCTTCACCCACGGATTGAAGTGCTTCTCGCACCAGGTCGCGGCAAGCGGGATGCCCAGCACATCCTCAAAGAACTGACGGTTTTTCTCCTGGTCCTTCACCACGTAGTGGTGGTGCAGGCGTTCGGGGGCATGTGACAGCAGCGTAGCCATGGTTGCGCTCCTCCTCCGGTCGGATGCTCTTGTGCCCGCCAGCTTGCCCTCCGCTCGCGCTGCCCGCAAGCTGGGCGCAGGAGGAGCGGCGAACATGCGCATCGAGATCATCTGCACCGGCGACGAGGTTCTTACCGGCAAGATCGTCAATACGAATTTCAGCTACATGGCCCAAAAGCTGGAGGACGTCGGCCTCTCCGTCCATTGGGGCACCACGGTCGGCGACGACCGCGACAGCTTGCTCTCCGCCTTCCAGCTTGCCGGCGAGCGCGCCGATGCGGTGATCGTCAACGGCGGGCTCGGTCCCACGGTCGATGACCTGTCACAGGAAGTGGCAGCGCAGGCCGCCGGCGTCGAATTGGTGCTGCACGAGGAATGGCTGGAGCGAATGGAGGCGTTCTTCCTGAAACGCGCCCGCAGCATGCCACCGAACAATCGCAAGCAGGCGATGCTGCCGGCGGGCGCAGAGATGCTGGACAATCCCATCGGCACCGCCTGCGGTTTCGCGCTCGATATCGGCAAGGCGCGCTTCTTCTTCACCCCCGGCGTGCCCCGCGAACTGCGCCGGATGTTAGAAGAGCAGATCATGCCGCGTTTGCTGGAACGGAGCGGCGAGCCGACATCGATCTTCCTGAAGCGGTTCCATTCCTACGGCCTGGGCGAATCGCATGTCGACCAGTTGCTGACCGGCGTGGAGGCAATGGCGCCCGACGGTTCGGTGAAGCTTGGCTTCCGGGCGCATTATCCGCAAATCGAAACCAAGCTGACGGTGCGCGGCACCGATGCCGGCGACATAAAACGCAAGCTGGAACCGATCCAGGCGGAAGTGCGCCGGCGCCTGGGAAACTTCATCCTCGCCGAGGACGACCAGACCCTGGAAGGCGTCGTGCTGGCGGAACTGCTGGCACGGCAGGGCTCGCTCGCGGTGGTGGAAACCTTCACCGGCGGCCAGATCGCGGTGCGCCTCGCTCCGATGCCAGGCGCCGAGCATGTCTTCCGCCGCGGCATCGTGGTGCGCGAGTTCACCCAGTTGCACGGGATACTGGGGCTGGAAGCCGAACATCTCGCCGGCCCGATGACGCAGGAAATTACGGAATCGGTGGCCCGCGCGGCCCGCGACCGCAGCGCTGCCACCCACGCCCTCGTGGTCCTGATCGAGCTGGACGACGGCCCCGACCGCATCGATTTCGGCGGCACCATCTGGATCGGCATCGCCACCGCCGAAGACACCGCGTTCCGCCGCTCGCGCGTGCTGGGCGGCCGCGAATGGGTGCGGCTCGGCGCAGCCGAGCTGGCTCTCGACTGCCTGCGCCGGTTCCTGCTCGGCCTGCCGGTGGTGGAACGCATCGATTTCGAAAAAACCTGAAAGGCCCGACGATGGACGATTATCTGTTCTCTGGATTGAAAGTCATCGACTGCGCGAGCTGGATCGCCGGACCGGCAGCGGCAACGATCCTCTCCGATTTCGGCGCCGACGTGATCAAGATCGAGCCGCCCGGCACCGGCGATCCCTGGCGCGCGCGCAGCGTCAACCCGCATGCGCACGCGGATTCATACTGGCAGTTGACGTCGCGCAACAAGCGCAGCCTGGCGCTGGATTTGAAGCACAAGGCCGGGCGCGACGTGCTGTATCGGCTGGTCGCCGGCGCCGACGTGTTCGTCACCAACTTTCCGCTGCCGGTGCGCAATCGCCTGAAGCTGGCGCCGGCCGATCTGCTGCCGCTGAACGACCGGCTGATCTACGCGTCGTTCACAGCTTACGGCGAGGCGGGCGAAGAAGCCGCGAAGACCGGCTTCGATTCCACCGCCTATTGGGCGCGCACCGGATTGATGGACGCGGTGCGCGCCGATGTCGATACCGTACCGGCACGGTCGGCCCCCGGAATGGGCGACCACCCCAGCGCCACCGGCCTCTACGCCGCGATCGTCACGGCACTGTACCGGCGCGAGAAGACCGGCAAAGGCGGTCTGGTCAACTCATCATTGCTCGCGAACGGGCTATGGGCCAACGGCTGTTTCATCCAGTCCCGTTTGCTCGGCGAGGCAGTGCCCCACCGCCCGCCACGCGAACACGCCCCCAGCGCACTGGCCAACCACTACCGTTGCCGCGACGGCCGCTGGTTCATCATGGCCTTGTTCAACGAGGAACGGCAGTTGCGGCCATTCTTCAACGCGATCGGGCGGGAGGAACTGGCGGACGACCCGCGCTTCGCGACCAGGCAGGCACGATTGCACAACGCGCCCGCGCTGGTGGCGGAACTCGACGCGACATTCGCCGCGCGGGACATGGCGGAATGGCGCGTTATCCTGGATGCGGTCGGGGTGACCTTCGGCGTGGTGGGAAAGGTGGACGATGCGCCCGACGATCCGCAGATGCGCGCGATCGGCGCCCTGGTGCCGTTCGCGGACGGCGAAGCGCTGACAGTGTCGAGTCCGTTCAACCTCGCCGGCGAAGCAAAGGTGCCACCGAAGCGTGCGCCGAAGCTGGGCCAGCATACCGAGGCCGTGCTGCGCGAGGCCGGCTACGACGCCGACGCGATCGGGAGCATGCGAAGGGAGGGCGTAGTCTCGTAACCTCTCCCGCGCTACGCGCGGGAGAGGTCAAGGTGCGAAGCACCGAGGGTGAGGGTGATCGGGAGGCACGCAGTCTTTACGAACCCTCCCGATCACCCTCACCCTCGACGCTTCGCGTCTCGCGTCGGTCCGCTTCGCGGCCCAACCGCACGCTGCGCGGAAAAGCGCAGCGCGGGAGAGCTTACCGAATCACCCGCAAGCCACGCAGTAGATGTCCTTCACGCCCTGCGGCAGCGGCATGAACTGCCAGCTCTCGCCGCCGTCCTTCGTGCCGAACACTTCGCCGTCGTACCGCGCGCCCAGATACACCTGCTTCGGATCGCTCGGATGCGGCGCGACCGACATCACCGTGCCGTGCACCTGCACCTTGTCGAACCGCTGCCACGTCGCACCCTTGTCCCGGCTGCGATACACCCCGCCATCCTTGCTCGCCGCCGCAACGCTCAGCGCGGAGTACAGCGTGTTGGGATCGGCGCGCGACGCCTGGATGTCGCGGCCATACGTGGTGGGAGAGAACCGCCCCACTTCCATGTCCTGCCAGGTCTCGCCACCGTCCCCGGTGCGGAACAATCCCATGCGCACGGCGACAATCACCGCATCCGGATCGGCCGCGCTGATGGCGATGGCGTGCCCATCCAGCATGCCTTCAGCGGTGGTGTCGCTGCCGATCTTGCTGCGCAGATGCGGCAGTTCGGCCAGCCGCACCAGGTCGTCGCTGCAGTCCTTCCAGCTCTCGCCGCCATCGGCGGTGCGCATCACGCCGCCCACTTCCAGCGCCGCAAAGATCGTACCCGGCTTGGACGGATGCTGCGCCATGCGCATCACGCGCGGATTGAACGCCATCACGCAGCGCGACGGCATGTTCGGATCGGGCAGGCGCTTCCAGGTCTCGCCGCTGTCCTCGCTGCGATACACCGCGATCGGCGAGCCGCCCGCATAGATCAGCTTCGGATCGCCGGCGTCCACCAGGAACGACCAGATTTCCATGTTCTGGTCTGGGAAATTCGCGCGCTGGAAGCTCTTGCCGCCGTTGGTGCTGCGATACACGCCGTCATGCGTGCCGGCGAACACCAGGTTCGGATTGGTCGGATGCACGAACACCGCATTGCTCGGCGTATTGCTGATCACATGCTCCCACGCGCCGCCGTCCTCGCGGCGGAACACCCCGACGATGCCGGGTTCGTTGGCGCTACGGCCGACGGTGCCGGCCACGCTGGCATACACGTTCGCCATGGTTTCCTCCTCCTGGGTTTCGCTCTGCGGCAAGGCTACGCCAGATCAGCCAGGGTTGACAGCCCAGGCCAACGCAAGCTTGCTCCGCCTGACGCCGTAAGGGGAGGATGACATGCCGGTGGTGCAGGCAGAAAAGCTGATGGAGATCGCGCGGGCGCTGCTGCTGAAGGCCGGCGCCTCGGCCGAGGAAGCCGCCACCATCGCGCGCTATAATATCGGTGCGAACCTGGTGGGCCATGATTCGCACGGTATCATCCTGATCCCCACCTATATCGACCGCATCAAGGTCGGCCACATCGTCCCCGGAGCGCCGTTCGACGTGAAGGAACAATCGCCGACCACGATGGTTGTCGATGGCAATTGGGGTTTCGGCTACGTCGTCACCGACCGCGCGATGCGCATGACGATCGACAAGGCGCGCCAGCAGAACGTCGCTGCCACCACCGTGTTCCGCCAAAGCCATATCGGCCGGCTCGCCTCCTATCCGCTGATGGCCGCGCGCGAGGGCATGATCGCAATGATCACCGCCGATTCCGGCCGCAGTGCAAAAGCGGTCGCGCCGTTCGGCGGCGCGCAGGCCCGCCTCGGCACCAACCCGATCTGCTTCGCCATCCCCTCCAACCTCGAAGGACCACTGTTCTTCGACATGGCCACATCCGCGGCGGCAGCCGGCAAGATCAACGTCGCGACCGCACGCGGCGAGCAAGTGCCCAGCGGCTGGCTGATCGACAAGGACGGCAAGCCCAGCACCGACCCGCGCGTGCTGCGCCAGGGCGGCGCACTTCTCCCGCTGGGCGGTGCCGAGGGCTACAAGGGTTACGGCCTCGCCACGATCGTCGAAATCTTTTCCGGCTTGCTCACCGGCCTGGGCTTCGGCGTCGAACCCACCGGCCGCCACAACGACGGCTGCTTCATCGCCGTGTTCAACGTCGCCGCGTTCCGCGATCTGGAAACATTCAAGCGCGAGGTGACCGAGTTCGCGCACTACCTGAAGGCAACGCCGACGGCGCAGGGCTTTACGGAAGTATTCTATCCCGGCGAAGTCGAATTCCGCAAAGAGCAGGATCGGCGGAAGAACGGAATTCCGGTGGAAGACGCCACGTGGGGCAAGCTGCGCGACCTCGCGCAAGGCTACGGGATCGCAGGAGAGTTGGGATTCTGATCCGATGTCGCGTCGGACCCGACACGTCATCACGACGGCACACCCCCAACATGCCATTCCGACGGCACACTCCCGACATGTCATTACGACGGCACACTCCCGACATGCCATCGCGACGCCACACTCCCAACATGTCATTGCGACGGCACACCCCCGACACGTCATTACGACGGCACACCCCCAACATGTCATTGCGAGGAGCGCAGCGACGAAGCAATCTCGATCATCATGGCGCACGATCGTTCGTGTTCCCCACGACCGAGGTTACGTCGCCGCGTTGCCCCTCGCCATGACATCGGGGTGGTGCGATCGTCGCGCCGCCAACCACTGACATGACCATCCCGTTCCGCGGCCAATCCGTGCGCCGCTTCGAGGACCCGCGCTTCCTGACCGGACGCGGCCGCTACATCGAGGACATCGATCTCCCGCATCAGGCCTGGATGCACGTGGTGCGTTCGCCCCATGCCCATGCAGCGATCGAAACCATCGATACCGCCGCGGCCCGCGCCATCCCCGGCGTCCTGGGCGTATTCACTGCCGCGGACTTACAAGACCTGGGCCCAATGCCATGCACGGTCCCGGTAGCAAGCCTCGCACCGATGATCGTCCCACCCCGCTTCGCCCTGGCGCCAGACCATGTGCGGCACGTCGGCGATCCCGCCGCTTTCGCAGTCGCCGAATCACGCACCGCCGCACGCGACGCCGCCGACGCAATCACCGTCGACTACCGCCCGCTGCCTTCGGTCACCAACACGGCAGCGGCACAACAGCCAACCGCGCCGCAACTATGGCCGCAAGCCCCCGGCAACCTCTGCTATCGCTTCCAAAAAGGCGACGCGTCCGCCGTCGCCGCCGCGATGCAGACCGCGGCCCATGTCGTCGAACTCGAACTGGTCAACAACCGCATCGTCATCTCCGCGGCGGAAACGCGCGGTGCGATCGCCCAGTACGACGCCAACGGCTTCCATCTGATGTTCTCCGGCGCCGGCGTGCACGCCCTGCAATCCCAGCTTGCCGACACCGTGTTCCGCGTACCTCGAGAGCAGATGCGCGTTTCCTGCCCCGACGTTGGCGGCGGGTTCGGCGTAAAGAACGCGCTGTATCCCGAATGGATCATGCTCCTCTGGGCGGCGCGCACGATCGGCCGCCCGGTAAAATGGATCGGCGAACGCACCGAGGACTTCGTCACCACCGCGCAAGGCCGCGACAACGTCACCCGCGCCCGCCTCGCCCTCGATCGCAACGGCCGCTTCCTCGCGCTCAATGCGAACACGACAGCCAATCTCGGTGCCTACCTCTCCTCCGGCGGCCCCGGCAGTTCCACCAACGCGCCGGCCAACGCCATCGGCAGCGGCTACGACATTCCAGCGATCTTCATGGACGTGCACGGCGTGTTCACCAACACCGTGCCGATCGACGCCTATCGCGGCGCCGGCAAGCCGGAAGTGAACTACATGATCGAGCGCCTGATCGACACCGCCGCCCGCCGCCACAATTTCGATCCGATCGATCTCCGCCGCCGCAACCTGGTGCACGAATTTCCCTACAAGAAAGCCCTCGGCACCATCATCGACGGCGGCCGCTTCGCCGCCAACCTCGACGACGCCATCATCGCCGCCGACCACGCCAATTTCCCCGCCCGCCGCACCGCCGCGCAACGCGACGGCAAACGCCGCGGCATCGGCATCACCTGCTTCATGGAGACCGCCCGCGGCGCACCGAACGAAGGCGCCGAACTTCGCTTCGATCCCGACGGCCGCATCAGCCTGCGCGTCGGCACGCAATCCAACGGCATGGGCCACGAAACCGCCTATGCCCAGATCGCCGCCGACTTGCTCGGCCTGCCCATCGAGTCCTTCCGCTATATCCAGGCTGACACAGCGGAAATACGCGCCGGCAACGGCCATGGCGGCGCACGGTCCATGCATATGGGCGGCGCCGCGCTGTGCAAGGCCGTCGATACGATGCTGGCGAAAGGCACCGCCATCGCCGCGCGCCTGCTGCAAGCCGCACCGCAGCAGATCGCCTTCGCCAGCGGCAGCTTCAGCGTGCGCGAGGAACCCGCACGCACCATCACCCTGATGGAAGTCGCCCGCGCCGCCCGCGACCCAACCAACGCCCCGGACTTCCCCGAACCAACCCTCGACACCTACGTCTGGAACCTGCTCGACATCATCACCTTCCCCAACGGCTGCCACATCGCCGAAGTCGACGTAGATCCCGAAACCGGCGCGGTCGCATTGCAGCGCTACACCGCGGTGGACGATTTTGGCACGCTGATCAATCCCATGCTCACCATCGGCCAGGTGCAGGGCGGCGTCGCGCAAGGCATCGGCCAGGCGATGCTGGAACGCACAATCTACGACCCCCAATCCGGCCAGATGCTGAGTGGCTCTTTGATGGATTACGCCCTGCCGCGCGCCGACGATCTGCCCGGCCTTTCCATCACCTTGACCGGCGTCCCCACCAACGCCAATCCGCTCGGCGTGAAAGGCGCTGGCCAGGCTGGCGCGATGGCCGCCCCGCAGGCCATCATCTGCGCGGTGCTGGATGCGCTGGCCCCGCTCGGCGTGACCCATATCGACATGCCGGCGACACCGGAACGAGTCTGGCGCGCGATCCAGGCGGCACAAACGCAGGAGACCAAGAGATGACGCAGACCCGCATTGCCGCGGAAGACTACCTGGAAGCGCTCGCCGCGCACGGCATCGATCATTTGTTCGTCAACCCCGGCACCGATTTCGCGCCGATCGTCGAGGCCTTCGCCCGCAGCGCTAACACCAATCGCAAAGTGCCAAAGCCGATGGTGGTGCCGCACGAAACCGCCGCCGTCGCCATGGCGCATGGCTACACCATGATCACCGGCAGGCCGCAGGCGGTGATGCTGCACACCAATGTTGGCACCGCCAACGCCATCAACATGCTCATCGACGCATCCCGCGACCGCGTCCCCATCCTGCTCACGTCCGGCCGCACGCCGTTCACCGAGGCCGGCGCTTCGGGCGCGCGCAACGCGCATATTCACTGGGCGCAGGAGATGTTCGACCAGGCCGGCATGCTGCGCGAAGTCGTCAAGTGGGACTATGAAATGAAACGCGGCGACCAGGCCGCGACCGTGCTGGACCGTGCCCTGGAAATGGCGATGACGTCGCCGAAGGGCCCGGTCTATCTCAGCCTGCCGCGCGAAGTGCTGGGCGAGGAGATGCACAGATCGCCCGACAGCAACTGGGATCGCCGCGCCCGCCCGCGCGATCCGGTACCCGCTCCTGCAGACATCGAACAATTGGCCGACTGGATCGCCGCGGCGAAGGCGCCGGTGGTGATCACCGGCTCGCTCGGCCAGGACCCGCGCGATGCTACGGCTTTGACTCGCATCGCCGAGCAATGGGCATTGCCGGTCGTGCCCTACAACACGCGCTATTTCGCAATATCGGCCAACAGCCCGATGTTCCAGGGTTCCATGCCCGGGCCGCTTTTGCAGGACGCCGACCTGGTGATCGTGATCGAGGCCGACGTGCCTTGGTTGCCCAGCCAGGAACACCCTCCGGCCGGCGCGCGCATCGTGCAGATCGGCGAGGACCCGCTGTACACGCGCTATCCGATGCGCAGCTTCCCCTCCGACCTGACGATCACGGCCAGTGCATTGTCGGCGTTGGAAGCGCTGCAGCAGGCGCTGGCAAAGCGCAGTGGCGCGCATGTCGAGGATCGGCGCACGACGCTAACTCAACGCTGGGAGGACCTGCGCGCCGCATGGCGCGCCGAGGCCGAGCAAGCCGCGCAAGGCAACAGGAACACGCTGGCCTGGCTCAATCATTGCCTGCGCGATGTGATCGATCGTGACACCATCGTCATTTCGGAATACTCGTTCCGTCAGGAATATTGCCCCCTGGAAACGCCCGGCAGCCTGTTCGCCCTCAGCTCGGCCGGCGGCCTTGGCTGGGGTTTCGGCGCGTCGCTCGGTGCGAAACTCGCGGCACCGGAGAGGCAGGTGGTGTCGGTGCTGGGCGACGGCGCCTACATGTTCGCCAACCCCACCGCGTGCCACTACATGGCGCAGATGCAGAACCTGCCGGTGCTCACCGTCATCTACAACAACGCGCTGTATGGCGCCGTGCGGCGCGCGACTCTGGGCATGTATGGCCGCGGCGTGGCATCGGAAAACGACGGCCGCCTGCTGGCCGACCTGCCCGCGCCCGCGTTCGAAAAGATCGTGCTCGCCCATGATGGCCATGGCGAACGCGTGGAAAATCCCCGCGACCTGCCTGCGGCTTTGCAACGCGCAGCGGCGGCCGTGCGAGGCGGGCAGCAGGCGCTGGTGAACGTGATCTGCCCCTGATGCCCAAAGCGACGCAGCATCTGCGCACGCGCGTGCTGGTGGTCGGTGGCGGCCCGGTCGGCACCACGCTGGCCATGGATCTGGCGTGGCGCGGCATCGACGTGATGGTGCTGGAGCAGCGGCGGCGCGACGAACCGCCGAGCGTGAAGTGCAACCACGTGGCGGCACGCTCGATGGAAGTGTTCCGCCGCCTCGGCGTGGCGAAGACGGTGCGCGATACCGGCCTGCCGCCGGATTATCCCAACGACATCGCGTTTCGCACCACCACCGTGGGAATCGAATTCGGCCGCATCCCGATCCCCTGCCGCCGCGACCGCTATACCGCGACGGAAGGGCCGGACACGTGGTGGCCGACGCCGGAACCGCCGCACCGCATCAACCAGATCTTTCTCGAACCTGTACTGGTTGCCCATGCGTGCACCATGCCGCGGCTGACATTCCGTCACCGCACCAAGGTCACCGGGTTCAGCCAGTCGGCCGATAGCGTAACGACCGCAGCCGAAGACCTGGACAGCGGCGAAACGCTGCTGATCGACAGCGACTACATGATCGGCTGCGACGGCGGCCATTCGGAAATCCGCCGCGGGATCGGCGCGAAGCTGACCGGCGATGCGGTGGTGCAGCGCACGCGGTCCACCTATTTCCGCGCGCCATCATTGCTTGGCCGAATGCAGGCGCGGCCGTCATGGTCCAACCAGTCGCTGAACCCGCGCCGCAGCGCCGGCATGTTCGCGATCGATGGCCGCGAGACCTGGCTGATGCACTGCTATCTGCTGCCCAGCGAGCCGGATTTCGAAGCCGTGGACCGCGACCGCACGCTGCGCCAGGTGCTCGGCGTCGGCGACGATTTCGCATACGAGATCCTCGGCACCGAGGATTGGTACGGCCGCCGATTGCTCGCGGACAAGTTCCGCGACCGGCGCGTGTTCGTGTGCGGCGACGCGGCGCATATCTGGGTGCCGTTCGCCGGCTACGGCATGAATGCCGGCATCGCCGATGCGATGAACCTGTCGTGGATGCTGGCCGGCGTGCTGCACGGCTGGGCCGATCCCGCGATCCTCGACGCGCATGAGACGGAACGCTGGCCGATCACCGAGCAAGTGTCATATTACGCCATGAACACGGCGCTGCGGCTGGCGAAGCTGCGTTCCGAAGTGCCGGCGAATATCGAGGACCCCGGGCCGGACGGCGAAGCGGTGCGGGCCGCGCTGGGCAGTGCGCTGGTGGTGGCGAACACGCCGCAATTCTGCTGCGGCGGATTGAATTTTGGGTATTATTACGAACGCTCGCCGATCATCGCGTATGACGGCGAGCAAGCCCCGCCCTACACGATGTACGATTTCACCTCGTCCACCGTGCCGGGATGCCGCGTGCCGCATGTGTGGCTGCGCGACGGACGGTCGTTGTACGACACGCTGGGTCCGTGGTTCACGCTGCTGCGGTTGGACCGATCGATCGACACGGGACCTCTCGTAGAGGCGGCGGCGCATCGCGGGCTGCCGCTGGCGGTGGTGGATGTCGACGCGGAAGGTGCAGCGGAATTGTACGCACGGAAGTTGGTGTTGGCGCGGCCGGATCAGCACGTCGCATGGCGCGGCGATGCGGTGCCCGACGATCCATTGGCACTGGTAGACAGATTCCGCGGACAAAACCTCTCCCGCGCATAGCGCGGGAGAGGTCGAGATGCGAAGCATCGAGGGTGAGGGTGATCGGGTCGGTACGTCGCCCTCTCCCTGCCAGCGCTTTCCACGCACCGACCCGATCACCCTCACCCTCGGCGCCTACGCCGCCCCGCGTCAGTCCGCTGCGCGGCCCGACCCCGCGCGCGGTGCGAAACCACGTAGCTCCGGCGCGACCTTCCGCATGAACAATGTCAGGCTCTGCGCCACGTCGTCGAACGCCATCGGTCCCAGCCGGAACTGCATGATCGCGCCGCCGACGCCGATCGCCGCGACCGCCGCCAGCTTCTCCGCCACGGTCGCCGCCGAGCCGTAGATCAGCGAATGCTCCACCACCATGCGCGCCGCCGGCACGCTGCCAGGCGGCGGCATCGGCACGATCGAAACGCCTTGCTCGCGGTACACCTGCTCGCGCATGGCCGAGCGGTGCGTGTGCATCGCCTCGAACGCCGGCACGGCGATGCGTTCCGCCTCGGCGTCGGTCTCCGCCACGAACACGTTCCGCCACACCCAGCATTGCTCCACGTTCGCCGCCACCGCCGCCTCGTCCAAACCGATCTCGCGCAATGTCCGCCGATACAGATCCATCCGAGCCCGCGTCACCTCATTGCTCTGCACGTTCATCATGAACGGCTGGCCGCGGCGGGCGATCGCCAGCATCCCATGCTCGGATGACGCCGAGCGGATCACGTAGGGATGCGGCAGCGTGTAGGGCCGCGGCCGCAGCATCGGCAGTTTCAAATTCCAGAACCGGCCGTGATGGTCCATCGGCTCGCCGGTCCAGGCCTGGAACATGATGGCCTCGGCTTCCTCGAAGCGTGCCTGCGCCTCGGTGTGGTCCAGGCCGTACCCCTGGTAGTCATAGATATTATAAGCGGTACCGCGTCCCAGCCCGACGATCAGCCGGCCTTTGCTGATATGGTCGATCAGCGCCAATTGCTCGACCATGCGGATCGGGTGGTGCAGCGACATCTGCGCCACCGCGAATCCGATCTTCGCACGCTGCGTCGCCACCGCCAGCGCCGCGGCAAAGCTCACCGGATCGACATAGGCGCAGATACCATCGAAATGATGCTCTGCCAGCCAGATGACCTCGAAGCCGAGTTCATCGGTCAGTCGCGCCTCGCGCAGAGTCTCATCGATAACGCGGCCGTCGCCGGCGGGATCGCGGCTCTCGGGGAACAGGAAGTTGCTGAATTTCATGCAGGCATCCGTCGGGTGGATCAGGCGTACACGTGGAACTCCCGCAGGGCAAAACGTTGCAGCCGCCCGTCAGAGCCTCACGACATCAACAAGCACCCTGCCCTTACCCGGCAGGCGGATCAACCGTTGACAGGTCCCGAATCGCAGAAGCTACATCGCGGATGTCAATGCCCCATGTCGCGAATGCCCCATGTCATTAATACCCCATGTCATTGCGAGGAGCGCAGCGACGAAGCAATCTCGTTCGGAAAAGCCCCCGTCCCATTCGCGCGCCTTCTCCACCGAAATTGCTTCGTCGCAACGCTCCGTGCAACGACATAAGCGGCCCTGGCCTCAATGCCCCGCGTGGCTCCCAGAGAAGTCCGGCGCCTGCAGCCCCGACTTCTCCAACTCCGCGACCAGCGCCGCCTTCAACCGTTCCAGCCCCTCGGCCGACGAGGCCTCCGCCCGAGCCACCAGCACCGCCTGCGTGTTGGAAACCCGCAGCAGCCACCACCCATCATCGGTCAGCACCCGCACGCCATCGGTCTCCGACACCTTCGCGCCCGCGGCCCGCAGCCGCGCGGCCACTTCCTCAATCACGGCAAACTTCCGCGTATCGTCGCAGTCGAACCGCACTTCCGGCGTGTTCACCACCTGCGGCAGCGCACGTCGCACATCCGACAGCTTGCAATCCATCCGCGCCACGATGCCCAGCGTGCGCACCGCCGCATACAGCGCGTCATCGAAACCGTACCAATGGTCGGCAAAGAAGATATGCCCCGACATCTCGCCCGCCAGAGGCGATTTCGTCTCCGCCATCTTCGCCTTGATCAGCGAATGCCCCGCGCGCCACATCAGAGGATTGCCGCCAGCCCGAGCAATCTCGTCGAACAATACCTGGCTGGCCTTCACGTCGGCGATGATCGTGGCGCCCGGGTGCCGTTTCAGTACCTCCCGCGCCAGCAGCACCATCAACTGATCGCCGAACAGAATTTCGCCGGTATCGTCGATCACGCCGATGCGGTCTGCGTCGCCGTCGAATGCGATGCCGATATCCGCGCCGCGCGCCTTCACCTCGCGGATAAGCTGTTGCAGGTTGGCGGGCACCGTCGGGTCGGGATGGTGTGCGGGGAACGTCCCGTCGATCGCACCATTCAGCACGACATGCTCGCCCGGCAGCGCGGCCACCAGCTTCGCCAGCACTTCGCCGGCGGCGCCGTTGCCGTTGTCCCACACCACCTTCAGCATCCGGTCGCCACCGTCCCAGTCGAACAGCAGCCGCGCCACGTAGTCATCGGCGACATCGATGGTGCGTTCGGTCCGCTCGTTCTCCTCCACCACGTCGCCGTCGCGCGCCATCTGCCCCAGGCGCTTGATGTCGTCGCCAAAGAACGGCTTGCCCTGCAGCATCATCTTGAAGCCGTTATAGTCGGGCGGGTTGTGGCTGCCGGTCACCATCACCGCGCCGTCCGCGCCCAGCTTGGTGTTGGCGTAATACAGCATCGGCGTCGGCCCGCGGCCGATGCACACCACGTCCACGTCGCTGCGCCGGATCCCTTTCATCAGCCGCGCCGCAAGGTCCGGACTGGACAGCCGCCCGTCGTACCCCACCACGACCGTCGATCCCGATCCGCGAGCCCGCGCGACGATCGAGCCGAACACCCGGCCGATCGCATACGCATCATCCGGACCCAGCGTGCGGCCGATGATGCCGCGGATGTCGTACTCGCGCAGCGTGGTGGGATCGAACTTGTGCGAGAACGACATCGCCCGGGTCACTCCATGTCAGGTATAATTCTTCAGGAACTTGCGCACCGCGTCCGCCAGGTCGGGATGCTTCAGCGCATACGCGATCTGCGCTTCCAGGAACCCGGCCTTGTCGCCGCAATCGAAGCGCCGCCCTTCATAGCGCAGGCCGTGGAACGGCTGTATCCCGATCAGCTTGGCCATGCCATCGGTCAACTGCACTTCGCCGCCCGCGCCCCGCTCCATCCGTCCCAGATAGCCGATCACCTCCGGCATCAGCACATAGCGGCCGATGATCGAAAGGTTGGAAGGCGCGTCCTTCGGCTCCGGTTTCTCCACCAGCCCCAGCACCTCCACCAGCTTCCCGTCATCCTTGCCGGTTTTCAAGATGCCATAGCGATTGGTGTGTTCCCTCGGCACCTCGGTCACGGCGACAACATTGCCGCCGGTGTCCTTATAGGCGTCGGCAAGCTGGCGCAGGCACGGTGTATCCGACAGCACAAGGTCGTCCGGCAGGATGATCGCGAACGGATCGTCGCCGATGAACGCCCGCGCGCACCAGATCGCATGCCCCAATCCCAACGGCACCTGCTGGCGCACGGTCACCATCGAGCCCGGCTCGACCTGTGTGGCTTCCAACAGCGCCAGCGCGTCGGACTTGTTGCGCTCGCGCAGCGTCGCCTCCAGCTCATAGGCGACGTCGAAATGTTCCACCAGCGCCGTCTTGCCGCGGCCGGTGACCATGCAGAACAATTCGATGCCGGCGGCACGCGCCTCCTCGATGGCGTATTGGATCAGCGGCTTGTCGACGACCGGCAGCATCTCCTTGGCGGTCGCCTTGGTGGCGGGCAGGAACCGCGTCCCCAGCCCGGCAACGGGCAGGACGGCCTTACGCAGCGGTTTGATCAAGAGAAGCCTCCCCTGTGAGCCGGCGGAACCGACCATGGGCAACAGGCCGAATTGTGGCAGCCCCGGAGCGCCCGTGGCGACACGTGGGCGCGAGCCACATCAAGACGGCGTAAAGCGTTCCGCTGCCCGATGTTACCGCCCCGATGTTACCGCACGGACTCATGCGTGCTTGCCCCCCAGCAACACGTCGCGCGCCATGTTGATGCGCGCGGCGAGCCAATCCGACCCGCCGGCATCCGGATGCGCGGTGCGCATCAGGCGGTGGTGCGCGGCACGAATATCCGCCTCGGTCGCGCCCGGCGGCAGCCCAAGAACCTGGTAAGCCTCCTGCGTGCTCATGGCGCCGGCGCGCGGACGGGGTGACCCGCTGCTGCCGCCAGCGCCGGACCCGCTGCTGCCGCCAGGCCCCCCCGCGCCCGGCGAGCCGAAAAATCCTGTTTTGAAAAGTTGCGAAGCCCGCCACCTGTTCCACAGCAGCGGCCCAAACATCGCCAGCGCGCCCAGTGCGACCACGCCGCGGCCGGTCAGCACCAGCAGCAACGCCAGCGTCAATCCGCCCAGCGCCGCTATCCACAACAGCAACGACTTGATCGTCGAAATCGAGGCTTGCTCGAACGCCCGCAGGCCGCCGAGAAACAGGAACAACGTCAGGGCGCCAAGCGCGAGCCAGAGCATGGACGTAATTTGCGCGGGCACGATCGCTTCCGCAACCGTCGGTTGGGATTCCCGTGCAAAGCTACGCTGCCACATTGCGCACGACGGTCCGCCGGACAGCCAACTCCTGACCGCAAGAAACGCGGCACTCCATCGCCAGGTGGGGTGCCCGCCCAGACCCCGCCTGCCCGACCCCGCCTGCCCTACCCCGACTGCAACGCCTTCCCGTCCATGCCGGCCGCCGCAGCGCCGACATGGCGCAGGATGGTGGGCGCCAGATCGACGATATGGGCCGGCTGCACGCGCGCAGTGCCGCCGGCGAATCCCGGACCTTCGATCATCAGCACCGGCGATTGCTCGTAACGCGCAAGGCCGCCGTGCTGGCCGCAGCCCTCGCGCACCGGCTTGTCCCAGCGCGGCACCGCGGCCAAGGCGCGGCCCGGCACGCCATAGGCGTTCGGCGCCTCGTCCGCCCGCAACGACACCGCGAAGGCAAGCCAGTAATGCGGCGCCTGGCCGATCGTGCCCAGCTCCGCCGCCGCCACCACCACCCCGGCCCAGGACTGCGAGCGCAGGAAATCCTCCAGCCGCCCACGACGATTTTCCTGCTCGGGATGCAGATAGACCAGCGACGCCGTGCCATTGGACAGCGCGACCACGTCGGAGGAGTCAGCGCCCGCCTTCAACCCGGCGGCGATCAGTTCCGCTTCCACATCGACCGCGCCGCCGACGGTTTCGTGGCCGTGGTCGGAGCCGATCATCAGCACCACGTCGTCGCCGTCGCCGCGCTGGCGGGCAACCGCGTCGATGACCGCGCCGGCATTGCGGTCGGCCTCGCGCAGCACGGCAAGATGCTCCGGCGACCCGAGCGGCGTTTCGTGCTGGACATGGTCCGGCTCGCCCAGCCACAGCACGGCGAGCGCCGGACGGCGCGGCAACGCTTCGGCAATGAAACGCCCGGTCATCGCGCGATCGCCGGCGGCATCCAGCGTGACGCGCAGCGGCTGCGGCACCGGCGCGCCGCCGGGACCGCGCGAAATGACGCGATGATAGAGATGACCATGCGCGTCGGGGTCATGCGCGTTCGCCGCGCCGGGCGAGACATTGTTGAAGACGATCGCCCCGCCATGCACGGCAAGACGCTCCGCCAGGGTCGGCACCGCCAGCGCATGCCCGGTAACCCGGCGCTTGTGCGCGAGGAAGTCCGGACGCCCGACATCGTGCGGCACCAACACACCGTTCTCCAGCAGTGCGACGGCGTTGCCTTGCAGCGTATGCCGCGCCGGATGGCAGCCGGTGGCGAAGCTCGCGGACACGGCGCGCGTGGCGGAGGGAAACGCCGTGCGGAACGCAGGAAAGCTCTCGGCCTGCGCGGCGAAGGCGGCCAGGCGCGGCGTGCGCGCCGCATCGACGAAGTCGCGGCGCAGGCCATCCAGGATGACAACGACGGCACGGTGCATGGCGTGGAGTCCTTCGCTGATTCGGCGCTAACTACCGGCAGGCCGATGCGATCGTGCGGCGGCCCGCGGCGGAACTCAACGTCCGCCGCAGCCTGTCCGTGTGCATCGTTGCACAACCCTGGTCCGCACCAACCGGAGGACGCGCATGCAATTCGGCTTCTGCGTCATGGCCAACATCCAGGAGATCGGCTTCTACCGCCACATCGAATCCCTCGGCTACCACTCCGCCTGGGTTGCCGACAGCCAGATGCTGTTCTCCGACTGCTATGCGGTGCTGGCGCTTGCGGCGCAGCAGACCACGACATTGCGGCTCGGCCCCGGCACGGCGATCTGCGGCACGCGCATCCCCCCGGTGCACGCCGCGGCCATGATGACGCTGAACCGCCTGGCACCGGGGCGCGTGTTCCTTGGCATCGGCACCGGCAACACGGCGATGCGCAGCATGGGACAGCGGCCGATGCGCATCGCCGCCTTCGACGCCTATCTGCGAACCCTCGCCGCGCTGCTGCGTGGCGAGACGGTGGAGTACGCGCTGGAAGGCAGCACGCCACGCCCGATCCGCATGCTGCTGGAAGCCAATGGCACCGGCAGCCTGGAGCCGAAAATCCCGCTCTACGTCTCAGGCTTCGGCCCACGCGCCATGGCGCTCGCCGGCCTGCACGGCGACGGCCTGGTGTTCGCGATTCCGCCGCGCGGCGTGCCGGTGGCGCAGGCGCTCGCCCATGCGCGGCAAGGCGCGGCGCGCACCAGCCGCGAGCTGAACGCCGCGCATTTTCATACCTGCGCGCTGACCAATGTCGTGCTGCTGCAACCGGGCGAGGCCGTGGATTCCGACCGCGTAAAGGCGGCAATCGGTCCCAACGTGATGGCCAGCGTCTACTATTTCTACGACGAGGTGCAGGAACGCGGCATCGACCCGCCGCCGTTCCTCGCCCGCATCTGGCCCAACTATTGCGCCCTGGTCGAGCAAACGCCGCCGCCCCTGCGCCACCTGCGCACGCACGAATTCCATTATACGAAGCTGCACCCCGGCGAGGCCTCGCTGATCGACGCACAACTGATTTGCGACACCTGCCTGGTCGGCACCGCGGATGAACTGGTCGACCGCATCCGCGCCTTGGCCAGCGATGGTCTGCACGAGCTGATCTTTGCGGTCGGCAATGATGCGAAATGGCAGCTTGCGGAGGATTTCGCCCGGCACGTGATGGCGCGGATATAATACCAACCCGCTGAATGACCGACGTACGCGGCTGCGCTCCCCATGTCATTGCGAGGAGCGAAGCGACGGTCGCGGTAGGGACTGGCCTTGCGGCCAGCCCCCCGCACAGATCCCGGCGTGCGGCTTT
>Ga0335075_10002553_pt1 | contig 29180 bp, 25 predicted proteins | sample Lox_Sample_24_FD_206723 | JGI IMG/M metagenome (GOLD analysis project Ga0335075, IMG submission 206723) | Soil microbial communities from Loxahatchee National Wildlife Refuge, Florida, United States - Lox_Sample_2.4 | ecosystem: Environmental > Terrestrial > Soil > Wetlands | place: USA...
CTCCACGAGCGTGCGCAGCGTCCTGAGAACCGGTTGGCTGTGGGCCGCGGCCCATTCCTGAGCCTCGACGAGATGCGCGTCATGGTAGATGCACACGCGCATATCGGGGTAGGCGACGGCGCCGGCCGCTTCGGGCAGGACGTAGGTGAGCAGCGCCGTCCGGGTATAGGGCGAGCGGCCGGTGACGGTGAGAAGGAGGTCACAATCGCCGGCCACCTGCGAGCGGTGCCGGCCTTCCAGCGCCTGAAGATCACCCGCGAGCCAGCCGAGGCGGATGAAATTGCTCTCGTACAGGCTCATGAGCGCGACGAAGCTGCGGGGCCGCGTGCGCCAGGAAACTCGTGTCAGGGTGTCATCGAGCATCGCCCCGACTATAACGTAGCTCGGTGACACTTCAAGCCGTGCAGGGCTAGTTTTTTCGATGGTCGTTCTGGAACCTTCCGCATCGGCCTTCGGGCCTCGATGCGGTCAATGATGCGGTTCACCAGCCGTGCAAGTTCCGTGCTGGCTTCCGCCGGCCGCACGCCCGCCGTGCAGGTCCATGCCATGCCAGATCGTTGAAGGCACAAACTTTGCATCGACCGGACTGGCGCCGGAGACTGCTTCGCTGCGCTATGTCGGCGTAAACAATGTTGCTGCAGAAAGCTTCGCTTGCAGCGAACCGAGAATTTGCTCCAGCTCAATGCGCGCCTCAGCGTAAAGGCCAAGGCACTGGCCAATGCCGTTGGCGTCGGTGCCAAGCCGTGCGGAAAGCGCCAGCTTGAGCGATTTGTCCGCTTGCGGCTCCATCGAGTATGCGTGGAGCCGCGCCGAGTCATCTCGAGCCGGCGGGTTCTTCAAGTGTTCGAAGCTGAACTCCCTGCTCATGTAGGAAAGCAGCCTGTCCTGTATGACCAGGACCAGATGCTTTCCCAGATGCTCGAAGGTTTGGACCTTATGATGCATCTGCATCAGGATTGTTTTGGCCGTCATCTTCCAATTCATGCCGTAAGACTTCGTAGAGTCATGGTCAGAACCATCTTGCGGCACACCCAGGTGTCTCAACGCTCTTTGACGCTCTGGCCATACCGTACCCGTCGTATCCAGCGTCTGCAATTCGACTCCGACGAAATCTTTGATTACGCCGTTCTTCACCGAAACCACGAAGTAGTCGACGCTGCCCCCGGGAACGGCAACCTCGGAGAGTATATGCAATTGGTTGCCCGGTTCGTGCTCTGAAAGCAGGTGTAGGCAGTCGGCAAAAATCTGCCGCCGCTCCAGAAGCCGCGCAGGACAAATGATGACGGGTTCAGACGGATTGCCGTAAGCGACCGTGCACGACCCAATTGAAATCTCAGGGCTGCTCTTGCGATTCTTGTAACATCGCCTGTCAAGGAAAGGGCATACCTGCTCGCCGACAATCCTCTTCCAATCATTCCGAGGCGTCGCGACCGAGCACCCATAAAGCTCCGCGATGCGACTCACAGCAGGCAGTCGCACCGCTCCTGGGCGAGCTCCAGGTAATGTCGCGAGATATCTATGCCAACAGCCTGCCTACCCAGGTTGCGAGCCGCAAGCAACGTGGTTCCCGTTCCACAGAACGGGTCCAAAATGAGGCCGCCTGGACGCGAAGTCGCAAGAATGGGTATTCGACAAAGATCCACCGGATACGGCGCGAAATGGCCCTCGCGACGCTGGGTATCCTCCGGAAGGATATCCCAAACGTCGCAAGGCTTGCTGCCGTTCGGGTGATATCGCAAAAAGTAGAACCCCTTATCCCGAAGCTCCTTGGCCCTTCCCGAGACCCGCTCGCTGTCGGAATGAGTGGCACGCTGCTGCCCGCGTATGATCATTCGAAAATCCGACACGCGGCCGGCCGATAGATCCGCCAACATGTTGTCTAGCGCCTTGAAAGCCTCCCGTTTCTCCTCGCCGGTAAGAGCGGTTGAAAGCTCAATCTGCCTCTTATACCGTATTCCGGATACACCGGTTGCGGAGACAATGGCTCCGTTCACAACTTTCGCCTCGCGCGGCTTTGAGCGAATCGCGTCGGCGTTGTAATGATACTTCGGCTGCTTGACGAAGTGGAAAACATGCTCATGAATGCTTCCCAGCCTATCCTTGGTGTTGTCCATGCCGCTCTTCACCTTATTCCATATGACGCTGTTCCGTAGAATCCATCCTTGGCCGTCCATCATCTCGAGCGCAATCCGCCACGGAATGCCGAGAAGAGACTTATCGAGATACGTGTCCCCGATATTGAGCCAGAATGAGCCATCCGGCCTCAGCAAGCGTTTCAGCTCGCCGAATACCGTCAGCAGGTCGCGCACGAATTCGCGATAGTCCGCTTCCAGTCCTATTCCGCCGCCCGCATATTCCCGCTTACCCCAATATGGGGGAGAAGTCATTGCACAATCGATGCAACCGTCCGGAAGATCCGCAAGTACGCGCTTTGCATCGCCCAGCAAAAGCAATGGACGCAGGGTACGACTCGTCACGTAATGCTGAAGTGCCTGCGGATACTTGGCGACAATAATTTCCGGCCCGGGAGCGGGCTTCTGAGCCAACGGGTCGAACGACCTGATATGAGCCTGAGGGACAGCGGCATTCATAAAGATCGCTTCTCCAGCAGCGGCCAGATTCCTTCGATGTATTTCTCCGCCGCCTCGCGCACAACCCATGCCATGGAGACCTTCTTTTGCTTCGCGATCGCTTCAAGCATGCGGTATACCTCAGGAGAAAAGGTTACGGATGCCCTAGGCGTGGACGCTTGAGTCTTCATTCGCTGTCTTTTTCCGGGTACGGATGCCACTGGAATATGGTCCTCGGGTTGCACCATCGTACACCACTTCGGTGCAGCGGCACTAGCAGGCCCCAAGGCTTGCTCCGGTCCCAAAAGCCGCGCTGCCTGGCTCTACGGCCGCAGCCGCCGCTCGATCCCCGTGTTGTTGAGAATGCGGCTGGCGATCTCCTCGATCGAGCACTCCGTGGTGTCGAGCAGGGGGATGCGCATGCGGGCGAAGAGCGCCTCGGCGGCGCGCAACTCGTAGCTCACCTGCTGCTGGGAAGCATAGCGGCTCTGCGGGCGCCGCTCATTGCGGATCTGTTGCAGGCGCTCGGGCGCGATGGTCAGGGCATAAAGCTTGCGACGGTGCGGCTCCAGCCGGGCCGGAAGCTGCCCGGACTCGAGGTCGTCTTCGGTGAGAGGGTAATTGGCCGCGAATACGCCGTATTGCAGCGCCAGGTAGAGACAGGTCGGGGTCTTCCCCGAGCGGGAGACGCCGACGAGTATGACATCGGCATGGCCATAATCGCCGCCCGTACCATCGTCGTTCGCCAACGCGAAGTTGGTAGCATTGATGCGCGCCGTATAGGCACTGAGGTCCGCGATGCCGTGCGCGCGGCCCGCGCGATGGGTGGAGCGGGTGTTGAGCTCGCGTTCCAGAGGCCCGACGAAAGCGGCAAAGAAATCGAGGAAGAGGCCGTTGGCGCGCATCACCACGTCGCGCAGCTCATCCTGCACCAGGGTGCTGAATATGATCGGCCGCAGTCCTTCCTCTTCCGCGGCGCGGTCGATGCGGCGGACCGCCTCCTCCGCCTTGTCAAGGGTCGACACAAATGGCAAAGTCACGGGCCGAAACTGCAGGCCCTCGAACTGGGTCATCAGGCTGTGACCCAGTGTTTCCGCGGTCACCCCCGTCTGGTCCGATACGAAGAATACGGTTCGACGGCTCACGGTATGGCCCCCCGGTCGCGTATCATGCAACGTGCGGCCCAGACACAAGGGACGTGTCCCGCCGCCGCAGGTGGCGGAGCTCTGGGCAAAAACCACGCTTTTTGCCCAAAGCCGCGCTGGGCCGGGCAGGAGCCCGGATCCAGCGCTTGATACTATCGGAGTTCCCTTTGAACGAATACGTCATTCCCTTCGAGCGGTTAGGAATGGGCGACCTGGACCGCGTCGGCGGCAAGAACGCCTCGCTCGGCGAGATGATCGGCTCGCTCGCCCGGCTGGGCGTGCGCGTGCCGGGCGGCTTTGCGACCACCGCGCACGCCTTCAGGGAATTTCTCGCGCAGGACGGGCTCGGCGGGCGCATCCGCGCGGAGCTCGCCGCGCTCGACGTCGACGATGTGACGCGCCTGGCCGCTGCCGGCGCGCGCATCCGCCAGTGGATGCTCGCCACGCCCTTCCCTCCCGCCTTGCAACAGGCGGTCAAGGAGGAGCTGCGGCGGATGAGCGGCGGCGCGGAGATCGCCGTGGCGGTCCGATCGTCGGCGACCGCGGAAGACCTGCCGGACGCCTCCTTCGCCGGCCAGCAGGAGACCTTCCTCAACGTCCGCGGGGAAGCGCAGGTGCTGGAGACGATGCACGAAGTGTTCGCGTCCCTCTTCAACGACAGAGCCATTTCGTACCGCGTCCACCAGGGCTTCGACCATGGCGCGGTAGCGCTATCGGCGGGCGTGCAGCACATGGTGCGCAGCGACCTCGGCGCGAGCGGTGTCATGTTCACTCTCGACACCGATTCCGGGTTCCGCGATGTCGTTTTCATCACCGCCTCCTACGGTCTCGGAGAGACCGTGGTGCAGGGCGCCGTCAACCCCGACGAGTTCTACGTCTACAAGCCCGCGCTGCGGGCCGGTAAGCACCCCGTCCTGCGCCGCAACCTCGGCGGCAAGGCGATCAAGATGGTGTATGCGGCGCCGGGGTCGGGCGAGCGCGTGCGGACCGTGCCGGTGCCCGACGCCGACCGGTCCCGCTTCTGCCTGACGGACGGCGATCTCATCGCCCTCGCCCGCCAGGCGCTCATCATCGAGGAGCATTACCGCCAGCCGATGGACATCGAATGGGGCAAGGACGGGGACACGGGCGAGATCTTCATCCTGCAGGCCCGCCCGGAGACCGTGCAGAGCCGCGCCGGGCGCACGATCCAGCGCTTCGCCCTGAAATCACGCTCGCGGGTCCTCGCCACCGGCCGCAGCATCGGGCAGCGGATCGGCTCCGGACCGGCGCGCATCATCCGCGACGTCGCCGAGATGGCGCGCGTGCAGGCCGGCGATGTGTTGGTTGCCGACATGACCGATCCGGACTGGGAGCCGGTCATGAAGCGCGCGGCGGCCATCGTCACCAACCGCGGCGGCCGCACCTGCCACGCGGCCATCATCGCGCGCGAGCTCGGCATCCCCGCCGTGGTCGGCTGCGGCGATGCCACGCAGCGCATCGGCGAGGGCGAGGAGGTCACGGTCTCCTGCGCCGAGGGCGACACCGGCTACGTGTACGCGGGGCTGCTCGAGTACGAGCGCAAGCAGATCGAGCTCGACTCGCTGCCGAAGATCGCGGTGAAGATCATGATGAACGTCGGCAACCCCGACCGGGCGTTCGACTTCGCGGCCATCCCTCACCGCGGTGTCGGGCTCGCACGGCTGGAGTTCATCGTCAACCGCATGATCGGCGTGCATCCGCGCGCGCTCCTCGAGTACGCGCGGCTGGAGGATGACCTCAAGGCGCAGATCGACACGCAGATGGCCGGTTATGCCGGCCCGGTCAGCTTCTACGTGGAGAAGCTCGCGGAAGGGATTGCGCAGATCGCCGCGGCGTTCGCCCCGGAGCCGGTGATCGTGCGCCTGTCGGACTTCAAGTCCAACGAGTATGCCAACCTCATCGGCGGCGGGCGCTACGAGCCCGACGAGGAGAACCCGATGCTCGGCTTCCGCGGCGCCTCGCGCTATGTCGACGAGAACTTCCGCCCGTGCTTCGAGCTGGAGTGCCGCGCGCTGAAGCGCGTGCGCGAAGAGATGGGCCTCACCAACGTGCAGGTGATGGTTCCCTTCGTGCGCAGCGTCAAGGAGGCGAAAAAGGTGACGGAGCTGCTGGCCGTGAACGGCCTCGGCCGCGGCGAGAACGGCCTCAAGGTCATCATGATGTGCGAGCTGCCGACCAATGCGCTGCTCGCGGACGACTACCTCGAGCACTTCGACGGCATGTCGATCGGCTCCAACGACCTGACCCAGCTCACGCTCGGACTCGACCGGGACTCCGCGATCGTGGCGCCGCACTTCGACGAGCGCGACGAGGCGGTCAAGCGGCTGCTCGCCATGGCCATCGCCGCCTGCCGCAAGCGCGGCAAGTACGTCGGCATCTGCGGCCAGGGCCCCTCGGACCACCCCGATCTCGCGCGCTGGCTGGCCGATCAGGGCATCGAAAGCATGTCCTTGAATCCCGACACCGTGGTCGAGACCTGGCTCTTTCTGGCGTCGGAGACGGGGAAGTCGGCTAGCTCGTAGCGCCCGAGTATGCGGGAGCGAACAGCCGCCGCCGGTAGTGGCGCAACTCCTCGATCGACTCGCGGATGTCCGCCAGCGCGAGGTGCGAGCTCTGTTTGGCAAAGCCGGCCGCGACCTCCGGCGCCCACCGCCGCGCCAGCTCCTTCAGGGTACTGACATCGAGGTTGCGGTAATGGAAGAACTTCTCGAGCTGCGGCATCTGGCGGGCGAGGAATCGACGATCCTGGCAGATGCTGTTGCCGCACATCGGTGAGGCGCCGGGCGCCGCCAGCACGGTCAGGAACTCGAGCGTGCGCGCCTCGGCCTCCGGCGCACTGATCCGGCTGGCGCGCACCCGCGCGACGAGGCCCGAGGAGTGGTGCTGCCGCTGGTTCCAGTCGTCCATGGCCGCCAGCGCCTCATCCGGCTGGTGAATCGCCATGACGGGTCCCTCCGCGAGCACGTTGAGCTCCTTATCGGTGACGATCGTGGCGATCTCGATGATAGAGTCCGTGTCGGGCTTCAGGCCCGTCATCTCGAGGTCGATCCAGATCAGATTCTCGGCGCTCGGCATACCGTGAGTGTAGCAACCTTCGACGCGCGCGTGATCGCCGCTTTCGGCCGGCACCTGCTGGTGCAGGACGCGTCCGGCCGAACGCTCAGAGCGCGTCCCTTCGGACGGGGCCTCGGGGCCGTATGCGGCGACGACGTCCGCTGCCGCGACGACCCGCGCCACGGGGAAGTGCACGCCCTGGAAGTGCTGCCCAGACGCACGGTCCTCTACCGGTCAAACGCGCGGGGCGGGGGCGAACCCGTGCTCGCCAACCTCACCCTGCTGTTGGTCGTCATCGCCCCGCTGCCGCCGCCCGATCCGTTCGTGGCGGACCGATACCTGGCAGCCGCCGAGTCGGCGGGCATTGCCGCCACGCCCGTGCTCAACAAGGCGGAGCTGGGTATCGGCCCTGCGCTGCGGGCGCAACTCGATGTCTATTCGGCGGCAGGCTACGAGTGCATGACGGTCTCGGCCGGCACCGGCGAGGGTGTCGAGAGGCTGCTCTCGGCGTGCGGCGGGCACATCGCGGCATTGGTGGGACAGTCGGGGGTCGGCAAATCTTCGCTCGTCCGCAGACTCGCGCCCGGCGCCGAAGCCGAGATCGGCGGGCTGATGCGCGAGGAGGAAGGACGCCACACCACGACCGCGTCCCGACTCTACGGGCTGACGGGCGGGGGAAGGTTGATCGACTCCCCCGGGGTGCGCGACTTCGCGCCGGCCGTCGATCACCTCGACCCGCGGCATCTGGGGTTCGTCGAGGTGGCGCGCCTCGCCCCTGGCTGCCGGTTCCAGGACTGCCGGCACATGCGCGAGCCGGGCTGCGCCGTGCGCGAGGCGGTCGAGTCAGGATCGATGGATGCCCGGCGCTACGAGAGCTACCGGCGCCTGCGGCGGCTTGCCGAGGACCTGACAGCCGCAAAGGGGCGTAGGTAAACGGGCTGCAAGTCGCCTGCGGCGCCTGCAGCAGCCAGCCGAGCCACCGCGTGCGGCCTCGGGCCGCTCAATGACTTGCTGTTAAACGACGGTCTGCCGTCCGGCGAGCGCGTGAGCCAGCGTACCGCCATCGACGTACTCGAGCTCGCCGCCGATGGGCACGCCATGGGCGATCCTGCTGGCGCGCAGTCCGCGCCGGGTGGCGAGCTCCGCGAGAAAATGCGCCGTGGCCTCGCCCTCGACGGTCGGGTTGGTCGCCAGAATCAACTCGCGCACCGTGCCCTCCTCGAGGATGGCTTCGAGCTCGCGGATGCCGAGCTGCTCCGGGCCAACGCCATCGAGCGGCGACAAGTGGCCCATCAGCACGAAGTAGCGTCCCCGGTAGCTGCCCGACTGCTCGATGGCGACGACGTCCGCGGGCGACTCTACCGCGCAAAGCAGCGATGTCTCGCGCTGCGGGGCCGCGCAGATCGAGCACAGCTCCTCCTCCGTGAGCATGCGGCAGCGCCGGCAGCGGGCGACGGAATCCAGCGCGCCATCGAGTGCCTGCGCGAGCGCCCGCGCCGCGGGGCGCCCGTCCTGCAGCAGATGGAAGGCCATGCGCTGCGCCGTCTTCGGCCCGACACCGGGCAGCGATCGCAGGGCTTCGATGAGTTGGGCGAGACGGGGGGAATGCTTCAAAACGGCAGTTTCATCCCGGGAGGAAGCTGCAGCCCGGCCGTCACGGCGGCCATTTTCTCCTGCACCTTGGCCTCTACCTTGTGGACGGCGTCGTTCACGGCCGCGGCCACGAGGTCCTCGAGCATCTCGCGATCCTCGCCGATCACGGCGGGCTCGATCTGCACGCGGCGGGTTTCGTGCCGCCCGCTCATGGTCACCTTCACCATGCCGCCGCCGGCCTCACCGACCACTTCCAGGGCCGCGATCTGCTCCTGGACCTTCTGCATGTTGGCCTGCATGGCCGCGGCCTGCTTCATCAGGTTGTTGATATTCGGCATGTAAAAGAGCTCCGGGTTTTGCGAAAACCGCTATTTTACCGGCCGGATGGTCTCGGGAAGCGGGGTCGCGCCGAATCGGTCGCGGAATCCCTGCACGCCCGGATCGGAGTCGAAGGCGCGGCGCGCGGACTCGGCCTCCTCCTGGGAGAGGCGCTGATCGGCCTGGGCCGGCGTCTCGGCCTGCGGGGCCACCGCGGTGAACTCCAGCCGCACGGGCTCACCATAGTACTTGGACAGCGCCTGGCCGAGCTTCTCCTCCACCGCGGCGGTCCGCATGAACTGGCTGCGCGGGTCGAGCGCCAGCCGCACCACCGCGCCGTCCCGGCCGATGAGCACGCAATGCGCCGCGAGCTGACGCGCTGCGCCCTGCAGCTCCAGAGCGGCAATGATCCCGGGCCAGTCCCGGGCGCCACCGCGGGCCGCAGGCACCGGATCGGTGGCCGGAGGCGGCGCGGCAAGCGCTACCGGCGCCGGGCGCAACCCGGATCTCGATGCGCCGGCAGCGGCAGCGGTGGGCGCGCCTCTCCGTGGCGCCACGGGCCCGCGAAGGTCGCCGGCGCCTGCCTGCGGACGGAAAGCCATCATCCTGAGGAGCACCATCTCGAATCCGGTGCGCGGATCAGGGGCCAGGGGAAGATCCCGGCGGCCGACGATCGCCGTTTGATAATAGAGCTGGACATCCTCGGGCGGCAGCGCCTGCGCCAGGCGCTCGAGAAGCTCCGGCGCGTAGAGATCATCGCCGTCGAAGTCCTTCACGACCTGCTTCAGGGCGATGCGGGTGAGGAGCGAGGCCAGCTCGTCGAGCACCTGGGCATAGTCGGGCGCCCACTCTTCGAGGGACTGCGCATATTCCAGCAGCTGCGCCGCGTCCCCCGCCGCCAGCCGCTCCGCCAGTTGCAACACGTGATCCCTGGCGATCGTGCCGAGCATGGCCCGCGCCTCGGCCTCGCCCGCGCGGCCGCCGCCGAAGGCGATGAGCTGATCGAGAAGCGACAGTCCGTCCCGCATGCTGCCGTCGGCTGCCTGCGCCACCAGCGCCAGGCCCGCGGGCTCGAAGCCGATGCCTTCCTTCTCCAGAATGGCGCGCAGATGGGCGGCAATCTGCGCCAGCGGAATACGCTTGAGGTTGAACTGCAGGCAGCGCGACAGCACCGTGACCGGCAGCTTCTGCGGATCGGTGGTGGCGAGCAGGAATTTCACGTGCGGCGGCGGCTCCTCGAGCGTCTTCAGGAGCGCGTTGAAGGAGTGCGTCGACAGCATGTGTACCTCGTCGATCAGGTACACCTTGTAGCGGCCGCGGGTCGGGGCGTACTGCACGTTGTCGAGCAGCTCGCGGGTGTCGTCGACCTTGGTGCGCGAAGCCGCGTCGACCTCGATCAGATCGACGAATCGTCCGGCATCGATCTCGCGGCAGCTGGCGCATTGACCGCAGGGAGTCGGCGTGACGCCGGTCTCGCAGTTGAGGCATTTGGCGAGAATGCGTGCGATCGTGGTCTTGCCCACGCCGCGGGTGCCGGTGAAGAGAAACGCGTGATGGACGCGCCCCGTCTCGAGCGCGTTCACGAGCGCACGGCGCACATGGTCCTGGCCGACGAGCTCCGCAAAGGCCCGCGGCCGCCACTTGCGCGCCAGCGCCGTGTAGGTCTCAGTCATCGATTGGCCCTGAAATGGAGGCGGCCCGCATCAGCGAAAGCTCCGGCACCCGACATCGCCGCTGCCGCTGCTGCCTTCCGGCCCTGACGGGGTTCACGACTGGTCGTCGCGGAGTAGCCGACACGGGCCACCATGGCGGCCGGAATGATAGCAGAGGGTCACGAGCCCGTGGGCGCGTGCCTGAGCGTCACCCGCTCCCGCCGGCGCGCGGCCGCCGCATGAGCCTGCCGAGCAGCGCAATCGCGGCGCCCGCCGCCATCCAGCAGGTGCCGACCCGCTTCGCGCTCGCGCTCATGCTGCATATGACGAGGGCGACTATGGCAAATCCCAGAGCGGGCGCGATCAGGTGCCGCAGCCAGTCACGGCTGCCTTTTTTCCACAGGAAGTGCCGCACGACGGCGGCATGGACGAAGAGGAATCCCGTGAGCGCGCCGAAACTGACGAGGGTCAGCAGCAACTCCAGACGCGTGGAGAAAAATGCGATGAGCGCGAGCGTGACCGCCGACACGAGCAGAGTCGCGCGATCCGGAACGCGCCGGCGCGGATGCACATGAGCCAGCGTGCGCGGCAAGCGGCCATCGCGCGCCATGCCGTAGAAGAGCCGCGAGATCGCCGCCTGCGCGGCGAGCGCCGAAGCGACGTTCGCCAGGAACACGCCGGCAACCGACAGGACGGTCTTCAGCCACGGGCCGCCGATCACGGCGGCGATGTCGTAGAAGGCCGAGTAGGTCGGGATTCCGGGCGGAAACGATCCGCGTCCCAGCACGAACAGGCACGCCAGCCAGCTCTCGACGATGAAGAGGATCGAGGCCGCGAAAAGTGACAGCACCGTGGCCTTCGCCACGCTCGATGCCCCGCCCCTCGCCTCCTCCGAGAGAGTCGAGATGGCATCGAAGCCGAGGTAATTGAGCATGCCGATCGATACCCCGCCGAAGGCGAGACCGGAGAAGATGCGCGCGTGGTCGTAGACCGGCGTCAGCGAGAAGCGGGCACCTCCCCTGCCCGCCGCCACGGCGGCGATCGCCAGCACCAGGAACAGCGCCAGCGCCAACACCTGAAGGCCGAGCAACCCGACGTTGACCCGGGCAACGGACTGGATGCCGCGCAGGTTGACCAGCGTGTTGACCGCCAGGAGCGCGCTGCCCCACACCCAGAGCCGGATTCCGGGGAGAACCGAGTTGATGGCCACCGCCGCGGCGATGTAGATCAGCGCGGGCGCGAGCAGGTAGTCGAGCGTCATCGCCCAGCCGGCCAGGAAGCCCGCATCGTCGCCGAATGCCGCCTTCGCATACGCATAGGCGGAGCCGGCGAGAGGATACTCCCGCGACATCGCCACGTAGGAGAGCGCGGTGAAGAACATGGCCACCAGGCCGATGAGATAGACCAGCGGCACCATTCCGGCGCTGGCGTTGTAGATGATGCCGAACGCGGCGCAAACCGCGGTCGGAGAGATCAGCGTCAGGCCGTAGGCGAGAAGATCGCCCGTGCCGAGCGATCGTCTGAGCTCCTGCCGGTAGGCCAAACGGGCGGCTCAGAGGCTCAGATCGATCGTGGCCCCGATCGTCCGCGGCTGCTGGATCCCGATCGCGCCGCCGAACTCAGGTGTACCCGTGTTCGTGTAAAAGGTGAGCCCACGCGTATCGGCGACGTTCTTGCAGTACAACGTGAACGTCCAATGCCCGCTCTCGATGCCGGCGTGCAGATTCAGCGTGTTGTAGCCCCCCAGCGCCGGCCTGGGGTTGGGCTCGAAGACGACCGCATCGTTCACCACGGCTTCGGTCGTGGAGAAATCGCTGATGCGCGAGCCGATGTAGCTCCAGGTGCCGCCGGCGAACGCGCTGTAGTTCCCGGCCACCTTCCAGGTGTAGTCCACATCGAGCGAGTTGCTCCATTTCGGAGCATACGGCAGTGCGTCGCCATTGAGACCGCCGGCCGCCGGCGCATCTGCGGTCAGGTAGGCGTCGACGTACGCGCCGGCGAGCGTGACCGTCAGGCCGTCCAGCGGCGTGAGTCCCAGAGTCCATTCGAGGCCCCTGCTGGTCGCCGTGCCGCCGTTGGCGTTGATGCCGAAGTCATCGACGAATTCGAACAGCTGGATCTTCCTCCAGTCGATCACGAATGCGTCGACATCGACCGACAGCCGCCGATCGAGCAGGTCGGACTTGACGCCGATCTCGTAGTTGACGGTGGAATCGGCCTGGTAGGCGCGGTCGACACCCGCCGGCGTGATCGGCGGCAGGGCATTCGGACCGCCCGGCCGGTAGCCGCTCGCGACGCGTACATAGGCCATTGTCTGCCTGTTCAGGTGCCAGCGCGGCGCGATCGAGTAGGTGAAGTCGGTGCCGGTCGAGCCGCCGGCGGTCGTCTCCGTCGGACTCACCAGCAGACCGCCGATCAACTGATTCTCGGACTGCTTGTTCTCCGACCAGCGGCCGCCGAGTGCCACGTCGAACGCCGGATTGAAGTGGTAGTCGATCTGTCCGAACGCCGACCACTCGCGATAGAGCGCAGCGAGATCCGCATTCTCGAGCGAGGGCAGGCCGGTGGTCACCAGCGTCGGGATGATGAACGTGGGCAGAGTCTGGTCGAGGGTCGAGGACTCGCGTGTAAAGAACGCGCCGGCCTGCCATTCGAGCGCCTGGTCGCTCGCCGACGCCAACCGCAGCTCCTGCGTGACCTTCTCGATCTCGAGGTCATCGGTCTCGGCGACCGCGGCGTTGGTTCCGGGAGGCAACACACTGTCCGCGATCTCACCGAAGCTCACGCCGGGCGCGGCCGCGGTCGAGGTCGCATCGATGAACTGGTCCTGGATGGTCTTGCCGTAGCTGCTGATCGAAGTCAGGGTGCCCCAGCCGAGGTTCCAATTGAGCGAGGCGCTGTAGACCTGGTACTTGAACGTGGACGGCTCGTTCGTGTAGCGATGCTGGTCGTAAGCACCGTCATCCGGCTGCAACTCGTCCGCGGGCGGTGTCAGCGGATTGCCGGCGCCGCCGAAAACGTCGATCTCGGGCGAGCCGTCGGTGTGCAGCGTCTGCCCGAAGGCCGTCAGACGGATCGAGAAACTGTCGCCCAGGTTCACGAGAAAAGAGGCGCGTCCGCCCTCCTCGTACCCGCGGTTGATGTCCGTCTCTCCGAGCTGCGGGTCGTCGACATAGCCGGGCAGCTTGGTATAGAAGCCGTCGAGCCGCAGCGCGGCGGTGCCGGCTACGGGAAGGTTGAGCATGGCCTTGTACGACTCGCCGTTGCCGCCGTGCGCGACGTCCTCATCGCCGAGCTCGAAGGCGGCCGCGAACTTGCCCGGGTCCGGAGGATTGGTCACGTACTTGAGCAGGCCGCCCTCGCTGCCTGCGCCGTAGAGGGTGCCCTGCGGCCCGCGCAACACTTCGACGCGCTGCAGATCCCAGGTGTCGAAATCCCCCGTCGTGCCCTCGCCGTTGGCGAGCGCGTTACTCGATCCGAACGGGACATCGTCGATGTAGGTGGTCACCGTCGAACCGACGCCGCCGACGTTTTCGCCGCGGATCGTCAGGCGGTCGAGCCCCGGGGCGGTGAGCTCGACCGACAGCCCCGGCACCTGGGTCTCGAGGTCGGCGAAGTTGACCAGATGCATCGATTGCAGGTCGGCGCTCGTGACCGCGGTCACCCCCATCGGCACATCGTGCAGCTTTTCCTGGCGTTTCTGCGCCGTGACGACGACTTCCTGCAGCGTGGCGGCCGTCTGGGTCTGTGTGGACGCATCGTCCGCCTGCGCGCCCTGACCCACTGCGAATGCGGACGTCACGGCGAACATGAGGGGCGCCGAAACACGCGCTGACCTGAACATGAGCGTTCTCCCCCGAATGGCTTTCAAGAGGTGGGCCGGAAATGAAGGTCCGGATAGTCGAAGCTGAAGTCCGCCAGCGGTGAGACGGGCTTCATCGCGATCGACGTGATGCGGCCGCCGTCGACTCGGAACGTGACATAGGCGTCTTCGATCCCGCGCTCGGTCCAGTGCGCGCGGAAGGTATCGTCGGCCACATGCTGCAGCGGACCGTCCATGTTCGGCGTGCGATCGAAGTTGATCCAGAGCTTGTTGCCCGGGCGGCGCGAGACCGTCATGGTGCCGTACCACGGGTCGGCATAGGTGCCGGCGTAGTGCGCCATCGGCAGCGATGACCTGTCGTTCGGCTGGTATTGTTGCGGCAGGTTCTTGAGCTGCGCCAACGACTGGCCGATGAGCTGGCGGCGAATCCGCTGCAGGTTGCCGATCCAATCCTGCTGCGGCTGGCCGAGGTAATACGCGAGCAGGTAGTCGACCACTGCGCGCCGCGCGCCGCCGTCCTCGGAGTCGAGGATCACCGAGAACGCAACGTGCCGGTCGGGAATGAAGTAAAGCGCGGCAAGGGCGCCAAAAACCGCGCCGGTGTGCTCGACCACGGTGTGTCCGTAGTCTTCCTCCACGAACCAACCGAGGGCGTAGTCCTGGAACGTGGGCTCCGGCAGCAGTACGGAGACGGCGCCGAAAGCGTCGGAGGGAACCACATCGACGGGATTCCAGAGCTCATGCACCGCATCGGCGCTGAGGAGCCGCTTGCCGTCGGGCAGCCTGCCGCCCTCTTCCCACATGGCCATCCAGCGGGCCATGTCGGCTGCGCTGGCGTTGATCGAGCCGCAGGGCGCCACGGCCTTGGCGTCCAGAACCTGCGTCAGGATTCTTTCCCTGCCCATGCCGCGGATCGGCCCGTCGGTGCGCCCATGCAGTGCGACGGCATTCGGTGCCGCCGGATCATAGAGCGTGCGGGAGTCCGTCATGCCGAGAGGAGCGAAGATGTGGTGCTCGACGAAGTGCTCCCAGCTCTCGCCGGAAACCGCCTCCACGAGGGCGCCGGCGACGATGTAGGTGATGTTGTCGTAGGCAAACACCTCGCGGAAACCCGTGCGCGGCTCGAGGTAGCGCAGCGCATGCACGACATCCGCGCGGCTGCGGTTGGTGGTCGGGATGATGAGCAGATCGCCCTCGCCGAGACCCAGGCCGGTGCGATGAGTCAGCAGATCGCGAACCGTCATGTGCGCGGTGACATACGGGTCGTACATCCTGAAGCCGGGCACCCTGTCGGCCACGCGGTCGGTCCATTTCAGCTTCCCCTCATCGACCAGGATGGCCAGAGCGGCCGAGGTGAATGCCTTGGTCTCCGAGCCGATCGGAAACGCGGTGTCCGCGGTCACCGGCGCCCGCGTGGCGATGCTGCGCACGCCATACCCTTTCGCGACCACGGTGTGCCCGTTCTCGACGATGGCGAGAGACAGCCCGGGCGCGCCGAAGGCCTGCATGGCCTGTGTGACGTGGCGATCGAGGTTTGGGGGCGGAGAGGTCTCTGCGGACGCCGCTGCGGGCGCGGCCACTGCCGCGCGCGCATCCGGTCCGGCCGCGAGCAACGCGAGCGCGGCCGCCAACGCAATCATGCTGATCCGCATCGCGCCGATCTCAGTAGCGGAAGCTGAAGCTGGCGAGCTGGAAGGCGAAGACCCCCCACAGCCAGTAGAGCGCGCACAGCGCGAGCAGCCCCTCGCCGCTGCGCACCAGCCATCCCCCCGGTCCGTGCAGAACCCGCCGGACGGTTTCCGCGAGAATGAGCAATGCCGCCAGCACGCTCAGAGCCCCGAGAATGTAGGCGACAGCGAGCACTCCGCTGACGCCCCCGCCGCTCTTGAGCAGCACGGCGAACGCGGCGGCCCAGGCGGCCAGCGTGCCGAGGATCACCAGCACACCCACCCGTGATGCCAGGCGCAGCCGCTTCTCGAGCGGCGTGACGAGGAGAGGCTTCTGGAAGCGGCGCCGCACGATCCAGCCGCCGAGCCAGACCGCGACCGTCAGGATGAGAGTCGCGAGCAACAGCGACGCCATCCAGTTGATATCGCCCTTCTGCCCGAGACCGTGCAGCTTCTGGAAGATCATGACGGGCAGGAAGTCGTCGGAGATCCAGTAGGCGACGTGCCCGTTGGCATCCGTCACGAACTTCAGGTGCGTCTGGCCGCCGACTTCGCGATAGGTCAGCGCCCCGACCTCCCGCCAGCGCTTGGGCACGCCGGCGAGGTTCTTGAGCATGTCCACCTCGATCTCGCCGGTGGGAAGCGCCGTGACGCGCGACTGGGTCAGCGCGCTCAGGAGCCCGAGCGCGCTCGCGATGCGCCGCGAGGTGAGGTACCAACCGGCCACCCGCGCAGCGTCCTCCTGCGGATGCGCGACAGTCGTCTCCATCGGCGGCACGTACGGGTAATAGCGGTCGAGGAAAGCGCGGAATATTCCCGTACGCACGTCCTCGGCCGCACCGTCCGTCCCGAGGCTGTTGAGAGAGATGAAGAACCCGACGTCCTTGTCGAGGAGCAGGTGCAGATCGCTGTGGAAATAGTTGGTATCACCGGCATGGCCGATGATGCGCAGCCCGTTGCGGTTCTCCTGGTAGAAGCCCAGGTCGAAGCCGTTCATCCCCGGCGCCATCCGCGATTGCGGCGTATGCATCAGCTCCACGGTGGCCGGGCTCAGGATCGAGACGCCGCCGTAGCTCCCGCCCTGAAGCTGGGCGATCATGAAGTGCGCCATGTCGGTGGCGGTGGATGAAAGCGAGCCCGCGGGCGCCACCTCGATGTACTCGAAAGGCCCGGGCTTGCTGTCGGAAGCCGTGCCATAGCCCCGCGACATGTCGGCGGCGAGAGCCGCCGGCAGCGGCTGCTCGAACGTCGAATGGTTCATGCCGAGCGGCTGGAAGATGTGGCGCTCGATGTACTCATCGTACGGCTCGCCGGATACCCGCTGCACGATGTAGCCGGCCAGCATGGCGCCGTAGTTGGAATACGCCACGACCTTGCCGGGCGGAAAGATCTCCCCGGGCATGTGCCTGACCAGGTAATCCCGGTAGGGCACCAGCTCCTGCGCGGAGTTGACGAAGCTGCCGTCGATCGTCTCGCCGAAGCCCGGCGTATGGGTCATCAGGTTGCGCAGCGTGATCGGCCCGAATTTCTCCGGGATCCTGAAGTCGAGATAGTCATTGATATCGCGGTCGAGATCGAGCTTGCCGGCCTGCACCTGCTGCATCACGGCCGTCCAGGTGAAGAGCTTCGACACCGAGCCCGGGCGAAAGAGCGTCTGATCCGGGATCACCGGCCGCCGGATGCTGACGTCCGCGTAGCCATATCCTTTGGCATAGATGATCTGACCACCGGCAACCACGGCGACGGTGGCGCCGGCAATGTTGCCGCGGTGGATGGCGTAGGGAACGATGCCATCGAGAAACGCCGCGACATCAGCCGGTGTCAGCGAGTGTGGGCCGCCGCCGTTCGATGCCTCCGGGGATGCCGCCGGCCCGGCGCTGTCCGGAGCAGCCGGGGCCGCTTGTGGCGCCAACCGGTCGGGCGGCGGTGTTGCGGCCGTGCGCGCGGCTGCGGCACCGGTCAGGAAAAGCAACAGCGTTCCGAGAAAAGCCGCGGTTCCCGCCAGCACTTTCGGCAGCCGGCAGCCGCTCATGGAATTCTGTTTCACCCGTCACCTCCCCTGCCCGTTGGCTTTTTCGGCAAATCTAGCTCGATATTTCTAAATATGCAATTTTTTTCCTGAGCAGATATTCTCGACAATTCCGGAGGGCTGGATTTAAATGGCACCCATGACTGCGAAGGCGTTGAAGCGGGCGGACCCGGGAATCAGCGGCCGGGTGGCCGCCCATCCGGGATCCGCCCTGAAAGCGCTGCGCAACCAGCGCGGCTGGACGCTGGCGGAGGTCGGCAAGCGGACGGGGCTGCCGATCTCGACGCTGTCGAAGATCGAGAACGAGCGCATCTCGCTGAACTACGACAAGCTCGCGCTGCTGAGCGCGAGCCTGGGCGTCGACATCTCGGAGCTCTTCTCCCCGGCATTCCATGCCGCGCACGGCGCGGTCATCGGCCGGCGCAGCTTCACGCCGCGCGGCCAGGGACAATTCATCGAGACCGCCAACTACAACCACATCTATCCGGCCGCGGATTTCCTCAACAAACGCTTCGTGCCCATCGTCGCGGAGCTGCGCGTGCGCGCGCTGGAGGAGTTCGGGGAGCTGATACGTCACCCCGGCGAGGAATACGCCTACGTGCTCGAGGGCACCGTGGTCTTCCATACCGAGCTCTACGCCCCCCTCAACATGGCGAGGGGCGATTCCATTTACTTCGACAGCGGCATGGGGCACGCGTACCTCGCCGGCGAGGACGGCCCGTGCCGCGTGCTCGCGATCTGCTCCGGTCACGAGTCGCAACTCAAGGAGGCGCTCAACCGCGCCGCCGCTCCCAGGCCGCGCCCGGGGGGATCGGCTGCGCGCGGGAAGTAGCGCCGGTCCCGTCCCGCGGCAGCCGACCGCCGCAAGATCCATCTGCAGCGCGCGCCGCGACCCTGCTCCATGGGATTTCTCTCCATTTTTCTAGTTGAGAAAAACATTTCTATAAGTTAAAACTGCTTCCACTGCCATGACCAGCCCGCAACCCGACATCGTCGTCATCGGCGGCGGCATCGCCGGCGCCTCGGCGGCGGCCGAGCTCGCCCGCACCCACCGGGTGGCGGTGCTCGAGGGAGAGGATGTGCCGGGCTATCACTCGACCGGCCGCTCCGCGGCGGTGTTCTCCGAGTCCTACGGTAATCTCGCCGTGCGGTCGCTGACACGCGCGAGCCGTGATTTCTTCTACGATCCGCCGGCGCAGTTCAGCCCCTATCCTCTGCTCAAGCGCCGCAGCTGGCTTCATGTTGCCTCGGCGGCTCAGGCGTCCGCCCTGGAAAACCTGTTGGCGACGGAGGATGTGGCGCTACGCGTCAGCCGCGTCGCGCCGGAGCAGGCCCTGACCCTCTCCCCGCTGCTGCTGCCGGAGACTGCCGCGGCAGGGGGTGCTTACGAGCGGGACGCGGCCGACATGGACGTCGATGCGCTCCATCGTGGTTACCTCAAGCTCCTGCGCCAACGTGGAGGCACGATGCTCACCGGTGCACAGGTCACGGCCCTGGTACGCAACCGGGGAAAGTGGCTCCTCGAGAGCACGGCCGGAAAATTCCAAGCGGACGTCGTCGTCAACGCCGCCGGCGCCTGGGCGGACCGCGTGGCCGCTCTGGCCGGCATCGCGCCGCTGCGGATGACGGCCTGCCGGCGCACGGCCGTGCTGGTCGAGCTTGCGAGCGGTGAGATTTCGGACGCCTGGCCGCTGACCATCGACGTCGAGGAGTCCTACTACTTCAAGCCCGACGCCGGCCTGCTCTTCATCTCACCCGCGGACGAGACTCCCGTCGAGCCCTGCGATGTGCAACCCGAGGAGCTCGACGTTGCCATCGCGATCGACCGCCTGGAGAAGGCGACGCGGGCGAAGGTCAGCCGGGTACGGCGCAAATGGGCCGGACTGCGCACGTTCGCGCCCGACCGATCGCCGGTCATCGGCTTCGACGATGCCGCGCCGGGATTCTTCTGGCTCGCCGGCCAGGGCGGTTATGGCATCCAGACCGCGCCGGCCGCGGCAGCTCTCACGGCGGCGCTGATCCGGGATGAGGCCAGGCCGCCGGCGCTGGCGGACTTCGATCCGGCCGCGGTATCGCCGGCGCGCTTCAGCGCCGCATGAGGCGGCCCCCGGCGCTTGCGCGGCGCCGTCGGGCTCTGCTACAGATCGTCGATGCAATCCTTCCTGATCAGCCTGTCGACCGTCGCCATTGCGGAAATGGGCGATCGGACGCAGCTGCTCTCTCTCATGCTCGCGGCGCGTTTCCGGCGGCCGTGGCCGATCCTCGCCGGCGTATTTTTCGCGACCGTCGCCAATCACGCCGTCGCCGCGCTCATCGGCCGGCGCCTGGGGCACGTCCTCACGCCCCGGATTCTCGACATCGCGGTCGGTGTCAGCATGATCGCCATGGCTCTGTGGACGCTGAAGCCCGACACTCTCGATGAGGCATCCGCCGGCGTCAGGCGCAAGGGCGCGTTCCTGGCTACGCTGGTCACGTTCTTCATCGCGGAGATCGGTGACAAGACACAGATCGCCACCATCGCGCTGGCCGCCGCCTACCCCAGCCTGTTGGCGGTGGTCGCGGGCACGACCACCGGCATGCTGCTCGCCAACGCACCGGTGATCTTCTTCGGCAAGGCGTTCGCCGCCCGCCTGCCCCTCAAACCCCTCCGCTATGTCGCGAGCGCGCTCTTCCTCGGACTGGGCATCTTCTTCCTGGTGCGCACGCCTGCGGCCTAGCCGCCTTTGAACCGGCTTTCCGGCGCCGCGGCACTTACTCGGCAGTCAATGGCCGATGTGAGCGCTCACGATGTACCGACACAACTCGCCGCGGGTCATCAGGACCGTGCCCTGCGCGTTGGCTCTGATCCTGGCGGGTTGCGGCGGCGGCATGGGCGGCGGCTATGGCAGCGGCGGCGGCACCACCTATCAGATGCCGCCCGCGGTGATGTTCAGCTCACCGGCGCAGGCTGCCACGATTCATCTGGGGCAGGCGGTGAAGCTCGCCTGGACGACGGCCAACGCCTCATCCTGTTCCGCATCCGCCTCCAGCAACATGGGCGGCGCGTTCAGCGGCGATCAGTCCACCAGCGGATCGGTTAGCGTCGCGCCGATCGGGACCGGAACGGTCACCTACATGCTCTCCTGCATGGGGCCCGGCGGCACCACGTCCGCAACGACCGCGGTGGTCACCGTGGCTCCGTCCATACTCGGCATGCTGTCATCCGGCTCCATTACGCCCATCGGCTCCACGGTCGACCCGATCGAGATGGGGGGCAACCCCTACGGCCTCGCGATCGCGCCCGCGACGTCCGGCCTGATCACGGCCGGCGACCTGATCGCATGCAACTTCAACGACGGCGCCACCAACACCCAGGGACTGGGCACGACCATCGTCGGTCTGCACCCCTCGGCGGGCGCGACGCCGTACCGGATTGCCCAATCCGCTTCGCTGCAGGGCTGCAACGCGCTGGCCGTCTTTGCCGACGACAGCATCGCGGCGGCGGCCTACTCCGCGAACCTGAATCCGCTCGTCGCCTCCTCCGGCACCGTGAACGACCCGTTCTCGGCAGACACTTTCAACAGTCCCTGGGGCGAGGCCTACGTGCCCGCCAGCGGCCAGAATCCCGCCGTACTCTATGTCTCGAACGCCAACGGCACGATCGACCGCATCACCCTGAACGGCGACGCCCAGACGGCTTTCGCGCAGATCGTGCAGGGATTCTGCGGCAGCGGAGCGCCGGGGGCCGTGTACGCGCCGGCCGGACTCACCTACGACCCCGCCGTTGACACGCTCTACGTGATCGATACGAGCTCGTTCAGCGTCGTAGCCCTGGCGAACGTGTCGCAGATCGCGGCCTCCGGCGTCACGGTTGCCGGACAATGCAGCTCGGGCTCTCCCCCGACACCGGAACCCACGTTCAGCGGGCCGTCCGCATCCTCCGCCAGCGTGATTGCCCGCGGGCCGCCGCTCTTTGCACCTCTCAGCGCGGCACTGCTTGCCGATGGCGACCTGATCGTCGAAAACAGTGACATCAACATCGGCAACGGTCAGACGCCGAACCTGGCGGTGGAGGTCTCACCGGTCCTACCGGGAGGCTTCGTGGGTCAGCCGGTACAACTCGACACCAGCGGCACGGCCGGCGCCCTCTTCGGCATCGTCGCCACCGTCGACAGCCAGGGAGATCAGATCGTCTACTTCAACGACGACAACACCAACTCGGTCATGATGATGACCCCATGACCTCCGCCAGCACTTCGATCCAATGACGGACCGGGCGGTCGGTGCCCGAGGCGAGGTGCAGCAGGCAGCCGATGTTGGCGGTCGCAATGAGGTCGGGCGCATCCGCCTCCAGCGCCGCCAGCTTCTCGGCTTTGAGCCGGCGCGAGATCTCCGGCTGCAGCAGGGAGTAGCTGCCCGCCGAGCCGCAACAGAGGTGGCCGCCGGCAACGGACGTCAGGGTACATCCCGCCCGCTGCAGCAGCGGCTCCACGATGCCGCGCAGCCGCAGGGCATGCTGCAGGGTGCAGGGCGAGTGAAAGGCCACCCGATGGCTCACGGGGCGCTTCGGGATCCGATCGAGCACGGAGGCGCAAGCCGCCAGCTCCGCGGTCACCACCTGACTGATGTCGCGTGACAGCTCCGAAATCCGCGCGGCCTTGCCTGCATACGCCGGATCGTCGCGCAACAGGGTACCGTAATCGGCGATCATCGCGCCGCAGCCGCTCGCGGTGACGACCAGCGCCTCGGCTCCCTGCTCGATTTCCGGCCACCAGGCATCGATGTTGCGCCGCATCTGCGCGAGGGAGCGCTCCTCGGCGGACAGGTGGTGCGCGAGAGCGCCGCAGCATCCGTCGTTTACCGCAACCAGCGAGACGCCCAACCGATCCAACACGCGCGCCGCGGCGGCGTTGATGTCGGGCGCGGCAGCCGGTTGCGCGCAGCCCATGAGCACCAGCATCCGCCGCGGGTGACGCGGCGCAGGCCAGGCGCCGGAGGGCCGCGCGGCCGGCACCGTCCGCCGCAGCGACCCCGGCATCAAGCCCCGCAACGCGCGGCCGGTTGCAAGCAGCGCCGCGAACCGCTTCGGATGCGGAACGACGGCCAGCAATGCACGCCTCAACAACCGTTCGCGCAATGTCCGAGGCACCACTCGCTCGATGTGATGCCGGCCAATATCCAGGAGGCGGCCGTAACGGACGCCCGATGGACACGTCGTCTCGCACGCGCGGCACGTCAAACATCTATCGAGGTGCAACTGCGTGGCACGGGAAGGCTGGCTGCCCTCCAGCATCTCCTTGATGAGGTAGATGCGGCCGCGCGGGCCATCGAGCTCATCGCCCAAGAGCTGGTAGGTCGGGCAGGTCGCGGTACAGAAGCCGCAGTGCACGCATTTGCGCAGGATGCCGTCGGCTTCCTGGCCGGCGGCCGTCTCGAGGAAAGTGGCGCTCAGTCGGGTCTGCATGTTCAAAGATCAGGGTACAGGCGGCCGCGGTTGAAGATGCCGTGCGGGTCGAATGCGGCCTTCAGACGCTTGTGCAGCGAAAGCATCGCGGCGGACAACGGCTGAAACGGTCCCTCGGGCGGCCTCACGGCCCCCCGATGGAGAGCCGCGTGACCGCCGGATCGCCCGGCCAGGGCCTGCAGCGCACGGCCGTCCTGCGGGCCGGAGAGCCAGCGTAACGTCCCTCCCCATTCGATCAGGGTGGGCCCTGGAACCGGCAACACCGGCGAATGCGCCGGCAGCGAGACCCGCCACAGGTCGCGTGCCGCCGCGAAGAATCCCAGCCGCTGCTCGCGCACACTCTCCCAGTATTCATCGGCTCCCTCCACGGCCTCACCACCCAAGACCTGGCACGCAGCGCGCACCGCTGCATCGGCCCCAGACAGGCGCACGTGCAACCTGCCGTCCTGCCATGCCGTTGCGGAAAGCGGCAACGGCCGAGTTGCCCAGCCCGTCATGGACTCGAGCGCCCGGGCCTGATCCATCTCGAACCGAAGGGTGCGCTCGATGCGCGGCGACGGCACGGTCTTCAGTGTGACTTCGGTGAGCAGGCCCAGGGTGCCGAGGCTCCCCGCCATCAGCCGCGACACGTCGAACCCCGCGACGTTCTTGATGACCCGGCCGCCGAAGCGCAGCCGCTCTCCCCGGCCATCGATCATCTCGACACCCAACACGAAGTCGCGCAGCGCGCCGCCGTAGGCGCGGCGCGGCCCCGACAGCCCGCTCGCCACCGCGCCGCCGAGCGTGGCGCGTCCATCGAACCGCGGCGGCTCGAAGGCCAGCATCTGGTCGTGCGCGGCGAGCTCGCGCTCGAGGTCCACCAGCGGCGTGCCTGCCCGTGCCGCGATCACGAGCTCGGTCGGCTCGCAGTGGGTGATGCCGCAGAGGGCCCCGACCTCCAGCGGCTCGCCCGCGGGGGTGCCGCCATAGAAATCCTTGCTGCCGCCGGCGCGGATGCACAGCGGCCGGCGCGCCGCCGCGGCCGCGCGAATCCGCTCCTGTAGGGCGTGCAGGTCCGGCATCAGAAGCGCGGCAGCTCCGGATGGGGAAGCTTGCCGCCCTGCACGTGCAGGCGCCCGAACTCCGCGCAGCGGTGCAGCGTCGGCACCGCCTTGCCGGGATTGAGCAGGCCGTGCTCGTCGAAGGCACGCTTGACCGCATGAAAGGTCTCGAGCTCCGCACCGCCGAACTGCACGCACATCTGGTTGATCTTCTCCATGCCGACGCCATGCTCGCCCGTGATGCTGCCTCCCTCGCTGACGCAGAGCTCCAGGATCTCGCTGCCGAACGCCTCCGCCCGGGCAACCTCGTCGGGGATGTTGCAATCGAAGAGGATGAGCGGATGCAGGTTGCCATCACCGGCGTGGAAGACATTGGTGCAGCGCAGGCCGTATCGGTTCTCCATCCGCCGGATCGCCTGCAGCACCGCCGCGATCCGCTTGCGGGGAATGGAGCCGTCCATGCAGTAGTAATCGGGCGAGAGCGCGCCCATCGCCGGGAAGGCCGCCTTGCGTCCCGTCCAGAAACGCAGCCGCTCGGCCTCGTCCCGCGATACTCGACAGTCGACGGCGCCGGCGGCGCGCATGACCGACTCCATGCGCAGGATCTCCTCCGCGACCTCTTCGGGCGTGCCGTCGGACTCGCAGAGCAGGATCGCCTCGGCATCCAGCGGGTAGCCCGCACGGACGAAGGGCTCCACGGCCGCTATCGCGGACCGGTCCATCATTTCCAGGCCCGCGGGGATGATGCCCGCCGCGATCACATCGGCGACGGCGCGGCCGGCCTTGGCCAGGTCATCGAAGGCGGCGAGCACCACGCGGGCACAATCGGGTTTCGGGATCAGGCGCACGGTGACCTCAGTGATCACGCCGAGCAGCCCCTCGGATCCTGTCAGCAACGCCAGCAGGTCGTAGCCCGGCGCGTCCGGGGACGCGGCGCCGATCTCGAGCACCTCGCCCGCCACGTCGATGACGCGCAGCGCCAACAGGTTGTGCACCGTCAGGCCATACTTCAAACAATGGACGCCGCCCGAGTTCTCCGCGACGTTGCCGCCGATCGTGCAGGCGATCTGACTGGACGGGTCCGGCGCGTAGTAGAGGCCATGCGGCGCAGCCGCCTCGGAGATGGCCAGATTGCGCACTCCGGGCTGCACGCGCGCCGTGCGCGCGAGCGGGTCGACGGCGATGATCCGGTTGAGCCGCGCCAATGACAGCAGCACGGCATCCTGCCGGGGAGTCGCACCCCCCGAGAGTCCCGTGCCGGCACCGCGCGCGATCACCGGGACCTTGGCCTGGTGGCACAGACGCAGCACCGCGGCGACCTGCGCCTCGTCGGCCGGAAGCGCCACGGCGAGCGGCAGCTGCCGGTAGAGCGTCAGCGCGTCGCACTCATAGGGCTTGAGCTCCTCGGCGCTCGCCAGGACGGCGCCCGGAGGCAGGACGCGGCGCAGATGGTCCAATAGCGATGTCATCGGGCTCGCATCATACACAGCTGCCCCCGCACCGGCGCTTTGGCCCAGGAACGCCGCGTACTTACGTGACATCCATTGGACTGAACCCTTCCACCTGGGAGCCGGAAATCATGAGAAGCGCCAAGATCGTCCTCGGGGTCATTCTGAGTGCCGGCATCGCGGCGGACGTGAAAGCCTTCGCGCAGCGCATGGTCACGGATCACACCGGAGCGGTCCCTTCAGACGACGGTTCCCCGGACACGGCTGCCGCCGAAACCGTCCGCAACCGTCACTTCCGCGCCAAGTCTCTGCTGCGCGAGGCTGGCGCGCGAGTGACCCGCTTCGCGGCTTCATAGCGCACCTTGTTATCGGCATTCGGTGGATAGAGCCCCGGAAGAGCCGCTCCGGCGTTCACTTCGCTCATGATCCACGCTTCGAGACGCTCTTCTTCTGCCGCGATGCTCACAATCCCCGCGAGCAGGCCCTGGGGAATCACCACCGCTCCATCCCGATCGGCCACGATGACATCACCGGGAAATACAGCCACTCCGCCACAGCCCACCGGCTGCTGCCAGTCGACAAACGTCAGGCCGGCCACGGAAGGCGGAGCCGCGACGCCGCCGGCCCAGACCGGCAGCTTGGTCGAGAGTACCCCCGCCAAATCCCGCACTGCGCCGTCGGTCACCAGGGCAGTTACGCCACGCTTGGCCATGCGGGCACACAGGATATCCCCCGACACGCCGGCGTCCTTTACGCCCATCGCATCAACCACTGCGATACATCCGGCGGGAATCTGCTCGATAGCCGCCCGGCTCGACTTCGGCGAGCCCCACGACCCGGGCGTAGCCAAGTCCTCGCGGGCGGGAATGAAACGCATGGTGAACGCGCGTCCCACGACCCGCCGGGAGTCTGGAATCAGCGGGAATGCTCCTCGGATCCAGACGTTACGCAGACCCTTCTCGAGCAGAATCGTCGTCAAGGTCGCGGTAGTAACGCCGGTCAACGCCTCAAACACCGCAGCATCATCGTGCAAGTTCATGTCGAGCAACCCGCGCTCAGAGGCTGGGGATCAGGCCACCGTCGACGCGAACGATCGTGCCCGTCACGTACGAAGCACGCTCGCTTGCCAGGAAACTGACCACATCGGCGTATTCTTCCGGCGTACCGTAACGCCCGAGCGGAATCGTGGCTGCACTGTCTGCCTCGACCGACGCGGTGTCACGACCCTCGCGTTGTGCACGGGCAGCATCGAGAGCTTTGGTGCGCGCGGTTGCGATACGTCCAGGAACCACCACGTTGACGGTGACGCAATCCGGAGCCACCTCGCGTGCCAGCGTCTTCGACCAGCCGACCAGAGACGTGCGCGTTGCGTTCGAGAGACCCAGGTTCGGGATTGGAGCAACCACGCCGGAAGAGGTACTGGTGACCACGCGCCCCCATTTACGCGCGCGCATCCCCGGGAGCACACGATCGGTGATTCCAATGACCGACAGCACCATGGACTCGAACGCGCCACGCCACACTTCAGTTGCATGGCCCTGGGCGAGCCCCGGGGGTGGGCCGCCAGTCATGTTCACGAGAATGTCGATGCCACCTACGCGCTCGAGGACGGCGTCCACGCCCCGTGTCCACTGCTCCGCACGCCCCAGATCGAATGTGAACGTATGACATTCACCCTTCTGATCGCGGACCCGATCAGCCGCAAGGGCGAGAGCCCGCTCGTCCTTGTCGGTGAGACACACCCGGGCCCCTTCACGGGCGAGAGCCACGGCGATCGCGCTGCCCAAGCCGCCGCCGGCGCTCAGGACCAGCGCTCGCCTGTGTGCGATTCCAAAATCCACTGTTCTCTCCGCTTTTTATCCGGACGCCGGCGGCGTCAAAGCTCGTTGCGCACGAACTGTCCCGCTTGCATGACGACGGGTATGCGGGCCTTGTGGCGGAACTGGCTCAGATCCTTGAAGGGATCGAAATCCAGCACCAGCAGGTCGGCATGCGCACCGGCCGCGATCACTCCCACCTCGCCCTGCATCTGCAGAAGCTCCGCATTGACCGAGGTCACCGAGCGGAGCACGTCGATCGGCTCATCCACCCGGGCCCGCAGCTCGAGCTCGCCGCCCTGGCGTGGGTGCGACTCGTAGTCGAACAAATCCGTCCCCAATCCCAGTTTCACACCGTTTCGACGGCAGACTTCGATGGCTCGCAGCGCAGCATCGCCCAACGATCGACGCTTCTCCATCATCGCAGGCGAGATCTTCCGGGCGCCGTTCGGCTGACTGAGCGCGTCCCCGACCGAAAGCGTCGGCACCACGATCGCGCCCGCAGCCGCAATGGAACGGGCCGTCTCGTCGCGCTCGATCAGCGTCCCATGCTCTATGGAGCGAACGCCGAGGGCAGCACAGCGCGCCGCGCCGGCATCGGTATGGCAGTGCGCCATCACATAGACCCTTCGGGTCCGTGCCTCCTCAACCGCGACACCGATCTCCTCATCCGAGAACTGCGGCATCCAGATCGGATCCGCCGGGGAAAGGACGCCGCCGGAGATGAACAGCTTGATCTGGTGCGCGCCCCGCCGCAACTCCTCGCGCACCGCCCGCCGCATATCCTCGACCCCGTCGACCGTCCGCGCCAGAAGGCCGGCATAGCCGTGGCAATCGCAGAGCGGGGTTTCGTCGATGGCACGCATGTCTCCATGGCCGCCGGTCTGTGACAGCGCCCTGCCGGCATACCGGAGGCGCGGACCGCGGATCAGACCCGACTCGAGAGCACGGGCGAGACCGAAGTCGGCGCCGGCGGCATCGCGGACCGTGGTGAAACCGCGATCCAGCGTATCGGCCAGGATGCGGCCGGCATGAAAGGCCATGAGCGACGGCGGCATCCGGTCGGACGCGCGGACATCCCAACTCGGCGAGCACGCATGAAAGTGAGCATCGATGAGACCGGGCATCAGGAAGCGGCGCCCGCAGGGCACCACGGTCGCGCCCGACAGCTGCGGCCGGCTCGCCGCCACCTCGCGAATGCGTCCGTCCTCAACCACCACATGCCGAGGGTCGCCAACTTCGGCAGAGACACCATCGAAGACAGTCGCGTCCGAGAATACGATCATCATGTGAGCCTCATCCGGCGCACCGGCCATCGGGACCGGCGGCAGCATCCGGGTGCCGCGCGCGATTCTTCACCGAATAGTAGATCGCGAGCCCGGTTGCGGTGCCGCAAGTCAGCAGAGTCGCCGCCATGCCGATCAGCAGCGCCTCGTCATGCTGGTAATAGCCATCCAACATGGCGACGACCTGGATGGCGCAGAATCCGAGGAACGACGGAATGGAAACACCGTCCGCGCGCTTGGCCTTCCAAAGCTGCCATGCCTGCGGCACGAACAG
>Ga0335075_10002555_pt1 | contig 29170 bp, 19 predicted proteins | sample Lox_Sample_24_FD_206723 | JGI IMG/M metagenome (GOLD analysis project Ga0335075, IMG submission 206723) | Soil microbial communities from Loxahatchee National Wildlife Refuge, Florida, United States - Lox_Sample_2.4 | ecosystem: Environmental > Terrestrial > Soil > Wetlands | place: USA...
CCTGTCCGATGCGCCCGGTGGTTGAGTCCCTTGTTGAGCAAGCCGGCTAGCGCGACTTCAGCCTCTATCAGCCGGAAGCGGATCAACTCGTGATTCTTGTGATTGAGGCGACCGGCACGTCGGCTCCCAACCGGCCGAAAGCCGAAGATGTCCTCCGCTCCTGTCTGGGGAAGGATCTGCGGCTGGAGTGGCGTAGCGGCAAGCGGTTCGAGCCGTTCACCAGCGGCAAGAAGCGATTCGTGTGCAGCCCCGCCGGGATGCGGCTCCTCGGACACGACAAGGAATCGGGGAGATCGCGGGCCCGTGCCTGGCCTCAGCGGCTGGAATGACGTCGCCGAATTAGAAGCGCAACGCGAAAACAATCGCGATGAGTTATGATTTAGAGCGAGCGGACAAAACGGAGCCGCGACCGTAAGGGAGCGGCAGCAAGTGCAGAGCCTTACCGCTCACTGACGGTCGCGGCTCGGATGGACAGAAGGAGATCCTTCATGGTGAAATACCCGGTCGGCCAGCGTTCGTCCTTGCTGATCTTCGCAGAGGACTGGGGCCGACACACTTCCAGCTGCCAGCATCTGATTCCGCACCTACTCGACCGCCACGATGTCTACTGGATCAACACCATCGGCACGCGGCGGCCGGGCCTAAACCTACAGACGGTGCGGCGAGCGATGGATAAGGCCCGGCATTGGTTGTTCCGCAAAGCCGCTCCGGCCCCGTTGCCGCCGCATCTGCGCGTCGTCAGCCCCCTGATGTGGCCGTGGTTCACTACGGTGTTCGACCGGAAAATCAACTTGAGGCTGCTGCGGCGACAGCTCACACGGCTAGTGGAATCATTGCCGGAATTTCCGATCGTCATTACCAAGGTTCCGATTGTAGCGGACTTAATGGGCGTTTTGCCCGTCAAGCACTGGGTCTATTACTGCGTGGATGACTTCAGCCAATGGCCTGGACTCGACCAACCGACTTTGCGGCACATGGAGGAAATCGTCGTCCAACGTGCCGATCGTCTCATCACTGTCAGCGAAATACTTCAAGAGCGACTGGCGCGGATGGGGCGCAGCGCCCATTTGCTCCCCCACGGCGTCGATCTGGATTTTTGGCGCGAGCCTCCTCTTGGAGCGCCTATCTCCGGCATTGCCGGACTAGAGAGGCCGTTGATCGTCTTCTGGGGCGTGATCGATCCGCGTATGGACGCGGCCTTTGTGCAACGCTTGGCGGCGGAGTTGACCAGCGGCACCATCGTCTTGGCCGGTCCCGAAGCCGACCCCGACCCGGCTGTGATTTCCTGCCGCCGCGTCGTGCGGTTGGGGGCACTGCCGTTTGCTCAGCTGCCGCGGCTAGGCCGTGCGGCCGACGTGATTATCATGCCCTACATCGATCAGCCGGTGACGCGCGCGATGCAGCCGCTCAAGCTAAAGGAGTATTTGGCCACCGGCAAGCCGGTCGTCGTGCGCGATTTGCCGGCCACCCGCAGTTGGGCCGACTGCCTCGATCTGGCCGACACGCCGGAGGCATTCGTGCGAGCCGTCCAGTTGCGATTGATGATGGGATTGCCGCCATCGCAAGAGAAAGCGCGCATGCGCCTGGCAGGTGAAGGCTGGGCGGAAAAGGCGCGCATTTTTGAGCGCTGGGTGCTAGAAAAAGAAATCGCGTCGCCCAATGACGCCATTCCGCCATTCGTGAACCACTCCCTCCCTTCTCGTGTCCACCCTTCGACCGGAGAATATCCAGGATAAGGGCGGGTCAACGAATAATGTTGGTTAGCCGCGACGCGCATCGAAGCGCGGCGCCGTCGCCCACCGCTGCTTTCCGCCGCCCGGCATTGGGAGAGAGACTATCATGCGCGCCGCCGTTCGATTGCTCAACAAGCTGGAATCTCTTACACACGATGCGCGCGTGCGCCGCATGGTCGAATTGGGACAAGAAGCCGGCACGAATCCGCAAACCGCGGAGCTTCTGGCCGTGCTGGAGAAGGGCGGTTTTTTCGAGCGGCTTCTGGCTTTGCAGAGTTGCTACGGCAGTAAGGACGGCGGCCATGCTCTGCGCGCCCTCAAGGATCCTTCACGGACCATCCAGGTCCACGCTTTGAAATTGATTGCTCTGTTTGCCAACGATGCTCAAGTCCATAATGCTCTTCAGGACAGCCGCGCCGATCTGCGTCTGCCGCTGCTTTACCTGCTGCGGCGACGGCATCGTCTGGCCCCCATTGATGCGTTTCTCGATAACTTGGCTGCGTGCGATCCCGCCGCTCTCGGTCCCCTGCTTCCCTTCGGCTCGCTTCATGTAGTGAACCGCCATTTCGAGATCGCCCGTCCGCGGGGCGGACAGATTTTCTGGCGCCGCCTCGCTCGATTCCATCCCGATGAAACGGTGCAGCGCCTGACAAGGCAGATGGGAGCATCCCCAGACCCGGACGCACGGCTCATCTGGGAGGCCAACACGGCGCTGATGATTTTGGCCAAGCAATTTCCCGATCAAGGCGTGGAAGCGGCTCGTCTGTTGCTGCGGCATGGGGTGACGCCTCGGGCATCGCTGGAGTTGCTGGCGCGTTACCGGCCGCTGGAGATCGCCGATCTTATTCTCGGCAGCGACGTTTCTTCGACCGTCGATCTCTCGGCGGTAGCCCATCGACTGGATAACCGGCGCTTGCTGGCCTTGCTGGATCGCGGCCGTGTGAGCCTGGCGGCCCTGGGTGTCTGGTGGTGGTTTCGGAAACTGCCCTGGCATCGCCGTGAGGAGATCTATCGGCATTGCGATCGCTTGCTCCGCGATAAGGATGGCTGCGTGGAGGAGCAGCTTCTTCGCTGTTTGCCGCGCCTTCAGCGTGTGGCCGAAGGACGCCGGCATCTAAAATTGCCGGCGCTGGAGGCGCTGCCGCAGTTGCGTCTAAAGTATGCCGCTTTCCTGCCCTGGGAGGAAGCGCGCCGCGTCGCTGAGCCATTCTTGAACCACCCGGAGGCCGATCTGCGCTCCGCTGCCCTGCAAGCCCTGATCGACGTGGTTCGCTTTGACAGGGATCGACGTGGCGACTTGCTGGCACTGCTGCGCGGCCGGCGGCACGAGCAGGATCCGGTGCGCTGCACCATGCTCAGCGGACTGGCCCAACTTCCGCCGAGTCTGTGGAAGGCGGACGATTTGCACGAACTGGGGCAAATCTTGCGCGATGCCTTGTCCGCCGCCGATCTTTCCTCCGCCACCGCGAGCCATGCTCAGGCGCTTGTCGTCGCCTTGCTGCCCTTTCACCCTGATTGGAGCAGCGAATGGATGGTGACGCTGGTGCGCGAACGCGGTCAGCTCCACCTTGGCTCACTGGAGCAACGGCTCACTGATGCAGAGGTGCGCCGCATCGCCCCGGCTCTGGCGCCCGTACTCAAGGCTTGGCAAACGCGCGAGCGGGAAGTGCATCTAGTGGTCCTGGGCCAGTGTCTCGGCCGTCGCCTTCGCGCCTTTGATGCTCTGATGGCGATTTTCCGCCGTATGCTGCGGCAGACGCGAACGCAATGGGTGGCCGGAGCGATCCTCCAGTTCATCGCCCAGCATAAGCGCGCGGAGCTGAAGACACTCGTTCCCGAATTGCTCCGCAAAGATCCCAGCTGGATCACGCAAGCCCCGGTATTGCAGCACCTGCACCGCCGCCGTCAAGATCTGCTGACGCCGTTTCTCGGCCAGCGCGCGTACAAGGGCCGCTTTTCCACCGGCAAAGTGCGCTACGTCCTGCCGCTGTCCAATGGCTTCTTCCGCTGGACGCCGGCACAACAGACCGAGTTCGCTCGCACCTTGACGGAAATTACGCACGCCAAGGACAAGATGCGCGACGTTCCCACTATCTTGTGGGCTATCTCGGTGATGGCGGGATTGCCGGCTGTGGAGCCGAAGCGACTCGTCGAACTGGCCGAAGATGAACGCCTTGCCGTTCAGGAAGCCGCTCTCCGCGCTTTGGGCAAGCTGGACGCCGGCCAGGGTATAGCCGCGCTACTGGAAGCGCTCGGTGATAATCGCTGTCGCATCGCCATCTATGCCTTGCGCAAGGCGCTTCTGAGAATGCCGGCAAAGCGGGCGTTGCCGCTGTTAAAGGCGGCGCCGCTGGAGAAAGTGACCGTCGCCAAAGAGTACGTCCGCTTGCTCGGCGACATGCCCTCCGCGGAAGCATTCCGCGAGCTGTGCCGGCTTAACGAGCAAGAACTGCACCGCGACGTTCGCGTCGCGTTGTTGCGGGCGCTGTGGGGCCATCTCGAACACGAGGATGCCTGGACCATTCTGAACCGAGCGGTCGAATCTCCCGATCCCGCTCTGATGACCGCCGTTATTCGCATTCCCGCCGATCGGCTCTCGGACCAATCGCAGCGGCGGCTGACCGCTCTGCTGGCGCGGATGATCGGCCATACCGAGGCCAGCGTTCGCACCCAGACTCTCCAGCGCTGCATTGATCTACCCGTGCCGAATCACGAGCAAGTGCTTCTTCCTCGTTTTCTGTCCTCGCTGCAAGCGAGCAGCCCCGATGAGCGCCAAGCCGCCGCCTCCGCCCTCTTCGCCATCTGCCGATCCGACGATGCCTCACGAATCGCCGCCGGCCTTCGTGACGCGCTGGCCAATCGGCGTGCGCTTATGGCCGCTGTCCAAGCCCTGGCAGCGGCTGCATGTCTTCATCGCACGCGCTTGCTGCCGATCGTCCGCGGCGTCCTTGATGTCCTGGCCGGCGATCGACTCACGGCCATCCTTCGGGTGAGCCTCGCCATCCCGGTTTTACCCTCGACCGAGTTGGCGGATTTGCTCGAACGGTTGGCGTTGACCGGCGAATTGCACGCGGATGCCTTGGCCGCTGCGGTGTCCAGTCTGCAATCGTGGATAGAGCGGACGGATCGTTTGGAGCTGCAACATCTGGAATCGCGTCTGGCTTCCGCTTCGGACGACCGCCTGCGCCGCCTCGCCTTGGCGGCGCTCATCGCCCAGGCGGAGCTGCCGGGCGGCTGGAGCGATGCCCGGCTGGAGCGACTGCGCGGTTATCGCCGCGATCCTTCGCCGTTGGTCGCCGCCGCGGCGCAATTCACGTTTTCCGACGAGGCGGCTTTGTAGGCAACTACGATTTCGACTTTTGCTTCCTTCGCGGCATAGTTCGTTCACTTATTACTTGCCTCGCGTTCATTCCCTACTCCTTGGGCGGCACGAAATCGGCCATCCATAACTGCGATGGTTGCCGGCCGTCGCGCGTTGAGGTCCACATCAGCCGTTGGCCGTCCGGGCTGAACACCGGCAGCACGTCGGCTCCCGGAGCGTAGGTCAACCGCACTTTCTTGCCGGTATCGATATTCATCCAATAAAGATCGTAATTCGGACGTCCCGCCACGGCATGATTGGCGCCGGCGTAGACGATGTGCTTGCTGTCCTTGTACCAGTACGGTCCCCATTGCACCCAATTCAAATCGTCCGTCAAGGCGCGCTCGCCGCTGCCGTCGGCGTTAATGACGTAAAGCTGCAAATGGTCCTTCTTCTTGCGATCGCTGCGGAAGATGACGCGCTTGCCGTCCGGCGCGAAGAACGGCCCGCCGTTGTAGCAGCCGGGCGCATGAGTCAATTGGCGGACGTTCTTGCCGTCTTTGTCCATGATGTACAGCTCAAGATTATCGGGACCGCTGCGATTGGAGCAGAAGACGATGGATTTGCCGTCAGGTGAGTAACTGCCTTCGGCGTCGTAGCCGGGCGTATCGGTCAGGCGGCGCAATTGGCTACCGTCCGGATTGGCCTCGAAGATGTCCAGATACGGATCGAAGTCCCATTTGTAGCGGCGGCGTTGGCCCGATTTGCGCTCCTCGTCGCGCTGGCGATATTCCTCGGCATACTGTTTTTTCGCCTCGGGATCGAGATGGCTGCTGGCGAAGATGATTTTCTTGCCGTCGGGAGAGAAGAACGAGCAAGTGGTCTTGCCGATGCCGGGGCTGACGCGGCGGACGCGCTTGCTCTGGAGATCCTGCACGAAGATCTGGTAAAACGGATTGCCGCTGTCTTTTTCCTCGGCCTGGAAGATGATGCTTTTGCCGTCCGGAGAGAAGTAGCCCTCGCCGGCGCGGACGAACCCTGTGGTAATTTGGCGAATGTTCTTCAGATGGACGGCTTCGGCTTTTTGCCAATCGGTCGGCTCGGCGGCGAACAGGGACAAAAGCAGCCAAACGTGCATGTGTATGCTCCTTCGAGATCGGGCTACTTGTTCGGTAGGTAAAGATCCTTCGGCATTATAGAGGAAACGAATGAGTCCCGAAGCGCCGGCGACGGGAAGAATGAGGAGTGAATAACGGATGTCATCGGTCTTCTATTACCTCTTGGCGGAGCCTCCGCCCGGCTCGCCGCTGATCGGCAATAACATCGTTTTCTATTCCGTGTTCGGCGGCGTTCTGCTGTTGTTGCTGCTGCCGTTCGTCCTGTGGCTGCGCCGCCGTCGCCGGGATAAAATGGAGCCGCGACCGTAAGGGAACTGTGAGCGGGGTTGCCTCAGTGTCCCGAGAGACTTCCTCGGGGCGCTGACGTAACCCCGCTCTCAATAACGTGACAAACTTGCATGCCGCTGCAAAAAAAGATTTTTGTCATTTGTTGGGCCGAGTTGCGGCAGTATAGAGAGGAGAGGTCGAAGTCAACCTCAGGAGAATCATAACCATGCTCGACAAAACCTTGGCCGACCCGGCTACTCTCTCTGACCGTTACGCTGGTTCGCTTGCCTATGATGCTTTGAGCGATAAGGAATTGCTGGAATGGTTCGTGCGACGACACGAAGAAGCGGCGTTTGCGGCACTAGTGCGGCGGCATGGGCCGATGGTCCTCGGCGTGTGCCGGCGCGTGCTGCGTCACAGCCACGATGCCGAAGACGCCTTCCAAGCAACCTTTCTCATCCTGGTCGAGAAAGCCCATCGACTGAAGCGGCCGGAATTGCTGGCCAATTGGTTGTATGGCGTGGCTTATCGCACCGCGCTGCATGCGCGACAGCGCGGAGCCCGCCGCAGCGAGCGCGAAAGAGAGGCTGCCGCTATGTCCGTCCCCAAGAGCGATCCCGAATATGAGCCAACGGAGCTACGACGCGTTCTCGATGAAGAGCTGCACCGTCTGCCGGAGAAATATCGAGCGCCGTTGATTCTCTGCTACTTGGAGGGCAAGACCAACGAAGAAGCGGCGCAAGTGCTGGGCTGGCCCTCCGGTTCCATGTCGCATCGCCTGGCCCGCGGCCGCGAGTTGCTGCGCGAGCGTCTGCAAAGCCGGCTGGCGGGGCTGACTATTTTGTTGCCGACTATTGTGCTGGCCGATTATTTCCGGCCGGATGTCGTGCCGCCCTTGCTGGCTGCGACGACGGTAAATGCGGCTGTGATCGTGGCGGGCGCCAAAATGGCCACGGCCGGGTCCGCTCTCATTTCTGCCTCGGTGCGCGAGCTTATGGAGGCCACCCTGCGCATTCGGGCGCCGTCCCGTTGGCATTGGTTGTTCGTTGCCCTTCTCCTCCTGTTGTCGCTGTTCGGTCTCGGCGCCGCCGTCTACGTCGTCGCCGGTGGCGGGACGAACAGCGGCGCCTGTTCTGGTCCCTCGTCGCCCTGAGGGTCTTGATGCGAGGGCCGTCAGAGAGTGGGATATTATACCTCAGCGAGATCCACACTCGGCTGTTCATCTCCACTCTTCTGACGCCCCGCATCTTTTTAACACTTAAAAGTTCTTTTTTGCCTTTTTTAAGGGAGTGCCATCATGCGTCTCAGCTTGCGCGCATTGCGTCGATTGCGGGAGCGAAGCTCCCGGAGACGAAGAACACATTTCGTCCGACCCCGCCTGGAAATCCTCGAAAATCGCCTAGCGCCGTCGGCGGACTTCGTGCAGACGAACCTGGTTTCCGACATCCCTGGCTTTGCCGCTACCACAGACCCGCAGCTGATTAACCCCTGGGGGCTGACCGCCAGCAGCACCGGCCCATTCTGGGTGTCGGACAACCAGACCGGCTTAGCCACGATCTACAACGGACAGGGGGTCAAGCAGGGGCTTACCGTCACCATCCCAAGCGCCTCCGGCAGCACGTTCACGCACGCCACGCCGACCGGCGCCGTTCTCAACACTGACCCCAACACGAGCGACTTCCAGGTTACGGCCGGAGGCAAAACCGCCTCCAGCATCTTCTTGTTCGACACCCTTGACGGCACCATAGACGGCTGGAATGGAGCCAGCACGAACGCCGTCATCGCCGTCCAGACCCCCGGGGCGGTTTACACCGGACTAGCCATTGACACCAGCCCGACTGCCGGCAATACCTTGCTCTATGCGGCCGACTGGGGCAAGGGCATCGTCGAGGTCTACAACGGCAGCTTCCAACAGGTCGATGTGGGCGCCTTCCAAGACAAGGCCATCCCCAGCAACTTCCGCCCCTTCAACGTCCAGGACATCAACGGCAACATCTTCGTCACCTACGCCCAGTTCGACCCGACGACGGGCGCCGACACGGGCACGGGCGGTTATGTGGCCGAGTTCACGCGCGACGGAGTGCTGGAGGCGACCCTGACGGGCGACGGCCATTTCAACTCCCCCTGGGGGGTGGCCCTGGCCCCCGCCGGCTTCGGCAACCTTGGCGGCGACCTGCTCATCGGCAATTTCGGCGACGGAACCATCAACGCTTTCAACCCGAACAACCACTTCCAGTTCGTGACAACGCTACAGGACGGATCGGGAAAGCCGATCACCATTGGAAACCTCTGGTCCATCCGCTTCGGCAACGGGGGCACTGCCGGAAGTCCGAACACCCTGTTCTTCACGGCCGGCATCACGGACGCGCCGGCGACGATCTTCGGCGCGACGGACGGCCTGCTCGGCTCCATCCAGTCCGTGCCGACTGTGCCGGCGAATACGCCAATCGTGCCGAACCTGGGCAATTTCCCCGAACAGACCGTCTCGACCGTGGCGTCCAACGGCGACGTGAATCCTTACGGCGTCGCCTTCGTGCCGCAAGACTTCCAGGGCAGCGGATTGCTCGCTCCCGGCGACATCCTCGTCTCCAACTTCAACGACAGCGCCAACATACAAGCCACCGGCTCATCTATCGTGCTCGTCACGCCCGACGGCGGGCAATCGACCTTCTTCCAGGGACCAACGGGGCTTGGCCTGACGACTGCCCTGGGTGTTCTGCCTCAAGGATTCGTTCTCGTCGGCAGCGATCCCGCCGCCACGGTGAATGGCGTAAATACCGTTAGTAACGGCGGATTGATCGTCCTGGACAGCGGCGGCAATGAAGTGGCCGAGATCAGCGATTCCGCCCTGCTCCAAGGCCCGTGGGACTTGACCATTAACGACGTGGACGACACCCACGCCCAAGTGTTCGTCAGCAATGTGCTTAGCGGCGCGGTGACGCGCATCGATCTGACGATCCCCAAAGGCGGCACGCCGCAGGTCGAAAGTGAGACGCAAATCGCCTCTGGTTACACTGATGAAACCAACTCCGCCGCGCTGGTCGTTGGTCCGACGGGCTTGGCCTTTGATGCCCAAACGGACACGCTCTACGTCGCCTCCACCGGCGACAACGCCATCTACGCCATCAAGAACGCGGCCGTGGCCCAAACCGATCAGGGCAAGGGCAAGGTTGTCGTTCAAGATCCGCAACATCTCCATGGACCGCTCGCTCTGGCGCTGGCGCCCAACGGCGACCTGATTGCGGCGAACGGCGATGCAGTCAATGCCAATCCCAATCAACCCAACGAACTGGTCGAGTACACGCCGCAGGGCAAGTTCGTCGGCCAGTTTCAAATCGACAGCGGCGCTCCCGGCGCGGCGTTCGGCTTGGCCGTGCAACAGATCGGCGATCAAGTTCGCTTCGCCGCCGTTGACGACAACACCAATACGCTCGATATCTGGACGTTCCAGTCGGAAGAGCCATCGAGCGGCGGCGGTCATAGCGGCCACGGCAACGCTCCGTCGATGTCGTCTTCGCCAGCGATGTCTCCGAGCAACCCGATCATTCAGCAGATTGACGCCCTTTTCCAGTCCTTCAATGTGGCCCTGCAATCTCTAGAGTCGAACCTCGTGGCCATGGACCCCCAGCTGTCCACATTCTTCTCCACCTTCAACGCCGACCTGGATGCGCTGGAAGCGACGATCGTCAGCACGCTCTAGGGAGCGCAGACACGCTTTTCCTATGAGCGAGCGTAAGGGAGCCATAGCCGCAGGTTAAGCCTGCGGCTATGGCTCCCTTACGCTCACCGCTCTTGTCCCTTCTATTCGTTCTTATCCGCAATCTCAGCGGACTCGCATTTCCTCCGCGCTGAAAAATGTGCGAAAATTCTGTAACGCAACCTGTCCTACGTGACAATTAGTAGATGAGGACAGACGCCCTGGACTCCATGCGGAGCGAACCCGGATGTGTGGAAGTTCATCTCCCCCTTCGGAAACGGAAACGGCCGGCGACGACCCGGCGGATTGCTTGCGCCAGGCCATCGAGCGCGAACATGCCGTGCTGTTCCGCCGTATCGCCGTCTTGGTCTATCGTGTGTGCGGCCGGCTCCGCCGCGGCGAGGCCGAGGAGCGCGTCGCCGAAGTCCTCAACGAGGCGGTGAAGCGCGCCTTGCAAAGTGCGGCATCGTTCGATCCGAGGCGTTCGGCAATCGCCTGGTTGATGGGGTTCGCCTTGCGGATCTTGCAGGAGCAACGGCATCCGCGCCGCGCCGTCGTTCAAAGCGATTTGGGCGCGGAGGCATGGCGCGGAGCATTAGAGGAACTGTGTTCCACCGACGATGCCGAGGCGACGACAATTCGACTCGACATTCGCCAGGCGCTAGAGCGTCTAGACAAACAACAGCGACGCGCCATCGAACTGCGTTATTTCAAGGGGCTGGACGGAGAAGAGTTGGCGCGCGCTTTGGATGCGCCCACAGCTGGGGCTGCGCGCGTTCGTCTAGCGCGAGCGCTGCAAGCGCTGCGGGCCGTGTTCTGAGCCAACTCAGACGAGGTTAGCCATGACTGAAAAGGAACATTCCGCCGCCTGGGCCGAGACGGCGCTGCGCTATCTCGACGCCCTTGATGCCGGCGATGTCGCCCTGCTGGCCGAGCTATGGGAGCGCGCGTCTGCGGAGCCACAGTTAGAACAAGTGCTGGGCGAGTTGACGGACGGACTCGCCGTAGAAGAGGAGCGGGATCCGGCATGGGAGGCAGACGCCGAGAAGGTGCGATCGCTGCTCCGGGAACATCTGCCCAGCGCTTTCCCCATCGAGACCAAACCGGCGCAGTTAACCGTCGGCAACGTGGCTGCTCGGCTAGAGGTAGACAGCGTTTTGGGGGCGCGGCTGAGTGCGGCGGACAAGGCTGCCAATGGCCGCTTGAGATTGGACGCCACGCCAGTGCCCGAGGATCTCGGTTTGCCCCATTTTGAGAAGTGGAAAACCTCTCTCGGCATCGGCGCCAGCGCGCACTACTGGCGTGCCTTCCGGCAAACGGCGGTGCTGCTGCTGATGGGACGGTGCCAGCAGGCCGGAGAACTGGCGGCAGCTCGCCGCGCCGGCCTGTCTCCGAAGGGAGGACGGTCATGAGCCAGACCAACGATTGCGTTATCGTCGCCGACGCGATCCGGCGGCTTTTCGCCGCCGCCGATCTGCCCTGGCCGCCTCCCGCCCGCCGCACCGTCTTGCCCGTGCCGCTGGATACGCTCATCCGCACCTACAATCTCGCCCACGACGAAGTTGCGGGACTAACTCGCGCTGAGGCCGGCGCTTACCTCGCACGTTGGGGCGTACAGCGACCGGAACTGCTCAAAGACGCTTCGCCGTTGGCCGGCTTTTTGTTCGCCAATTCCCGCGGGGGATACATTCTCGTCAACGCCGACGATCAATTGCCGCGTCGCCGCTTCACGGCGGCGCACGAACTGGGGCATTACCTGCTGCACTTTCGGCCGCGTTTGCAAGCGACGTGGGATGTCGAAACCTATCTGGTGCAGGATGATAGCGGCGATACAGTGCGTGAGGACGACAAGTCGGATGCTGACAAGGCATTGTCACTGCCGGAGATGGAACGACAAGCCAATCGGTTTGCGGCCGAGTTGCTGATGCCGGAGATGGTGTGCCGGACAGTGGCAGAATTGTATGCGGCTCGATTCCGAACGACGCCGCGGTTTCTGGAGCATCAGCTTGCCGGCGATCTACTCGTGAGTCAGGCGGCGGTGCGTGTGCGCTTACAGGAGTTGAACTTGACGAATTAACCAGCCCGGAGCGCCAGCGACGGGCAATGCCATCACGAGACCACGACGATGAGTCTGGATTTTTTCCTCCATTACGGCGGCCGGCGCTTGCGGCAATATGCCGAACAGCCATCGCTCGAATCCCGCGCCGACTTGGCCGGCGGGGAAGACGAAAAGCCGAGCGTCTCTCTCGATTTCGAGTTGCCCCCGGAAGATTGGCGACCACGCTCGGTTGTTTCGGAGACAGTCGATCCATCGGCGCTGCCGCAACGCTTCATCGATGGTTGTCATTCCGGTGAAACAGTCACTTGGGTGCAAGATGAGGCAGACCACCCAATTCCGGTTCGCTTGGCCCAGATCGGCGGCGTATGCATGAGGATTGAAGGCCGCGTGCTGCGCCGGGAGTTCGCTCGCCTGGAGCGCATCGTTTCACTGATCGTTGATCCTTTTCCTTTGCACGAAGTCGAGAGCCTTGCCGCGGCGCTCAGGGCGAACGATTTTCGACTGTTGCCGGCCAATCAACCAATCGTTGCTGAGGGCCAACGAGGCCTAGTCTACGATTACGAGCGAATGCGACATCAGACGCATGCTCGTAGCCAATATGAGATGGAGATACTCGAGGAATTGGCTTTGTATCAAAACCTGGAGATGATGACTCTAATCGATGGCCCATTGCGGGCGAAACATCATCGCATGAATTTATCCGCATACGATCTTGTTGGCGTAATCAAGCAACATAACGAAAACCATCTTCATGACCATCGCCAGTGCTGGCGCGTTTACTACCAGCTGGAGCCCGGCCAGCGCACTCCTGCGTTTCAGTTGCGGAGCAAGGATTTGCCCGTTGTCTCTTGGTATCTCAAGCTCGACGGCGCCCACGGAGCGATGCCGAACTGGGGCATCGCTCGCGTCGAAATTAGTTGTGCCCACTTCGAGCGCCAGCGCTGTAGTTTCGGCTATCTCGATCGCTTGTCAAACGCCCTGCTGCATCTGCGCTGCCGGCAGGCTAGCTATGCCCGAGCGCCCGTGTCGATGGAACCGATAGTGCGCGCTGAAGAGAGCTTGAAATCGCTGCTCACGCCGCCGGCAACCTTGGCCCAGCGGTTTTATCACCTGACCGGATTATGAAGCGGAACCTTCGGAGGATTCAACGATGAATGACGTTCTGAAACTGCCGCAAACCCTGGCTCACGAGCCAACGACCACCGGCGCCATCGGCAAGGTCGCTTCGCCTCCGCGGTGCGAATCGACCAGCGAGGAATTTTACTTCTGGGTCGCGCCGGAAACGCTGGTCGAGAAATCGCAGATCGTCCGTACAGAATGCAAAGTGGGAGATAAAGATCTGATTTTTTACGGACTCATCCGCGAAGTTTATCGCCAAAGCCGGCAAAGCAACTTGGGCGAGGAGTTCGATCGCCACGACGGCGACATCGACTATCAACCGCCCTTCGATTCGCCCGGCTTCACCTACGCCGCCGTGACGATCTTGCGCACCGATCCCGCCGTGCTGGCCCCGCCTCTGGAGGGCAGCAATGTCTATCTCGGCGGCGAGGACGATGCGCGAATGGCCTATGGCTTCGATGAAATTGAGAAACCGCTGACCGTTGGCCGCGTGCGCAACGGCGGCAGTCGTTTCGCCGGTCCCGGCCGCATCGATCTCGATTATCTGCTCGGCGCCAACGGCGGCCATCTCAACGTCAACGGCGTCGCCGGCCGCGGCACCAAATCGAGCTTGCTCTTGCATTTCAACTATCTGTTGCTGCGCGAAGCCCGGCGACAGCTTCTCAAACGGCCCAGTGCCACCGACCGGCTGCGCATCGTTCCCATCATCCTCAACGTTAAAAACTTCGACCTGTTCCACATCGATCGCCGTAGCAAGCGCTACGATCCGGCCAAGCATTTGGAGGACTGGCAGGCAATCGGCATTGATGATCCGGCCCCATTCTCGAATGTAACCTTTTACGCTCCACAACAGGTCGATTTAGAAGTGCCCATCAACACGGGGCGTCATAAGGCGGACGTGAAGGCGTATAGCTGGAGCCTGCGCGACGTGATCGAACGCGGCCTGTTTGTCTATCTTTTCGCCGAAGAAGACAAGAACGATGCGAATTTTGGCGCCCTGGCCTTGGCCATTGAGCTATGGCTGTCGAAAGTGAAGGTGGAGCGCGACAACACTCGCCGCCGAATTCTTATCGCCGATGCAGATCATCCGACGTGCTTTCAAGGCTTGCTCGACTTTGTGAGCGAGGTCGCCAGCGGACAGCGCGGTTCGCCGTGGGGTCCATCGCATCATTCCGCCACGATCCGAAAACTTCATCGCCGGCTATTCCGGCTGGTGTATGAGAGTAGTGGGGTTCTCCGCCGTGAAAGCCAGCAGGGCAAGCCGCTCGATGTTCGCGCCAGCGACTCGTGCAATCCGATAGTCGTCGATCTTAATGGCCTTTCGGCAGTGCCGGAGTTGCAACGCTTCGTCGTGGCAGCTATTTTCGATCAACTCGTAACGGAACGAACCGGCTCGCACGCTCAGTCAGGCCTCATTTATCTGGTCACTCTCGATGAATTAAACCGATTCGCCCGCAGCGGCTCTCACGATCCCATCACCCAATTGATCGAGCGCGTGGCGGCGGAAATGCGCTCCCAGGGCATTATTCTCTTGGGGGCGCAGCAACAAGCATCGCTGGTGTCGGGCCGCGTCATCGAGAACGCCGGCATCCGCGTCCTCGGCAAGAGCGGCTCGCTGGAGTTGAGTCATAAGGTCTGGGGAGGCCTCAGCGAATCCGCTCGGAAAAAGGCGTTGATACTGCTTCAAGAGGAGAAACTGCTCATGCAAGACAGCTTCCGCGAGCCGCTGCTGGTAAAGATCCCGTTTCCGCCGTGGGCGCTGCGGAAGGAGGAAGCGGTCGATGACGTATCGGCCATCGACGCCGCTACTGAGTTTGATGATCCGTAGCCGTTTGTGCGATAATGCAGGAAAATGTGTCGCCCGACCAGGAACAAACTCATGCGTATCCTGCATACTGCCGATTGGCACCTGGCCGACCGCCTTGGCCGCATCGATCGCACCGACGATCTGCGCAGAGCCGTCGAGCGCGTGGCCGACTATTGCCGATCGGAAAAGGTCGATGTCTTGCTCGTTGCCGGCGACCTATTCAGTGAATTGGCCGGAGCGGAAGCCCTGCGCGAATCGATCAAACATCTTCAGCAAACCTTCGAGCCGTTCCTGCGCGACGGCGGCACTATCCTGACGCTGACCGGCAATCACGATAAGGAGAATTTCTGCCAAACGCTTCGGCACGCCATGAATTTGGCCGCTCCCAGCGCCGGCAAGTTCGGCGAAATCGTGGACCGAGGCCGGCTCTATCTCGCCACCGGCCCCACATTGCTGAGCCTGATCGACCGCGACACGGACAAGCCCGTTCAGTTCATCCTCATGCCGTATCCGACGCCGACGCGCTATCTGGATGATGAGGAAAGCCAGCGCTATCAGAGCCTCGACGAAAAGAATCGCCGTCTGATGGCGGCTTACACGCGCAAACTGAACGCCGCGCGAAGCGATAAACGCTTCGATCCCAGTCTGCAAACGGTCCTGGCCGCCCACGTCCACGTTCGCGGCGCCGAGCTGCCGACGCTGTTCCGCATCTCCGAAGAGGAAGATGTGGTTTTCTCCGACGCCGAGTTACCGGCCGGCTTCGCTTACATCGCCCTGGGCCACATCCACCGGGCGCAGTTCCTTGGTGGACAGAAGCACATCCGCTATTGCGGCAGCATCGAACGCTTGGATCTCGGTGAGAAAGACGACCAAAAGGGAGTCGTTTTGTTCGATATTGGCCCGGAAGGATTGCGCGGCGAGCCGGCGGTGCTGCCGCTGGAGGCGACGCCGATTTACGAAATCGAAATCCACTCGCCGCAGGATGAAATCCCCGGTTTGAGAGAAAGCTATGCCGGCGCTCATAACGATCTGGTGCGCATCGTCTTGCACTATACGGCCGGCGTCGATAACCGCGAGGAGCATTTACGCGAATTGAACGATATCTTTCCGCGCTGGTACGATCGAGCGATCTACGAGCGCAACGCCCTGGACCGGATCACGCTCGTAGGCGGCTCGGCGGCCTCCTCCAAGAGCTTCGAGCAGATCGTCCGCGACTATATCCAACAAGAGCTGACCAACTATGCAGAGGACTTCCGCGAAGCGGTGTCGGCGCGGGCCGAAGAGCTGATGAAAGAGGTGCAAGCATGATTCCGCTCCGCATCAGCCTGAAAGGGTTCCTGTGCTACAAGGACGAGCAGGAAATCACCTTCGACAGCAATGCGACGCTATGGATGCTGTCCGGACTCAACGGCAGCGGCAAATCGAGCATCTTCGACGCCGTCACCTACGCGCTGTTCGGCCATCATCGCGGCGGCAGCCAGCACGCCGTCGAGTTGATTAACAAGGACAGCGACGGCCTTTCAGTCGAGTTCGATTTCCGGCTCGAGAATCAGGACTATCGCGTTCGCCGCACCTTGCGGCGAACAGCACGCGGCTCGCCGAGTTCGACGCAGCAGATTTACAGTTATGAAGCCAACGGCAAGAAGAATTGGGTTGCTGTCGCGGGCAGCAATTACAAACGCGAATTCGAGAGCTGGATCGGCGAGAAAATCGGTCTGACTTATGAGACTTTCACTTCTTCCGTGCTGTTGCTCCAGGGCAAGGCGGAAAAACTGCTCGGCTCCAAGCCGGAAGAGCGCCGGGCCGTGCTGGCCAGCATCGTCGATCTGGAGCGCTACGAACGCTTGCACGACAAGACGGATGCCAAGCGGAAGGAGCTGAAAGGGAAGCTGGATGGTTTGTCGGATCGTCTGGCGGCGCTGCCGGAAGTCAAGCCGGAGCAGATAGCGACAGCAGAGGAAGCCATTCGCGTCGCCGAAGAGGCTCGGCAACAAGCGAGCGCGGAAGTCGATCGCTTGCGTGAGTTGGAAGTGCAAGCGCGTGCCTGGATGGATCTGCAAGACAAACTGAGCCGCGCTCGCCAGCGTTGGCAGCACGCCGGGCAGCTGCTCGAAAAGGCGGCGGACATCGAACGCGGCATAGAACGACTGCGCGAGCTGCGCGAGGTGCTGCCGCGCCTGACCGAAATCGCCAATTGCCGCATGGAGATACATAACACGCAGACGCGGATCGAGGGCTTGAACAAGGAACATCGCAAGGCGGAGGAGTCGCTAGCCGAGCGCGCCATCGCCTTGGAGCAAGCACGAAGCAAACGCGAGTCGATGCGGAAAATGCTGGATTCCGAGACGGCCAAGCATCAGACGGCCCGCGAACAACTGCTCGAAGCGAAATTGCACTTGGATCGCCTCGTGCAGCATGAGCTTCGGGAAGCGGAGCTTGCTGAGGTGCGCGACGCCCTAACGCGGTTGCCGGCCGATCCTGAGCGGGATGTGACGCAAGCCCGCGAAAAGCGCGATCGGTTGATGGAAATCCAGCGCCTGGAGCCTTTGCTCAAACGGTTCGGGCATCAGCGTGAGGAATTGCGTAAGGCCATGGAAGGCGAGGCGGCGGCCCAGCGCAAACTGGAAGAAATCACGGCGCGCGGCAACAAGCACAAAGCGGAAATGGAGAAACTTACTCCGCTGGTCGAAGAAGCGAAACAGCGGCTCCAGCACGCCAGCGACGGAGCGGCCGAAGCGCGGACGCTCGTGAAGCAAGCGCGGGACAGCTTCGCAGAGGCCAATCAGCTCGAAGGAGCGACGGTGTGCCGGGTCTGCGCCCAGAAACTTCCGCCCGGGCACATCGAAGAAGAGAAGCGGAAACGAGGCGAGTTGCTTCGCCAGGCCCAAGCGCAGGAGGAGCAGGCCAAGGAATCGCTGCGTCAGGCTCAAGAACAGGAGCGGAAGCTGCGAAACGATCGTGCCAAGGCCGAGGAGGATCGCACGGAGGCCCGAGTGGATTATGGGCATGCACAGAGCCAACTCAAGCAGATCAAGCAAGACATCGAGCGCTTGCGCGGCGAATGTGCCCGCGGCTATGGGGAATTGCCGCAAGAGCATCAAGGCAAAATCGGCGTGCCCCTTCCGGCGGATTGGCTGACGACGATTTATCCGACGACGGCGGATCTACAAGCGCTTCGCAGCAAGGTCGGCCAACTGCCGGAGGCGCAAGCGCATCTGCAAAAGACCGAAGACGTGCGGAACGAATGGACCAAGCTCCAGGCGAAGGCGGCGGCCAATCTCGATCAGCTGCATCGTCTGGCCAAGGAATTGCCTGCCGATCATCGGGCTGTACGGACAGCTTACGCGCGGCTCGAGCTGGACGTTAAGTCGCATGAGAAGACCATCGAAACCCATAAGGCGAACCTCAAGACGGTGGAGAAAGACATCGATCGATTGGTCCGAGAGCGCGAACAAGCCGACGGTCAGCTGCGCAATTGCCAAACCCAGATGCGAAACCAGGAATTGACCCGCGATCACGCCCAAAACTCGATGCAGAAGCAGATGAAAGCGTTACCGGCCAATTGGCAGGCACAGGCGCAAGAAGTGGGACTGACCCAAGTTCATCACTGGGAGTCGGAGAAAACCGATCTGGAAAAGAGTCGAATCGACGAAATCGGTCGAGAGCTCCAAGAAGCGCGCGTCAACCGCGATATATTTCGCCAGGAAGTGGAAGCGATTGAAACAAAGCAACAGGCTTTCTCCGCAGAATCCCGCCGCGATCCCATCGGCATCAAGGCGGAGCTGGAACGCAGCAGAGGCACGGAAAACCTGCGCGAAAAAGATCTGAGCGCGGCGCGGCAGCAACTCGGTGTGCTGGAGAACTACCGCAATCAGCGCGAGCAGATCGGCGCGGATTACATCCGTCTGGAAGGAGAACTCTCGCTATATAAGACGCTGGCCGAGTTGCTCGGCAAGAATCGCTTGCAACTGTATCTCGTGCGACAGGCGGAGAAAGAAGTGGTTGAATACGCCAACATCGTCCTCGATCGTCTCTCCGGCGGCCAACTCTACTTGAAGCTGCGCGGCGAAGCCGATGGCGAGGGCGGCTCCGACCGCGCGCTCGACTTGGAGGCGTTCAACCGTGTCACCGGCGAGAAGCCGATCAACGTCGCCTTCCTCAGCGGCAGCCAGAAATTCCGCGTCGCCGTCAGCCTCGCTCTCGGCATCGGCCAATACGCCAGCCGGCAGCATCGGCCCATCGAATCGGTCATCATCGATGAGGGATTCGGCTGCCTCGACAGCCAGGGCCGGCAAGTCATGATCCAGGAGTTGCAAAATCTCCGCAGCCAGATGCGTTGTATCCTTCTGGTGTCCCATCAAGAGGATTTCGCCGAAGCGTTTTCGGACGGCTACCACTTCGAGTTGGAGGCCGGGGCCACGCGGATCAAACGCTTCCAGAAATAGCAAGGAGCTTTTCCATGTTTCGCCGCTTCATGTTGGCACTCCTATGCGGTCTGTTCCTGGCCGCCGGATTCGGTCGCGCCGAGGAGAGCTTCTTCGACTCCGGCGGCGTCCAGATCCACTATCTTGTCGAGGGCAAGGGCGAGCCGGTGCTGCTGATCCACGGTTTCGCCGTCAACGCCCAACTTCAGTGGGGTGTTCCGGGAATCATCAACACATTGGCCCGGAATTATTGCGTTATCGCTTTGGACGTGCGCGGCCACGGCAAGAGCGGCAAACCCAAGAATCCCGAAAAATACGGGACGGAAATGGTCGAAGATGCCGTGCGCCTGCTCGATCATTTGAAGATCGACAAAGCCCATGTTGTCGGCTACTCGATGGGGGCGATCATAACGGGCAAGCTGATGGCGACGCATCCCGATCGTTTGCTGTCGGCCACGTTGGCAGGCGCCGGCCCCATCCCGGAAGGCGCCAAGCTGCCGAAATTCGTCGATAAGTTGGCCGATTCACTCGAAGAGGGCAAAGGGTTAGGGCCGCTGCTCGATAAACTGAATGCGTCCGGCAAATCCCAGCTATCCCAAGGCACGATCAAGGTCATAAGCCGCTCGCTGGTCGGTGAGAACGGCAAAACGCTAGCTGCCGTGGTCCGCAGCTGGAAAACGTTGCGTGTCCGCAAAGAGCAGCTCCAAGCCAATAAAGTGCCCACGCTCGCCCTAGTCGGCTCAAACGACCCTCTCAAGAAAAACATCGATCTCGTCCAAGACGACCTGGCCAACCTAAAGGTCGTTGTGATCGAAGGGACAAATCACTTCAGCACCTATTATAATCCGAAATTCAAACACAACTTAATTAAGTTCCTGGATGAACACACCCAGCAGAAGCAGGGACCAAAGAAAGAGCCGGTAAAGAAGCTCGATTTTGTCGAGGTCGATTACTCCAAGATCGATCGCCACATTTCCAAACAGCCGAAGTACAACGCATCGCCGCGCTACGCACGGTTCATCTTCGATCCGAGAGGGGAATTCCAGGTTTGGGCGGTGCTCGACAAGTCAAAAGCCGATGCGCCGTACTACGATGTTCTGTATTTCGACAAGGACGGCAACGGCGATCTCACCGAAACCGGCGAACGTTTCACCGGCATCTATGACGATAAAACGAAAACCCTGTCTATCGTCGTGGGCGCACTCGCGGTTCCCGGCACGAAGCTGGTTCATACCGACTTGAAGTTTTACACGGCGGAACGACACAACTACAAGGGTTTTTGGTTCTCGATGAAGTGGAACGGCGTCGATGCGGTAGACGGCGGCTATGCGCCCTTCTCCGATAACAATACTACCTATTCTTCCACTGCGCAGACGGCCCCCATCTTGCGGCCGACTATCTTGGGACCGCTCGGCTTCCTCACGACGGACAAATTAGTGCTTCCCATCGGCGGCGCGAAGGATGTGCAGCTCATCGTTGGCAATCCCGGCTCTGGGCCGGACACATTATGCGCGGTACACGAGCACTTCCTGATACCCGAAAAGGACCGGATCATTGCCACACTGATCGCCAAGGATGTCGCCGGTCAGGAGCTCCGCGTCCGAACCGAAATCAAGAAGCACTGCTGAGGCATCCTCTACCACGACTCGGTTCGAGTTCCAAAAAATGCGTCTCCCGGTAAAGCCATTTTGCGCGTGGAGTTAATTTCGACGACAGGAAAAAGGGGGCGCACTACCGAGCTTCCCGTCATATTACAATGAGGACACTATCTCGTTTCCAGGAAGAGCCTGGGAACGACAGGGCAAGCAGCGTGAATCCTTGACTGCGGAGCGGCGGATGTGGGACAATTCGGTGCGGTTTGTTTCCGAACCGAAATTCCCTGACGCTGGCCCAGTCATGAACGAACCAACGCCGCCTTTGCCGGAAACCATCGATCCGGCTCCTGCCACGCCCCTGACTATCGCCAATCCCGGCAGAGAGAATCGTAATCAAGCGGAGGGGCTTGGCGGCGAGCCTTCGCCGCCGCAGGGCGGCACGGTCGCCTTTAGCGTCGATAACGATGCTGTTGCGGAAGTGTTGCCGGCCATCCCCGGCTACGAGATCCTTGGCGTGCTTGGCCGCGGCGGCATGGGCGTTGTCTATAAGGCGCGGGAAATCGCCCTGGAGCGTCTGGTCGCCCTCAAGGTGGTGACAGCGGGGAGGCTGGCCAGTGCCGAGCAGATGGCTCGCTTCCGCGGCGAGGCCCGCGCCGAGGCGCGCTTGCAACATCCGAACATAGTCCAGGTTCATGCCGTCGGCGAACACGAGGGCTTTCCGTATCTATCGCTGGAATACATGGACGGCGGCAGCTTGGCCCAGAAGATCGCGGGCCAGCCGCAATCGCCGCCCCAAGCCGCCCAACTCGTCTACTTGCTGGCCCGCGCCATGGCTTACGCCCATCAGCGCGGCATCATCCACCGCGATCTCAAACCCGCCAACGTTCTGCTCAAAGAAGACATCACCACGGAAAACACGGAAAACACGGAACAAAACAAAGACAAAAAAACCAAAGAACCAAGTGAACATCAAGAGAAGCGAGAAAAAGGGGAAAACCAGCCGTCCTCTCTTTCTCCTTTCCGTGAATTCCGTGTTTTCCGTGGTGGATCTCTGTTTCCCAAGATCGCCGATTTTGGCTTGGCCAAGAGCCTCGAAGAGGAATCCGGCCACACGCGAACCGGCAGCCTGATGGGCACGCCGAGCTACATGTCGCCCGAACAAGCCGACGGACGCAAGGACATCGGGCCGGCCGCCGACATCTGGGCGCTGGGAGTCATCCTCTACGAGCTGCTCGTTGGCCGTACTCCCTTTTCCGGCGTCACCATGATCGAAACCCTGGAGCAAGTGCGGACGCGCGAGCCGGTGCCGCCCACGCAGCTGCAACCCAAGGTGCCGATCGATTTGGAGACAATCTGTCTCAAATGTCTGCGCAAGGAGCAGAGCCAGCGCTATATCACGGCCGAGGCGCTGGCCGACGACCTGCGCCGCTTCCTCGACGGCGAACCGATACACGCCCGTCCCATCGGAACGCTTTCGCGCTTGGTGCGTTGGGGACGGCGCAACCCGCGCGTGGCCGGTCTCAGCGCCGCCGTGCTATTGTTGCTCATGACCGTCGCTATCGTCTCAACGGCGTTCGTCTTCGTTCTCGACGCCCGGCGGCGCGAGATCGAATCTGCCTGGAAGCAAGCGCGCACGAACGAGGAAATCGCCCGCCGTCACGAACAGAGGGCCGATCACGAGGCCCACGAAGCGCTGGCTCGCTACCAGTTGTTGCACGAAGCTCTCGTCGTCGTCATCGACAAGGTACAGCGCGATTTGAAGGCGGTCCCGTCAACAGCTAAGGCGCGGCGCGACATCCTTGATGCAGCGATTAAGGTGCTGCAAAAGAGCGTCGCCCAAGGCCAGGATTCGTCGCGCCATCCGGAACGCAGCCTGGCGTCGGCACACATGATTATGGGGCACATTCTCCAAGAGCAGAACAAACACAAAGAAGCGCTCGAGCATTTCAATCAAGCCCACGCCCTGCTGGAAACGCTGTATCGAGCCAACCCCGACAGCGACAAGGCCGCGGGTAACTACGCCGTGTCGCTGCACGTGAAAGCCGACCTCGCCCTACGGAACGGCAACAACTTCGTCGAAGCGGAAAAATTGTACCGACAAGCGCTGGCGCTCCAGGAAAAATCGCTGGCCCAACGGCCGAAGCAGCCCGAGTTGACCGAAACGGAGATTCGTCGCAATATCGCCATATCTCACCAACTCCTCGGTGAGATTCTGTTCCGTCTCCATCCGAGAGATCTGACCGAGGGCCGGCAGCATCTCGAGGAAGCACGCGCGATCCTGGAGGAGGTCATTCCCATCGAGGATTCGCTCGATAATCGTGTGCGAATGGAGCAAGTTTGCTATCGCCTCGGGGAAATGTGCGATCGACTCGACCGTCCCGCGGATGCGCGCAGCGCTTATGAACGCTGCCTGCAAGAGCGCAAGAAACTGGCGGCGGACTATCCCGCGGACATGCACCGCCAAATGGAGATGCTGCGGATGTACGGCAAAATCGGCGATCTGTATCTGTTCGCCGGCGACACCCAGACTGCTCGGCGCTATTACACCGAAGCCATTGCCGCCAACGAAGCGTTGGCGCGACGCGACCGCACGCCGGGCCCGCGCATGCTGCTCAGCCTCAATTACTACCGCCTGGGAACGGCTTATCTGCGTCTACGCGAGCGAAAGATAGCCGATGATTTCTACCGGAAATGTCTGGATTTGCGCGAGGCCCTCTTAAAGCAATATCCGAACGAGTTGGTACTGCAAATCGATGTCATGATTGCGCAAGGCCGCTGTGGTTTGCACAGCGAAGCCGCCGACATGGCCGGGCAGTTGCGCGAGCGATTCCCGCGAGATACGGCAAAGCTCGTGCTGGCGGCCTGCGGCTATGCCTTGGCCTCCTACGGCGTCGCAGGCGATAAGGCCGAGGACGCATTAACTGCCGAGGAACACCGTTTACGGCAGGACTATTGCGCTCGCGCCGTTGAGGCGTTGCGCCAGGCCAAGAAAGCAGGATATAATGACGTGAAAAATCTGCAAAACGAGCCCGATCTCGATCCCGTCCGCTCGGACAAGAACTTTCAGGAGTTGATACGCGAGTACGTCGCGGCGACCAAGCGCCCAAAATAGCAACACGGAGCGGACGAGCCGGAAAGCGTAAGCGACGGCCATTCGTTCCGTCTCTTACGCTTCCGGCTCGTCTTCTCTTCCCGCCCTCAGTTGCTGAATTCCGGCCGCCTCTGCGCCAGCTGGGCTTGCAGACGGGCCACGATGCTCGAATGCATTTGGCTGACGCGCGACTCGCTCAGGTCGAGTGTGGCGCCGATCTCTTTCATCGTCATGTCTTCATAATAATACAGGATGATGATGAGGCGCTCGTTGCGATTGAGGCCGCGCGTTACCAACCGCATCAGATCGCGGTTTTGCAGACGATGCGTCGGATCCTCCGCCTTCTTGTCCTCAAGAATATCGATCTCGCGCACGTCCTTGTAACTGTCGGTTTCGTACCACTTCTTGTTAAGGCTGACTTGGCTGACGGCGGTGGCGTCGCCGAGCATTTTGTTGTAGTCCTCGAGAGTGACGCCGAGACGTTCGGCCATCTCGTCGGGGCGGGGCGGCCGGCCCAAGGACGCTTCCAGTGTCTTGCGCGCTTCCTCCATCTTGCTGGCCTTGCTGCGCACCAGCCGCGGCACCCAATCCATCGTCCGCAACTCGTCGAGCATGGCGCCGCGGATGCGCGGCACGCAATAGGTCTCGAACTTGACTCCGCGATTGAGATCGAAGGCGTCGATGGCGTCCATCAGTCCAAACACGCCGGCGCTGATAAGATCGTCGAGATCGACGCCGTCGGGCAGGCGTGCCCAGATGCGCTCGGCGTTGTACTTGACCAAGGGAAGATAATGCTCGACCAACTGATTCCGCAAATCAATGTTCGGCTGAGCACGATAATCGCGCCAGACCTGTTGAATATCCACGTCCACATGCGTTGCCATGGACTCCTCCCTGCTGTAAGGCAAGTGGTATTTCGGTTTCCCCCGATTCTCCCTCGGCGCGCGGAGCGGACGCTGCCGCCTGCGGCAAACGAATACCTGACTGGAGAGAAAAACAGGCGAGGTTAACGGACTGTCCCAGGCGAAGCAGGCCGGCTAGGCAAGCTGCCTTGATGACACTCTGGGCTGGGATGCCAGGCCGAACACTGTCGTCTCGCCGCGACTCCCCCGTCGCCGGCGACGCCTCTTTACCAGCTACCCTCGCTAACGCGTTGGGCTGGTACGATCGTCCGTGTACATCCCGTTTCCGCCCTCGCGGGCACCGAACCCCCTCTTACCAAACCCCCGTCCGTGACGGCCTCAATCGGGCCGTTTGCTTTCCATCTATCGACGGCTCGAATCCATCCCCTACAGAAAAACTGCCGGTTTCCAGATGTCCCTCCCCTGGCTCGTGCCGATAGAAGCGGTTTCACAAGCCGGTGAGCAGTCGCGTTAGCGCCCCGAGCGACGCACTCGGGGCGCTAACGCGATCCCTTTCGCCGGCTCGGAAAATCATTTCTATGTGCGAAGGGCGGCTGATACGCCATCAGCCGCGCACTGTCAAGGTCAGCTTCCTCGCTACAGCTTCTCATCCGTCCGCCATCCCGCAGCGAAATCTCCTCCAGAGTACCGCACGCCAGGCAGAGAGCGCGGGTAAACTAACGTTGCATCTTCGGCGAGCCGGCCTCGGCTCAACGCACCAGGTGGGAGTTCCTATGCAGAATGCTGGATGCGGAAGAGATTGCCACGGAAACGCAGGGGAAACGAGCCGGAAGCGTAAGCGACGGACTGTATGCCGTCGCTTACGCTTCCGGCTCGTTTCTAGCCCTTTCCTTTTGTGTACTTTGCTCTTTCTTCTCTGTGTCCTCTGTGTCCTCTGTGGCTCTGTGGTTCGTTCGGAACTTCCCCCGCAGCGCCCAGACTTGCCGGAGCGTCTGGGTGTGCCGGCCTGGCATGCTCGGGGCTGGCGTGGACAGGGATTGAAAGTGGCCGTGCTTGACTCCGGTTTCCACGGCTACCAGGCGCACCTGGGCGCCGCACTGCCGCGATCCGTCCGCGTTTGCTCGTTCCGTTTCGACAGCAATTTGGAAGCCAAGGACAGCCCGCACGGCATCCTGTGCGCCGAAGTGATTCACGCCTTGGCCCCCGAAGCGGAGCTGCTGCTGGCCAATTGGGAACCGGAACGTCCGGATCAATTTATGGCCGCTGTCCGCTGGGCGCGGCGGCAGGGGGCGCGCATCCTTTCCTGTTCCATCATCATGCCGAGCTGGAGCGATTGTGAGGGGCATGGCCGAATTCACGAGGAGCTGGCGTATCTTCTCGGTTCCGGCGATCAAGCCGGCGATGCTTTGTTCTTCGCCAGCGCCGGCAACACCGCCCAACGTCACTGGAGCGGTCCCTTCGAGGACGGCGGCGACGGCTATCACGTCTGGAGAGACGCCGCAGGCGACGTTCACCGGAACAACATCATCCACCCCTGGGGCGGCGAGCGTGTGTCCGTGGAGTTGTGCTGTCCAGGCAAGTCGGTCTTTGAAGTACAGGTGTTCGATTCCTTAACGGAAAGAATCGTGGGCCAGTCGCAATCGACGGATGGGATCGGTGCCGGCAGCGCCGTCGTGGCATTTATGCCAGAGCCTGGCCGCAAATATCAGGTGCGCGTCCGCCGTCTTGGCAACAGGGCGGGGGAATTTCATCTCGTCGTGCTCGGGGGCGGCTTGCGTCACGCTACGCGCGCGGGAAGCATTGCGTTTCCCGGCGACGGCTCGGAAGTCATCGCGGTCGGGGCTGTCGATTTGCAGGGCCGGCGACTGGCCTATAGCTCGTGCGGCTTAATGAGGGGCTTGGCCAAACCCGATTTGGCGGCGACTGTGCCTTTTCCCAGTCGTTTGCGATCGCGTCCCTTCTCTGGCACTTCCGCCGCTGCTCCGCAGGCCGGCGCTCTCGCCGCTCTTCTCTGGTCGCGTTATGCCGATTGGAACGCGCGACAAATTCGCACGGCCCTCCAGAAGGCCGCCCAACCCTGTTCGGCCAGTAGTTCCTGTTGGGAAACCGGACACGGTTTGCTGTGTCTTCCACCTCCGGGTTAGGCGCCGTTACTACCGCGGCTGCTTGAGCCGTTGGCGCACCAGCTCCGGCAGATACTTCACCGGCAGCGTACCATGATCCAGGACGGCCTCGTGATAGCGGCCTAGATGGAATTTGTCGCCCGACTCGCGTTGAATTTGCTGGCGCAGACGATAGAACGCCATGCGGCCGACGAAGTAGGTCGAAAGCTGGCAGGAACTCTGCTTGGCCCGGATGATCTTGGCGACCGCTTCGCCTTCGGACTGGAACGCCCGTTGTGTCAGAAAGGCCAACGCTTCCTCATCGCTCATGTTGGTGCAGTGCATCTTGTGATCGAGAATGGCGTTGGCGACGCTGCGGAGATACCACTTGAGCTGGTTGAGCCGCAGCGCCGGATCGCCGTTGCCGTAGCCTTGATCGAGCATCATCTGCTCGGTGTAGACGGCCCAGCCCTCGGCGAAGACGCCGGAGAAAAGCACGCGACGAATCAGCGACGGATGGCGATTGGAATACTCCAATTGTACGTAATGGCCCGGATAGGCTTCGTGAATGGTGAGGATCTGGAGCATGCGGCGGTTGTACTCTTGCAGCAGCGACTCGATGCGGCGGGCGTCCCAGCCGGCAAGCGGCGGACTGACGGCGTAATGGCTCGACGCCTTGCGGTCCAGCGGCGGCGCCGGGTTCAGATAGGCCAGCGAATTGCCGCGATGGAACTCCGGCATCTCGATCACCTTGCACTGGTCCGGCGCCGGCAAACGAAGGATGTCGTTCTCGGCGATGAATTTCTTGATGCCATCGACGGTGGCGCGGGCGTCGCGGACGAGATCTTCCGGCTTGCCGTGATCCTGGTTGAGCCGATCGAGGACGAGGCGGATGGTCTCGACTCGGCCCTTGGCGTCGTCGGGCGGCAGGGGTTTGCCGCGATGCGTGCTGTCCCACAGTTGGCGGGCGATGACGTACATGTCCCGCTCGACGCGCGCGAAATCCGCCTCGGCGTCTTTCAGCACCTCATCCGCCGATAAATTGGCGTCCAGTTCCAGATCGAGTTTGCGATAAAACTTGTCTTTGCCCACTCGCCATTCGCCGTTCGCTTGGGGCAGCAGCCCTTCGAGAAACTTCAGGTAATCCTTTAGCAGCGGCAGCACGCGCTCGGCGGCCGGCCTCAACTCGCTCAGGCGTGGATTTTCGCCGGCTGCCTCATAAATGCCGCGCTCGTAAAAGGCGAGGGAGCCGCGCGTCTGGCGAATGGCCGTCTCCAAGATGACGCGCGGCGGATGGCGTAGGTTTTCCTTGGCGGCGGCGACGATCTTGGGGAATTGCGCCATGCGGGCCGAGCAGTTGCGAAGGTTGACCGCTTTGGGCTGCGTCGATTGCGTCAATAAGAGATAAACGCTGTCGCTGAGGTAGTCATTGTAAACACGCGGGTCGTTCTCGAAAGGGCGGGTGTTGTCGGCGAGCCACAGCTCGGTGGCGAGGTGGTGCTTGAAGATCTCGTAATCGATCTGCCCGGAGCGCGGCAGCTGGGAATAATCGACTTTTTTCGGCAGCTCGGCGAGCGTTTGCCGGTAATGTGCCGTCCAGCCGGCCCGCGCCTTGGCGGAGATGTCGTCGAGCCGATTGTCGAAGCGATGCTCTCCCAGGCGCGACGCTTCCGATGGCCGGCGGCGAAACGCCTCCTCCAGATATGCCTTGAAAAAAGCGGTCAGGCGCTCCTCCGCGCTCTCTTCCGCCGACAACGGTGACGAAAAGACGGCGAAGACGAACAAACACAATGGCAGTCCAGTGAGCGCGGGCTTCATGAGTATCGCTCCCAATGGGGATTTCATTTGCTATTTATCCTAAAGAGAAACACGAAAACACGAAAGTACGAAAACACGAAAAAGAAAGAGAAGAAGGTAGCAGCAGCAACCCAACTCGTTTCTTTCCGCTAGTGCAAAGTCACGCAGATTTTTTTATTACGGTTTGATTTTATTGT
>Ga0335075_10002556_pt1 | contig 29168 bp, 19 predicted proteins | sample Lox_Sample_24_FD_206723 | JGI IMG/M metagenome (GOLD analysis project Ga0335075, IMG submission 206723) | Soil microbial communities from Loxahatchee National Wildlife Refuge, Florida, United States - Lox_Sample_2.4 | ecosystem: Environmental > Terrestrial > Soil > Wetlands | place: USA...
CGAACTCCGGCGAAGTCATGAGCTGGCGGATCTCGCGCAGCACCTGCTTGCCGGGCTCGTCCGCCGGGTGCGCCTTGCCGGCGAACAGGAAGATCACCGGACGCTCCGGATCATTGACGAGACGCGCGAGGCGGGCGCGATCGCGCAGCAGCAGCGTCGCGCGCTTGTAGGTTGCGAAGCGGCGCGCAAAGCCTATTGTCAGGACGTTCGGCCGCAAGGGATCGAGGAAGCGGGTGACGTGGCGAAGCTGTGCCGGGCTCATGCCCTTGCGTGCGTACTCGCGCTGCAGGCGCTCGCGGACGGTTGCGAGCATGCGCGCCTTCACGGACTGAGCCGTCTGCCAGAAGCGCTCCTGCGGCACTGCCTCGAGCGCGCTCCAGAATGCGACGTCGCTGAGGCGGTCGCTCCAACCGGCGCCGAGCTCCGTATTGAAGAAGTCCACCCAGGTCTTGTGCAGGAAGGTGGGCACGTGCACGCCGTTGGTCACGAAGCCCACGGGATTTTCCTCCGGCCGGATCTCGGGCCATTGGTCGGCGCACAGGCGGGAGGAGACGGCGCCATGGATGCGGCTGACACCGTTGATGTGCCGTGCGCCGTTCAAGGCGAGCCGGGTCATGTTGAACAGGCCGGGCGCCGCCGGGGTACGCGCGAGGTCGAGGAAGCGCTCGACGGGGATGCCGAGCTCGCGCACGAAATCGCCGAAATGCTTGAGGATGAGATCGTGCCCGAAGGCATCGTGGCCCGCGGCCACGGGCGTATGCGTCGTAAACACGCAGGCCGCGGCGACGGCCTCGAGCGCGGGGTCGAACGGCAGGCCAAGCGCCAAATGCTCGCGCAGTAGCTCCAGGATGAGGAACGCAGCGTGGCCCTCGTTCAGGTGCCATACCGTGGGCTTCATGCCGAGTGCGCGCAGAGCGCGGATGCCGCCGATGCCCAGGATCATCTCCTGCCGGACGCGGGTGGATTCATCGCCACCGTACAGCCGGTGCGTGATGTCACGATCGGTCGGGGCGTTTTCCGGAGTGTTGGCGTCGAGCAGGTAGACGGGTACACGACCGACCTGGGCCTTCCAGAGGCGCGCGACCACGTCGCGTCCGGCTATGCGTACCGTGACCTTTATCCACTCCCCGCTGGCATTGCGGGCGGCCTCGACAGGCAGATCTCGCGGCGCATGCTCACGGTATTCAGCGTGCTGGACGCCGTCGTTGTCCACCGTCTGGGTGAAGTAGCCTTGCTCGTAAAGAAGCCCTACAGCGACGAAATTCGCGCGTCGGTCGCTCGCAGCTTTGCAGTAATCACCGGCAAGAACCCCGAGGCCGCCGGAGTAGATGGGAAAGCTCTCGTGAAAACCGTACTCGGCGCAGAAATAAGCCACCAGCGGCTCATCGCCGCGCGGCGCCGGCGCGGTCATATAGGCATCGAGCGCCTCCAGCCCGGCGCGGTAGCGCGCCAGGTACACCGGGTCCCGGGCGGCGCGCTCCAAGCTCGGCTGCGCGATGCAACGCAGCAGCATCCGTGGATTGCCGCCCGTCTGCTTCCATAGCTCCGAGTCCAGATCCTCGAACAGCGCGCGGATCGGACGATGCCAGGAGAAGAACAGGTTTCCGGCCAGCTCGGGCAGGCGTTTCAGGGCCTCCGGCACGACGGGGGTGATCTCGAGCAGCGTATTGCGCATTGCCATCCAGTCTCGGCTTCCTGCGGCCAATGAGACCGCGCAGTCTAGCGGGTCGGACCGGGGTCTGCTCGGACAGACATCTCGAGCGCCGGCAAGGTCGCTCGTCTCGCCCACGCGTCCATTGACCGCAGGATGGACTCGCGCCTGTCCGGGAGGTGGCTCGTCCCGCCGCAGTCGTGGCATAGTTGGAGGCTATTCTCGTCGCGCGACCTCGCACGCGACCGCAAGAACAACGTTTTCGGAGGAGCGACTCGTGACACGTGTACTGCCCCTTGCCACCGCCAGCCTTCTGCTGCTCTGCGTCTGCGTTTCCCGGCCCGTCGCGGCCGAGGAGCCCAACGCCGACGCTCAATCCTATGCAACGCAGGCCAATCCCGAGACTCTCGTGCTCGACGCGCGTGACGTCGGTCGGGGACTGATGACCGCCACGATGCAGATCCCGGTGAAGCCGGGCGCGTTCACCTTCGTCTATCCCAAGTGGGTTCCGGGCGAGCACGGTCCGACCGGCCCCCTGGACAACATATCGGAGATCAAGGTGTCCGCGGGCGGGCAGACGCTGGAGTGGCGGCGGGACCTGGTGGACATGTACGCGTTCCACGTGGACGTGCCTCGTGGAGTCCACACGCTCGATGTGCGGTTCACCGTGCTGGTGAATTCCGCCGACGACCGCATGTCGACGGCGAATCTGGCGATCATCAACTGGAACCGGGTGCTCTTCTATCAGGCGGACACCAACTCCCACAAAGTCTACTTCAAGCCGAGCATCATCCTGCCGGATGGCTGGAGCTACGGCACGGCGCTTCCCGGTCCGCAGCAGTCCGGGCAGCGGGTGGACTTCGCGGAAGTCGCGCTCAACATGCTGGTGGATTCGCCGCTCGACCTGGGCCGCTACTACAAGCACATCGAGCTCTGGCGCGAGGGCAGCGCCTACCAGATGCTCGACGCGTTCGCCGACAAGCCGCAGGACCTCGAGTTCCCGGACAAGCTGATCGCCGAATACAAGCACATGACCCCGGAGGCGCTCGCGCTCTACGGCTCGCGGCACTGGAACGACTACCATGCGCTGCTCACGCTGTCCGATCAGATCGGCTTCCAGGGCATCGAGCACCATCAGTCGAGCGACAATCGCGCGCCCGATGACTTCATGACGAACCCCAAGGAGCAGCTCGCGGCCGGTGACCTGGTGACGCACGAGTTCTCGCACTCCTGGAACGGCAAGTACCGCCGGCCCGCCGATCTCACCCAGCCCAACTTCCAGATCCCGGAGCGCACCGATCTCCTCTGGGTCTACGAGGGCATGAACCAATACCTCGGCGACCTCCTCTCCTTCCGCGCGCAGATCAGGAAGCCCAGCGATTACCCGGAATATCTGGCGTCTCTCTATGCCAGCTTGGCAAGCGAGCCCGGCCGCAACACCGAGCCGCTGATCGACACCACGACGGCGGCACCCTATCTCTACGAAGCGCGCGGCTCCTATCCGAGCATCCGCCGCACCGCGGGCGACTTCTACGGCGAGGGCGAATTGTTCTGGCTCGATGTGGACACCCTCATCCGCGAGAAGACTCACGGTGAGAAGTCGCTCGATACCTTCCTGCATCTTTACAGCGCCCCCGCGCTCACCGGGCCGATCACCAAGACTTACACCCGCGCCGACATCGAGCGACTGCTGAACGAGGTGGTGCCGAACGATTGGCATGCCTTCATACAGAAGCGCATCTATGAAGTGGCGCCGACCCCGCCGACCGCCGAGCTGGCGCGCTCGGGTTGGAAGCTGGTCTACACCAGCGAGCCAAACAGGTTCATGGAGGTCGACGACGCGCTGCGCCACATGAATAATCAGTGGTACACGTATGGAATCCGGATCAACAAGGACGACACCTTGACTGACGTGCGCGAAGGCTCGCCGGCATGGAATGCCGGCATGGCTCCGGGCATGAAGATCGCCGCCGTCGACGGCCAGGCATATGGCGACGATGTGCTGAAGTACGTGTTGACCCAGGCGGAGCATTCCAACGGACCGACAGTCTTCCTCGTGCAGCAGGACGGCTGGTACCGTACCGTGAACGTCGATTATCACGGTGGACCGAAGTATCCGCACCTCGTGCGCATTGCCGGGACACCGGACATGCTGGCAAAGATCATGGCGCCGCGAGCGGGCTCGTAATTACTGCCCGTTGACGTCGAGCCATACGGCGGCGGCAGCGGCTTCTACCCCTACGATCCCGGCCTGGAGCAAGCGGGAGCGGTGGGGCGCTGCTTCACCGTCGGCGCGTCCTACGATTTCTGACCGTCCGCCGCTCGCGAGCGACCCCTGTAGTCGGCCCCCTCCGGGGGCCGATTTTTTTGCGACTGCAGTGCTAGCCGCCGCCCAGCGTGTACTCGACAGTGGCGTAGATGTAGCGCCCGTAAGGATTGCCGTAAGCCAGATCGTAACCACCGACGAAGTTGTTGGTGGTGGATGCGTAATTCGCGTACGGCGGATTGTGGTCGAAGAGATTCTTCACGCCGAGAGTGAAGTCGAAGTTGCGCAGCCCCTTATAGGAGCCCTGCATGTCGAGCGTGTCATACGCCGAGACGTAACGCGACACGTCGGTGATCGTCGATGGACTATCCAGGTAGGGCTCCTGGTAGTTCTGCGTCATCGACACCTCCCACGAGGGCGCCGAATACCCGAAAGTGAGGCTGTGACGCCACCGGACGACGACTCCGCCACCCTCGGCGACCTGCGAGTCTCCCTGATTGATCTGGCTGATCCAGGTGCCGTTGAACTGCTGCGCGTTGAACGTGTAGTAGTACGAGCCGTTGCCACGCAGCAGGAAGTATCCCGGACCAACCGGGATATCGTAGTCCAGGTTGATATCCAGACCGCTGACATACTCCTTGAAGAGGTTGGCGTTGGTCTGGCTGATGAAGACGATGTTGCCCGAGGAGTTGCGCTGGATATAGCTGGCGAATTCGGTCGCCGTCTGTGCATTCTCCAGAATGACGTTATAGGGAAGACCACCCGGCGTGATTGCATTGCGCAGGTAGATCCAGTACGAGTCCACGTCGAGAGTCAGGTTGCGCACCGGCTTCAGCACGAAGCCCAGCGAGTAGTTGACCGACTTCTCGGGCTTCAGGTGGGGGTTGCCGCCCGTGAGGGTCGAAAACTGGAAGCTGCAGGCTGAATTGTTCGGATTGAACGTCGGGCACTGGATGGGATCGCGCGTCCCGTTCGAGGTGACGCTGGCGACCTGCGGCGCATAGAGATCGGTCAGCGACGGAGCGCGGAAGCCCGTCCCCGCCGCGCCACGCATCAGCAGCCAGCGTAGCGCCTGCCAATGCAACGTCAGCTGCGGATTGCCCGTGTTGCCGACTTGCTGGTAGTGGTCCCAGCGCCCGGCCAGATCCGCCCCCAACGTGTGGGTGATGTTGGCGCTGAACTCGATGTAGGCGGCTTGCGCCGTCCGCGAGGCCGATTCCGGCAGCTCGTTGCCGCCCAGTCCGGCGATATCGCCCGTCATGAGCTCTGCCGAAGGTGAGAAGGTGTACGTCTCACGGCGCAGCTCGGCGCCGACGGCCATACGCACTGGGCCCGCCGGGAGCTGCGCGATCTCACGGCTGGCGGTTCCATCCAGGCTGGTGAGCGACGTTCTGGTCGAATAGTCCTCGGCGTCGAAGTTGGTCGCCATGGCTGAGGCTGCCGCGGCCGCATCCGTCGTGGGGCCGAAGGGATTGATGACTCCGGAATCGAGCAGCGGCATGATTTTCGAGTAGAGCGGCCATCCGCTCTGCAGATTATCGTAGACGGCGACGCCGCTGAAGAGCAGCGAGCTGTCGTAGTGCCAGCCGGCCGCATCGCCCTTGATACCGCCCACGAGTCGCGTCGTATCGCCCGTGTCCTCCGTCTGCCGGAGGCCGGTGGCGAAGCTGCGGTAGATAAGATTGAGCGGCTGCCCGGCCAACCCGTGGGAGGCCGCCCAAGCCGTCGGATAGTAGGGGCTGCTGGGCGGCAGCAGGAAGGCCCCCTCTCCCGCTGAGACGCCAGTGTACCCGGGATACTGAGTGGCCAGCAGGTTGGCCAGGTACGCGATGTACGGGTCGCCGGGGGTCATCGGATTCTGGTACGAAAGCGGCACCGGCTGCTCCCACTGCGTCGTCTCGTTCTGCGAGTACAACGCGTTGCCATAGAGCTGGCTCGAGTCCGTCAACTTGAAGCCGCCGTTGAGGTAGACGCTGTACCTCTTCTGCAGGGGCTCGAGCGCGTCGGACTTCGAGTTGTCGAAGCGGCACTGGGAGGGGTAGTACATGTCATTGAGGGAGTCCGGCCCGCAGTCGCCGGCCATCGGATTGCCTTTGCTCCCACTCGGAAGCACTACGTTTGCGGGGAAGGCGAACGACGAAGTCACGTCGTTGCCGTATCCGGGGCTGTAGCGGGTGGCAAAGTCGCGCGAGTCACCCATGAGCGGCGACGAGTGGTTGAACATGAGGCCGATACCGATGTTGTAGCGGTCGCTCTCGAGTGAGCCGGTGCCCGCATAGATCGATACGGTCTCTTGGGTGCCGCCTCCGGCCTGCGTCGGCGTACCCACCGTCGCGCTCGCGTCCAGCCCCTGGAAATCCTGCTTCAGGATGAAGTTGACCACCCCCGCGATCGCATCACTGCCGTATACGGCCGAAGCGCCGTCTTTCAGGATCTGGACATTCTGGATCGCCGCCACCGGAATGGCGCCGATGTCGACCGAGTCGTCAACCGAGGTGCCGCCGTAAAGTGTCGAGCGCAATCCGTTGATGAGCACGAGCGTACGGTAGCTTCCAAGTCCGTGCAGCGAAACCGTCGCAATCCCGCCCGTCGTATAGCCCGTCCCTTGAGCGGGCTGTGTAGAGCCCACGCTGTCGACGGCGCTGACCTGTTGCATGAGCTCCGGGACGCTCACCGCGCCAGTACGCGCGATATCCGCCGCGCTCAAAATCTGTATCGGCAGCGCTTGCTGGGCATTCCCTCCCGTGATGGAGGTACCGGTAACCACGACTTCCTGCAGCGAAGGCCCGTTGGCGCTGCTGGCCGTAGTGGCGCTGGCGGAACCGACAGACTGCGCCTGCGGGTCGGCGGGAGCGCCGACAGCAATCCCGGGCACGCCGCCTACCAAGACCATGATGCTCGAAGCGAGGATCGAGCCCGCAACACACGCGCCGGCGCGCCGGAAACTCAGGTAGACACTCACGTTGCCCCCAACGCGGCTCTCTGGCCGTCTTCGATGCAACTGTGGCAACTCTACCACGCAAAGCCGATTGGGGGCGGCCATCCGGGCGATGCTTTTCGTCGCCCATTTCCCACTGCTCACCGCAATGCCGACGCGCGTGAGCACCCGTGCCGCTCGTTCGCACGCATCCTTCGTGCGCCACGATGCGCAGCCGCTACACTAAGAGCATGTGGAATGGCAACGGTCGAATGAGGCTGCTTGCGACTGCCGCGCTCGTGGCCGCGCTGGCCGTCGCACTGGCGGTGTCGAGTTTGCCGGCGCAGGCCCAGCGGCACTCGCTGCTGGGCGCCGGACTGCCGGCGGTCTCGCTCGGCGGCCCCTGTCTGCGTTCCGGCAAGGCGTACTTGCGGGCGCACATCCGCGGTGCGATCCGGCTCGATGTCGACCTGCACGGGCCGGCACTGGCGTGCCAGGGCGGACCGCGGCTCGATGGCAGCGGGATCCGGATGGGCTTCGAGGGGCGTGTCGGGTCCGGCAAGCGGCGGATGCGGATGGTGTTCGGGATCGACGGTGCCAAGGAGGGTCGCCCCGGACAGGAGCTGCCGACCAATCTGACGGTGATCTTCGAAGGCGAGAAGCTGCTCTTCGCGACGCAGGGAGACGGCAACTGCACGGTGGACCGGTTGACACAGGCGCGCATCGCCACCCATGGACATGCCGGTCACGCTTACCGCATAGTCGCGCGCGGTTTCTGCATCGCGCCCGCCAATGACCTCGGTGGTCATCGGCGCATTCTGGTGACGACCTTCGATTTTGCCGGGCGCGCCGACTTCAATGCCGGATGAGAGACGAGGGTATCGGTGAAAGATAATTCGCGGCCTCTGCTGGCGGTCCGGCTGGCGCTGGGCCTGGTCCTCGCCTGTGCGCTCGGCTCCATCTGCCGCGCGCAGTCGGGGCCGATCGAGAGTCTGACCCATTTTCCGCGCACCACACTCGAGATCGTGGCGCACGGTCACCGCAACCGCTTCGAGGTCTGGATCGCCGACACGCCGACGCGCCAGGAGCAGGGCCTGATGTTCGTGCGCGACCTGCCGCCGGACCAGGGGATGCTCTTTCCGCAGACCCCGCCACGGGTGGCGAACTTCTGGATGAAGAACACTTATATCCCGCTGGACATGGTTTTCGTGGGCGCGGATGGACGGATCGCCAAGGTCATCGCCAACGCGCATCCCTTCTCGCTGGACGTGCTGTCCTCCGACGTGCCGGTGATCGCCGTACTGGAAATTCGCGGCGGCGAGGCGCATGAGCTGGCGCTAGGCGTCGGCGATCGGGTGAGCTGGAACGCTCACTGATAGCGCTCCCATTGGCGCCTGACGTTGCCCGCCTGCAACGCATGCGCCGCTCAATTGCTCCGCGACAGGGCAGCGACCCTCGCTGAGGCCCCCCTTTGGGGCCATCTCAGGCCGGAACGAGCTGCCTCTGTCGTTGTTTTTTTGCCAAAAAAGTATCTCCTTTTTGTGACGCACTGCTAGAATCGAAACACGCAAATCCGTTCTGGGCTCGAGCCTGGGCGAGACAAGCAAACCAGCAGAGCCGAGTGACCATCCGCTTGGTGGCGTCGGCATAACTTAGAGACGGCCCGAAGAGGTCGTCCGCAGAGGAGACATTGATGAGAACCAACCGTGAATTGGCGCTCGCCATCAAACGCGCGCTTGCAACAGGCACCATTGCCTTGTGCGGTGCGGGAGTCATGGCGGCGTACGCGCAGCCAACTCCAACCGCGACGGCGACTGCCACTCAGACGACCAAGCGGACGACGACTGCGAAGACGACATCGGCGAAAGCGACCACTGCGAAAGCACCCATCCTGCTCGCACAGACCACGCCGCCACCGCCGGCCGCCGCGGCCGCCTCGCAGCAGTTGCAGACGATCGTGATCACCGGCTCACTCATCGAGCGCACGGCCACCGAGTCGCCGAATCCGATCCAGGTGATCAGCTCGAAGGATCTCGTCCAGTCCGGCTACACCGACATTTCGGACGTTCTTCGCAACATCACCGCCAACGGGGCCAGCACGCTCAGTCAGTCCTTCAGCTTCGCATTTGCCGCGGGCGCTTCCGGCATCTCGCTGCGCGGACTGTCGCTGGGTGACACGCTGGTGCTGATCGACGGCGAGCGCTCAGTGCCTTACCCGCTGCTCGACGACAACGAGCGCAGCTTCGTCGACCTCTCCTCCATTCCCTTCACCGCCATCCAGCAGGTCCAGGTCCTGAAGGACGGCGCCTCCGCTCTGTACGGCGCGGATGCGGTCGCCGGCGTCGTCAACGTCATCCTTAGAAAGGAGTACCAGGGCTTCCACGTCACGACCGAGGCAGGCAGTTCGTCGCACTGGGACGGCAGCCAGGAGCACGTCGGCTTCATCGGCGGCCAGGGCGACCTCGCCAGCGATGGCTACAACTGGTACGTATCCGGAGATTTCCGCCATCAAGACCAGATCCTGGCCTCGAACCGCAGCGGTCTGTGGGACAGCCTCGATATGTCCGGGTTTGGCGGATTCGACCGCACGCCGGGCAACGACACGAACCCGAACTTCCCATATCCCAACAGCCTCACCGGCTACCTGATCGACCCCGCCAACCCCGGAGTCGCGGCGGACAATTACTATTTTCCGGGCTGTAGCGCGACCCAGGAATCTCTCGACCAGTGCCGGTTCACCTATGCGGGCGCGCAGCTGCAGCCGGCGACCACCAATATCGATCTGCTCGGCAAGTTCACCAAGGAGCTCGGCAACGGCTGGGAGGCTGGCGTGCAGCTTTCCTGGTTCGACAGCCGCGCGGAGCAGGTGAGCTCGTATACCGGCGATCTGTCGGCAGCCACCGGCACGGGCTACGAAAACGGCGGCATCACCAACATCGGCCTGGCGCCCGGCCAGGCCCCGAACGTGATCACCTACCCCGTCATCACGGTTCCGGCGAATTACCCCGGCAACCCCTTCGGGACGGCGGCGCCGCTCGTCTACAACTTCCCCGAGGTCGGAGCCGGCATAACCACGGTCGACACCAACACCTACCGGCTGCTGCTCTCGCTCTCCGGCACCGCCGCCGGCTGGGACCTCAAGGGTACCGCCGGCGCCATGTACGCCAAGATGGACCAGTGGCTGTACGGCGACATCGAGCCGGGCGCGGTGCAGACGGCGCTGAACAACCTGTACCCGCTCGGCAGCCCGTCCGGCACCTCGCTGTTCGCACCGCCCGCCCAGACCACCCCCACCAGTCAGCTCGACCTGGTGGACGTCCACGGCACCCACAAGCTGTTCGATATGCCGGGCGGACCGATGACCATGGCGATCGGTGCGCAGTGGTTCAAGGAGGAGCATGACGAGACGCCTCCGCCCCTCATCGAGTCGGGAGTGCAGGAGGGCGACTCCATCTACGTGATCGGGACCGAATACGACCGTGCGGCCTTCATCGAGTTCGACGGCAATCCGATCAAGTCGCTCAACATCAATCTGCAGGGGCGCTACGACAACTACCAGACCTTCGGAGCGGACACGACGCCGAAAGTCGGATTCAAGTACACCCCCTGGAATTGGATAGCGCTGCGGGGAACCTGGGGCAAGGGCTTCCGTGTGCCCTCGGCGGCGGAGGGTATATCTTCCGGCGAGGCGTTCGGCGCCGGTACTTCCAATGATCCGGTCCTGTGTCCGAATCCCGGCACTCCGAATGCGCCCGGAAACTACCCGAGCCAATGCAACGTCGCGCTGACAGGCGTCCTGTTGGCAAACCCAAAACTGCAGGACGTCAAGTCGAAGAACTGGACGACGGGTATCGTCCTGCAGCCGCTCGATCAGGCGAGCGTCTCGGTGGACTACTACAACATCGAGATCGACCATGACATCATTCCGGTGTTCGAGGCCGGCGCCGGGTTTGCGGGCGATATCAGCCTGGTCCGTGGTCCGGATGTCTCCCTGCCATATGTCAACGCCCAAGGCCAGACCGTCAATCAGACGACGCCGGTGGGCCTGATTTTGGAAGAGAGCTTCCCGTACGTGAACGCCAGCTCCACCAAGACCAGCGGGTTCGATGTCGACCTCCAGTACCACTGGGACATGGGGGCCATCGGCCGCTTCACGGGTGAAGCGACATGGACGCATGAGATCACGTACACGCTGGACGTGGGTGGTGCCACTTACGATCTTGCCGGTACACACGGCCCGTCGGGCGTGTCGGGCGACACCGGCAACCCGAAGGATCGCGTGAACGCGCGGTTGAGCTGGAGCAAGGGTCCGCTGACGATCACCCCCAGCATCAATTACATCTCACACTTCAGCATCACTGATCCCTCCTCTGGCATTCCCACCTGCGCCACGGCGCTCGCCTATGGCGGCAACTTCCCGCAGGGGGTGACTGCCGAGAACCAGCAATTCTGCAACGTGAAGTACTTCCTGGAGACGGATGTCTATGGATCCTACCAGGTCACCACCAACTTCCAGCTACATGCGTCGGTTACGAATCTCTTCAACAAGCAGCCGCCCGTGGACGTCCAGACCTACGGCTCCGGAAGCATGTTCTACCCGTATGACGCAGCACTCGATCAGGACGGCGCGGTGGGCCGGTATTTCCTGGTCGGATTCGACTACGACTTCTGATCGATTCTCTTTCTCGCTCTCGTAGCGATGGGCCCCTTCGGGGGCCCATTTTTTTTGGGCCCAATCTTCGACGGTGCGGCCGGATCACGTTGCATGGCCGCCACGTCGGCGCTGCGGATTACGTTGCATGGCCGCCACGAAAAAACCGCCCTCGGCCGCCTGCCGGGCGATGCTGGCCTCCAAAGGCCCCTTTTTACATTCTTTGGCTGGTGCCACTGACCAGCCCCGCCGTTGTTTTTTTGCGAAATGAGTATCGCCTTTTGGAGACGCGCTGCTAATATCCCTGCCCACGCAGATTCGGCCTGGCAGCGAAGCCCGGCCCCCAAATATCCACAACCTCGACTGGACCGGCCCTGCCTCCGCGGCAGGCCCCGGCGAATGTAAAGGCGGCGGAAAAGCCGTCCTAGGAGACATTAGATGAGACCGAATCGTGAACTGGCACTGGCCGTCCGGCGTGCGCTTGCAACGGGCACGATAGCGCTGTGCGGCGCTGGCGCAGTAGCGGCCTATGCACAGCAGGCGACCACCGCGCAGCCGAACCCCACCCAGGTGAGCGCTGCCAAGACCGCCACTGGCAAGACCACCACTGCAAAGACGACCTCGGCGAAAGCCCCCATTCTGCTTGCGCAGGCGACCACGGTGCCCGCGCCCGCACCCGCGTTCTCCCCGGTGCAGCTCCAGACCGTCGTGGTCACCGGCACCATGATTCCGAGAACTGAGGCGGAGACCACGGAGGCCATTACGATCATCCAGTCCGACACCCTCAAGGACATGGGAGTCGTGAACGTGGAGCAGTCCGTGGACGACATCGTCGCGAACATGCCCAGCAACGTGAATACGGCTCAATCCGTCTCGACGTTCTCGGGTGCCGCCTCCTTCGCCAACCTGCGTGACCTCGGTGCCGGCCGCACCCTGGTGCTCGTGGATGGTCAGCGGCTTGCGGACAACGTCGTTTATGGCGATGCGGTCGACTTGAACGGCATCCCCTTCTCGGCCATCCAGAGCGTTCAGGTGCTCAGGGAAGGCGCCTCGGCGCTGTACGGCTCGGACGCAATCGCCGGCGTGATCAACTTCATCACCAAGAAGGACTACCAGGGTGGCGAGGTAAACGTGGACCTCGACCGGCCGCAGGAGAACGGTGGCGCCTCGGGTGAAGCAGATGCCACCTGGGGGCATGGCAGCCTCGAGGACAACGGCTATAACCTCCTGGTCACGGGCAGCTATCAGCAACAGAATGAGCTGCGGGCCGGACAGAGGTCGTTTTCCGCCACGGGTTACGCTCCGGCGCTCGGCCTCGAGAACCTGAACGGACCCACGGCAACGTGGCCCGGGAGTTATGCCGACAACAACGGGAACGAGTGGCAGGTCGGGTATCCGGCGTGCAGCGGCAATCCGGAGCTGATCAGGGTTGCCGGTCAAAATGCCGGCCAATGCGAGTACCTGTATTCCGCAGTCGTGGACGATCTGCCCAAGCAGACCACGGAGTCCGGAATGGTGCAGCTCATCAAGGCGCTGCCGGCCAACAACTCGGTGACCGTGCAGTACATCTATACCCAGGACAAAGTGACCGTGTGGAGCGGGCCGCAGTCGTTCTCGTTCGAGATGACGCCTCAGGCCGACCCGACCTACTTCCCGACGGCCGCGGAATCGACCTGCAGCGCGAGCTGCAGCACCGCGTCGCCGGATCTGACGGATCCCATCATCGCCGGCTGGACCGATCCGGACAACAACCGCTACAACGCCGATATCAATACCGAGCAAAGGGTCGTCCTGACGTTCGCCGGCAACAACGGCGGTTGGGACTACGCGGCGAATTTCAACTACAGCGTGAACAAGAACACTGAGGACACCGTAGGCGGTTACGCCAATTACGACGTGCTCGCGCCCAACGGCATCCTCAGCAACCTGATCAACCCGTTCGGCGCTCAGACCGCGGCCGGTAACGCTCTGATCAACAGCTCGTACCTCAATGGCACGTACGCAAACGGCAAGCTGCAGTACTACGACATCGACGGCCACGCCAGCCATGAGCTGGGAGATGCGTTCAACTCGGGCAGCCCCGCCACGCTGGCGCTGGGTTTCAGCGCCGAATACAACGACATCAATTTCGCCTCCACGCCGTTGGCGAATACGCTGTACGCGGCGCTTTACTATCCTCCGACCAACGTCGTCGGCAGCTACAGCAACGAGGCGATCTTCTCCGAGCTGGACGTGCCGATAACCAAGAGCGTCGAGATCGACCTGTCGGATCGTGAGGACAGGTACAGCGATTTCGGCAACACCAACAACGGAAAGATCGCGGTGCGCTATGCGCCGTCGCAGTACGTGACCCTGAGAGGAACCGCCTCCACCGGCTTCCGGGCGCCGTCGCTGGTCGATCTGTATGCGCCGAATACCTTCGGCGCGACGGGCGGCACCATCGGGGACTCGAATCCGTCCTGTCAATCAGGGAATTTCAACGCGGAGTTCAGTCAGCTGGTATGCAGCTCGCAGGGACTGGGCCTTTACGGCGGCAACAGGAATCTGCAGCCCGAGACATCTGAGAACTTCGATTTCGGAATCGTCCTCGCGCCGATGACCAACCTCGGCATCACCCTGGACTATTACCGCATCCTCGTCAAAAACGCGCTTGGAACGGTTCCGGACACGGCGATCTATGGGAATCCGACCTCGTTCGCCAACGACTACGTTCTGAACTCGTCCGGAACGCTCACTCCGGCACCAGAATCCAACACGCAGTGCAGCCCGAGCTACACGGCCGCGACCTGCGGATACATTCTGCAGACGACCGTCAATACGGGCGGCATCACGACCGACGGATTCGACCTGAGCACCAAGTACGTCAAGCGGACGGCCATCGGCGTCTTCAACGTGGACCTGGAAGGGACGATGATCACTCACTTCCGGCTGCAGGAATACAACGGCGCGCCGCAGCTCGACCTGCTGAGCTGGTTCAACAGCGGCAATGAGCCGGCGATTCATTGGCAGCATCTGCTGACGGTCGCCTGGACGAGCCCGAACAGGATGTGGGGCGGCGGAATCGATAACCGCTTCTTCTCGTCCTACATCGATGAATTCACGAACCCGGAGGGTCAACAGCTCAGGGTGGGCAGCCAATCGACGTGGGACATCTACGGGTCCTACAAGCCGATCCAGCCTCTGACGGTGGTGCTGGGAATCAACAACGTGCTCAACAAGTACCCCCCCTTCTCCAACCAGACCTACAACTGGCCGGCGGGTTACAACCCGGTGTATTCGAGCCCGCTGCTGCGGGAGTTCTACCTCAATCTGAAGTACGATTTCTAAATCCTCTTCGACCTCGCGGTCGACCGAAGCCCCGCCTCGCGCGGGGCTTCTTTTTTGGGCCCATGCGTCCGACCATGGCATACTCATCCGCCACCGTCGCCGGGCCACCCGGTCCCTGCAAGAATAACGTTGGCGGAGGAGTGTTCCGTGAAGCGTCTTCTTCCCCTGTCATGCGTCCTCTGTTGCCTACCGTATGTGTCGGCTGCGGCCGGCTACGACACGGTCTGCAGGTCGGCGGCCGAACAGTCCGCTGACCTGGCGGCACATCGGGTTACGTCGCAGACCCTGGTCGATGACTACCAGGCGCGGATTGCGGCGCTCAACGGCGAGATCCATGCGGTCATCGGCTTGAACCCGCGGGCGCTGGCTGCAGCGCGTGCCTCGGATGCACGCCGCGCGGCGGGCAGAGCGCGCGGACCCCTGGATGGGCTTCCGATCCTGGTCAAGGACAACATCGACATTGCCGGCTTGCCGACCACCGCCGGCTCGCTTGCGCTTGCACGAAACGTGCGCAGCAGGAGCGCCACGGTCGTGCGGAATCTGGCCGGCGCCGGAGCGGTGATCCTGGGCCGGACCAACCTGTCCGAGTGGGCGAATATCCGCTCGCAGCATTCGAGCAGCGGCTGGAGCGCCGTGGGCGGGCTCACGCGCAATCCCTACATGCTGGACCGAACGGCGTGCGGCTCGAGCTCGGGGTCTGCGGCCGCGGTCGCGGCCGGCATGGCGGCGGCCGCCATCGGTACGGAAACGGACGGCTCCATCAGCTGTCCGTCGTCAATGAACGGACTGGTGGGACTGAAACCGACGGTGGGACTCGTCTCCCGCACCGGCATCGTGCCTATCAGCCACACGCAGGATACGGCGGGACCCATCACCCGCACGGTGCGCGACGCCGCGATTCTCCTGACGGCGATGGCCGGGACCGATCCCGCCGACCCGGCCACGGCGGACGCGAATGCGCATCGCATCGACTACACCACTGCGCTCAATCCGCACGCGCTCGAGGGAGTCCGTCTGGGCGTGGCGCGCTTTCTTCTCAAAGGCTTCACACCCGAGACCCTCGGCGTGTTCAACCGCGCGCTCGCGGTACTCAAAGCGCAGGGCGCCACTCTGGTGGATGTCGACGACTACGACATGCAGAAGCTCGGCAAGAACGAGAATCTCGTCCTGCTGACGGAGCTCAAGGCGGATCTCAACTCCTATCTCGCCGGCTCGCCGCCCGCGGTGAAATACCGGACGCTCGCGCAGCTGATCGCTTTCGATGACGCCCAGCCGCAGGAAATGACGTGGTTCGGGCAGGGGTTTTTCATCAAGTCCGAGCGCACGAAAGGACTGCAGGACCCGGCGTACATCAAGGCGCGGGCCGCCAATCTGCGTCTCGCCGGACCGGACGGGATCGATCGGCTGTTGCGGGAGCATCGCGTCGTCGCGCTGATCTCTCCCACCCAGAGTCCCGCCTTCGTGATCGACTTGGTGAACGGCGATTCCGGAGGCGCGGGTGACAGCAGCCTGCCGGCGGTCGCCACCTATCCTTACATCACCGTGCCGATGGGCGAGGTCCATGGCCTGCCGGTGGGACTCTCCTTCATCGGGCCCAAGTGGTCGGAGGCGCGCCTGTTGGGGCTCGCTTATGGCTACGAGCAGGCGAGCCACGCCGCTCGCCAGCCCACGTTTGCGGCGGACGTGCTACATCCACGCGCCGCCAAGGCATGTGAGTGACGGCGAAGGCCGCAGACTGCTTGGCGTTGGCTCATCCAGTCAACGGGATGTGCCGGTTCGGGTCGTAGACCCGCGGCGCGACGCCGATTGCCGCGTGGCGGAAATCGATGGAGAAGGCGTCGACGGAGCCGAGCACATCCATGCCCAGAATGATGACCGGTCGTGCCGTCAGTCCCCACACCTTGAAAATGGGGAAATCTCCGAAGACCAACACGGCATTGCCGATGCGTATCGCACCGAGGTCGACCGTCGGCGCGACTGCCACGTTGCCTGGACGCACTTGCTTCGTGACCCCGAAGACGCTCGCCTTCCCGCCCCCTTTTGGGTTGGAGTAGAGTGCCCGATAGAGCGCCATGTTGCCGAGGGTCTGCGGCGAGCCCGTATCGATGATTGCATCGACGGGCACACCGCCCACCTCGCCGCGTACGCTGAGGAGCCCGCTGCGCAGCCGCGTGGCTTGCACGCGCGCATACCCCGAGGGGATCCCGACATCGTCTGCGGTGTGGATCACCACCGTGTTGTGCAGGAAATCGACGAGTAGGCTGTCCTGCGCCAGGCCGGCAGCGCCCAGGATGCCATCGGCCCCGGTCATGATCGGCGACCAGACCACCGGGAGCTGTGAGTGTGCAATCACCATGGCCCCGGCGCGCAAACTCTCAATCGACACCGACGGCACGATTTCCGTGCCGGTGACCCCGGCGATCCTGAGCGACCTGGTGGTCGAGGGGGCGAGCCCCAGGGCTGCCGCGAGCTTGGGCGAGATCGTGGATTCGTTGGCGCCCGTATCGACGATGAACCTGTAAGGTCCCCGGCCATCCACCATGACGGCCGCCACCACCCTGCCGACATAGTCCCGGGTGGTCGGACATGCGAGAAGCAGGTCCTGCGGCTTGAGAGGTCGAGGAGCGGTCGCAGCGGCAGCCGATGCCGAACCGGCCGGGGGCGGCGTCGCAGTGCCGGCGCCGTGCGAGAAAGCCGGCACCGCGCTCGTCAGGGCGATACCCGCCAAGAGCGCACACAGCAGCCGAAGGGTCCCCAGCGCGGCACGCATGACAGACATCTGAGCACAAGGCGGCCCGCGCTGCAAATCACGCGACATAATTCGTGCCCTGCATGCCATGCACTACCCTATGGTCGCGCGCGCGGAAGATTCGACATGACCACTCGTGTTGCCGCAGCATGACCACTTCCTCCCCGGTTGGCTCGACTCGAGCGGCGCTCCTATAATCGCCGCTTTATCCGATCTGCATCTCTCCAGAGGGGGCCTCGCCATGGGAAGCGCCGCGACATCGGGACTGCGGGCGATACTGGTAGGCGGCCTGGTGGCAGGCACCATCGACATTGGGGCGGCCGCGCTCATCAACCGCGTGAATCCGGTGCTGATCGCTCACTACATCGCCACCGGGGTCATGGGACGGGCCGCTCTGACCGCCGGGGCGTCGGCGGCATATCTCGGGTTGGTATTGCAGTGGGCGATGTCAGTGATCATCGCTGCGATCTACTGGTTCGTAACCGCCGGGATGCCGCGGCTGCGCGAGCGGTGGTGGCTCGGCGGCCTCCTCGCCGGGGTCGTGATCTTTCTGGTGATGAACCTCATCGTCATGCCGTTCTCGGCCGCGCCGGTCACCCTGCACGAAGTCGTTGCGCGCTTCCGGCCGGCAAAGGGGGCCGAAAGTCTGTTGGCGATGGTCGTGTTCGGCCTGATAGTCGCGTACTGTGCGCGCTATCTCCCGTCGCGGCGGCCCGGCGAGGAAGCCAGGTGAAGGCCCGCTGACGCGGCAAGTGGCCGCTCCCGTGACCGCTTGGGCCTGGCCGCCTTCACGGTGCGGCGCCATGACCATCCGGCGCGCGATCTCGTTGGCCGCCCGGGCGGGCCGTGCGCCTGAGCGCATTGGGGCGCCCGGTCAAGATCATGATCGGCGGCGTCACCGGTTGGCTCGACGAAGGCTTCCCGCTGACCGAAGGCGACGAGGCCCCCTGAGGGCGCGCGATGCCGTCGGCGGGCGGGGTGAGCCACGACGGCGCTCCCAAACGCTCGTCGCTATTCGGTACGATTGCAGGACACGTGGCCCTCGAAGGAAGTGCCTCGATGGGAGACCGAATGAGCCGTGGGTTCGCAGTCCGGCTGTCGCTGACTGTCGTCGCCGTCGCGAGCATCGCCATCGTACTGCTGCAGACACTGGGCCTCTGGTCCGGCGGGGTGCTGCCGCTCGATGTCATACAGCAAGCGAGCGGTCCTTACGTGGTGCGCCGCGACATCGACTTTCCGCTGCCATCGCCTCTCGCCGATGGTGATGTCCTGGCACCCAGGGAGATGAGTCCAGCCGCCCGTGCGGCCACCCTCTTCGGTCTGGGCGTTCCTGTCGGCTCTTCGGTTGGCATCGCGGTGTTCCGCGGCGGCCGCATTCTGCGCGTCTCGGTCACGGCACAGCCGGCACCGCCCCTCGGTCGCGATTTGTTGGGCCGCCTCGTGACCGCATTCCTGACCACGCCATTCCTGGCGGCACTGGCTCTCCTGACGCTCTGGCGCGGCCATGACCGCGTGGCTACCGGGCTTTGCGCATTGGCGCTCTACGGGCTGATCGCCGGCGCGATGCTGAGCCTCAGCACCGTTTTGGTCGAGCCGCTCGGGACCGTGTGGCTGACCCTGGTGGCCGTCGAAGCGCAGTACCTCATCGCTCTTCCCGGGCTCTACGTGATGGCCGAGGGGCTCATCGGTGCCGGGGTGTCGGCTCGGACACGGCGTCTCACGCGAGCCGTCGTGGCGTGCCTTTGCGCGCTTGCGTTGGGCCTGGACGTGACTCGGGAGATTTCATCCACTTACTATGGGATCGCGCTGAGCCCCGCGGTCCCTGCAGCCATCCAGTCGTTCACCATCGCGTTGATCGCGATCCCGGTGCTGATGCTCCTTGCAGGTTACCGCAGAGCGCCGCACGAAAGCCGGCTGCGGATCCGCTGGGTGCTCTGGAGCACCGCGTTTCTGCTCGTATGCGCCCTCGCCGTCTTCGCGCTCGAGCCGGTCCAGACCCGCTATCCGTATCTGTTCGAGTTCGTCTACGCGGCGCGGCTCTTCTGCATGGGTGGTTACCTTTACGCGGCGATTCGAACGCGGCTGGTCGACGTCTCCTTTGTCGTCAATCGCGCTGTCGTGTATGCGGCGATCACCGGCCTGCTCTTCGGCATCTTCTCCCTGCTCGAGCTGGGGCTGCATCAGTTCGCCGTGGGTGACAAGCTGAGCTGGGTGTTGCAGGCGATCGTTGCGCTGTTGCTGGCGATGGCGCTGAGTCCGCTGCATCGCCGGCTGGACCACTGGGTCGAGCGGTTTTTCTTCCGCAAGCAGCGTCTCGCCATCGCGAGCCTGCGGACCTTCGCGGCCGAATGTGCCTTCATCGAGCAACAGGGTCGGCTGCTCGAGACCGCGGTCGAGCGGCTCCAGCAACATTGCGATGCCGTGGCAATCTACGAGCGCGCCCTCGCCGGCTATCAGCTCCGTGGCGCGACCGGGCGCGCCTGGCCGGAAGCGATCGATGTCGACGATCCAGCCTTCGTCTCGCTACGGGCCCATCGGCAGGAAGTCGATCTTCACGGCCTGGCAAGCGCCCTCGGGATCGACAGCCTGATGTTTCCCATGATCGTCGGCGAAATGTTGACCGGCGCGGTCGTATGCCGCCCGCGCGCCGGCGAGCAGTTCGCCCCGGACGTCCGCGCGGCGCTCGCCGAGGCGGCGCACAATCTTGGCGCGTCCCTCTACATCCTGCGCTACCGCGAGCAGGCCCGGTTGGTCGCCGACATCGCCACGGGGCGCATCGACGAGACCGGAGCCCGCCGGCGGGCGATCGCGATGCTGGAGGGCGCGGCCTAGTCACCCGTCTTCCAGGGCCAGGGCTTCAGCGCATAGTTTTCGGGCGGAACGTCGCCGGCGAGGTAGCGTACGAAGTAGTCCCACCGCCGTCGCGTGATGTATGGCGTCGCGTAGAGGTAGGCGTGGCGCGCATTGGGAATCGCGATCATGTCGAAGTTCCTGTTCGCCTTGATCAGCGCCTGCACCACCAGCAGGGTGCTCTCCGGCGGCACGTTGTCATCCATCGTGCCGTAGGTGAGCATCAAATGACCCTGGAGCTGCGGCGCCAGCAGCTGGTTGGCCTGGTTGTCGTAGTTGGTCTTGCCGTCCTTCTGACGCACCAGCAGGCCCTCGTACATCTCGCCCCAGGGGTTCTCATAGTTGCGGTTGTCGTGGTTGCCGCTCTCGGCCCAGCCGACCTTGAAGAAGTCCGGATAGCGGAACATGGCGTCCGCCGTGGCGTTGCCGCCGCCCGAATGTCCCCAGATACCGACGCGGGCAAGATCGATCCACGGGTACTTCGCGCCGAGCTCCCTCAGCGCCGCGACCTGGTCGGGCAGGGTATTGTCGCCCATGTTGCCGTACCAGAGCCGCTGATAGCTGGCTGAGCGGTACGGGGTGCCCATGCCGTTGATTGCAACCACGATGAAGCCGAGCTCGGCCAGGGACTGGTCGTCGTAGCGCGAAGGCTCGAAATCGAAGTTGAATACCGAGCCGATCTGCGGACCGGGGTAGACGTAGTCGATGATCGGGTAGTGCTTGTGAGGATCGAAGTCCGTCGGCTTGAACAGCAGGCCGTAAAGGTCCGTCGCGTGATCGCGAGCCTTGACGACGATCAGCTCCGGCGGCTGCCACCCGCTGGCCTGCAGGCGGGAGATGTCCGCAGTGGCCACCCGCGCCCGAACACGCCCGTTGCTCGCTTTGCGCAGCGTCGTGACCGGAGGCTGAGTCGGGGTAGAGCAGCTGTCGACGAAGTATCCGCCACGCGGCGCCATGCTGATCGTGTGGTCGCACGGCTCCGGCGTCAACAGCGTGGCTCTGCGTCCGTCCAGGTTGGCCTTCCAGAGCTGCTCATAATAGGGATTGAGGCCGGGCGTGCGGCCAACGGCCCGGAACCATACCGTTCGCGTCCTCGGATCGACGTGCACGACCTCCGTCACGTCACCTGAGCCCGTGGTGATCGGGTGCTCCAGCTTGCCGGTCTTGAGATCGTAGAGGTAGAGATTGCCCCAGTTGGTGCTCTCGCTGTACCAGATGGCCTCGTCCGAGCCGGGAAGATATCGCCAACTTACGGAGTCGATGCCGCTGCGGTAGTAGGTCGTGACGCTGTCCTCGAATGCCGTGCGCACCGCACCGGTACGCGCGTCCGCGATCCGAAACCACTCGTGGTGGCGGTCACGTGAGGTGGTCACCAGCGCCAGGGTCTTGTCGTCGGGCGCCCACTGGGCATCGTCCCAATGGCCATTGGACTTGCAGCTGATGTCATCGCACAGGCTCGAGAGCCGCTGCTGTGGCGGCAGCTGCAGCCGTATCACCTGATGGGTGGCGACGACGATGACCACCGGCTCGATCATGAATACCTTCGCATCCCCAGGCACGGGATATTTCCATTGCTCGAGCCTGGGGTCTCCGACTCGCGTGCTGACCAGATCCATGTCTCCCACGTTGCGCTGATCCTGCTGGTAAGTCGCGATCTCGGTCGAGTCGGGCGACCAGTTGAGTACGGGGCGGTCGGAGTGCAGCCAGCCCGCATTGTCGGTGGCGTAGCCGAAATCCTTGCTGCCATCGGAGGTGAGCTGTGTCTCCTTGCCGGTGGCCGTATCGCGCACCCACAGATTCCAGTCGCGGATGAAGGCCTCGAGCTTGCCGTTCGGCGAGGCGATGCCGGGCTCTTTGCCGGTCTTCACCAGGCTCGCCTTGTCGTCGCAATGACCGGTGCCGGTGAGGTCGCACACGTACCGCTTGTCGTCGTAGGTGACCTCGAACCTGCCGTCGCCCTCGATGCGTATCGCGCTGATCGAGAGTTTGGTCGCCGCGACCGGCTTGCCAACCGCTTTGGTCAGCGCGGCAGCGAGCCTCTTTTGATCGAACAGCGGGCCTACGCGGCCGCTCGCCGCGGCCATCAACAGGTAGTGATCGCCGCCGGAATCGTGGTCGATGTACCAGAAGCGCCGGTCATCGAGCCAGTGCACGCTCCGGACGTCATGATCCACGAGCGGCTCGGTGTCGTAGGGCAAGAAGCGTTCCGCCCGCGCGTAGTCCTGTGCAGTCAAATGGCGGCCCTGGGCCATGCCGGCGGCGGTGGACAGCAGTGTCAGCACGCCGAGCAGCACACTGCTGCCCCGTAAACCAGCCGTATTCATGACGGACATGCCGCATCCCCCTGTCGTGCCTGCTCTGCGGGCGCGTGAACCGAGCGTGGGAGCCTACGCCGGGCAGCCCAAATAGGGAACTCCGCCCTGCCGCCCCAAGGTGTCCCCTCGTCGAGAGCGACGGGCAGTCTCAGCCGCGCAAGCAGCGCTCGAAGCGACCGTTCACCCGGCGTGCGTACCAACCTGTTGTCAGGGGCCGCACGATCTTCGGGCCTTCGAGCCGGATTCGGGGCAGCACGGCGCGCGGCAGCCGCCGCCCGCTCCTACGATCAGCCAACGCGAATACGCGACGATAGAGGGCGGTTTGCGCGAAGCTCGCCGCCGTGCCCTGCTCGAGCGCGGCATGAATATCCCCCTCGCTCAGGTCCAATCGTCCTGCGATCGCGAGCAGCAGCCGCTGCGTACTACCGGCGCCCTTGGCGTGCGGGTCGTGGGCGAGCAGCGCTCCGTCGGCCGTCAGCGGCTTTGCCGCGACGACGCTCGCGGCCTGCTGGAAGGCGGCATTGCGGCTGGCGTACTGGCCCGAGTTGTAATCGGCGAAGCGGTAAAGATAGCGGTCATAAGGCGCCTGATAATCGAGCAGATGGGCGACGCCGAAGTAAATGCTGGCGCGGCGCGTGAAGAGCTCGTCGCCCAGGTCGCGCCCGGAGGCGTGGTAAGGATACGGCTTGATCGACTCGAACCGCTCGGCGAAGGCGACATTGACCTGCATGGGGCCGCGCGTGCGGATGGGATTCCAGCTGGCGAACAGCCGCCGGCCGAGCGGCACGCGGCCGATGAAGTCTTCGTACACGTCACTCAGCTGCTTCTCGGTGCGGGCGGCTCTGATCCGCTCGCGATACGTCCGTCCATCGGTGGATCTCAGATCGAGTGCCGCGTGCACCAGGGCCAGTGGGAGTCCGGCGCGTGATGCGCGCGCGTCGATGGTACGCAATGCGAGTTTGCCGAGACCGGGAATGACCGGATCGACCTGGAAGCCCGACTCCTGCTCGATGACCGCCGCTACCGCACAGGCATTCTCCCGCGTGGGCGGCAGACCCAGCTTGCCGAAGCTCATGGCGATATCGGCGATCCAGCCGGCGCGATCGGAGACCGCGCCCGGCAGAGCGCGGTCGATGACGGCCCGGACGTCCACTGGATGGGACGTCTGGCGAGCAAACCTCGGTCCCGGGCCGACGCAGCTCGCGAGCTGGCAGACTGACAACGAGCAGGCGACCAGCCGCCACGCCCCAGACACGCGCCGCGGACCGCACGCTCGCGCGGGTACCGTCATCGGGCTAACGCTCGCGCAGCTGGTGGCTGTCCTCGGCTCGCAGATCGAGGCCGTAGACCCGCCGCAGATCGGCGATCCTCTCGAGCGTCGCCGCCTTGAAGGGCGGCTTGTTGTCCAGAGCATGGAGCGCGATGCCTTCGAGAAGATCGCCCAGGGACAGATCGAGGTATTCGGCCAGCCCCTTGAGCACTTTCAGCAGTCGCTTCTCGAGACGGACGCCGGTTTGGACGCGCTCCACGATGCGGGACGGTTCGGGAAGTTTGGCCTTGGCTGTCGGCATGATCGTATTCCGATGCAATGGCTGAAGAGCATCGCACAACTTGCCGCCGAGCTTTTCATTTGGTATATTGGTACATATGTACCAACTGCACCGACTCCCGATCTGCTCTCTCGCTGTCGCCGCCTGTCTCTGGAGTCCAATCTCCATGTCCAGAACTCCCGCCACGCAAGTCCGCACTTTCCGCCTCGAGGCACCCGTCGCGCGGGTGTTTCCACTCTTCACCGCGCTCGGCGAGAGGGCTTGGGCGCAAGGCTGGGAGCCGGAGCTGCTCAGCGGGCGGGAAGAGCGCGGCTCGGTGTTTCGCACCGTCCACGGGGGGCGCGCGACCACCTGGATCGTCGTGGCATACCTGCCCTCGGAAGGGCACGTGAGCTACGCCCGCCTGGCTCAGGGCTCGAACATGGGTTTGGTGGATGTCCAGTGCAGCGCCGCAGGGGCAGGCGGCACCGAGGTCAGCGTCCGCTATACGCTCACCGGACTGAATGCGCAGGGACAGGCGTTCGTGGACGAGTTTCTGGATCCGGTGCATTACAGCCGTATGATCGCGGAGTGGCGCGAAGCGATCAGCAAAGCGCTGGAGATCCGCGCCGGCTAGCTCGCGGCGCCGCCTTGGCGCCCGCGCATCGCGCCCGAGGCGGCGTGAGCAGCCGATTGCGCGCATTTGCATTACATGCTATATATCATGTTATGCAAATGGAGGCGCCGTGGTCACAGACATCGTCCGAGAGCTGGGGCACCTGACCCTGGGGAGCAGATTGAAGCGCCTGGGCGAGCGCCTGCAGGCGCAGACCGAGGTCATGCTCGCCGAGGCGGACATCGGCCTGCCGGCATCGCATTGCCCCTTGCTTGCCGCGCTGGACCGGTTGGGTGCGCTCAGCGTCGGTGAGCTCGCGCAGGCCGTGGGCGTCAGCCAGCCGGGAGTATCGCGCATGCTGGAGAAGCTGCAGTCCGACGGTTTCGTCGCTTCGCGGCGGCTCAAGGGCGACCGGCGGCTGCGGCCGATCGTGCTCACGAAAGCCGGCCGCCAACTCATCGCGCGCTCGAAGGATCTCGCCTGGCCAAGGGTCGAAGCGGCAGTCGCCGATGCATGCGCCGGCGCATCGGGGCCCCTGCTGGCGCAATTGTCTGCGCTGGAGGAAGCACTGGCGGCCGCACCCTTGCATGCGCGCGCGGCGCGGATACCGGCGCGAGTCCGAAAATATGCTTGATCGACCCGTATGGGCCGCCCTCACCACCGCACATGCCGGACTATCCGTGGGTGGCGCGCTGGCGCGGCGGTACGCGGCCGACGTCAACCTGTTCGCCGCGGCGCGTGACGACAGCGCCGCGGCGCTCAGCGCGCTGACGGAGTTGGTGCAGCCCGGAGAGCGAGTATTCCTGGCAGAGGTGCCGGACGTCGTAGTGCCGGGCGGCCTCGTGCCGATCAAGGAAGCCAAGGGCGTACAAATGGTCGCGACCCGAAGCATCCGTGTCGCGGCGGCGGACGACGACATCGTGCAGCTCACCGACGCGGACGCGCCGGAGATGTTAGCTCTGGCGACGCTCACGGAGCCAGGGCCGTTCCTGGCGCGCACGCACACGATGGGAACGTTTCGCGGCATTCGGATCGGCGGCCGACTCGCCGCCATGGCCGGGGAGCGCTTCAGGTTTCCGGGCCACACTGAAGTGAGCGGCGTCTGTACTCACCCTGACTTCCGCGGACGCGGGCTCGCGCGCCGACTCTCCGCGGCGGTCGCGGCTCGCATCGAGGCGCGTGGCGAGTGTCCGTTCCTTCACGCCTGGAAGGCGAACCGGATCGCAATAACACTCTACGAATCGCTCGGCTTCGAGATTCGAGCCGAGGTCAATATCAAGGTTCTCGAGCGCCCGCTTGCCGGCGCGCCTGCATAGCCTCGGCTCCTCGCTGGCCATCGACCCCGGTGCAAAGTGGTCATTTGCGCCGGCGCGCACTTGTGGTTACTTAGCAAAAAATGTCGCCAGCCAGAATCACAGCCGCGGCCGCAAGCAACGGTCGACGAGGAAAGGTTTGATGCACACCAACAGACAGCTATCGCTCGCCGTCAGGCACGCGCTCGCGACCGGCGCCATCGCGGTCTGCGCCGCGGGACGCCTCGTGGCCCACGCGCAACAGGCGCCTGCCGGCAACAGCTCCGACAAAGCCCAGTCGGCAAAAGCCGACAGCCGCGATTCGCAAGCGGTGCGGGTGGCGCAGGCCGCGCCCAACGGCAATTCTGCCGGCGTTGCGCAACTGCAGGAGGTCGTGATCACCGGCTCACTGATTCAGCGCACGAGCATCGAGACGCCAAATCCCGTGCAGGTCCTTAGCAGCAAGGATCTCATGCAGTCCGGCTATACGGACGTCTCGGACGTGCTGCGCAACCTTCCATCGAACGGTGCCAGCACTCTGAGCCAGTCCTTCAGCTTTGCGTTTGCCTCGGGCGCCTCCGGCGCAGTGGTACAAGGAAACCCACGATGAGACGCCTCCGCTCCTCATCGAGTCGGGCGCCCAGGAAGGCGATTCCATCTATGTGATCGGCAGCGAGTACGACCGGGCCGCGTTCGCCGAGCTGGACGGCACTCCGATCAAACAGCTCGAGGTCGACGCCCAGGCGCGCTACGATAATTATCAGACCTTCGGGTCGGACACGACGCCCAAGGTCGGCGTCAAATTCACCCCCTGGAACTGGATCGGTCTGCGCGGCACCTGGGGCAAAGGCTTCCGTGTGCCCTCGGCTGCGGAAGGCGTATCGTCCGGCGAGGCGTTCGGTGCGGGTAAATACGACGATCCGCTCCTGTGTCCGAATCCGAGCAATCCGAGTGCGCCCGGAAACTTCCCGAGCCAATGCCAGCTCTCTCTGGTGGGCGTTCTGAGCGCGAACCAGCACCTGAAGAACGTCACCTCGACCAACTGGACGACCGGCCTCATCCTGCAGCCGATCGAGCCAGTCAGCGCGACGGTGGATTACTACAACATCAAGATTGACAACGACATCCTGCCGGCCTTCGAGACCGGCCCGGGGCTGGCCGCCTACACGAGCCTCGTGCGCGGCCCGCAGGTCGTTCTGCCATACGTCAACAGCGCCGGGCAGACTGTCGATCAGATGACTCCGGTGGGAACCATTCTGGAAGCCAACTACCCCTACATGAACGCGAGCTCGACCCAGACCACCGGCTACGACGTGGACCTCAGGTACCACTGGGATATGGGCAGCATCGGCCGCTTCACGGGCGAGGCGTCGTGGACTCACGAGCTGACGTACCAGGTGACTGTCAGCGGCACGACCTACGAGCTTGCGGGCACTCACGGACCGTCAGGCGTATCGAGGGATACCGGCAACCCGAAGGACCGCTTCAACGTTAGGCTGAGCTGGACCAAGGGTCCGCTCACGATCACGCCCAGCGTGAACTTCATCGGGCACTTCGGCATCCAGGACCCGTCCGCGGACTACCCCACCTGCGCCTCGGTCCTCGGGTATGAGGGCAACTTCCCGGGCGGCTCGGTGCCCGCGGACGAGAAGCAATTCTGCACCGTGAAGTACTTTCTCGAGACGGATGTCTATGGAAGCTATCGGGTCACCGGCAGCCTCGAGGTGCACGCGTCGGTGACCAACTTGCTCAATAAGGCGCCGCCCGTGGACGTGGTGACCTACGGTACCGGCAGCGAGTTCTACCCGTACGATGCCGCACTCGAGCAGGATGGCGCGGTGGGCCGATACTTCCTCGTCGGGCTGAGATACGACGTCTGAAGCCGAGGTCCGATTCCAGCCAGATGGCCGGGGCGCGGCGCGCATATGCTGTCCTGATCGCACGCAGCGGGGATTTCCGGGATGCGGCATGTCACTGCGAGTCGGGTCTGCTCTTATGGTCTCGCACTGCTCTGCGGCGCGCAGCCGCTTCCGGCGGTGTGCAACGACTTCCACGACTTCGATTTCGCCATCGGCGATTTCGGCGCCCGGATATTGCATCTGCAGCACACGCCGGGAAGGCCCGATGATTGGACGGTCTGGACCGGCAGGGTCGTGGCGGCCAAGGTCTGGGGCGGGCGCGCCAACATCCAGGAGATCGATGTCAGCGCTCCGTCGGGGCCGATCGAGGAGCTGAGGCTCTGCCTGTTCCAGCCGCGGACACGCCAGTGGCATCTGTACTGGGCGGACAGTGACGATGGCGTCCTGGCCAAGCCGATGATCGGGGGGTTCGATGGCGGTGCAGGCAGCTTCTACGATCAGGAGGACTACAGGAGCCGCGCCATCTTCGTGCGCGATCTCTATTCGCAGATCACGCCGCGCTCATATCACTGGCAGCAGGCATTCTCGAGCGACGGTGGCACGACATGGGAGCCCAATTGGAATGTTACCCTGACGCGGGAATCTTCCCGCTCTGCCGGTCCGCCGCAAACGAAGAAATCCTCCGCGGCTGCCGATCCCCAGTCACACGCATTCAACTTTACTTGGGGAGACTGGCGCACGGACACTCGAGGACGCGTCACGGTGCGAAAGCTCTGGGGCGGGCGGGCAGATCTGGAGGAAACCGAGACCAAGGGATCGCATGGACCACGCCGGGAGCTCACCTTGCGCCTTTACGACCCGACGGCACGACAGTGGTACCTCTACCGGGCGAACGGCGCCGATGGGGTGTTGGATGAGCCGCTGATCGGCGACTTCAGAGACGGACGCGGCGTGTTCTACGGCCAGGACATCCACGCCGGCCATTCGGTGTTCGTCCGGAACGTCTATTTCGACATCACCGCCGATTCCTACCGTTTCGAGCAAGCCGTATCCCCCGACGGCGGCAGGACCTGGCGAACGGATTTTACAACGCACCTAACGAGGGTTGGACGCTGACTGAGGTGCGGCGGGCCGCTGTCGGGCCCG
>Ga0335075_10002557_pt1 | contig 29165 bp, 28 predicted proteins | sample Lox_Sample_24_FD_206723 | JGI IMG/M metagenome (GOLD analysis project Ga0335075, IMG submission 206723) | Soil microbial communities from Loxahatchee National Wildlife Refuge, Florida, United States - Lox_Sample_2.4 | ecosystem: Environmental > Terrestrial > Soil > Wetlands | place: USA...
GCCTTCCAACTCATCAACACACCGATACCCCTCACGGCCGCGTAGCCAGAACAATCACAACCAAGACCAGCAAATCCCCAGCTCAACCGAGGATTCATTCACATCACTCACCGTAACTTCGGGCTAGTGCTGGCCGTTTGAGCCGTTCTGGCCGTTCGCGGAGCCGTTGCTGCCGTCCTGGTGTTCCCGCAGTGCGGTCAGGGCGCGTTGTTCGGCGGCGTGGTGTGCTTCGGCGAGCGCGGCGTTCTCGGCGGCGGGGTCGGCGAACAGGAAGCTGCCCGAGCCGGGGGAGCCGCCGGAGCCGAGTTTGTTCATTTTGACGGGCACCGCGGCGCCTTGGTATTCCAGCGGCACAGGGTGGCCGTGATCGTCGACCGGCCCGAGGGGCTGGTGCAGTTCGATGTAGGCGCCGTGCGGCAGGCGTTTGATGATGCCGGTCTCGATGCCGTGCTCGAGGATCGCGCGGTCGCTGCGCTGGAGGCCGATAGCCCACCGGTAGGTGATGAAGTAGACGATCGGCGGCAGCACGATCATGCCGATGCGCCCGATCCAGGTGGTGGCGTTGAGCGAGATGTGGAATTTGAGTGCGATGATGTCGTTCATCGCGCTCAGTGTGAGCACCATGTAGAAGGCGATCGCCATGGCGCCGATCGCGGTGCGTACCGGCAGATCTCGCGGGCGCTGTAACAGGTTGTGGTGCGCGCGATCACCGCTGAACCCCTTCTCCAGGAACGGGTAGATGGTCAGCAGCACGAAAACCAGGCCCATGATGATCCCGACCCAGACCACCGCGGGAATGGTGTGATGGCCGATATAGAACTCCCATGCCGGCCAGATACGGGCCAGGCCTTCGGTCCACATCATGTAGAAGTCCGGCTGGCTGCCAGCGGATACTTGAGATGGCTTGTAGGGGCCCAGGTTCCAGATGGGGTTGATCTGCAGCAGGCCGCCCATCAGGCCGAGAATCCCGGTGCACAGCGCGAAGAAGGCGCCGGATTTGACGGCGAACACCGGCATTACCCGCACGCCGACGACGTTGTGCTCGGTGCGGCCGGGGCCGGGGAACTGAGTGTGCTTCTGGAACCACACGAATGCCAGATGCGCGCCGATCAGCGCCAGGATGATGCCGGGGATCAGCAAGATGTGCAGGGCGTACAGGCGCGGGATGATGTAGCCCGCCGCGGTGCAGTCGTTTCCCACACCGCCGCAAGGGAAGTCACCGCCGAACAAGGCCCAGTGCAGCCAGGTGCCGATCACTGGCATTCCCATGGTGATCGAGGACAGGGCGGCCCGCAGCCCGATGCCGGACAGCAGGTCGTCAGGCAGCGAGTAGCCGAAGTAGCCCTCGAACATGGACAGGATCAGCAGCAGCGAACCGATGACCCAGTTGGCTTCACGGGGCCGCCGGAACGCGCCGGTGAAGAAGATCCGGGCCAGGTGCACCATGATGGCCGCGGAGAACATCAGCGCGGCCCAGTGATGGACCTGGCGAACGAACAGTCCGCCGCGCACCTCGAAGCTGATGTCGAGCGTGGACGCGTAGGCCTTCGACATCTCCACGCCGCGCAGCGGCTGATAGACGCCGTTATAGGTGACGTCGTTCATCGAGGGGTCGAAGAACAGCGTCAGGTAGACACCGGTCAACAGCAAGATGATGAAGCTGTACATCGCGATCTCGCCGAGCAGGAACGACCAGTGCGTCGGGAAGACCTTGTTGAGCTGGCGGCGCACCGCAGCCGACGGGTGATAGCGCGTATCAATGTCCTCAGCCTGACGGGCCAGGACGTCGCCGATCTTCGGAGGACTCAGTTTCGGACTCATGATGTTGTACGCTCCCAAAATGCCGGTCCGACAGGCTCGATGAAGTCGCCGTTGGCGACGAGGTATCCGTCGGCGTCAATGGTGAGGGGCAGCTGTGCCAACGCGCGCGCGGCCGGGCCGAAAATCGGTTTGGCGTAATGCAAAGCGTCGAACTGCGATTGATGGCAAGGGCACAGGATGCGATAGGACTGCTGCTCGTAAAGCGATGAGGGGCAACCTAAATGCGAACAGACCTTGGTGAAGGCGAACAGCTCACCAAAATTGAAGCTCTCCTGGCCCTTGCGTTTCACCACCCGCTGCATATCGGTGGGCTTGATACGGATCAGCATCACCGGGTTACGGACGGCGGTCAGGATGGCTGTCAGCTTCTCGTGTGATTCCACCGTGGTGCCGTCACCGTCGGACTCGCGCCACGGAAAGACGGTCTCCATGCCGCCGGCTTCGATGTCTTCGGGGCGCATTTTGACGAACGGGGCTCCCAGACTTTCGCCGGTGGCCCGGGCCACGAAGATGGTCTCGCCGTGAAAACGTGGCGTCCAGCCCGAGGTCCACAGCACGGCTTTCTTGCCATCGGCGGTCTGCACCACCGGTTTCCACGGGTTCTTGATCAAGCCGCCGGCAAATGCCACCAGCGTGCCGAGCCCGAATGCGCCGAGGCCGACGCCCAGTGACAGGCCGATCAGTTTACGACGCCGCAGCGTCGAACCCTCGAACGCGTCGGTCAGGTTGGCGACCACCGTCTTGCGGTCGATCTCATCCGACCCGGCCGCGCCGTAATGGCGGTCCTGGATCGAAATCTCTTCCGGGATGAACTTTTTCTGGAACAGCACCGCGCCGATCGCGATGCACAGTACAGACAGCCCGAAGGTCAGGCCGTAAAGCGGGGTCGTCAGGGTGTACACGAAGCTGCCCTGCTGTCCGTGCGACTTGTACTCCCACGGCCAGAACAAGAAAACCAGCAGCAGCGCGAACCCGAAAAAGCCGCCCAGCAAAAGCCAAATTGCGACGAGCCGTTCGGCGCGCTTCTCGGCCTTGGTGCCGGCCACCGGCCACCGCGACTCTTTGAAGACCGTCTCGACGCCGTCGAGCCGGCCGCCGAGCGCAACGAGTTCCTCGCGCGACATGGTGGCCAATTCGGCGTCGGTGGGCTGCCCGGGAACGCCTTTCTGGCCCGGTGTGTCGGTGCCCTTGCCGGTGTCGCCATCGCTCACGATCGTGCCCCAATCCAGAGTGCCGCGCCGATGACGGCGACCATCCCGATGATCCACATCGCCATGCCCTCGGGGGCGGGGCCGAAGCCGCCCAGGCCGTTACCGCCCGGACTACGTTCCTCCGTAACGGATTTCACGTAGGCGATGATGTCTTTCTTGGCATCGAAGGAGAGCTGACGGTCGGAGAACTTCGGCATGTTCTGCGGACCGGTCAGCATCGCGTCGAGGATCTGCTGCTCGTTGGCCGGCTCCAGGTCGGGCGCGAACTTGCCCGACGACAGCGCGCCGCCCTTGCCGGTGAAGTTGTGGCATGACGAGCAGTTGAGCCGGAACAGGTCGCCGCCGCGGCCGATGTCGTCGCCGCGCAGCGAGTGCATCGCGATGCTGCCGTCGGGGTTGCGCGTCACGGTGGGGCCGCCGCCGTTGGCTTCCACATAGGCGCCCAGCGCGTCGATCTGCGACTCGTCGAAGATCGGGTCCTTGCGGGCCGCCTGGGCCTCGCCGCGCACCGCGGGCATCCGGCCGGTGGACACCTGGAAGTAGACGGCGGCCTCGCCGACGCCGATCAGGCTCGGCCCCCGGTCGGGTACGCCCTGCAGGTTGGCGCCGTGGCACGTCACGCACGAGGTGTCGAAAAGCTGCTTGCCGGTGCGCAACAGCGCCGACGACGACTCGTCGGCGACAGCCACCTGGGGGGTCGGAGTCAAGACGGCGGCGAGCCCGCCGGCCACCGAAAGGGCCACCAACAGCAGCATTCCGGCGGACAAACGGCGACGCAGGCGACGCCGCGCCCGGTCAGTCAGCGATCGGGTCAACCCCAGTCTCTTCAACCGAGCACTCCTGTTCTTACGCGCGCTGGTCATCGGATGAAATAAATCGTGGCGAACAGGGCGATCCACACGATGTCGACGAAGTGCCAGTAGTACGAGACGACGATCGACGCGGTGGCCTGCGCCGGGGTGAACTTGCTCATCGTGGTGCGGGCCAGCAGGAAGATGAACGCGATCAGCCCGCCGATGACATGTAAACCGTGGAACCCGGTGGCCAGGTAGAACACGCTCCCGTAGGCGCTGCTGGGGATGCTCGTGCCGTGGCTCATCAGGTGGTGGTACTCGTAGGCCTGGCCCAGGACGAAGAACAACCCCATCCCGAAGGTGAGCAAATACCAGCGGCGCAGCCCGAACACGTCGCCGCGCTCCGCCGCGAAGACCCCCATCTGGCAGGTGAACGACGAGGCGATCAGCACCAGCGTGACCGGGACGGCTTGATAGAGGTTCAACTCGGTCGGCGGGGGCGGCCAGTTGCCAGCGGCCTGCGCGCGCGCAGTGAAGTAGAACGCGAACAGTCCAGCAAAGAACATCAATTCGCTGGAAAGCCAGACTATGGTGCCGACACTGACCATGTTGGGGCGATTAAGCGAATGAACGCGCGCCGTGATAGCAGTACCCGAGGTCCCTACCGCACTCGTCACATCCGCAAGTATGACGCTTTGTAGTTGTCGACCTCCACCCGGGGCGGAAATTGGTGAGCGGAATTCATGTTCGCCCGGCGCCCGCGCCCGGCTTCGCCGCGCTTGCGATCGCCATGGGGGTGTCGCATGGCGACCCGCTGCGCCCGGCTTCGCCGCGCTTGCGATCGCCATGGGGGTGTCGCATGGCGACCCGCTGCGCCCGGCTTCGCCGCGCTTGCGATCGCCATGGGACCATCTGCGGTGTGGCGGCGTCATCGTCCGGGCCATCTCAGCGGCCCCCGGAAGCAGCGCTGTCGTGGCCGCGAGTGCTCGAGGTTTTGACCGCGGGCCAAGATCTGCCGCGCGGACAGGCCGGCTGGGCCATGGAGCAGATCATGACCGGATCCGCGACGCCGGCGCAGCTCGCGGCCTTCGCCGTGGCGCTGAAGATGAAGGCGCCGACCGCAGCAGAAGTGGCCGAGTTGGCCGACGTGATGCTGAACCACGGCCGCCGGCTGCCCACCGAACAGATCGGGACCGACACCGTCGACGTGGTCGGCACCGGCGGTGACGGCGTCAGCACCGTCAACTTGTCCACGATGGCCGCGATCGTCGTCGCGGCGGCCGGCGTGCCGGTGGTCAAACACGGCAACCGGGCGGCCTCCTCGCTGGCCGGCGGAGCCGACACGCTCGAGGCGCTGGGGGTACGCATCGACCTGAGCCCCGACGACGTCGCGCGCAGCGTCGCCGAAGTCGGGATCGGGTTCTGCTTTGCGCCGCAGTTTCACCCCTCGTATCGGCACGCATCGGCGGTAAGGCGTGAGATCGGTGTACCCACCGTCTTCAATTTGCTTGGGCCGCTTACCAATCCGGGCCAGCCGCGAGCCGGGCTGATCGGCTGCGCGTTCGCTGAGCTGGCCGAGGTGATGGCGGGGGTCTTCGCGGCGCGTCAATCCAGCGTGTTGGTGGTGCACGGTGACGACGGTCTCGACGAGCTGACCACCACCACGACGAGCACCATCTGGCGAGTTCAAGCCGGCACGGTGGACAAGCTGAAGTTCGATCCCGCCGGATTCGGCTTCGCGCGCGCTGATCTCGATGAGCTGCTCGGTGGCGATGCGACGGCCAACGCGGCGGAGGCGCGCTCGGTGCTGGCCGGCGCCAAAGGCCCGGTGCGCGACGCCGTCGTGCTCAACGCCGCGGGCGCGATCGTCGCACATACCGGGCTATCCAGCCGCGCCGAGTGGCTGCCGGCGTGGGAAGACGGGCTGAGCCGGGCCACCGACGCGATCGACAGCGGCGCTGCCGAACAGCTTCTCGCGCGATGGGTGCGGTTCGGTCAGCAGCTCTGAGTCGCGGGTGGTGACGGCTTGTTCGACGGCCACTCGTGCCGAGCGCGCCGACGCGGCCCACTGCGACCACGGACCGGCGGATCCCAATGGTGAACACCAGCCGTCGTCGTCGCCGCTGGCCAGATCCACGATGCGCACCCCCGGGGCCGCCAGCCAGCGGGCGATGAGCGCGGTCTCCTCCACCAGCGCGCCTCCCAACGGGGCGGACTGCGGCAGGACCACCTGTGCGCCTGCCCGGATTGCGTCGACGACCGGCATCGGGGGAATCCCGCGTCGGGCGCTGCCGGCGGCGGCGAGCTGGCCGTGGCGGATCACCGCCAGCTGCCAGCCGCCGTCGCCGTCGGGAGCCGCGGCCACCAGCTCCGCCAGTGCGGCCAGCGCACGAGGGCGCGGCCCGCGCCACAGCACTTCCACCGCGGCCACCGTGTGGTCGCGTAGCCGGGCGGCGCTCTCGTAACGCTGACGCTGGGCAAGGTCGGCGATCTGCTCAACGGCCGCGGCCAGCGCGGCGTTGTCCAGGCCGTCGATCAACGCCGCGGCGCGGGCGACCGCGGCGGCGTATTGGCCGGTGGTCACATCACGGGCAGCGGGGCATGGTGAAACTTCGTGCTGCGGGCAGGCCGGGCCGTGCAGCACCGAACGGGCCAGCCGCTTGGTGCAGGTACGCACACCGGTGAACCGGGCAAGCAGGCTGGCGGTGTCGGCGGCGTCGGCGCGGGAGCGAAACGGGCCGACTGCGCGGTCGTGGCGCGGCGTTCGCACCACGGAAAATCGGGGAAAGGCCTCGGCGCTCAACACCACCCACCACCAGCGGTGCGGGAATCTCGATCGGCGGTTGTACGGCGGGGCATGCGCGCTCAGCATCCGCAGTTCGCGGACGCCGGCTTCCAGCCCGTGCGCGCACTCGACATGCTCGACGGCGCTCGCCAGTGCGACCATCTCCTTGATCCGGCCGCGCTGATCTGAGCCGTTGAAGTACTGACTTACCCTGCGCCGCAAGTCAATTGCGGTGCCAACATAAAGCACCTCACCCGCTGGCGCGCGGAACAGGTAGACCCCCGGGCGGTGCGGCAATCCTTCGGCCAGCACCCGCTTGCGCCGCTGCGCCGGCGTCACGTCGGGCAGATACGAGCGCAGGTCGGCGTACGTGTGCACCCCTTGATTGCCCACCCGCTCAATGAGTGCGTGCAAGACATCGACGGTGGCGCGCGCGTCGTCGAGCGCCCGGTGGGTGGGCTCGCTGGCGACCGCGAACAGCCGCGCCAGCGCGGCCAGCCGCACGCTGGGGGCCTCCTCCCGGCTGAGCACCCTTCGGGCCAGCGCAACGGTGCACAGCACTTGCGGTCGCTGCCATCCGATGCCGCACTGGTCGGCGGCGGCCCGTAAAAACCCGACGTCGAACCGGGCATTGTGGGCCACCAGCACCGCGCCGCGGGCGAACTCGAAAAACATCGGCAACACCGCGCCGATGGTCGGCGCGTCGCACACCATCGCCGTGGTGATGCCGGTCAGCTGCACGATCTGTGGCGGGATACTGCGCTGCGGATCGACGAGGGTGGCGAATTCGCCGAGCACCACACCGCCGCGAACTTTGACCGCACCGATCTCGGTGATGGCGTCGGCGACCGTCCCGTCACGAGCATTCATCCGCCCGCCGGTGGTCTCTAGGTCCACGACCACGAACGTGATCTCGCGCAGCGACATGTCGGCAACCCCGTCGAGGTCGGGGAGGCTCAGCTGCTCGGCAGCGGGCACGCCCATGGCCGCGACGTTAAGCAATTGCACCGACACCGCTCGGATTGCCCGCGGCGCGTCGCGAGCCAAGCGGTCGAACTCAGGCCGGCAAGAGATGTCAGTGCCCGCAGTTACCGTGGCGCCAAGGCCACCACAAGACCGGAAGGACCAGCCAGATGGCGCACACCGATGAGACCGAGTGGGCGGCGGCAGTCCCGCCCGAGCCAGGAGCACCCGTGGTAATCGACTGTGACGACTGCGCGGTGCGTGGTCCCGGCTGTCGCGACTGCGTTGTCAGCGTGATACTCGGGGTACCGGAAACTTTGCTGGAGGATGAGCGCGCGGCTTTAGAGGTGCTCGCCGACGCCGGACTGGCCCCGAGACTGCGGCTAGTCCCTGTCCACCGTCAGCGGCCCGGAGTAGCGTAACGGCGCTAGCTTCAAATCTTGCTGTTTTCTTAATGATCCAGAGTTGGACAACCCCGATGCCGTTTCGTAACCTATCTGAGACCTAGAGCAGACTCGGCTGCGTCGCCGACGGGTTTTAAGGATGCAAAATCTTGGGGTTGGGGCATAACGGTAGGAGCGCGTGTTTGCGCGCGGCAACCCGCTTTGCTGTCGCAGCGACAGCTGTGTTCGTCGCCCTCTCTGGAATTACCGCCAGCAATGTGCTGGCCGACCCCGCTAACGACGCGATGGCAAAGCTCAGTGAGCTGTCGCGGCAGGCTGAGCAGACCACCGAAGCGATGCACAGCGCGCAGCTCGACCTCAACAACAAGCTGGCCGCGCAGCGCACTGCCGACCAGAAGCACACCGATGACTTGGCCGCGGCCGACGCCGCGAAGTCGCGACTGGCAACGTTCCAGGCCGGTATCGACAAGTTTGCGGCAGCGATGTACATGGGTGGCCGCACCGACGGCATGAATGCGATCTTCACCGCCGAGTCACCCCAGCAGCTGATCGGCAAGTTGGCCGTGCAGCGGGTGATGGGCACCGCGATGCGCGCGCAGATGGCCGACTACCGCGCCACCCGCGAGCAGGCCGCCCAAGCCGAAAAAGCATCCGCAAAATCGGCCGCCGACGCCAAGACCGCGGCCGAGCAGGCCGCCGCGGTGCGCGCGAGTCTGCAGTCCAAGCAGAGCCAGCTGCAGTTGCAGATCGCCATCGTCAAGTCGCAGTACCTCGCGCTGAGCCCCAACCAGCGCACCGAGCTGGCCGCGCCCGGACCCGTCCCCCCACCCGCGGTCATGGCCGCCGCCCCCGCGCCCGAGGCGTTACCGCCGGGCGGCGGGCAGCCGGGTGGTCCCGGTCCTGGATTCGCCGGTGCACCCGGCAGCGGTCAGGGCGCTATCGCAGTTCAGGCCGCGCTGACCCAGGTCGGCGCGCCCTACTCCTGGGGTGGCGCCGCGCCCGGCGGGTTCGACTGCTCTGGCCTGGTGATGTGGGCATTCCAGCAGGCCGGCATCGCACTGCCGCATTCCAGCCAGGCGCTGGCCCGCGGCGGGCAGCCGGTTTCGCTGTCGGACCTGCAGCCCGGTGACGTGCTGACCTTCTATTCCGACGCATCGCATGCCGGCATCTACATCGGTGACGGCTTGATGGTCCATTCGTCCACCTACGGCGTGCCGGTGCGGGTGGTGCCGATGAATTCGTCCGGCCCGATCTACGACGCCCGCCGCTACTGACCGCCGACGGTCTCGCCGTCGCCGCTGGCTGCTGGCCTGCGCACTAGCCACCCAGCTGGTCTTCGCCACCGCAACCGTCGTCGGCCCGGGACGGAGCGCCCCGGCGCAACCCGCCCGCCCGCCTTCATCCGCGGCGGTCGGTACGCCGGCGCCCCGGATCATGGTGGCCGCCGACCGTACCGTGCGGATGACCAATCTCGGCGGGCAGCAGCAAGACGCCCTGCTCAGCCGTATTGCGGCGAACATCGCTGCGGCGATCGATGCGGTGGAGGCGTTCTGGGGGACCGACTGGCCGCGGGATGTCACGGTGGTGGCCACCGGCTCACAGCGGCAGTTCGAGACCGAGGCCGGCGGTGGGCCGCCTGCGCAATGGGCCGATATCGCGGCGGTGGCCGTCGCCGACCGGGTGGATCCGGCCCGGCGGACCGCGATCGGCCAGCGGATCGTGTTCGCGCCGGGGGCGGCGGGCATGACTGCGCCGGCATTGCGAATCGTGTTGAGCCACGAGCTTTTTCACTATGCCGCCCGCGCCGACACGGCGCTGGATGCGCCCCGGTGGCTGACCGAAGGCGTGGCCGACTACGTCGCCCGGCCGGCCACGCCAGTGCCCGAGTCGACGCCGCTACCGACGGCGTTGCCGTCAGACGCCGACCTTGCCGCGCCGGGCCCGCAGCGTTCGCAGGCCTACGACCGGGCGTGGTGGTTCGCGCGTTTCGTCGCCGACACCCGCGGGACGGCGACGCTGCGGGCCCTCTACCGGGCCGCGTGTGGTGTCGGCCATACCGACCTGTCCACCGCTGTGCATGACGTCCTGGGTACCGACCTGGCGGGCGTGCTCACCGGCTGGCAACAGTGGCTGACCCGCTAACCTACGCAGGTGTCCCGGGTCTTACTGGTAACCAACGACTTTCCACCTCGGCGTGGTGGGATCCAGTCGTATCTGGTCGAGCTGGTTACTCGACTGGCCGCCACCGGGGAGCACGCCGTGACGGTGTATGCGCCACAGTGGAAGGGCGCCGACGATTTCGACACCAAAACCGCGGGCTATCAGGTGGTGCGCCATCCCGGGACGTTGATGTTGCCGGTGCCTTCCGTCGACGTCCGGATGCGCCGGCTGACCGCTGAGCACCGTATCGACACCGTGTGGTTCGGTGCGGCCGCGCCCTTGGCGTTATTGGCTGGGCGCGCCCGCCAAGCCGGCGCATCTCGGGTGCTGGCCAGCACCCACGGCCATGAGGTGGGTTGGTCGATGCTGCCGGCGGCACGGTCGGTGCTGCGTTACATCGGTGACAACTGCGACGTCGTCACCTTCGTCAGCCGCTATACCCGCGGGCGGTTCGCGTCGGCATTCGGCCCGGAGGCCGCGCTCGAGCACCTGCCGCCCGGGGTGGACACCGACCGGTTCCGTCCCGACCCGGCAAGCCGCGCCGAGTTGCGTGCCCGCTACGGCCTGGGACAACGGCCCACGGTGCTGTGCCTGTCGCGGCTGGTGCCGCGCAAAGGTCAGGACATGCTCATTCGGGCGCTGCCGTCAATCCGGCAGCGAGTGGATGGTGCCGCGCTCGTGGTCGCAGGTGGCGGCCCCGATTTGGCGACGCTGCGCCGACTGGCCGAGCGCTTCGACGTCAGCCAAGACGTGACATTCACCGGCGGGATCCCGGCCGCGGACCTTCCCGCCTACCACGCGATGGCCGACGTATTCGCGATGCCGTGCCGGACCCGCGGCGCCGGCCTGGACGTGGAGGGGCTGGGCATCGTATTCCTGGAAGCCTCCTCAACCGGCGTCCCGGTCATCGCCGGATACTCCGGCGGCGCGCCGGAAACCGTGCAGCACAACAAGACTGGACTGGTGGTCGACGGCCGTTCGGTGAGTCAGATCGCCGATGCAGTTACCGAGTTGCTGGCCGACCCCGACCGGGCCGCGATGATGGGTGCCGCCGGCCGCGACTGGATCAAGGCGCAGTGGCACTGGGATGCGGTGGCCGCCCGGATGTCCGAGCTGATACGCGGCTAACCGGTGGCGTAGATCGCTTCGATGTCGTCGGCGAACTTTTCGGCCACCACCTTGCGCTTGACCTTCATGGTCGGGGTGAGTTCGCCGGTGTCCTCGGTGAAGTCGACGGGCAAGATGCGGAATTTGCGGATCGATTCCGCATGCGACACCGCCAAGTTGGCCTGTTTGACGGCCGCGTCCACCTCCGCGGTCAGGTCCGGGTCGGTGGCCAGATCGCTCACCGATGCGCCGGCGGGCTTGCTGTTGCGCTGCTTCCAGCCGTCGAATGCCTCGGGGTCGATGGTGATCAGCGCCCCGATGAATGGTCGGGCATCTCCGACGACCATCGCCTGACTGATCAGCGGATTCGCCCGTAGTTGGTCCTCCAGTACCGCGGGGGCGACGTTCTTCCCTCCCGCCGTGACGATGATTTCCTTCTTGCGGCCTGTGATCGTCAGGAACCCGTCGTCGTCGACCGCGCCCAGGTCACCGGTCTTGAACCAGCCGTCTTCCATCGCCTCGCTGGTGGCTTGCTCATTGTGCCAGTAGCCGTGGAACACCACGCCGCCTCGCATCAACAGCTCGCCGTCGTCGGCGACGCGCATGCTGTTGCCGGGCAACAGCTTTCCGACGGTACCGACTTTCAGTGCACCGACCTGGTTGACGGTGATCGCCGCGCTGGTCTCGGTCAGCCCGTAGCCCTCGTAGACGGTCAGACCGACGCCACGGTAGAAGTGGCCCAGCCGTGCGCCCAGCGGTGCACCGCCGGAGACCGATGCGTGGCAGTCGCCACCGAGCGCTTCGCGCAGCTTGTGGTACACCAGCCGATCGAACAGCGCGTGCTTGGCCCGCAGCAGCAGTCCCGGGCCACCGCGATCGGACGCCTCGCTCCAGTCGACCGCGGTCTGCGCGGCGATGTCGAAGATGCGGCCCTTGCCGTCGTTGGCGGCGTTCTGCGCGGCGGTGTTGTACACCTTTTCGAACACGCGCGGCACCGACACCACGACCGTCGGCTTGAACACTCCGAACATCGGCACCAGATTCTTGATGTCACTGGTGAATCCGACGACAACCTTGTTGTGGAAGGCGCACAGCGTCAGCGCGCGGGCCAGCACGTGTGCCAATGGCAGGAAAACCAGCAGCCGCTCGCCCTTGCGCAGCAGTGTCGGGAGAACTGCTTTCGCGCCGCGGGTTTCATAGACCAGGTTCGAATGGGTCAGCTGGCAGCCCTTCGGGCGCCCGGTGGTGCCCGAAGTGTAGATCAGCGTCGCCGGATCTTCGCTGCGCAGCGCATCGAGGCGGGCGGTCAGTTCGGCCGGGTCGACCGACGCGCCGTCCTGCTCGAGTTGCTCGAGGGCGCCGGAATCCGAACTGTCGATTTGCAGGACGCGCCGCAGCTCGGGCAGCTCAGCGGTGAGCTCGGTGACCATCGTCGTGTGGGCGTCGGTTTCGGTGAACGCCACCACCGCCCCGGAGTCTGTCAGCACCCAGCGCACCTGCTCGGCCGACGATGTTTCGTAGATCGGGACGGTGACCGCGCCAACCGACAGGATCGCCAGATCGAGGATCGCCCACTCGTAGCGGGTGGCCGAAAAGATCACCACCCGGTCGCCGGCCTTCACCCCTTGCGCGATCAAACCCAATGCAGCCGAGCGGATTTGGGCGGCAGCGGCAGCACATGTGACGTCGGTCCAGGCACCGTCGACCAGGCGTTGGAAGATCACGGTGTCAGGGTCGTCGCGCTCGTGGGAGAACACTGCGGCGACGATGTTGTCGTGCTCACCCACCGTGAACGGGGCGGGAACACTGAATTCACGCACTCTTCTGACCTCGCTTGAGTTATTTCGCCGGTGTGGCCGGGCTAACTGCTGGATTCAGCCTAGTCCGGCGACGATGCCGGCCGGGACGGCCGGCTGAGAAGCCGGACCACCGGGTCTAGTCTGGCGACGATGCCGGCCGGGACGACTATGCGGGCAGCAGCGCGATATGTGAAGCTAGGGCCGTGCACAGCGTTCAGATCGCCGATGAGACGTTCGTCGCCGCCGACCCCGCACGCGTCGGCGCTGCCGTCGGTGATCCGGCCAACTGGCGACGGTGGTGGCCCGATCTGCGACTGCAGGTCATCGAGGATCGTGCCGATAAAGGAGTCCGATGGTCGGTCAGCGGACCGCTTACCGGGACGATGGAAATCTGGTTGGAACCGTCGCTGGACGGCGTGGTGCTGCATTACTTTCTGCACGCCGAGCCGTCCGGGGTGGCGGCCTGGCAATTGGCCAGGATGAACCTCGGCAAAATGATCCACCGCCGTCGGGTCGCCGGCAAGAAAATGGCCTTCGAGGTGAAGACGACGCTGGAGCGCTCCCGCCCAGTCGGCGTTTCTCCGGTGCTTGACCAGGTCTGAGTTCAACCAGGGAGTACCGTTTCTGCCGTGGGCTGGCGGTAGTGCCCACCAGGTGGCGGGATACCTCGCAGATGGCCCCCACCCGTTAGCGACACAGGCCCTACCCGGGTACGGGGGAGAAGGAAACGACCAGGTGGCGGAGAAGACGGCGCAGACGATCTACATCGATGCGGACCCCAGCACGGTGATGGACGTGATCGCTGACATCGGTTCCTACCCCGAGTGGATCACGGAGTACAAGGAGGCCGAAGTACTCGAGGCCGACGCCGAAGGTTATCCGAAGGTGGCGCGGTTGGTGCTGGACGCCACGGTCCTCAAAGACACCCTGGTGCTGTCCTACGACTGGCCGAAAGACCGCGGCTCGGTGCGCTGGTCGTTGGTATCCAGCTCACTGCTGCGGTCCCTCGACGGCGTATATCGCTTGGCGCCCAAGGGGTCTGGTACCGGTGTAACCTATGAGCTCACGCTCGACATGGCGATTCCGATGATCGGGTTGCTCAAGCGCAAGGCCGAGCGCCGGTTGATCGATAGTGCATTGAAGGATCTGAAGAAACGAGTCGAGGCTGAGTGAGTCGGCAGCGCCCGCACTTGCCCGGATCAGTCTCTTCGTCGGCAAGGGTGGGGTAGGGAAGTCCACACTGGCGGCCGCGACCGCCGTGCGAGACGCGCGCGCCGGTCAGCGGGTGCTGCTGGTTTCCACCGACCAAGCGCACTCATTGGGTGACGTGCTCGGCGTCGTGATCGCGCCGACCGGCCGGCGCGATACCGTCCGGGTGCTCGCCGACCTCGAAACCGGATCAGCCGACACCGGCGGGGGCTTCCTCGACGCGCTGGCGATGGACACTCTGGCGCTGCTCGAGGCGCGCTGGCACACAGTGGCCGACACGCTGGGCGGGCGCTTCGGCGAATCCGAGCTGGGCGAGATTGCACCCGAAGAGCTTTCGGCGCTGCCCGGTGTTCAAGAAGTGCTCGGCCTGCATGAGGTCGGCGAGTTGGCAGCGGCCGGCCACTGGGACCACATCGTGGTCGACTGTGCCTCGACCGCCGACGCCTTGCGGATGCTGACCCTGCCGGGCACCTTCGCGCTGTACGTCGAGCGCGGATGGCCGAGGCATCGCAGGCTTTCCGCCGCCGCCGACGATGCCCGCTCGCTGGCGGTGGTCGAACTGCTGGAACGCATCAGTGCAAGTGTGGAAAAGCTCAGCGCGCTGTTGACCGACGGCACGCTCGTCGGGGCACATCTGGTGCTGACCGCTGAACGGGTGGTGGCAGCGGAAGCGGTCCGGACGTTGGGCTCGTTGGCGTTGATGGGCGTGCGCGTCGAGGAATTAATCGTCAACCAGATTCTGGTGCAGGATGATTCATACGAGTACCGCAATCTGCCCGCACATCCGGCGTTCGACTGGTATTCGGAGCGAATCAGTGAGCAGCGCGCCGTGCTGGACGAACTGGACGCCACGATCGGCGACGTGGCCCTTGTCCTCACCCCACATCTGGCCGGTGAACCGATCGGCGCCAAAGCGCTGGCCGAGCTGCTGGACAGTGCTCGCCGTCGTGACGGATCGCCCCCGCCGGGGCCGTTGCGACCCGTCGTGGACCTGGAGTCAGGATCCGGCCTGCAATCGGTATACCGATTGCGGCTAGAGTTGCCGCAAATCGATTCCGGCGCGCTTACCCTTGGCCGGGTCGGCGACGACTTGATCGTCGGCGCCGGCGGGATGCGGCGCCGCGTGCGGTTGGCGTCCGTCCTGCGGCGATGCACGGTGCTGGACGCGCATCTTCGCGGTAGCGAGTTGACGGTGCGTTTTCGACCTGATCCGGAGGTGTGGCCGAGGTGAGCGGGATGCACCCCGACATCGGTCCCGAGTTGCGCAGACTCGCTCAGAGCATTCTTGACGGGATCGATCCCGCGGTCCGCTTGGCGGCGACCCGCACGCTGGGCGACGGTGCCGGCACCGGCAAGTGTCAGCAGGTGTGGTGTCCGGTGTGCGCGTTGGCGGCGGTGGTGACCGGGGAGGAACACCCGTTGCTGACGGTCATCGCTGAGCACAGCGTCGCGCTGTTGGCGGTGATTCGCGTCCTCGTCGACCAAGTCGACGGATCGGCCCCGCCGCCCGACGGTCCGCCGGAGGGCGGTACGCAGGCCGATAACGGAGCCGATGCCGGTGCGCCGAGCCGCTATCAGCCCATCACCGTCACCGTCGAGGATTAGCCCGGCGGTTCGGGTTAACGGCAGCCGGCTCACCGCCGAAGACTCGGCAGGTCGCGCGCGCTGATGTGGTCCCGTCCACACTGGATCGGTACTCTTGGCCCTGAACACTAACGGTCGCGGGCAATTGGGAGGGTCGATGTGGTACTGGCTTTTCAAGTACATCTTCATGGGCCCGCTGCTCGCCCTTCTTGGCAGGCCGAAAGTCGAAGGACTGGAATATGTCCCGCAGTCCGGCCCGGCGATCCTGGCCAGTAATCACCTGGCGGTCGCCGACAGTTTCTATCTGCCGCTGGTTGTGCGGCGCCGGATCACGTTCCTGGCGAAGGCCGAATATTTCACCGGCACCGGGCTGAAGGGTTGGTTCCAGCGCTGGTTCTACGGCACCACCGGTCAGGTGCCCATCGACCGCAGCGACGCCGACGCGGCGCAGGCCGCGTTGAACACCGCTGAGCGGTTGCTGAGCCAGGGCAAGCTGCTCGGCATGTATCCCGAGGGCACCCGCTCGCCGGACGGCCGGCTGTACAAGGGCAAGACCGGGTTGGCCCGGCTGGCGCTGCAAACCGGCGTCCCGGTGATCCCGGTGGCGATGATCGGGACTAACGTCGTCAACCCGCCCGGCAAAAAGATGTGGCGGTTTGGCCGGGTCACCGTCCGGTTCGGCAAGCCGATGGACTTCTCCCGCTTCGACGGGCTGGCGGGCAACCGCTTCATCGAACGAGCCGTCATCGACGAGGTGATCTACGAGCTGATGGGCCTTTCCGGTCAGGAATACGTCGACATCTACGCTGCCACCCTCAAAAACGGCAGTAACGGCAATGGGTCCGGGCCGGCGCGGCAATCGTCGTCGCGGATACCGGAGACCGCGGCGGGTTAGCCGACGGCTGAAACCGGCTCCGGCGCGGTCGACGCACGGGGTGCAGCAGCGGTGGCGGTGCTGACGGCGACCGTGGCACCCGCGGTGATGATCGCCGCGAGCGCCCACCACAGGTAGGAGACGCCGGCGAACTGACGCCACCACACGGCGCCCAGTTCGTGGTGCTTGGGAAGCAGGTCGATCGGCGTCCACACCATCAGCGCAACGCCGGCCGCGCTGACGGTGGCCAGCGCCGCGTTGCGCCGCCGCCAGCCCAGCACCGCGGTCACCAACACCGTCGGCAACATCCACACCCAGTGGTGCGACCACGACACCGGCGAAACCGCCAAGCCGAACAGCGCGATACAGATCACCGCCAGGGTCGACTCGCGGGCGCGCAGCACCCGCCGGGTCGCCCACACCGTCAACGCCAGCACGAGCAGGCACGCGGCCACCCACGGCAGGAACCGCGCATGCTCGCTGAGGCCCAGTCGCGCCAGCGCGCCCGCGACGTTCTGGTTGGTGTTCAAACTCGGAGCGCCGATCCGATCGGTGTCGTGGATCGTGTCGGTCCAGTACTTCCACGAGTCGTGCCAGGCCAGGGCAAACCCGGCCAGGGTCGCCGCCAGAAAGGACGCCAGTGCAGTCAACGCGGCGCGTCTGTCGCGGTTCAGCAGGAAATACAGCAGGAATACCGCCGGAGTGAGCTTGAGTGCGATGCCCAGTCCCAGCAGCAGGCCACGTGGCCATGGGGTGCGCCGCGGCACGCAGTCGGCGATCACCAGCGTCATCAGCACGACGTTGATCTGCCCGAAGGCGAAGTTGGACGTGATCGGCTCCAGCCAGATTGCTGCGGCCGCGACGATCAGCGTCGTCAACCACCATCGGCGCAGCCACGCCGGCCCGGGTACCAGCCGTGCGTTGCCCCACACGTCGAGGCGGGTGAGCAGGATCATCGTGGAGACGAGCAGTAGCGCCGACGTGATCAGCGTGATTATCACGCTGGCTACCGGCAGGCCCAACCAGGCGAAAGGGCAAAACACGATGGCGGCCAGCGGGGGATAGGTGAACGGGAGATTCAGGCCGATCGGCGTGTGAAATTCCACACCGTGGTCGTAGAGCGGACGGCCATCCAGCCACGCCTGGCCGCCCATTCGGTAGACGTCGATATCGATGCGATACGGGGTATGGCCGACGAGCCGCCATGCGGCATAGCCCAATGCGGCGAACCCCACTAGCTGGAGCGACGCCCACCAGGCACTTCGCCAGATACTTGGCAGCGCCGTGGCTACCCGCCCCCGCCAACTGCCCACGTCGGGCGACCGCCATGTACTCATCTCGGTGAACAGCCTATCGGTGCAAGCGGGTCAGCCGGTGTCGCGGAGGGCCGTCGCCGCGAAGTGCGCGTAGGTTTTTCTACGTGCTCCGTTGGTTCGAATACGACATTGTCGGCCGTGGTCGTCTGCCGCTGCTGTGCTGTCTGGTCGCCTTCATCCTCACCTTTTTCGTGACGCGCACCTTCGTGCGCTACATCCGCCGCCGCACGGAGCGCGGCGTGCCCGCGAAATGGTGGGAGCCGCGCAACATTCACATCGGACACAAGCACATCCATCACGTGGTGGTCGGCGTGCTGCTGGTGATGGTCTCCGGCGTGACATTGGTGGCCTTGTCGGTCAACGGAAACGGAGTCGAATACACCGCGAGCGCAATCATTTTCGGCATCGGAGCCGCGTTGGTGCTCGACGAGTACGCGTTGATCCTGCACTTGTCCGACGTCTATTGGGAGGAAGACGGCCGGACGTCGGTGGACGCCGTGTTCGCCGCAATGGCGGTGGGTGGACTGCTGGTTCTGGGCCTGCACCCGTTCTTGTTCTTCGTCAGCCTGTGGCACGACACCACCCACTCGGTGCTGCTGCGCGCCGGTGTGGTCTTCGCGATGGTGCTGACGTTGCCGCTGGCGGTGCTGGTCGTGCTCAAGGGCAAGGTGTGGACCGGACTGATCGGCATGTTCTTCGTCCCGGTGCTGGTCATCGGCGCGATCCGGTTGTCGCGCCCGCAAGCCCCGTGGGCCCGCTGGTTTTACATGAGGCATCTGGACAAGATGGCCCGGTCGCTGCAGCGGGAACGAACCCTGCGCCGCCCCGTCGTGCGGGCCAAGCTGTGGGTGCAGTACACGATCGCAGGCACGCCGCGCCGGCCCGACCATCACATGGTCGACGCGTTATTGGATCGCGAGGTCCATCCGGCGCCACCGCCGCCGCAACCACCGCAGCGCGCTCTGACCGGCGGCGTCGGCATCAGGTGACCGGCTGTAGTTGATGGCCTCCCTCGCCCCCGCAAGCGGGTGGTACCCCCACTTCAGGCCGCTCCGGCCTGCATCGTCGCGAGGATGAAGCGGTGCGGTACTTCTACGACACGGAATTCATCGACGACGGCCGCACCATCGAGTTGATCTCGATCGGGGTGGTCGCCGAGGACGGCCGCGAATATTACGCAGTCTCGACCGAATTCGACCCCGAGCGGGCCGGCAGCTGGGTGCGCACCCATGTGCTGCCGAAACTGCCGCCGCCGGCCTCGCAGCTATGGCGCCCGCGTGCCCGGATCCGTTCGGACCTGGAGACGTTCTTCGACGTCGACGGAACCGAGCCGATCGAGCTGTGGGCCTGGGTGGGCGCCTACGACCATGTGGTGCTGTGCCAGCTGTGGGGCCCGATGACGCATCTGCCGCCGGCGATGCCGCGATTCACCCGGGAGCTCCGCCAGTTATGGGAGGACCGGGGACGCCCGCGACTGCCGCGCCGACCGCCCGATGTGCACGACGCGTTGGTCGACGCACGAGACCAGCTGCGGCGATACCGATTGATCATCTCGGATGGCGAACCGGTCCAGCGTTCGCGCTGATCCCGGCATGATTATCGGGCTGCGCTGCCCGGTTACCATGGACGGGTGAACTGGACCGTTGACGTACCGATCGAGCAGCTGCCGTCGCTGCCTCCGCTGCCGGCGGATCTGCGGGCCCGGCTGGACGCCGCGCTGGCCAAGCCGGCTGCACAGCAGCCCAGTTGGACGCGCGAGCAGGTCGAGCCGGTGCGCACGGTCCTGGAGAGTGTTCCGCCGGTGACGGTGCCGTCGGAGATCGTCCGGCTACAGGAAATGCTGGCCCAGGTCGCCAGGGGTGAGGCGTTTCTGCTGCAGGGCGGCGACTGCGCCGAGACATTCGTCGACAACACCGAACCGCACATTAGGGGCAATATCCGCACCCTGCTGCAGATGGCGGTGGTATTGACCTACGGGGCCAGCGTGCCGGTGGTCAAGTTGGCCCGCATCGCCGGGCAGTACGCCAAGCCGCGGTCGGCCGACCTCGACGCGCTGGGGCTGCGCTCCTATCGCGGCGACATGGTCAATGGATTCGCCCCGGATGCCGCCGCGCGCGAGCATGATCCTTCGCGGCTGGTGCGCGCTTACGCCAACGCCGGTGCGGCGATGAACCTGGTGCGGGCGTTGACATCGTCGGGGCTGGCATCGTTGCATCTGGTGCACGACTGGAACCGGGAATTCGTCCGCACCTCGCCGGCCGGCGCGCGTTATGAGGCGCTGGCCTCGGAGATCGACCGGGGCCTGAAATTCATGAGCGCCTGCGGGGTGGCCGACCGTAACCTGCAGACCGCCGAAATCTACGCCAGCCATGAGGCTTTGGTGCTCGACTACGAGCGAGCCATGCTGCGGCTGTCCGACCAGGAGGACGGTGAGCCGCAACTGTATGACCTGTCGGCGCACTACCTGTGGATCGGCGACCGGACGCGGCAACTCGACGGCGCGCACATAGCGTTGGCCGAGGTGATCGCAAACCCGATCGGTGTCAAGATCGGACCGGCGACGACACCCGAGCAAGCTGTCGAATACGTCGAGCGCCTCGACCCGCACAACAAGCCGGGCCGGCTGACCTTGGTGAGCCGGCTGGGCAACAACAAGGTGCGTGACCTGTTGCCGCCGATCATCGAAAAGGTGCAGGCCACCGGTCATCGGGTGATCTGGCAGTGCGATCCCATGCACGGCAACACCCACGAGTCGTCCACCGGTTACAAGACACGGCATTTCGACCGCATCGTCGACGAGGTGCAGGGCTTCTTCGAGGTTCACCGCGCGCTGGGCACTTACCCCGGAGGTATCCACGTCGAGATCACCGGAGAGAACGTCACCGAATGCCTTGGTGGCGCGCAAGACATTTCGGACACCGACCTCAGCGGTCGCTACGAAACCGCGTGCGACCCCAGGCTGAACACCCAGCAGTCATTGGAGCTGGCGTTCCTGGTCGCTGAGATGTTGCGCGACTGACCTGAATTCGAGTCGCGGGCGGCTAGAGCAATCCGCTCAGGTTGCTGCCGATCGTCCATGCCGCGGCGGCCACCATCCCGGTGACCGACAATACGACGGCGACCCAAATCAGCACCATGCGTCGGGCGTGCTGGCGCTCGAGCGCGAATTCGGCCATGTCGATTCCGGCGAATTGGCCTGAAGTCTCTCGGTATTCGCGATCAACCCGTGCGCCGCGTTCCGCCGGCCAGTCCTCGGGTCCCCTGGTCAGCTGACGAGTGGGGTGCTGCGCCGGCGGCTGCTGCGCGACAGGCCGGTGTTGGTTGGTCGGCTGGCTCTGGTCGATCTGGCTGCGGTGCAGCACGGCTGAGCGGTGCTGAGCGGAGTTGCGCGGCGTGGGCACCCGGAATTCCGGAAGGGCCAACTCGTCGGCGATGGCGTCCAACTCGGCGCCCATTTGTTGCCCGTCAGCGTACCGGTCGGCGGGGTCGCGGGCAGTCGCTCGTCTCACCAGCTCGTCGAATTGCTCTGGCACGCCGTCGATCATCGTGCCGGGTGCCGGCACGTCGGTGTCCAAACGCTGGTATGCAACCGACAGCGGCGAGTCACCGGAAAACGGCGTCTGCCCGGTCAGCAGCTCGTAGGCGACGATCCCGGCGGCATAGACATCGCTGCGCGGACTGGCGTTTCCGTCCCGGACCTGTTCTGGGGACAGGTAGGCGGCGGTGCCGAGAATGACGCTGGTAGAAGTGATTCCGGCTGCCGCGACGGCACGCACCAATCCGAAGTCGACGATTTTGACGTCGCCCTCGTCGGAGATCAATACGTTTTCCGGTTTGACATCGCGGTGCACCAGGCCGGCGCGGTGCGCGGCGGCCAGCCCGCCCAGCACTGGCCGCAGCACCGCCGCGACGGCATGCGGCGGCATCGGGCCGCGCTCGGTCAGCAGCTCGCGCAGCGTGCCGCCCTCGATGAGTTCCATAACCAGGAACGGGTATCGGCCGTCGAGGCCCTGGTCGTAAACCGCGACGAGGCCGGGGTCTTTCAGGCGGGCGACGGTGCGCGCCTCGAGCTGGAAACGGGTGAGGAACTGTTGGTCGCCCGCGTAACGGGCATCCATCACTTTCAGCGCCACCGGCCGGTCCAGACGGGTGTCGAGGCCGCGGTACACCGTCGATGTGCCGCCGGTGGCGATCTTGGTCGCGACGTGATACCGCCCGTCCAGCAGCGTGCCTTCGAGGGGATCGTTCGTCGCCGCGGCCGCCACGGGGTTCATCGTAGGTGGCGACATGAATTCCCCCGGAAACCTTGACATCGCGTGCCTACACTGAGTCGGTGAGCAGGATTCCGGCCGGCGACGACGTTCTTGACCCCGACGAACCCACCTACGATCTTCCCGGCGTCGCCGAGTTGCTCGGCATCCCGGTCACCAAGGTGCACCAGCACCTGCGGGAAGGCCACCTGGTGGCAGTGCGGCGGGCCGGTGACGTGTTGGTGCCGCGGGTTTTCTTCACCGATTCCGGCGAGGTGGTCAAGAGCCTGCCCGGGTTGCTGATGGTGCTGCACGACGGCGGCTACCACGAGACCGAAATCGTGCGTTGGCTGTTCACCCACGACCCGTCGCTGACCGTCACCCGGGACGGAACGCGGGATGCGATCAGCAACGCCCGCCCGGTCGACGCGCTACACGCCCACCAGGCGCGCGAAGTGCTGCGCCGGGCGCAGGCCATGGCTTACTGACACCGAATCAACCGGATTGGCCGACCGGGTCCGGGTCCGTCTCCGGCGTTCGGGACAGCGTGTACCAGGCGATCACGGCGCAGGACGTCGCGATCGCGACATGGATCCACGAGTACATGCCGTGGGCGCCATCGGGTTTGAAGATGACCATGATCCAGGTGGAGAACCCGGCGATCGCCGCTACCGCCGGTCGGGACTGGGCGAGTGGGGCCACGACGGCCAGCGGCCAGGTGTAGTACCAGGGCAGCGCGCCGGGTACGAAAAGCACGACGACGAGCATGGCCCAGGCGACCCCGGTCAACACGGTGCGGTCGTCGTGTCGGTATCGCCACCACAGCAGCGGTAGCGACACGGCGATGATCCCGATCCCGACGACTCGGGTGACCTGCAGCACGGCATAGAAATTCACCCGAAAGAACAGTCCGCCGATCGTGTGGATCAGATTGGCCATCGCGGTGGGGACCGTCAGCCAGTTGATGATCTTCACCGAACCGGCCAGCGCGGTCAGCCAGCCCAACCCCACCCCGGCCAAGCCGGACAACACGGCGAACACGGCGACAAGGATCAGCACGGACGCTGCACCGGCCGCCGCAAAGGCCGTTAGCGGCCGGTATCCGCGCCGGTCCCGCAGATGGCGCATCCACACCCAGACCATGAACGGCAGCGCAATCCCGGCCGTCGCCTTGACCGCGACCCCGATCGCGATCAGCGTGACACCGGCAACATGACGGCGCTCGAAGGTCAGTGTGATGCCGGCGGTCATCAGGCCCACCATCAACATCTCGTTGTGAACCCCGCCCATCAGATGGATGATCACCAGCGGGTTGAGGACGCAAATCCACAGCGCGATCGGTGCATTGGCGCCGAGGTGGCGAGCCAACCGGGGGGTCGCCCAGATCAGCAGCGCCAGTCCGGGCAGCATGCACAGGCGCAGCAACGTGGTCCCGGCGATCACATGATTGCCGACCAGCATCGTGACGAGCCGGGCGACCATGATGAAGGCCGGACCGTAGGGCGCGGTGGTGATGGTCCAGATGGGACTCACGTTGTCCAGCAACGGATTAGGATTCTCAATCGGCCCGACCGCGTACGGGTCCAGGCCGTCGCGCAGCAGCGCGCCCTGGGCCAGATACGAGTAGGTGTCGCGGCTGAAGACCGGAACCGACAGCAGCAGCGGTGCCAGCCAGAAGCCGGTGGTGGCCACCATGGTGTAGTCGCTCGCATTGCCGACGAGCACGCGTCGGCCCAGCCAGAACCACGCGATCAGCATCAACGCGACACCCACCCACAGCACCACCGAGGACAGCACCAGCCCGTGGCCGTAGCGCAACCAGGACAGGTGCAGCGACTCCAGCAGTGGGTCGTGCTGTTTGGTGCTGCCCGCGCCGAGCCCCCCAAGGGTGATCAGCGCCGCACCCAGGCAGCCCAGGAGTGCCGGTCGGCCCTCGTCCGTGGCGGTGAATTGCCAGAGCCGTGAAAGGTGTTGCGCCCGGCCGGTAGCCGGGCCGGCAGTCGGTGCCGATGTAGGCATGGAGATGCGCGTCATGCTGACCGGTTCACGGCCAGTCTGGCCATCTCGGACAGTCCGGTCTTGGCGGCCGCGTGGATGGGTGCGTCGGCCAGTACGGCCAGCGCCCGCCGGGTCAGCGTATCGATCCGCTGCTCGACCGCGGTGAGCGCGCCGACCCGCTCGATGGCCTCGCACAGTTCGCCCACTCGGGTGTCACTCAAGTCGGTGCCGATCGAAGCGCGTAACAGCTTGGCGGCCGCCGCATCTGACTTGTCGGCGAATTCCACCGCCGTCGCCAGCAACACCGTGCGCTTTCCGGAGCGAAGATCGTCGCCGGAGGGCTTGCCGGTGACCGTGGGATCGCCGAACACCCCTAACACGTCGTCACGCAGCTGGAATGCGATGCCAAGATCGGTGCCGACCTCGTGGAAAAGGGCGTGCACATCGGGTCGATCGGCAGCCGCCGCCGCGCCCAATTGCAGCGGACGCGACACCGTGTAGGAGGCGGTCTTGTAGGTATTCACGTTCATCGCCGACGCGATCGACTCCGCGGCGCTCGCTTCGGCGACGATGTCGAGGTATTGGCCGCCGAGTAGCTCGGTGCGGATGTCGACCCAGACTCGCTGCACCCGGCGCCGTGCATCGGTCGGCAGATCGATACCGGCGACGATGTCGTCGGCCCACACCAGCGCCAGATCGCCGAGCAGGATGGCCGCCGAGATGCCGAATTGGTCGGCCGGTCCTCGCCACTGCCGCTCGCGGTGCAGTGCAGCGAACTGCACGTGTGTGGTCGGGCGCCCCCGGCGAGTCGCCGAGTTGTCGATCACGTCATCGTGCACCAGCGCCGAGGCGTGCAGCAGTTCCAGCGCGGAGAACAGCAGCAGCGCTTGCTCGTCTGCGTCTTTACTCGAAACCGAACGCCAACCCCAGTAGGCGAAGGCCGGGCGCAAGCGCTTTCCTCCACTCAGGACGAACTCTTCCAGGCCGGCCGTCAGGCGGTCATAGTCGCTTCCGACGTAGGCGGCCGCACCGCGGCGGTCCTGTAGGTATCTCCGCAACTGGTCGGTGACGGCGTCAGCCAACCCGACGGTTGCCGCTGCTTCTACGCTCAGCGCGACACCCCTTCCTGGTCGGCTTCAAGCACGGGCGCGATCATGGCCCGCCAAGTCTATTCGGCGGCGGGCTGTCCAGCGGGTTTTGCCTTACTCGCGCCGGCCCGGGTGTGGTGCGGCCCGCGTCGTGGCGGGGCAGTTGCTTCGACAGCCTCACTAATCCCCCGCAGGCGGGAGGCGCCCCCACGCCTATGCTGTCGTAGGTCCGCGCCCGGCCGGCCAGCGTTCGTTTGATGAGGAGCAACCCGTTGACCTTGAACACCATCGCGGTCGAGCTGGTCCCGACGAACGCTGAACGCGGCCCAGAGGGCGCAATCGAAGACGCCCGCAAAGTGGTGCAGCTGTCCGCGGAATTCGGCCTCGCCGGGCGGATCGGGCACCTGATGATGCCGGGGTTGATCGAGGAGGAGGATGACCGGCCCGTCGTGATGAAGCCGAAGCTGGACGTGCTCGATTTCTGGTCGATCATCAAACCGGAGCTGCCCGGCGTGCGCGGATTGTGCAGCCAGGTCACTGCTTTCATGGATGAGCAGTCCCTGCACCAGCGGCTCGGTGAGCTGGTCGGCGCCGGCATCGACGGGATCGTGTTCGTCGGCGTACCCCGCACGATGGCCGACGGTGAGGGGTCCGGCGTCGCGCCGACCGACGCCCTGTCGATCTATCGCGATCTAGTCCATAACCGGGGGGTGATCCTGATTCCCACCAGGGACGGTGAACAGGGCCGGTTCAATTTCAAATGCGATCAGGGTGCGACGTTCGCCCAGACTCAGCTGTTGTACTCCGACGCGATTGTGGGCTACCTGACCGAGTTCGCCAAGCGGACCGACCATCGGCCGGAGATCTTGCTGTCGTTCGGCTTCGTGCCGAAGTTGGAGAGCCGGGTCGGCTTCGTCAACTGGCTGATCCAGGACCCGGGCAACGCCGCGGTGGCTGCTGAGCAGGCGTTCGTCAAAACGCTGGCCGCCACCGAACCAGCGCAGAAGCGCAAGCTGATGGTCGATTTGTACAAGCGGGTCATCGACGGGGTCGCCGACCTGGGCTATCCGCTGAGCGTCCATCTCGAGGCCACTTACGGCAATTCTGCGCCGGCATTCGAGACGTTCGCCGAGCTGCTCGACTACTGGTCGCCGTCGAGCTGAGAGCGCCGCCCTTCGATCCGCCGGTCAGTCGGAGTGCCGGTCGCTCGGCTCGGCGAACCTGGGCGAGCGGTCGCGGCTGTACCAGGCCAGCACGGCCACCACGCCCGCGACCACGAGCGACGAAAGGCCCAGCCACAGCGCTGCGCTGCGGAACGAGCGGGTGCTCGGATCGGTGTAGCGGGCCTGGGCATTCATCGTGCTCACGACGCCCGGCTTCAGCTTCCACTGCACCGTTTCCGGGTCCACGCGCTCACCGTTGGTTGACGTCACCGCGCCGGGGAAGGCCACGGTCAGCTCGACGTCCGCCTCGGCATCGGTCAGCGACGTCAAGTCTGCGCGCCCCTCCAGGATCACCAGGTCGCCGGCGCGGCGCAGCGACAAGTTCACGCCCTGGGCGTCGGAGTTCATGTTGGCCAGCTCCGGCAGCTCGGCAAAGGTCAGGTCGGAGAACACCGCCTGTGACCCCACGTAGCCGTCGCGGTCGTATTTGGAGATCGCTACTTTCTGACTGAACGGCAGATTCGGATCCAGTTGCGGTCCAGCGTCTTTGTCGTTGCGCTGCTTGGCCGCCGCGATGATCTCCCCGGACACCACGTCGTCCGGGGAGATGGTGATCGACGCCTTGATCCGGACGCAGCCGGCGAGCACCGGTAGCACCAGGGCCAGCATGGTCAGGGCCGCCAGGCGGCGACGACGCGCGGTGACCGACCGGGTTTTCAGGTGGATGCTGCTGGCATGCACCAGGTCATCGTGCCAGACCCCGCCGGCCTGGTGTGCGGCTACAGCGGGAGCCTGCGGCCCAGGATCGCGAACGCTCGCGGATCGCCGGTGAAGTGGTAGCCGCGAATGATGTCGGTGAATCCGAGCCGACGGTACAACCGCCAGGCGCGATTGGCTTCGCCGTTGATCTCCGGGGTCGACAGCAGCACGTTGGCTTCGTTGCGGTCGGCAAGCAGCCGGCGGGCCAACGCTTCTCCGAGGCCTCGGCCTTGTGCCCGGGGCGAAATGTGCAACTCGGTCAGCTCGAAATAGCTCGCCATCAGCCTCGCGATCTCGGGGCCGGGGAAGCCGCCGCGTTGCAGGCCGAGCACGACTTGCTGTTGCCACCACTGATCGGGTGCGCCGCAGTAGCCGTAGGCCACACCGAGCAGCGGTGCGTCGCTCAGCTCGGCTGACGAGGGTCTGGCGGCGGCCGCAGTGTCGACTTCCACGGCGGCGACGGCCTGCCAACCGCGTCGCCGGGTGTGCTCGAGCCACATGGCGGCACGTTGATTCTCGGTGCCCCTGGGATAACGCATGGCGTCGACGTAAACGCCCAACGCCTCTCCCAAACGCCGTTGCATGTCTTGCGGCGGCAGGTTGATGAGGAATGTCGCCAACTCGCGGGTCTCCTCGTCGATCGTCAGTGGCGTGCTCCCATCCCATTATCAGACGAGGCGGCGTGCGCGGATCACCATGCGGGGCCGGTTACAATCAGCAAGCGAAGCAGTGGTATGACGCTGATTGACCTCGTATCATTTCCATTAGTTGTCCACGCAGCGGACATCCACGTGCTATCGCTATTACGTACAGCTTTTCGGCAAGGAGGGACGAATGCCACTCTCCGATCATGAGCAGCGGATGCTCGACCAGATCGAGAGCGCTCTCTATGCCGAAGATCCCAAATTCGCTTCCAGCGTTCGTGGCGGGGGTTTGCGTGCGCCGACAGCACGGCGACGGCTGCAGGGCGTGGCGCTATTCCTCCTCGGCCTTGCGATGTTGGTCTGCGGCATCCCGTTTAAGGCTGTCTGGGCCGGGCCGTTTCCGATCCTGTCGGTCGTCGGGTTCATCGTGATGTTCGGTGGCGTCGTGTTGGCCGTCACAGGGCCGCGACTGTCGGGTCGCGGAGAGCGCCCCGGGCCCACGGCAGGCGCCCGCCAGCGCCGAACCAAGGGTGCTGGCGGTTCTTTCACCAGCCGCATGGAAGATCGGTTCCGCCGCCGCTTCGAGGAATAACGCCGGCACGGACGCGAGGGCAGCCCTGTGGGCTGCCCTTTTTGGATTTGGGCGGATGGGCCCGATTAGCGGGACGCGCCACCGTCCGGCATCGTGGCCCTCATCTTGACCCACTACGCCCCACCTCGCCGGTAAACCGCAGCTAGTGGTGGGTTTAAGCGGGGCTTGTGGATGCCACGCCAGCATGCTCTAGCGAGTTGAGTGGCCGAGAACCTGCTGAAACGACACCAATTAGTGATCTTCTTGCCGTTAGATGGGACGTAGTGGGGGATTGTGGGGTATGGTGGCGGAAGTCGAAAGGCGTGGAGGTGGCCAGATGTTTCTCGGCACCTACACGCCAAAGCTCGACGACAAAGGGCGGCTCACGCTGCCCGCCAAGTTCCGCGACGCGCTGGCAGGAGGGTTGATGGTCACCAAAAGTCAAGACCACAGCCTGGCTGTCTATCCCCGCGCGGAATTCGAGCAACTTGCCCGCCGGGCCAGCAAGGCATCACGAAGCAACCCGGAAGCGAGAGCGTTCCTGCGCAACCTGGCCGCCGCCACCGACGAACAGCATCCCGACGCGCAAGGCCGAATCACGTTGTCGGCCGACCACCGCCGCTACGCAAACCTTTCCAAGGACTGCGTGGTTATCGGATCGGTTG
>Ga0335075_10002558_pt1 | contig 29160 bp, 23 predicted proteins | sample Lox_Sample_24_FD_206723 | JGI IMG/M metagenome (GOLD analysis project Ga0335075, IMG submission 206723) | Soil microbial communities from Loxahatchee National Wildlife Refuge, Florida, United States - Lox_Sample_2.4 | ecosystem: Environmental > Terrestrial > Soil > Wetlands | place: USA...
GCGACAACGGTCTGGTTATTCAACGTCGCCGCCAGTGACTACGGGTCGCGAGTGTTCTGGCTCGGTGTATTCCTGGTAATAGTGGCATGCGCCGCATGGATATTTGGGGAGTTCATCCAGCGCGGTCGAAGCGGAAAAGGCATAGCGGCCGCCATTGTCTTGATTCTGCTGGCTGGGGGATATGCCTACGCGCTTGAAGCCCGTTTGAATTGGCGCACGATGACAGCCGGGACTGAAACGGACAATTCTTTGATCGATACTTCCGCGAAGGGCCTTGTTTGGCAGCCGTGGAGTCCTGAAGCTGTGGCGCAGGCCCGGACCGCCGGGAAACCGGTGCTTGTGGATTTCACGGCCACCTGGTGTGTTACGTGCAACGCGATTGTCAAGCCCGCGCTGGAAAGTCCCGCTGTCACGGAAAAGCTGAAAGAAATGAATGCCGCTACGCTGATTGCAGATTATACGCGAGCTCCGGCGCAGATGACGGATGAAATTTCAAGACACGGCAGCGCTGGAGTGCCTCTCGTCCTTGTTTTTCCAAAAAATCCGGATGCCCCGGCAATAGTGCTGCGTCAACCTAATCCTATAGAGTTTCCCTCATCCTACAGCAAAGCAGTTTTGAATGCGTTAGACCAGGCGGATTAGTCCTCGTGTTGGTTCGATTCCGCAATCACGCTGAGGGAAGATTACGACTATTGGCTTTCTCACGGGCGTTCTGTCGGATTTCAACCGAGTGAAGTGGGAGGGTTGCCTGAGGAGTATTTTGTTTTCACGAACGCGGTATCGACTACTCAAGAACCAACTGTTACGACTTAAATCGCTGGAATTAAACCACCTTGCCTGGCTACAGTTTTTCTTCAAACGCTCCAGTCAATTCACAACTGTTTTCGGGCGACGAGTTATCAATCTGAAGATGGCCGGTGCCAGGTGGCCGCCGGGCGGATCCCATCGGTCAAATATTCGTTTGAACCAGGAAAGGCCGCGGCTAATCCAGCGTTGCAGCAAACGGATTTTTGCGCCCTTGAGATGGATTTCTTCGGCTTGTTTTTCGGAATTCAGTTGAGCGACTGCGTCTAACATCGGCGCCACGGCCAATCGAACTGGCCGATTTGCCGGGAGCGATAGAATGGCTTCGGAGGCGGAATAAATGACGTCCAACGTTTTGGTCATGGCTTTCTGGTTTCCTTTGAATCCATTGATGAAAGCGTCGTAGGTCTGAAGCGTTGACGCGGAGAGATTGGAAGTTTCCGACGCCTTATGGTGTCTCATGGACGGATTCAGGAATTGGTCAATTTCGCGGTCAGCCGGGATCTTCGGCCATGGCGCTTTCAGCGCTGCCTGCACCCGGCAAACGACATTTTTCCAATCGGACAGCAACTGCTCATAAGGAACAATGGCTCGTGGAAATCCGCGGGTGGAGCGCTCCAGGAGCAGGGAATGCTGGAACCAAAGCCGTTCTCCCCTTTGGAGCGAAAATCCATTGCGTTTTTCAAGCGATTTCGCCACTTCAAGCGGGTGTCGAATGCCCAGAACAAATACCGGGCGGCATTTCAATTTTTCGAACAGCGGGAACCAGAGGGGAAGCAGGCGGCACATTCGCGGGTCCTTGGTTCCCCAGAGCCGATATTGTGAAAATTCCCGCAGCAGAATTTTGGCTAATTCTTTGCGGTAAGGCCGGAGTGATGTTTTCAGCCACCACTGGTCGGGCAGGATTTCGTCGTCCCACGCTGAGTTTAGCGTTTTCAATATTTGGTCATGAATATCAACGATGTCCTGGTGTTCCCAAAAACCTGTTTCATTGTCTGTCTGAGGCGCCATGAGGCGGGAGCCGAGCTCCATCCCATGCAAATTGAGCACCCTTGTCAAGGCAGACGAGCCGCTACGATGCATGCCCAGGACTATAATAGCCTGATTATTAAGAGTTCGCATACGTCAGCCGGGAAAGGCGGGAAGCCGAAAATTGTCCTTTGTTTAGCCATCTCAATCATCTCCTTGTGGGTTTGACTCTAGTCCACTTTGCTAAAAGTTCAAGCAACAGCGGATAACAAGTATCTAATGTCATTCATTCAACAAAAAATAATTAGTTGTTGTGATGGTAAGCGTCACGCGAAGGACCTCGACCCGATTTATCCCCTTGCTATACTGGCGCTGCCGTAAAACAATAGGACGAGCCCTTTACGACGTCGGACCTTAGGGTTTTGTTATGAATCTGAAGGCTGTTTTTATCGCTTGCCTGGCGCTGTGTTTGATCGGCTGTGCTAAGTATGCTCCTGGTCATAACTTTACGACGGCGGCAATCACGTTGAAGGAAGATTACGACTATTGGCTTTCTCACGGGCGTCCCGTCGGATTTCAACCGAGTGAAATAGGAGGGTTGCCTGAAGAGTATTTTGTATTCACAAACGCGGTAAAAACTACCAGAGGTGTCTTACATTGTCGATTCGGTTGTCGGTTGATTGGGTGGCCGGCAGGAGTGCTTGCAATTACCGACGATCGTGTGGTGATATTCATCCGGCAAAGAGACGGGAAGGTGATTTTTTCACCGGAGGTGAATGGTGTTTACTATTAGCCGAAGCGGGTATTTTCTTAAATTTCCCAATGAGAACCCACAATTTGGCCTTTTACTGGCCCTCGTTCACAAATTTACTCCCTAGTATACCCAAAAATGTGTAAACGCCGTAGGGCATATGCCTTTCCTTCGATGTTGGGCGTTCGACGTTCGATGTTTCGGGATTTCACGCCCTCACTGGTTCCTGGATAACCGCCGGTACAGCGCCTCGTAGCGCGGGACAATGACGTTGGCGGAGAATAGGTCCTGGGCGCGGCGTTGGGCGGCGAGGCCCATTGTGGTGCGACGCTGGCGATCCTGGATTAGGGTTTCCAGTTCGCGGGCGAGGGCATCGGGGTTATCGGACGGAACGAGGATGCCGGTGACATTATGTTCGACGACTTCCGGGATGCCTCCAACGCGGCGGGCAATACTCGGGCAACCGAAAAACATGGCTTCGAGGATGCTCAAACCGAAACTTTCGGTTTCGGAAGTGAACAGCCCGACGTCTGCGGCCTGCACGTAATCCTCGACGTCGTAGACTTTGTCACGGACTATGACGCGATCGCTCAATTTCAGTTGGTCAACGTCCTTGATAAACGGCTCAAAGCTCCCGCCGGCCAGTATCAACAGCTTGAATGAATTGGCCGGATGGATGCGGGCAACGGTTTTCAGGAGAAGGTCAACGCGCTTGAGCGGCCGGAGATTTGACGAGTGAAAGATTAATGTTTCGTTTCCGGTGAGGCCGAGTTCGCGGCGCACTTCTTCGCGGGAGCGGCGCGGCGGGCGCGGGGCGAAGAAGTTGTGGACGACTTCGAGCGGGCCGTTGTACCCGAGCACGCGCCGCGTTTCGTCTTTCAGAAATTCGGACACAACGGTCACGGCATCGGAGTGAGCGAGCGCGTGAAGGATGGCGGGGGCGTAACCGGGATCGGAGCCGAGCAACGTGATGTCCGTGCCGTGCATGGTAGTGATGACTCGCGGTTGCATGTCCGGCGGCAACATTGAGCGCGCGAGGATGGCGGCTGTGGCGTGGGGGACGGCATAATGGACATGAAGGACATCCAGTCCGAACTTAAGAGTGACTTCAGCCATTCTCACCGATAAGGGCAATGTGTAATCGGGGTATTTGAACAATGAATAGTCGTTGACGTCTACGGAATGAAAATGAATCCGAGGCGTGTTTTCAGGCAGGCGAAAAGGGCGTTCGTAGCTGAAAAAATGGATTTCGTGGCCGCGCAGGGCCAGTTCCTCGCCCAGGCTGGTTGCAAGGATGCCGCTGCCGCCGACGCTGGGATAACAAGCGATGCCGATTTTCAATGGACCAGCCGCCGCCATATCAGAATTGACGCGATGCCAGGCTCACTTGCGCGAGTGTATCGAGGACGACGGGATCGTTTGGAAATAAAGCGATGGCGTGGCTGATACCGGATCGCAGGCCGCGCAACCGGGCGCGCGTGAGCTGCAAATCCACATAATTGCGGGCGTTGACTTGTGTCGCGTGTGCTTCCATGGAGTTCCTCCAGGCGTTGAGAACTTCCGGCGCGGAAATATCAATCAACACGGGCGTGATGCCGGCGGGTTCGGCTTCGGGTGTTACAGCATAATAAAATAATTGGCCGGTGGCGTGCGACGGCGTGCGACGCAGTTCGCGGAGACCGCCGTAGCGCGCCAGGCGGCAGGCGTCGCGCACCAATTGGCCGAGGCGTGAGTGGTCCGGATGCTGGTTTTCCACAAGGCTGGGCGCCAGGACGATTCCAGGTTTGAGATGGCGGATGATGGCTGCGAGTTTGATGGCGTGGGCGGCGCGAACTTCGAGATGGGCGTCGCCGTCCAGTTGCAGGAATTCGATCGTTGCGCCGAGAATTGCCGCGGATTTTTTTGCCTCGGCGACGCGTTGTTTTGGGGCGCCGCTCGAAGCGGATTCGCCGCGCGAGCAGATGACGAAGTGGGCAGGGCGGTTGGCGCGGGTTTCCTTCACGATGACCGCGCCGCAGCCAAATTCGATGTCATCGGGATGAGCGCCGAAGGCGAGCAGGGGTTCACGGTTCATGGAGAGCCTTCATTCGATTTATTTCGCATGTATTGGGACCATGAACCCGCTTGTTGCGCCGCTGCACGCGGCGCTACACGGCGCAGCGCGCCGTGTTCCACCCTGCCGTGTTCCACCACCTTCGGTTCAGGAGGAGATTTCGATGCAGGCTTCATCGGGGCGTTCAATGGTGTCGCGATCTACAAAAGTGATTTCCGGTGTTTGTTCGGAGCGAAGATAGGCTTTTTCGCCCGGCCCGGCAACGTAATGAGTGCAATGAACGACGGATTGCATCCAGCGCAGCCGGGTGTCGCGCGCCGGGCTGATTTGTTCTTTGCCGAATGCCGTCGCCGGCAGTGTGACGTAGGAATTGCCGCCTTCGTGGAGTTGGAAGGAGCCGTTGACGAACCGGGCGCGGACGGTTTCGCCTTCGAAGGGAACGTCCACAAAGAATTCCGGCACATCGCAAGCAGCGCGTCGAATGGCCGGATCACTGGAGCGTACGACACGAATGCCGTCCAGCCAACCGAGGCGGCGATACATTTCGAGGCAGAAATCGGCGACGGTCACTGCGGAAACATTATTGAAGAGGTTGATGAGCAGGCGGTTGGTGTAATTGGGGAGTTGGAGGACGGTTTTTTCATGCCAGCCATCGGCGATCTGTTTTAGGTATAGCGGTGAAAATTTCCGTTGAATCCTATTTTTGAAGGCGAAATTCAGGAGGGCGGGTTCGTTGGTCTTGCGATGACGAAGGATGGTTTGGGTTTCGCGCGGGTCATGGTCGCTGTCGTGGCAGAAGAAGATGATTTGGCCGCCAATTTCGGATTGAAGACGGCGGGCAGTCCGGATTTTGGCGGTGAAAAAGCGTTTCGGAAAGAATCCGCAGGGTTGCTGGCCGAGGCAAATGATGGGTGATGGGGTCATGCGGAGAGAAAACGTCGAACGCCGAACATCGAACATCGAACATCGAACGCTGAACATCGAAGGAAAGAACCCTTGGATTTCGGACCACTGCGTAAAGTCAATTGCCGTTTGAAAGTCCAACGACGTCCAAAAACGGTGTCGCGCGGACTTGCCACCGCACTCCAAGACGCAAGCGAGTTCTCACGAATCAACTCGGTTCCAGACGGTTCATAGAAAGTTTGAATGATTCGCGAATTATGGAAAGGACGGTTCATGGTGATGGCTCCGCTGTTTTTGTGTTTGGGCGCAGAAATGCCTGGATTACAAGGCTCAGCAGCACGCAGGCCGCGCAGCCAATGAGGTTATACCAGAGGTAGCTGATGTTGAGGGAAAAATAGAGAACGAAGACCAGTATTTGTGCCGCGAGCGCGGCCCAAAAAATCGCTGTGCCGCTGATATGTTTCAGGAAGAACGCGACTAGAAACAGGGCGAGGAAAACTCCGTAAAAAACGGAACCCACGATGTTGACGGCTTGAATCAAATTTTCGACCAGGTTCGCAAAGAGAGCGAAGGCGATGGCGATGAGGCCCCAGAAAAATGTAAACCAGCGTGAAGCGGCGACGTAGTGCGCGTCGGTCGCCTCGCGCTTGAGCAGGTGACGATAGAAATCCACGGTGGTGGTTGCGCCAAGCGCATTTAATTCGGCGGACTTGGATTGGAGCGCGGCGGCAAAAAATGCCGCGATGAGCAGGCCAATCAAACCGTGTGGGAGACGGTCGAGGATGAACGTGACGAAGACGTAATCGGCGTCATTGCTTTTGACACCCGGGTCGTCCTTTTGCATCTCTTTTTCGGCCTGGGCGCGAATGGCATTTGCGTGGTCCTGGGCGGCCATGGCCTGCGCGCGCGCGGCGGCTTCATCCGTATGGTTTCCGGCGTGCCTGGCGGCGAGCCATTGAAGAATGAACTGTTTTTTTTGCGCGGAAGCGGCTTGGAATTGCTGTTCGAGCGATTCGAGCTTAATGCCAGGGTCGAGACGGACCGCTTCGTGCCAGGCGGCCTGATTAAAAAAGAGAGGCGGTTGCTCGAACTGATAGAAGACGAAGAGCATGACGCCGAGGAGCAGGATAAAGAATTGCATGGGAATTTTCAGCACAGCGTTGAACATCAATCCGAGCCGGCTTTCGCGGAGAGACGAGCCGGAAAGGTAACGCTGCACTTGCGATTGGTCGCAGCCGAAATAGGACAGCGACAGAAAAAATCCGCCAAGCAGACCGGTCCAGAAAGTGTAGCGGCGGTTGGGGTCAAACGAGAAGCTCACAGCGTTGATTTTCTTGAATGTGCCGGCGATGGTTAGGGCGTCGGAGAAGCTGGCGGGTATTTTTACGAGCAGGATGGCAAAGGCTGCCAGCATGCCGCCGAAAATGATGCTCATCTGCCATTTCTGCGTGAGGCTGACGGCCTGGCTGCCGCCGGCGACGGTATAAATGATGACGAGCAGTCCGCTCAAAATGATCGTCAGGCCCAGGTTCCAACCAAGCACGGTGGACAGGATGATGGCGGGCGCGTAGATAGTGATGCCGGCGGCCAGGCCGCGTTGCAGGAGGAAGAGACCTGCGCCGAGGAGGCGCGTCTGCGCGCCGAACCGGCGGCCCAGATATTCGTAGGCGGTATAAACGTTTAGGCGGCGATAGATTGGGAGGAACACTGCGGCGATGAGAATGAGCGCCAGCGGCATGCCGAAATAATTCTGCACGAAGTCGAGGCCGCTTTCGTATCCCTGGCCGGGCGTTGAAATGAATGTGATGGCGCTGGCCTGTGTGGCGGCGACGGAAATGCCGATGGTCAGCCAGCCGACGGATTCGTCGCTGCGCAAATAATGATTGAGATCGCGATGCCTGCGGGTGTGCCATGCGCCGTAGGCCGCGATGGCGACCATGCTCCCAATGAGGACAACGAAATCGAGGAGATTCATGAATAGAACGCCGTGAGGGCCAGGAGCAACAGCACCGACAAAACGAAACAGGCGAGGACAAACAGATAGACGTGCCTCCACTTGGGTAGTCCCGGCAGTCCCGTCAATTCGTCCTGGTGATCGGTCTGGATCGCGGGGACAAGCTGTCCCCGCCCCGATTTGTCCTCCGGTGAAGTCATTTTCCGAGCGAGATGAGATTCGCAAACAGGCGGTATGCGCCAGGCACGCCTGCGGGCAATTGACGGAAAAACCCGAGGCCGGTATAGACGAAATAACCTTTGCCGTATTGCGCGACGAGTAATTCGCCTTTGAGCGGCGCTTCGCCGGCATCATTGCAGGCGAGGATGGGCGTGAAATGGTCGTCCCATTGATCGGGAAAATAAGTTCCACGCTCCTGGACCCAGCCGTCGAAGTCGGCGCTGGTGATTTTATTTGGCGTGTTCAGGACGGGATTGTCCGGCGCCAGAAAGGTCATAGGAGCGGCCGGGTCCGTCACGCGATCGTCGGAAAGATGCAGACTATAAGGCGTCAATTGGTCGGTCTCCAGTCCGAAACCGGGACGATTGTATTGCTCAATGATTGTGCCGCCGGCCTGAACGTAGTCGAAGAGCGCCTGCATATGGGAGGCGAGGCCCTTGCGGACGTTGAAGGCGCGGACGCCGATGACGATGGCGTCAAATTTCGCCAGGTTGTCCGCCGTCAGATCGGCATCGGTCAGGGTGGTGACTTCGTAGCCCATGTCGGCAACGCATTGGGCAACGTCGTCGCCAGCGCCCGGAAGATAGCCGACTTGGTGACCGTGCGTTGCCAAATTCAGGCAGGCGACATTGCATTGGGCGCGTGGTTGCAATACGAGGAGCGGAATGTGGGGGTAATTGATGATTACGCGGTCATTGTCGTAACTTCTTCCGTTAACTTTCGCGGTTACGCCGATGGAGGCTGTTGCAGGATCGGCGGGCGCCGTGACGTTGAAGGCGAATTGTTTCTGGTCACCAGCAGCGGCGAGGCGGAATGATTGTTCCGACGGCGAAATGGTCCAGCCATTTGGCGCGGTTAGATGCAGAACGCCTCGGGTATTTGGTCGCGCGGAAGTGACTGTGACCGTGATGGGTCGCGTGGCGGCCGGGGCGAAGAGTCCGACGTCATTTTCGAATTTGAGTGTGACGGGCGAGATGACTGTCAGATCGCGTGGTTCATTGTGGGCACGGTCAGCCGTAACTTGCACTGGCTGATCTGGAACAATCAGGGGTTGGCCGTCTACATCAAATGCCTGTTCGATCGGAAATGCGGGCGGGTTTTCGGGGCGGCCGATGAGATTCGGATTGTCCACGCGAAACATGCCGGCGGAATGTGGTTCGCGCAACCAATAGGGCTGGCTGATTGGCGAATCGGCTGGCAATTTTTGGACGATGTCGCGAGTGACAGCAGCATTTGTAGTCAGGTCGGCGTCAATCGAAGAACCAGTGAAGCCTTCGGTATGATAGTTCGCGTTTGCCCACCGCACTGGAACAACGTCTGATTGAATTGTGGCCGTCATTTGCAAGTGCAGCTTTTCGCCCGGCACGACTTCAGCTTCTGAAATCGTCGTCTGCACGGTCAGGCCGAGGCATCGCTGGATGATGTGATCCAGTAGCAGCGATTTTTCATTCACAACTCGATCATCGGGAACGGCATAGAGAAGGCCGTTCAAAGACTTTTTGATTTCCAGTAGCATAGGCACGCTGGCGGCGGGGTCCTGGGGATTGAATTTCGAAATGACATTATCGGCCAGCCTTCCGATTTCCGCTCCGCCCGACACGCGTGACCACGTTGTATTCACGCCATCCATGATGTCGTTGGTGGCAGGGTCGCCCGCGAGAAGTACGAAGCTGTCGTGGCGGGTACCGCTGCTTCCGCCAAACCCGGCAAAATTTCCGAGTCCCTGGGTCTTGTGCATGGAACGGCTGCGTGCGGCAATTTCCGTGTAGGCCTCGCCGGAAATGGGATCAATGCCGCCGTCGCTGAGGCGTATGAGATGGGCTCCGTTCGCGTCGCGGCTTTGAAAGCCGCCGACGTTCCAGAAAATGCGTTTCGGCTGCCACGGTTTCAGCCCTTCGTCCATTTGTTCGGGAAATGCATTTGCGTCCCCGGCAAGCTTGAAGTCTTGCAGCGCCAGAATGGCTGAGGCCGTGTGATGGCCGTGAGTGCCGCCGGGGGTGAGAGAAAAGCGGGTGATGACGACGTCCGGTCGGAATTCGCGGATGACGCGCACGATGTCGGCTTGCACGCTCTGTTCGTCCCAGATTCTTAGTGTCTGGCGGTAGTCCTTGGAAAAGCCAAAGTCCATTGCGCGCGTAAAATATTGCTGCGCGCCGTCAATGCGTCCGGCGGCGAGCAGTTCCTCGGTGCGGACGACGCCCAAATCTTCGCCGAATACCGGGCCGAGGACATTTTGACCGCCGTCACCGCGCGTGAGCGAGAGGTAGGCTGTGCGGTAGTGGCGTCCGCGCGAGAGGTAGGCGATTAACTCGTTGTTTTCGTCGTCAGGATGGGCGGCGACGTATAGGACGCTGCCCATTTCGCGGAAATTTTCGAGGTCCTGAAGGATGGCCTGGTTGGATGGAGAATCGGTGGATTGGGCTGAGGCGGTTAGAAGGAAAAAGGAAAAAGGAAAAAGGAAAAGGGCGATCCAATGCGGAATGCGGAATGTGGAATGTCCTCGTCCGGAAGATTCTCCCTCACCCCGGCCCTCTCGCGCTGGGACAGGGAGAATTGTCCGCCGATGGTTTGACACGGCAAGCGACGACGGTAATTCATCGTCAAGATGCATGATCTGCGAAAGATTGGAACTTTCCAGGCGTATCAATTCTGGACGGTGAAGGGGACGGAGAATTGGGTGTTTTCCCATGACAACTTCAATGTGCCGCCGGACGATTCTTTGGAGATGGCCATGGTGAATTGGTCCACTGGTTTATCGAGGTCCGATTTGGTCAGGTCCACGCGGGCCAGGTCGTGGTCGGTGTCCACCGGGATTCCCCAGCCGCCGAGGGCGGTGCTGATGGCCAATTGGGACGGGCCATTTTCCTGGGGCACCATGTAAAGTGTATAGGCGCCAGCGGGAATGTTTTTGCCGCCGATTTGAAGAGGTTTCTGGGTAATCAGCAGCGTGGCTTCATCCGCGCCCATGCGCCAGGGTTCGCCGTAGGGGACGAGGCCGCCCCAGATTTTGCGGACTTCGGTTGTGCCGGGCTTGATAGTGTAGGGCCGGCCGTAGGTGATGGTAATGCGGTCGCCGCTAACGCGGGCGCTAAAGGTTTCGTGCGGGCTGGCGCGGTGTTGCTGTGCCGAGACCGGGAGCGTGGCGGTTGCGGTGAGTGCGGTAATTGCAAGGGTACACAGGAGCGTTTTCATAGGAGCTATGACAGTTGCCGACGGTTTATGTTGAATTGAATTAGTGTGTGAGCGGGCGCGAAATTCGTTTATTGCAAGCTGGAAATCAATTGCTGGTTCATCCAGACGAAGGAATTGTTGGGTCCTTCAGCTTTGATGGCCAGTTCGGTGGATTGTTTGGCGGCGTCAATGGCGCCCGCTTTGTCGCCTTGTTTCGCCAGGATCTGCGCCTTCAGGTGCAGCATTTCGAAAGCGATCATGGGTTTGTCCGCCAGCCCGGCGTTGATCCAGTCCAGCGCCTTGTTCAAGTCGAGGTCATGGTCGTAGTAAAACTGCGCCGACTGAAAATAGAAGCCGTCCGATTTTTTGCCCGGCGCAGCCATGGTCGCATCGATTTGGGGAACGATTTTGCCGGTGACGTCGACCTGCACGCGGATAGGGACGATGGTTTTGTCCCAAACCAGCATGAGCACGGCTGAATCGTCCCGAATGTCGGTGAATTCGATCATGAAAGTTTCGAGGGTGGTGTCTGTCAAGGTTTTGGGTGTGACCGTGAACCGGACGAGGTCATCGTTTGAATCGTATTGGAAAGCTCCAAATTGCCTCGAGTTTTTGTTTAAGATGATTGTCCATTCGTTTGTGTCAGGAATAGTGAACAACGCGTAGGTGCCCGCGGGAATGTCGTTGCCTTCGAGTTTGACCGGTGTGCTGAACGTGATCCTTGTGGCCTGGTTCGCTCCGGTGCGCCAGACGGTGTCGTAGGGCACAATGCCGCCGAAGACGGTCCGGCCTTTGATACCGGGCCGCGAGTAAACGACTTGGATGTCGGTCAAACCGACGCGTTGTTTGATTGTGCACGCTGGGCTGGCGGCGGGGAAATTGACGGGGGACTGTGCGTGTGACTGCAACGGAAAAATGAGCCCTCCAACGAGCACTAGAACCGACAGTTTAGCATTTAGGTTCATAATAAAGAATCTTATTGGAATCAAACCGGAACGGAAGTGGAAAAATAATGGATTATTGTCTGTGTGATGGACGTATGAGATCGATGAGGGGACCAAAGTGACACAAGGGACGAAAAGCCGCGTGTAAATTGCGCAGCAAACACGCGGCTGGAAGCCGCCTTAACCGGCAGGCACGATGCCCGCCCTACATGCGGTTTGGCGAGATTGCAGGCGGTTCAAAGTTTAGCCGTTTCATCGCTTTGGCCTGATTCAAAACCGTCAAGTTCGACTGTTTTCTCCGGCACACCGAATTTTTCAACCAACCATATCGTGAGTGATTGCGCGCGTTTCAGGCTTAAATCAATTAACTTTTGTTGAGTGCTATCCGTCATCTCAAGTGTGACCATGTAGGTATAATAGACTCCATTTTTTGTCCGATGCCTGACCTTATTCGAGAGGACGGCGCGGATTTGTGAAAAGGAAACAGGGGTCTGCTCTCGCCTGCCAAATGTTAAGGGCAACTGGACGGTCCGCGAGCTTTCATCAATGACGAGGTCGCGCTTGCCGGATTGAACGTCCATATATTGCCATGCGTACACCGCCGCGCCGCCGATCAGAACGATTGGGAGCAGCCATTCTCCCGCGATCCATGGCGGTGACAGCAGGCCAAATGCGATGGCTGCGGCGGCTAGAAGGGAAAGAATGGCGGTTGCGAGCAGCGCGATGGACGATGGCTGATAGCGAGGCAACCGCAAGCGGGTGACCATCATCTCGGTGATTATCCTAACGCCTCCGGCCATTTTGCAGGCTATCGATGCCCGAGAAAATGTCGTCCACACGACAGCTACAAGAACCAGGATCAACGCGTTTCCAAAAAAGATTATAGCCACGTCCGGTTTATCAACCGTCGGCGACAGCAGGGCGTCCGCCGGGTTTTTTGGATTATAATAGACGTCCACGGTCGAGCCGGGTGGATGGCTCTCGACGATTTGCCAGGCTGAACCCGAGGGGTAGCAATGGCCGTCGTAACGATAACAGGCCCACCGATAATCCTGGTCGCCGACGGTGTATCGATAGCCGATGAGCGGGTGATATTGAACGTGGCCCTTCGAGCCTATTGTCTTCGTTACCTGGCTGTATAATACGGTACCCTGGACATGGGGAAAGGATTCGGCTCTGTGCTGGAGCAAGAGGACGTGCAAAGCGGGCACATCGATAATCCAGACCATGGCGGTTAGCATGGCTGTCAGAAGGATGTAGGTGAGAATTCTCATGCTCTGATGTATTGCATTTAGCCTGGAGGTTGGAGCAAAAATTGCGCCATCCGTGCCCAACGTCGAACGAAAGAACCTGAATCTCTTTGATGAGGCGATAATTCAACTCTTTGTTCCATTTGCGGGTCAGGAATTGCACGATGGCTTCGCGCCCGGTGAAAAACTCGGAGCGATTGCGCCAAACGCTGTCGACCGTGTAAGCGTGGGCTACGCGCTGGGGGTCGCGGGTGTTCCAGGCATCCTCAGCCATGCGGACTTTTTGGGCGGCCGATTGTGCGTCGAACGGTGGCAGGGGTGGTTTTGGGGCATCCATGGGATGAATATATTAGCGGATTCGTTGAGGTTCAAGTGGGTGGATCGGCCGGATCAGACAAATCGGACAGATCGGACGGATTTGTTTGTCACCTTTTTTCTGGTTTGGGGACTTACTGGCAATATGATGAACTTTAAATCGATTGAAACCGTGGAAGCGACCGACACCAGCCTTGTTAGCGAAAGCCTTGCCGGTAATCGTGAGGCATTCGGCGAAATTGTCAGGCGCTATCAGACCCTGATTTGCTCACTTGCCTACAGCGCGACGGGCAGTTTCAGCCAGAGCCAGGACCTGGCGCAGGAGACATTTGTTACCGCATGGAAGCAACTCGCGCAACTCAACGAGCCGGGCAAACTGCGCTCGTGGCTGTGCGGCATTCTCCGAAACCGGGTTTATAAGACAATCCGTTCCAAGGGCCACGAGCCTGTGCATGCCGCAGCTCCTTTGGAAGCCGTATCCGAGCTGGCGTCGCGGGAATTGCTGCCATCCGACCACGCGATCAGCAAGGAGGAAGAATCCATCCTGTGGCGCTCGCTCGAGAGAATTCCCGAAACCTACCGCGAACCGCTCATCCTGTTTTATCGGGAGCGGCAATCCGTTGAATCTGTCGCGGCCAGTTTGGAAATGACTGAGGACGCAGTGAAACAACGGCTATCGCGCGGCCGAAAACTGTTGCACGAAGAAGTGCTTTCTTTCGTGGAAGGCGCTTTGGAACGGACCAATCCAGGCCGTATGTTTACACTCGGTGTCGTAGCCGCGCTGCCGGCCCTGACCCTATCTACGGCCAAAGCGGCTGCCATCGGCGCTGCGGCAGCCAAAGGAGGCGCGGCGGCGAAAGGCATTGGCATGCTCGGAGCGGTCAGCGCCATTTTTTCACCGCTGCTCATTCTTTTTGGAAATTATGCAAGCTATCGCCAAACCATGGATGAAGCCCACACGGACGAGGAGAGGGGGTATATCAAACGCGCTTTTCGGAATGCGCTGCTGATTGCGCTGGGGTTATCGGCGGTCTGCTCGGTGCCGTTATTTTTCGCAGTTCGAAATCAGCCAGACCCGGAAATATTTTGGGCTATGCTTGTGAGCCTAATGATCGTTTTTTACCTGCTGGCGATCAGCTTTTTCTTCATCCGTTCGATAACGCACCGCCGGAGGCGGCTTGCCGAGATTTTGGCCCACAAGTATAACGGCCAATTTCCGGATGCCGCATTTGAATATCGCAGCCGGTGGAGTTTATTTGGTTTGCCGCTCCTTCACGTCCGCATCGGTGACCGGTTTGATGTTATGCGTCCTGCGTTAAAGGCGTGGATTGCGATTGGCAGCAGCCATGCGATAGGCGTGATATTCGCCTGGGGCGGGATCGCGGTTGCTCCCATTAGTGTGGGAGGGATAGCGATTGGTATTCTACCGATGGGCGGCATAGCAATTGGTGTATTCCCGATTGGCGCAGTTGTTCTCGGCGTCTGGGCTTACGGCGGACTGGCCTTCGCCTGGCAGGCTCTCAGCGCCTGTGGTTTTGCATGGAATGCCGTGTGCGGCGGATTCGTGGTAGCGCACAACTTCGCGTTGGGCGGGGTCGCGTATGCGGCTCAGGCCAATACCGAAGTTGCCAGGCAATTTTTCCAGCAAAATGGCTTTTTCCGGATTTCTGAGGCTGTTGAAAGGCACGGATTTCTGGTGATGCTAATTTGGGTGATTCCGATGTTCGTGCAGGCGCAGTTGGTGGCACGCGCGCGGCGGCAGCGGGAAAGGGCAAATTCCTGAACTTCCAAAAGCGGCAAAAATCGAAATTCTCGTCTACCGCAGCCCGAAATGAATGCAATCCGTGCGCAATCACTTTCTTCGCGGTCTTTGCGGACAAGCGGCGATGGTAATTTTATTGGCGGGCGGCTCTATCAAATCCTGAATTTCCTGACGCAACACTGTTACGAACCAATCGGGATTGAAGATCTGGCGAGAGCTTCCAACTTGTCCAGGCGCGGACTTCATAAAGCGTTTCGACGGTACATCGGGCAAAGTCCGGGTCGCGCGCTTCGCCGCATGCGGATCGAGCGCGCGAAGGGCTTGCTGGCCAATTCAAATCTCAACCAGAAAATCATCGCCGAGGTTTGCGGGTATCGAAGCTTGAATAGTTTTTGGGTGTCTTTCCGCGCGATCGTCGGACAATCGCCGGGCGAATTCCGTTGCCACGCCGGGAAAAAGTGAAATTGCCGTCACTCGCTGACCCTTCAAGGTTTGCGATATTGTTCGTCAGTGACTTTTTCCAGCCAGTCAACGACTTTGCCGTCGAGGTATTCGGCGATGGCGATGTGTGTCATGGCGGTAGTGGCGGAAGCGCCGTGCCAGTGTTTTTCGCCCGGAGGGAACCAGATGACGTCGCCGGGCCGAATTTCTTCCACGGGACCGCCTTCGCGCTGGGACCAGCCGCAGCCGGCGGTGATAATGAGTGTCTGGCCTAATGGATGGGTGTGCCATGCCGTTCGCGCGCCGGGCTCGAAGGTGACGCTGGCGCCGGAGACGCGCGCCGGGGCGGGCGCCTGGAACAAGGGGTCTATACGGACCGCGCCGGTGAACCAATCGGCGGGGCCTTTGTTGGAGGGTTGTGAGCCTGTTCTTTTGATTTCCATAATGAACTTCTTTCAATTTTGTGTTTCAAAGTTTTACGGTAGCAATCAGGGTTTCACCATGACTTTGATTGCCTCACGTTTGTCCATCGCTCGATAACCGTCTGGCACTTCATTAATGCCGATGATGCGGTCAAAGACACGGCCGGGCTGAATGCGACCTTCAAGAATGTCGGGCAAAAGCTCACTCATATAGGAGCGCACCGGCGCGGGGCCGCCGCTGACGGTGATATTGCCGAAAAAGGCCGTGTCGGACGCGGGAATTCCAGGGTAATGGGGGACTCCAACGCGGCCGACCGCGCCTCCGGGGCGGGTGATGCTGACGGCGGTTTGCATGGCTTGTTCTGTGCCGACACACTCGAGGACCGAATGCACGCCGAAACCGCCGGCGCTCTTGCGCACGCGCTCGACGGCTTCTTCGCCGCGCTCGCTTATAATGTCTGCAGCACCAAATGCCTTTGCGAGCGCGATGCGATCGGGATGACGGCCGAGCATGATGATCTGCTCGGCGCCGAGGCGTTTGGCGGCGATGACGCCGCACAAGCCGACCGCGCCATCGCCGATCACGGCAACTTTTTTGCCGCGAGCAACTTTTGCGGCGACTGCCGCATGGTGACCTGTTCCCATCACGTCCGAGAGCGTCAGCAGCGACGCCACCAGGGAGTTGTCCTCGCGGACCGGCAGGACAAAGAGGGTGCCGTCGGCGTGCGGGATGCGAATCGCTTCGGCCTGGGCGCCGCCGACGCCTTCGGTGTAGCCGAAGAACCCGCCGTGGACGCATGACGTTTGCAACCCTTCCTGACAAAAGGCACACGTGCCGTCAGAGAATGCAAAGGGCATAATGACAAAGTCACCCTTTTTTATCTTGCGGACCTCGGCCCCGATGGCCTCGACGACGCCGATTGCTTCGTGGCCCATGCGGCGGCCGTTTTTAACGGGTTCCATATCCTTGTAAGGCCACAGGTCGCTGCCGCAGATACAGGCGCGAGTGGTGCGCACGAGCGCATCCGTGGGATTGACGATAGTGGCATCGGGGATGGTTTCAACGCGCACGTCGCCGGCGCGATACATGATTGTTGCACGCATAATAATCTATCTCCTTTTCTCTTTTAGTTTGCCAGGCCGACCACGCTCGTTGCGCCGTTACACGCGGCGCGGACAGCACCTGCCAAGAATAGTTCACCTTTCACATTGTGTAACCGGGTTTTTTGTAAATGTTGTCTGGCTTATTTAGAATATCCGGCTTATAGACTTTTTCGGCCCGATCGTTTGGACTGATTTCTTCCATAGCCACCGAAACGGCGTCTTCTTCATAATTGAAAATGCTCATAACCTCTTTGGTGATGGCTTCGGCCAGACGGGTTTTCTGCTGTTCAGATTTTCCCGGCCAAAGTTTTACGATGATGTGAGGCATAGTTTTTGTGATCCAGGATCGCTCAGCGATCGATGTATTTTTGGAATTGCTCCGAATAGCGGTGGCCCTGGACTTTGATTTTGGAAGCGGCGCTTTCCAACTCAGTCAGGTCATCCGGTGTGAGCTCGAGCGAAGCCGCCTTGTTGTTTTCCACCAGGCGGTTCAGCTTCGTTGTGCCGGGGATCGGAACCATCCACGGCTTTTGAGCCAGCAGCCATGCGAGTGCGATTTGCGCAGGCGTTGCTTTCTTTTCTTGCGCAAATTTTCCGATGACATCAACCAGCCCCTGGTTGGCCATTCGATTTTCGAGGTCAAAGCGAGGAACTGTGTTGCGGAAGTCTGAGCCGTCGAATTTTGTATTTGCGTTGATTGCGCCTGTGAGGAAGCCCTTGCCCAGGGGACTGAAAGGGACAAAACCAATTCCCAATTCTTCCAACGTCGGCAAAATTTCCTGTTCCGGTTCGCGCCACCACAGCGAATATTCGCTTTGGAGCGCTGTGACCGGCTGAACGGCGTGGGCGCGACGAATCGTCTTTGCACCCGCTTCTGAAAGGCCGAAGTGTCTGACCTTGCCTTGCTGAATCAATTCTTTCACCGCCCCGGCCACGTCTTCAATGGACACGTTGGGATCAACACGATGTTGATAGAGCAGGTCAATGGTTTCAGTGCGAAGCCGTTTGAGCGAACCTTCCACAGCTTCCTTAATGTGACCCGGGCGGCTGTCCAGGCCGATGGATTTGCGAGTGGTTGGATCAATGTTCCAGCCAAATTTCGTCGCGATGACCACATGTCCGCGAACAGGGGCGAGGGCTTCGCCAACGACTTCTTCGTTTGTGTAAGCACCGTAAACTTCGGCGGTATCAAAGAAGTTCACGCCTTGTTCAACCGCGGAACGGATCAGCGAAATGGCGGATTGTTTGTCGGTGGCGGGGCCATAGCCAGAACTCAAGCCCATGCAACCCAATCCGATGGCCGAGACTTTCAAATGACTCTTTCCTAATTTTCGTTTTTTCATAAATCCTTTTTTATTCAATTTAAATTTCGAGGTCACCTTACGTTATGTTGCGCCGGTTGTCTTACGGGGTTTTGCTCGGGCTGTCGTTGGATTGCTGGAAAGTGGTGGTGAGGTGATTTCGAAATCATTGAGATCTCCATGAACCGCCTTCGGAGCGCGGCTGGGTCGAAGACCAGCCGCATTTGGCTACGATGGCTCAGGGCGGTTGATATCCGTGACAAAGGCCCCGGGAATGGCGGAACAAACCCTCACGCAATATCAATATGATGAGGCAGGAAATGAAATTGCCCAGATTGATGCTCTGGGCCGGACGAATACGTATGCCTATGACGGTATGGGCCGGAAGATCGTCCACAGTCTGCCAGCTCTATCGGTAAATGACGGCTATCAAACCGAGGGGTGGGCTTACGATTTCAACGGAAATCAGATCGCCCATACCAATTTTGACCAGGATGTAGCCTACAATCAATATGACACGATGAACCGCCTGACCAATCGCTTCAACGGCTGGTATCCCTCGGAATACGACTCGTATGCCTATACTCTGACCGGCCAGCGGTCCGGAATGTACAGTTCCGATAGTAGTTTTCAGATCCTGGAGGCTTACGACAGTCGTGACCGATTGATACAAAAGACAATGAACTGGGGTATTCCGCTATTGGCCGAGTCGCTTACCTATGGGTACGATGTCAATGGAAACGTGACCAACATCGCGTCGTCATATGCCAATGGCGTTCATCTGGCATACGGGTATGACCCGTTGAACCGGTTGACCAACGTGCTGGCTGGTGGACAAATGGCCGCGGGATATTCATACGATTTGGCTGGCAATCTGACATCGATGCATTATGCTAACGATGTGACGAATCAATACCAATATGATTCGCTGAACCGCTTGACAAACCTGGTGTGGAACTACAACAATGTTTCTCGTGCCAGTTTTGCATACACCCTGATGAATGGCGGTACCCGCACGAACCTCGTCGAGACAACAAACAGCGTCACGTGGGAGGCTTACCAATGGAGCTATGATAATCTTTACCGCTTGACCAACGAGAACGTCAGCGCAAATGGCAACGTGGCTTATGCCTACGATCCGGTGGGCAACAGGACCAATCAGTCGTCTACGATTTCTGCCGTGCCTTCGGACACCTACACTTACGATACGAATGACGAGTTGGTTGCTGACGGCAATGGAAACTATCCTTCCTATAACGGCGACAACGAAATGAGTGGTTGGGGGCAATACAGTTGGAATAACGTTTACGGGATTCCGTACGATTATTTGGGCCGGCTGATCCTCGCTCAGGTCAACTCACCGGTCCAACATGGCTCTTCATACTGGTACGACAGCGAGGACAACATGGTCGGGCGGATGATTGACAATGGCAACAAGATATTTGAGATAGTGGATGACCGGAACCCCAGCGGTTATCCGCAAATACTCGAGGAAATTACACAGAATTCGGGGCTGACCCGAGTCTACAATTTCGGCCTGGCGTTAATCAGCCAACAGCAGTTTGATGCGAATACCCTGTTGCCGTCAGTGCTATCGTATTACGGCTATGACGGCCACGGGAACGTGCGATTCCTGATGAGCACCAATGGAGCGATAACAGACACGTACACGTACGACGCGTTTGGAAACCTGATATCGCAATGGTACAATGGTTCAGGGCCGACACCGAACGATTACCTCTATTGTGGTTTGCAATTTGACACTGTGAGCGGGACGTATAATAACCGCGCCAGAAGAATGTTTTCCCCGCTAGGACGATTCACTTCAATGGATCAGACCGATGGGAACAATGAAGATCCGTTGAGCTTGCACAAATACCTCTATGCAGAGGATGAGCCGGTTGACGGCGTTGATCCGAGCGGGAACGCTGTCTATTTTGTCGAACGCCATTTTGAAGGTGCCGAGAAAAAGTTCGCGTTTCTCTTAGGTTATGGTCATGGTTATTTGCTGTTCACATCTACATCCGATCCGGGAACAGGTGATCCCTTCGATACTCACCAGCAAATCCTCCACACCTTCTCCTGGCATCCGTATTCCTGGAATTTCAATGAAAAGGCTATGCCTGGCGTTCCGGGGCGCGTGTGGGAGAACGATACCCGGGACGACTGGACTCCGGGTGCGTTCCATATCGCGCTTCTTGTCACAACAGATTCAAGTCAGCAGCAGACTCTTCTTAATTACATCAATGGTTGGAAGGACACCGAAGGTGTCGGTTACGAGTATGGATTTCCGATTCCAGATAAGAACGATCCGGGGAATGAAATTGGCAATCCTCACGTGCCAGCACCGTCAAGTGGTGGTGTTTTTTATTCCCTCTATGGACAAAACTGCGTTTGGTGGTCCACGGTCATGCTTATGGACAGCGGTATCAATGTGCCTGACCCGGTTTACTGGCAGATTCAACAGTATAACCACGGCATTGGCTACGCTCAATATGTGATTGCGGGTTTGCGCAGTCCTACCACCTTTGGAAGGTTAACGCCAAGCACAGAGAATCAGGTTAGTGCTGTTACGGGGACTCCGTTTGCATTGAGTGCGACCGTTGACAACATCGGTAATTGAGCAATTTAAAGTGACCTTTTGGGTTATGAGGCAAGTTCAATGTCCTGCATTGTTGGTTCTGGCTATCGGTTTATGTTTTTACATAGGCTGCGGGTCTCAACCAGTCCCGGGAAGTTCACCGGCCACAAACCCGAAGCAGGCACCAACGACAGACGGGAGGACAGATCTGGATACTTCGCGATGGAATCAAACCAACGGAGCATCATCCAATGGGATTATTAATACGGTCGAAGGTCCCATGAACGCGACTGATTATCAACGAGATAAAGATGCCGCGTTTGCATACGCGGCAAAACAAGCCGAGGATAGGGCAAATGGAGTCCCGCTGCCGCCGAGTCAATTTCCATTTCCAAACTACGATGCTGGTCCCGGACGCCCCGTGCCCCCTTATGTGAATTTTTACAGCATCAACGATCACTATCCAGACTATTTGCAGTGCGAGTATGATGTTGACGTAAAAAATTACAGCCAGTCTGATGAACCAGGATGGTTCAAAACGTCCCTTGAAAAAATTCGCCGATTGGGGCCGAAGAAATTTCCTCCGATAAAATGGATTGCGGTGATCATCGTCAACCGTGCTGAATGGCATGGGTCAAGCACATTCGAGCAGGCACATAAAATAGGTGCCATTTTCAAAGCCAGTGACGTATTTGATTCCTCACGTAGTCTCTCAAAACTGATTGCTAGTGCCACTATGGATAGGCATCCATTCTTCCTTGATCTCAGGAAACCGGACTTGTTTCCCGCAGAGCAGCAACGTTGGCTCATTGTGGAGCAACACGCGGCCACCAATGATACAACGTCTGGCAAACCGAAATAAAACCATGACGCTTAAAAATCGCAGGCAACGCGGGATGGCACGTTCAGTTCCGCTTTTGCAGAGGACGTCATCAGCCCTGCGCGCCTGAGTTGGACGTAAGATGAAAAGATTAATTTGCCAACTTTTCTTGCTCGGATTGCCTTTACTGGCATTCGCCGATGAGCAGCCTACGTTCTGGGAGTCGTTTGGTGGCAGTGATGAGCACGCGCATACTTGGATAGTATTTGGCCACCGCAACAACAAAATTGCTTTTGTAATTTTCCAGACTAACCACGGAACGAATACTGGTAATTACTCACAGCACATACGCCTAACACTACACACCCCAAAGAATCCACTGGCGTGCGAAGGTTGGATTGATATGCCTGATGGCACAAAGCAGGATTTGCCAAGTTCCAGCATGGTATTTGAATGCACCAATTGAACTCGACACGCCAACCATGGCACGAATCATGCCAGAAAAGGAAACGCTGGAGCAGCTTCTCGGCTTCCGCCTTCGCTCAGAAGCCGCGGCGAGACAAGACGAACGCGGCCCGATAGTAGCGAGGGAAAGCTCGCCTACATCAGGCTGAACAACCGTATCCGTCCGGTGAAGCACCTCTATTGGTAATATCGTAAGCGTCGTAGCATACTGGCACGAAGCCGAGTGCGAATACTCAGGCGGCTTTCTTAACGGCCTGCACCACCTTCTGCGCGGCGTCGGACATTGAGTCTCCGGTGATGATGGAGACGCCGGATTCGGCGAGCGTCTTTTTTCCGGCGGCCACGTTGTTGCCTTCCAGGCGCACGACCAGGGGGATGCGCAAGTGCGTTTCCTTGACTGCGGCTACGATGCCTGTGGCAATGACGTTGCAGTCCATGATGCCGCCGAAGATGTTGACGAGGATTCCTTTCACGTTGGGGTCGCTGATAATGATTTTGAATGCCGCGGTGACCTGCTCTTTGCTCGCGCCGCCGCCGACGTCCAGGAAGTTGGCGGGCATTCCGCCAAAATGCTGGATGATGTCCATGGTTGCCATGGCCAGGCCTGCGCCGTTAACGAGGCAGGCGATGTTTCCGTCCAGTTTGATGTAGTTGAGATTGAATTTGCTGGCCTCGATTTCCAGGGGCGCTTCTTCGTTTAGATCACGCATCTCCTGGATGTCCTTGTGACGGTATAAAGCGTTGTCATCCAATGAAATCTTGGCGTCCAGGGCCACGACGGTTTCCTTGCCGTCACGCAATTCGACGACGGCGAGGGGATTTAATTCCAGCATCGAGGCATCGCATTCCCACCATGTTTTATAGACAGCGATGACCAGTTTAACGGCGGCGTTGAACAAGTCGCCTTTGAGCCCGAGGGCGTCGGCGATTATGCGAGCCTGATAGGGCATGATGCCAACGGCGGGGTCGACCCATTCCTTGAAAATCTTTTCGGGCGTGTGCGCGGCGACTTCTTCAATGTCCATGCCGCCTTCGGTGCTTGCCATGATGAGCGGCCGGCCAACGGCCCGGTCCAGCAGGACAGCCAAATAAAACTCTTTCTTAATCTTCGCGCCCTCGGATATCAGCAGGGTTTGGACAAGGCGGCCATCCGCTCCGGTCTGTTTGGTGACCAAAACGTTGCCGAGCATTTTTTCGGCAAACGAAACTGCTTCATCCACGGACGACGCCACTTTGACTCCGCCTTGAAAGCCGGTTTTAAAGGTCCCTTTGCCGCGGCCGCCGGCGTGGATTTGAGATTTTACGACTACCTTCGCGCTTCCGCTTGCGGCGATTTTTTCCGCCGCGGGGCGGACTTCGGCCAGGGATTTGGCGGGAATTTCCATGGGGACGGCCACGCCATATTTTGCGAGCAATTGTTTAGCCTGAAATTCGTGAATATTCATGTCAAATAGCTGGGGATTAAAGACGATTGCGCACGGAAGGTCAAATGTATGTTGCGGATATGGGTCCTGTCGGGCGCATCTTGACACTGTTCCTGGCAGGGACGCTGCGCTGCGATGTCCCCGCCCGCAACAGAGCGGGCGGAACATGCGTGGAATGATGTCCGATTCCGCTTGTTGCGCCGCTGCACGCGGCGCTGGACGCCGCAGCGCAGCGTCCCTACCAAGAACAGTGTTTGGATGCGTACTGTCCTATGGGAACGTATAGGAGCTATGGGGCGCCTGATGCGCCTCGGCAGCCAGGGACGACGACGGGAATCGGCGCGGTTTAGGTCGTTTCGGCGGTGGTGTAAACGCGGTTTTGAACTTCGCGGAAGCTGTGCAGGAAGAGGTCGTTGTCGCTGACGGCTTTTTCGACGAGTTGCTTGAGCAAAAACATTTCGGAAGTATTAATGACCGCGTGGACGCTTTGCTTAAAAGCTTCCATTGGCGTGAAAGTCTGAAACGAGTCGCCGAGCAAAATGATTGTGGCGTGACGCCGCTGGTTGACCGGCATCGTTTGCAATGACTTGAGCGCCAGGTTTTCCTCGATCGTGTGCGCGCCAAAGAGTTCCTCGATGACGACAACCTGGTAGTGCACTTGCGTAAACCGCGTCAGGAAGTCGCTGTGCGTAGCGGCAGTATGGACTTTATAGCCTAGTTCCGCGAGTGTGGCTTTGGCGGTTTCGAGCCATTCAGGAGTGGAAAAGGCAATGAGCGCCGGTTTGTCGCCTGTGCTGATGAAATCAAATGTATTTTCCATATTACACCTTCAATTTAAGGCCGGAGACTGGCGCCGCTTCGGTATTTTTCATGCGGAGCGAACCGGCGGTGGCGCTCAATTCGCCGCGCTCTTTCTTGATATTGTCAATGCCACGGGCGACGACACTGCGTTTGGAACAATATAGCAGGGCGGTTTCCTCGGTGATGGAGCCCTGGTCATAGGCTTCCAGGCAGGCGTTGTCGAAGGTCCGCCAGCCGTAGGTGTAGCTGGCTTCGGTGATTTCGTAGAATGTTTTGCCTTCGGATTCGCCCATGCGAATGGATTCCTGCGTACGGAGGTTTGAGCCCATGATTTCGAGCAAAGCCATCCGGCCGCCGCCGACTTTGGGGGCAAGCCGCTGGCTGACAACCCATCGCAATGTGTCCGAGAGGCGCACCCTGACTTGTTCCTGCTCTTCAGGGTCAAACATACCCAGGATACGATTGATGGTTTCGCCGGCGTTGACTGTGTGCAACGTGCTCAAAACCAGGTGCCCGGTTTCGGCTGCGCTCAGGGCGATCTTGACGGTGTCGCGGTCACGCATTTCGCCCACGAGAATGACCTTGGGCGCCTGGCGCAAGGCTGCGCGCAGGCCGTTGGCATAGGAATCGAAATCTACGCCCAATTCGCGCTGGTTGAACGTCGCCTTCTGGTGCGAGTGCACGTATTCCACCGGGTCCTCAAGCGTCACGATGTGGACCGCTTTGGACCGATTGATATCATTGAGAATGGCCGCCAGGGTGGTGGTCTTGCCGGAGCCGGTGGCGCCGGTAATGAGCACCAACCCGGTCTTTTCCGTGGGAATCTCCTTGAACACCTCCGGGAACCTGAGTTTTTCCAAAGTGGGAATGACGGTGTTCAACTGCCGGCAAACGATGGAAAAATTTCCGCGTTGCGAAAAAACGTTCACGCGGAAGCGGGCCTTGTCCGAGAGGGCGTACGATGTGTCGCACGAGCCGTGGCGCAGCAGGTCTTCAATCTGCCACATGTTATCGCCGATGATATTGAGCGCGATGAGTTCGATTTGGAACGGCGTCAGGGTCTCAATCGGCGGGTCCAGGACCACCGGTTTGAGTTCGCCGTAGGACTCGACCTGAGCGGGCCGGTCCACGGTAAAGTTCAGGTCCGACACCTCCGGCTGTGATGCCAGCATTGTCGTTAGAATCTGGTCCAGTTCTGGTCTCCTCATAATTATAGCGCGTCTTCGTCATCCGGCGGGTGCGCGAGCAGCGGCCGGAATTTTTTCTTGTCCATTCCCTTGTCGTAGGCGTCTTCCGGGGTAATCCGCTTCATGCGCAAGTGCTCCATAATATGGTCGTCCATCGGCTGGTTGCCGAGTTTTTTGCCCACCTGGATCATGCCCTGGATCTGGTGTGTCTTGCCTTCGCGGACAAGGTTGGCGACGGCTGTGTTGAAGACGAGGATCTCGAATGCCGCGACGCGGCCTTTTTTATCAATCCGTTTAAAGAGCGTTTGGGCGATGACTCCTTTCAATGCTTCCGAGAGCGTCTGGCGAACTTTATTTTGTTGGTCGGCCGGGAAAACGTCGATGATGCGGTCCACGGTCTTGGCCGCGCTCTGGGTGTGGAGTGTGCCAAAAACCAGGTGGCCGGTGGCGGCCGCGGTGATGGCCAGTTCGATCGTTTCCAGGTCGCGCATTTCGCCGACCAGAATAATATCCGGATCTTCGCGCAATGCGCCGCGCAACGCCGAGGCGAATGACTTGGTGTGCACCCCGGTCTCACGGTGATTGACCAGGCAGTTTTTGCTTTCGTGCACAAATTCAATCGGATCTTCGATGGTGATAATATGGTCTTTGCGATTTTTGTTTGCATAATCGACCATGGCCGCCAGCGTGGTGGATTTGCCGGAACCGGTCGGTCCGGTCACGACCACCAGGCCCCGGTGCAGCATGCAAAATTTTTTGAATACGGCCGGCAGGGGAGCATCGAGTTTTTCGAAGTCCTCAAATGAAAGCACCCGGCTGGGGATCTGCCGGAACACGGCTGCTACTCCGTTCCTTTGGTTGAAAAAATTGACACGAAAGCGCGAGATTTTGGGAATCTCATAGCCGAAATCGACGTCGCCGGTTTCCTCAAACTGTTTGATTTTGTAATCGGGCGCGATTTCGTAAAGCATGGCCTTGAGGGAATCGCTTTCCAGGGGCGGATAATCGACGCGCTGCAGTTCGCCGTTGATTCGCAACATCGGCGGGTTGCCGGCCGCCATGTGGAGGTCGGACGCTTTCTGCTCAAACATCAGATTGAAAAATGCATCTATTTTGGCCATATTCGCCTACTTTTTAAACGGCTCTGTAGCCACTCTCGTGCCGAATGTTAGAGAAAATGCTCGCTAAAATTGTCCGCGATGAAATTGTTGCCCGCGGGGGTGCCCTGCCATTTGCCCGGTTTATGGAATTGGCGCTTTATTGTCCCAATCTTGGATATTATGAGGCAAAAAGAGACACTGTGGGCCGGCGCGGCGATTTCTACACCAGCGTGAGCGTTGGAAACCTGTTTGGTGAATTGCTGGCCTTTCAATTTGCCGAGTGGCTGGAAGAAATAAAATCACCGGGCGTTCAATTGAAAATCGTTGAGGCCGGCGCGCATGATGGACAATTGGCCCGCGACATTTTGACGTGGCTTGAGTCAAATCGGCCGGCATTATTCGGTGAACTGGAATATGCCATTTTGGAGCCGTCCAACCGGCGGCGCGAATGGCAGCGTGAACACCTGGAACGTTTTGGGGACAAGGTCCGGTGGCTCTCCGGTTTCGACGCTTCGACGCCGTCCGCCCGCGTCACAGGTGTTATCTTCTCAAATGAATTGCTGGACGCTTTTCCGGTCCGCCGTTTCGGCTGGAATGCGAATAAACGAAAATGGTTCGAGTGGGCAGTGGCCGCGACCGGCGATCACTTTGCGTGGACGCGCATTGAACTGGCTGACAACGACGCTCCGTTTGCGGGCGTTCCAGCGTCGTTGCTGGATGTGCTTCCCGATAATTTTACGACAGAAACGAGTCCGGCTGCCGCGGCCTGGTGGCGCCTCGCCGCGGCCAGCCTGGACCGCGGCAGATTAATGACGGCTGATTACGGCCTGGACTGGGAAGAGTTTTTTGTTCCATCGCGGACGGATGGGACGTTGCGAGCTTTTTATCGGCATCATATTGCCGATGACCCGCTGGCAAATGCGGGTGAACAGGACTTAACGGCCCACGTGAATTTTACGGACGTCCAAAGGGCAGGGGAGGGGGCCGGTCTCAAGACGGAATTTTATTCAACGCAGTCGAAATTCCTCACGAAAATTCTTGAGAAGACGTTGCGCGACAAAGGATTTGGCGGCTGGACCCCCGGTCGTACACGACAGTTTCAAACGCTGACTCACCCGGAACATTTGGGACGGAGTTTTCGCGTGCTGGCGCAATCGCGCTAGCAGTCTTGTCAAAGAATCTCAAACATCGAACATCGAACATTGAACGCTGAACATCGAATGCCAGACATAATGGCGCCTCCATTCGATTGTCTCGCATGCATAATAGGAACCATCAACCCGCTGATTGCGCCGCTGCACGCGGCGCTACACGGCGGTGGCAGCGCCACTTGCGAAGAGCGCCGTGTTCCACCATGCCACTAGACCAAAATTTTGCCGAGGGTGAGGGTCAGGAAATAATTGGCGATCAGGATTGTGATGGACGAGTAAACGACCGACTCTGTTGTGGCGCGCCCCACGCCCTCGGCGCCGAGTCCGCATGTCAGGCCCTTGTAACAACCGATGAGCGCGATAATACCACCGTAAATGAACGCCTTGATGAGGCCGATGGACAAATCTGAAATGTGTGTGTAGTGGAGCATGTTGTACCAGGTATAAACCGGGTCAATTTCGAATACGTAAACGCTGGCGAGGTAACTCGCAAAAATGCCGAGAACGATGGCCTCAACCATCAGGATGGGCAATGCCGCGATGGCTGCCATTAGCCTTGGCACAACCAGATAGTCCACCGGATGCGTTGCGAGTGTCCGCAACGCATCAATTTGTTCTGTTACGCGCATCGTGCCGATTTCGGCGGTCATCGCCGCGCCGACGCGACCGGCCACCATGAGCGCGGTGAGCACCGGACCGAGCTCGCTGCACATCGAGACGGCCACGACCGCGAGCGTGGCCGTATCCATTTTGACCTTATGAAGCTCGAAATAGGTCTGGGCGCCCAGCACCATTCCGGTAAATGCGCCGGTGATTAACACGACGGCCTGCGATTTCACGCCGATGAAATAGAGTTGATAAAGAGTTTCGCCAAGGGCGAACTTCCATCTGAAAAACGAAGCCATCGCGTCGCGCGCCAGGAAACAAATCTGTCCCAGCCCGGCTAGGTTTGCCTCGATGCGCTTCTTGTAGGCAACAATGCTCATTTTGGCCAAAGTAGCAACGACGGGCGATTTTGGCGAGCCTCGGGTTTTTGGGTAGTTGCCCAAGGGCGCATCTTGACACTGTCCTTAATACTCGCGATGGGGCATCCGACTATGTTCGGTTGCGCCGCTATTACGCGGCGCGGACGGCGCAGCGCGCCATCCCTACCAAGAACAGTGTCAAGATGCGCTGCAGCAGCCCGTGAAAGTGGTTGCGCTCGTGGGTGAGAGTCCCACCCGTCGAATTGGACGGTTCACGACGGAACGGTCCGGTGCCTGTCGCCC
>Ga0335075_10002559_pt1 | contig 29143 bp, 25 predicted proteins | sample Lox_Sample_24_FD_206723 | JGI IMG/M metagenome (GOLD analysis project Ga0335075, IMG submission 206723) | Soil microbial communities from Loxahatchee National Wildlife Refuge, Florida, United States - Lox_Sample_2.4 | ecosystem: Environmental > Terrestrial > Soil > Wetlands | place: USA...
CGCGAGGACGTCCCCGACGTGCAGCTGCTGCGTCCCGAGCTGTCCGCCGCGACCGCCGCCGTAGTCGACCGCGCGGTCTCGAAGGACCTCGCGCGCCGCTACCCCGACGCCGCCAGCATGGTCGCCGACCTCGAGGAGGCGCTCGCGCTCGAGGCCGCCCGCGCCGGCCAGGCCACGGGCGAGGTGACCAGCGTGCTGCGCACGCTCCCCGGAACGGCCCGCCGCCGGCTGCCCTGGCGCATGCGCCACCCCGTGCGCTGGGCGGGGTCGATCGCGCTGGTCGTCGTCGTCCTCTCGCTCGTGCTCGTCGCCGTCGCCGGGCGCACGCACAGCGGCACCGGCGTCCCGCCGGGCGTCTCCTCCCACGCCGGCCTCGAACCGGTGCAGCTGAGCGACACCGCCGCCCACGACTACAACCCGTTCGGCACCGGGCCGGAAAACCGCGACCAGGTCGAGAACGTGATCGACAGCGACCCCAACACCTCGTGGAGCACCGAGCAGTACTACGACGGCACGCTCAAGAAGGCCGGCGGCGTCGGCCTCGGGGTGTACCTCGACGCCGCCCCCCGGGTGCTGGCCAAGGCGCTCGAGATACAGACGCCAACCCCCGGCTTCGCCGTGCAGGTCTACGTCGCCGACCACATCGAACTGGAACTGCCGTACGGCGACTCCACGCCGCTGACGCAGCGCGGGTGGCAGGGGCCGGTCGGCGCCAGCGCGGACGTGCGCAGCGGCGAACGCATCCGGCTGGCGCTGTCGGGCACGCCCCACCGCTACTACCTGGTGTGGCTGACCACGCTGCCCCCCGGGATGGAGTCCGCCACGATCTCCGAGCTGACGCTGTTCAAGTAGCGCGCTCAGCCGCTGTACGCGCGCTCGCGGGCGCGCCGCTGCAGCGCCAGGCGGCACAGCCGGTCGAGCAGCGCCGGGTAGGGGACGCCGGACGCGGCGAGCAGCTTGGCGTACACGCTCGTGGGCGTGAACCCGGGCATCGTGTTCAGCTCGTTGACGAGCACCTCCTCGCCCTCCACGAAGAAGTCCACGCGCGCGAGCCCTTCGCAGCCGACGGCGTGGAAGGCCGCCAGCGCCAGGCGCCTGACCTGCTCGCGCGCGGCGTCGGAGATTGCCGCGGGGATCCTCAGCTCCATCCCGCCCGGCGCGTACTTGGCGGCGAAGTCGTACCACTCCCCGCCGAACACGATCTGGCCTGGCTCCGACGCGAACGCATCGCCCCCTCCCGCATCGCCGCCGCCCTGCCCGCCGTTCCCCGGCTCGCTGCCGCCGAGCACCCCCAGCACGCCGCACTCGACCTCCACCCCGTGCGAGGACGCCTCCACGATCGCCAGGCGGTCGTGGACGAACGCCTGCTCCAGCGCGCCCTCCAGCTGCTCGCGCTCGCCGACCTTGACGATGCCCACCGACGATCCCAGGTGCGCCGGCTTGACGAACACCGGCAGCCCCAGCTCGTCCACCTGCGCGAGCACCCGCTCTCTCGCGCGCGCGAAGCGGTCGGCCGTGACGCCGCGGTAGTCGACCTGCGCGACGCCCTCCGCCGCCATCAGCTGCTTGAACAGCACCTTGTCCAGGCACACCGCCGAGGCGGTCACGCCGGCGCCGACGTATGCCACGTCCAGCACCTCCAGCAGGCCCTGGACGGTGCCGTCCTCCCCGAACGGGCCGTGCAGCACGGGGAACGCCACGTCCACCCCCAGCAGGCCCGCGGCCGGCGTCACGCTGAGCGTCCGCCCGTCGCTGCGCCAGACGCCGTCGCGTCCGATCTCCACCCACACCACGCGATGCCCCGCCTCGCGCAGGCCGTCGGCGACCGCGGCGCCAGAGGACAGCGACACGTCGTGCTCTGAGGAGCGACCGCCCGCGAGCACCGCAACCGTCAGCGACGCGCTCGCCGCGGGGGGCGCGTCCGACCCCGCCCATGTCGTGCGGTCGACCTCGGCGCTCATTCCGAGGACGGCGGCGTGGCCGGCGGCGTGGCGGTCGTGGTGGTCGTGGTGGTGGTCGTCGTGGTGGTTGTCGGCGTGCTCGTCGTGGGCGGCGCGAGCGTGCCGACGGTGATCGTCACGGTGGAGCCCTTGCGCGCGTGCGATCCGCCCGCGGGGCTCTGTTCGAGAACCTGCCCCGCCTGCGAGGCTTCGGTGGTCGTGCGGGGCTCGCTCTTGACCTTGAAGCCGGCGTGCTCGAGCGCGCTCTTGGCCGCCGCCTGCGCCGCGCCTTCGACGTTCGGCACGGTGGGTTCCTTGGGCGCCTTGGCGATGACCAGGGCTACCTTTTCGCCGGCGTGCAGCGAGCTGCCGGCGGTGGGGCTCTGCGCCAGCACCGTGCCGGGCGCCTGCGTGCTTGAGACGCGCTTGGTCACCGTGCCGAGCGCGAGTTCGGCGTTGGTGAGCGTCGCTTCGGCGTCCTGCAGCGTCTGGCCGGCCACGTCCGGAACGCGCACCGGCGCCGGCCCGCTGGACACGAGCAGGGTGATCACGCGGCCTTCCTGGACCTCCGTTTCGGCGGACGGCTCGGTGGCGATCACAACGCCCGCCGCGACCGTCTTGCTGGGTTCTTGCTTGACCTTCGTCTTCAGATGGGCCTTGCGCAGCTTTTCCCGCGCCTTGGCCACGGGCAGGCCGGCGACGTTCACGAGCGGCGCGCTCGCGGGACCGCTGGAGACGACGAATTCCACGCGGCTGCCCTTCTTCACCAGCGTCCCCCCGGAAGGCGACTGCTTGATCACGAGGCCCGTGGCGACGCTCACGCTGGGCGCCAGCGACGGCACCGGGTTCAGCCCCGCGCGCCGCAGCGCGGCGCCCGCGGCCTGTTCTGACTCGCCCGTGACCGACGGCACGCTCACCGACTTGCTGGAGCCCAGCAGCAGCACCGCCGCGACCGCCGCGCCCGCGATCAGCAGCGCCGCCGCCGCCCACAACAGCGCACGCCGGCGCCTGTCGCGATCGCCGCGCGGGGGCGGGCCGCCGTCCGTCTCGTGGTAGCGCCCCCCGGGCGGCTGCTCGAGCAGCAGCGCGCCCGCGCCGCCCGCGCGCGGCGGCGGCGCGCCGTGCAGCTGGCCGGCGGGGACTGCGGCGGCCGTCGCGCCGGACAGCGCCGGCAGCGCCTGGCGCTCGGCCTCGAGCGCCGCGATCAGCTCGTCCGCGCTCGCGTAGCGCTCGCTCGGGTCCTTGGCGAGCGCGCGCAGCACGACCGCGTCGAGCGACTGCGGCAGCGCCGGGTTGAGCGCGCTCGGCGGGTACGGGTCGGCGGCCACCTGCTTGAACGCGATCGCCACGGCGCTCTCGCCCTCGAACGGGACCACGCCGGTCAGCAGCTCATACAGGATCACGCCCACCGAGTACAGGTCCGAGGCGGCGCTCACCGCGAAGCCCTGCGCCTGCTCGGGGGAGAGGTATTGCGCGGTGCCCATGATCGAGCCGGTGAGCGTCATGTCCGACGCGCCCGCGCGCGCGATGCCGAAGTCGGTCACGCGCACGCGCCCCTCGTCGTCGACGATCACGTTGTGGGGCTTGAGGTCGCGGTGGATCACCCCGCGCCTGTGCGCCGAGCGCGCCGCGCGCAGGATCTGCACGACGATGTCGATCGCCGCCCCCGGCTCGAGCGCGCCGCCTTCGCGCACGATCGTCTTCAGCGGGCGCCCGGCGACGTACTCCATCGCGATGTAGTACGTGCCGTCCCACTCGCCGCGGTCGAAGATGCCGACGATGTTGGGGTGCGACAGGGCCGCGGCGCTGGAGGCCTCGCGGCGGAAGCGCTCCACGAACTCGTGGTCTTCGGCGAAGTGGTGGTGCAGGAGCTTGACCGCCACCTCCCTGCCCAGCAGCTGGTCCTGGGCGAGGTACACGTCGGCCATGCCGCCCGAGCCCAGGCGCGAGATCACCCTGTAGCGGCCGTCGATGAGCGTGTCGGGGTCGATCATCCGAGCAGGCTTTCGATCACCGCCCGGGCGACGGGCGCTGCGAACGTCGCGCCTTCCCCGGGCACGGCCTTCTCCGTCACGGCGAGCGCCACGCGCGGGTCGCGCGCGGGCGCGAACGCGATGAACCAGACGTTGTTGATCGCGTCGCCGAACTGCGTCTGCGCGGTGCCGGTCTTGCCCGCCACCTGCACGCCCGGGATCTGCGCGGAGGTGCCCGTGCCTTCCCTGACGACCGCTTCCATCATGCCCGTCACGGCGCTCGCCGTCGAGGGCTTCATCACGACCGACTGCACGCGCGGGGAGATCGTCTGCACGGTGCCCCCTTCGGGTTCGACCACGCGGCTGGTCAGGTGCGGAGTCATCAGCGTGCCGTGGTTTGCGACGGTGGCAGCGACCTCCGCCATCTGCAGCGGCGTGACGGCCAGTTTGTCCTGCCCGATACCCAGGCGCCCGACGTCCACGCGCGGGCTGGTCGGCGGCACGATCGCTTCGCCTTCGTGCTCGCCGCTGGCGGACATCTCGTCGGAGGGGTAGTCCAGCTGCGGCTTGCGGTCGAAGCCGAAGCGGTCCATGTAGCGCCCCAGCGTCCGCTTGCCGAGGCGCTCGGCGACCTGCGCCCACACGGTGTTCACCGAGTGGGCGAGCGCGAAGGTCAGCGTTATCGGCCCGAAGCTCTCGTTGTCGTCGTTTTTCAGCGGCACCCCCGAGACGAGGATTTCGTTGCGCCCGCTGACAGTCGATTCCGGCGTGTACGCGCCGGTGTCGATGGCGGCGGTGGCGGTGACGATCTTGAAGGTCGAGCCGGGCGCGTAGCCGAACTGCGTAGCGCGGTTGACCTCCGACCTGGTGGGCGGGCTGGCGCTCATCTCGCGTTCCAGCGCGCGCCTTCGCGCGGTCGAGCGCAGCGCGTTGGGGTCATAGCTCGGGGTCGAGGCCATCACCTCCACGGCGCCGGTGCGCGGGTCGAGCGCAACGACCGCGCCTTCGTGTTCTCCCAGCGCCGACATCGCCACGCGCTGCGCGCGCGGGACGAGCGTGGTGACGACCTTGTCGCCCTTTGGTTCCTTGCCCTGGAGCTGGTCGAGCACGCTCTGCAGGTTGGTGCCCTCCTGCCCGCTGAGCTGCTTGTTGCGAAAGCGCTCCAGGCCCGTGTCGCCGAGCGGCGGGACGATGTAGTCGTAGCCGATCGGCTGGGCGAACAGCTCGCCAGTGGGGTAGGAGCGCTGGTAGACGCCTTCCGCGCCGCGCACGCTGTGCGCCAGCACGGTGCCGTCGGAGGCGACGATCGGCCCCCGCGCCACGCGCTCCTGCTCGAGTTCCATGCGCTTGTTCAGCGGGTCTTCCCTCAGCGCGGAGGCTTCGAAGATCGTCCAGCGCGAGGTGAACGCCACGAGCAGCGCGAACAGCACGGCCACGAGCCCGTACAGGCGCACGATCGGGCGGTTCACCGCCTGCGCCCCTTCATGGGGTGCACGGCCGTCATTCGAGCTGGCCGAGTTCGAGCTGGCGCACCAGCGTGCCCGCGTCGGATTCCGAGCGCAGCGAGTGATCGAGCAGCGTGCGCCGTTTTTGGGGGCTGAGCGTGGAGGCGGCCACGCCGGAGACGTACTCGCTGCGGTACAGGTCGATGTGGCCCGGCAGCTGGTATGGCACTCCCTCGAAGATCGTCACCAGCCCGCGGCTGTTGGTGCCGACGAAGTACACCGACTGCCACGCCAGGTAGGCGGCGGAGCCGAGCACCACGAGCACGACCAGCGTGAACACGAGCGCGCCCGCGTGGGGTATCCGCATGCGCCGGCGAGGCGCGGCTACGGCGGGCTGGGGCGCGTGGCGCGGGGTCAGGCGCCGGCGCGTGGCCAGGGCCTGGGCGGACGCGCGGCTCTCGCGTGGCGCCACCGGCGCGGAGGGCCTGGTCGCCTGTCCCGGGCGGACGGGCGCGGAGGGCCTGGTCGCCTGCGAGCGCTCCTCGCCGTCTCCTGCCTCGTGCGGGCGCGGCGCGGCGATCGCGGGGATGCTCGCCATCGTCGCGGCCTCCTCCCGCACGGGCACGCCGTGGAAGTCGATCTCCTCCAGGCGCACGAGCACGACCGTGATGTTGTCGCGGCCGCCCGCCTCGTTGGCGGCGGCGATCAGCGCCTCGCCGGCGTCGCGCAGGCGCGGGTGCGCGAGCACCGTCGCGGCGATCTGCTCCTCGCCGACCATCGTGGTGAGCCCGTCGCTGCACAGCAGCAGCACGTCGCCGGCGCGCGCGCGGAACGAGCGCGTGTCGACTTCCACGACCACCTCCGGCCCCAGCGCGCGGGTGATGACCGACCGCTGCGGGTGGTCGAGCGCTTCCTCGGGGGTTAGGCGTCCCTGGCGGATCAGCTCGTCGACGAGCGAATGGTCGTCGGTCAGGCGCAGCAACTCGCCGTCGCGCAGGCAGTAGGCGCGGCTGTCCCCCACGTGCGCGATCGCGACCTCGTCCTCGCCGACGTAGATCGCGGTGAGCGTGGTGCCCATGCCCGCCTGCTCGGCGTTGGCGTGCGACAGCTCGTGGATGCGCGCGTTGGCGGACTGCGCGAGCGTCGCCAGCGCGAGCTCCGGCTCGTCGCCGTCGGCCAGACCGAGCTGGAAGGCCTCGACGGCGATGCGCGAGGCCACCTCGCCGGCCTGCGCCCCGCCCATGCCGTCGGCCACGACGAACAGCGGCGAGCGCGCGAGCACGCTGTCCTCGTTGGCGCGGCGCTGGCGCCCGGTGTCGCTCCCGGCGTACTGTTCGGCGACGCGCAGCATGTCAGGGAGAGCCGCCCATCCTCAATCGACCTCGAACGTGAACTCGCTGTCGCCGATGCGCACGCGGTCGCCGGGGTGCAGCGGCCGCGGCGTCTGCAACAGCTCCTCGTTGAGGTAGGTCCCGTTGGTGGAGTCCAGGTCTTCGATGACCACAATGTTGCCCTGCTCGTACACGCGCGCGTGGCGCGAGGACGCGAACGGGTCCTCGAGACGGATCTCGGCGTGGTCCCCGCGTCCCAGCACGATGTCCCCGTCGAGGTCGTAGATCATCCCAGGGTCGTGGCCGGGAGCGCGCTCGATCACCAGGCGCGGGGCGCGGTGGGCGATGTCGGCGCTGGCGATCGCAGAGGCGGAGTACATGCCCGTCGCGTCCGGCGGGATCGCCCCAGCGGCGGCGGCCGGCTGCGCGGACTCGAACTGGCGCGCGCCGCCGCGCAGGTCGCGGCCGGCGCTGCGAGAGACCCACAGCAGGAACAGGTAGATGACGGCGAGGAAGCCGAACTTCAGCGCCACCGACACGGGGGCGAGCGTGTTCATGCGACCTCGAACACGATCTCGGTCGAGCCCAGCTCGACGCGGTCTCCGGAGCACAGCGCGCGCTCGCCGCGCACGTCCTCGCCGTTGACGCGCAGGCCGTTGGTGGAGCCCAGGTCGTGGACCGTCCAGCCGTCGGGGCCGGGGCGGATCTCCGCGTGCCGGCGCGAGACGCCGGCGTCGTCGAGGATCACGTCGCATTCGCGGCTGCGCCCCACCGTCCCCCCGCCGGGGGGCACGAGCAGCCGCCGCCCGCCGAGCAGCAGCATCGCGCGCGGCGCTCGCCGCCTGGACGCCTCGAGCAGCTCCTCCTCGGGCTCGCCCGCCCCCCGCATGCGTTCGGCGTTGCTGTAGATCATCGTGTGTCCGCGCTCCTCTTCCCGGAGTGGAGGCTCGGGCGCGTCCTGCGCATCCTCGCTGTCGTAGCGGACCAACCGCGCCTGGATGCCGAATTCTCCCAGCGACAGGCGCTCGTCGGTGTGAAAGGCGATGCGCGGCGGCGAGGCGAGCACCAGGTCCTCGCGACGCGCGTGCTCGAGCAGGTAGCCGCACAGCTCGTCGATCACCTCGTGCTCGACGCCCTGGTAGCGCGCGCGGTCGCGCGGGGACAGCCACACGGAGTACTCGTTCGGCACGTACACGCGCGCGACCGACACGGTGCGGTGCGCGTCCATCTCGCGCGCCAGCTTGCGCGCCAGCTCCATCGGGCGCACCTCGCTGCGGAACACGCGTCCGAAGGCGCCCTCGATCAGGCTTGCGATGGTGGTCTCGACGCTCTTGAGCGGGTTCATCGGTGGACGGCCGCGCCGACCTCGGCGGATCGGGCTTCAGCCGTGAGCCATGCTACGCGCCATCGCCGGGGAGCTGTCCGGTGCGGGCGCCTACACGGGGCCGCGCAGCGCGCGGGCGGCGACGGCCAGCAGCGCGCCGAGGACGGCGCCGAGCAGCAGGCCGCGCGGGCTCGGGTGCGCGGCATGGGCGTCGAGGCCCGAGTCGAGCGCGGGCGCAGCGGCCACGATCGCCGCCGACCACACGGTCACGGCGAGCAGGTCCAGCGCGGCGCTGCGGCCGCGCACGATCCACGGCAGCAGCGCTGCCGCGACGGCCCACAGCAGCGCGCCGAGCAGCAGGCCGAGCCCGAGCAGCGGCCCGATCACGTGCGTGGCGGTCACGCCCAGCGAGCCCTCCCACGCGCTGCGCCGGGGTGTCCCCGCCGGGCTGGCGAGCCACAGCTGGCGGCCGACCGATCCTCCGGGATCGGCCAGCGGCGTGGCGAGGCTCAGCCACCAGTACCCGAGCGCGGCCAGCGCGGCGCGCTCGGCCCAGCGCGCCCGCTGCCCGGCGATCGCCGGGAACGCGCCGGCGAGCCCGATCAGGCCGAGCGCGGGCGCGAGCGCGGGCGCGAGCCACCCCGCCCCCAGGCGCGAGCTGAGCGGCTCGCGGGGCATCGCCAGCAGCGCGACCAGAGCGGCGAACAGCAGCAGCGCCACGCCCGGCCGTCCCGCCAGCGCCTGCCAGCCGACGAGCGCCAGCGAGAGCGCCAGCCACACCTGCCGCGGCAGCGCGAGCCGCCTCGCGCGGCCCCGGGCCTCGGGCGCGGCAGGCTCGGGCTCGAGCGTCTTGCGATCCTGCGGCGCCCGGCGCGGATACAGCCGCGTGCCGCCGCGCGCGGGCTCGCGCTCGCGCTCGTGCGGCCGGCTCTCCGCCGCCGGCGTGAGCCCCGTCAGCGCGAGCGCGTCGCGCAACTCCTCCAGCGTGCCGCGATCGCGCGGGTCCGGGGCGAGCGCGCGGTCCAGCGCGCGCGTGAGCGCGCCGGGCAGGTCGCGCCGGGCGCGTGACAGCGGCGGCAGCGGGCGCCCGATGCGCCGGGCGGTGGCGGCGGGCGTGGCGCCGCGCACGGGGTTCTCCCCGCACAGCGCCTCGTACAGCACGAGCGCCAGCGAGTACAGGTCGGCCTCGACGTCCACCTCGCGGCCCTCGCTCTGCTCGGGCGCCATGTACGCGAGCGTGCCGACCACGTCGCCGGTGCGCGTGAGCGCCTCCTCGCCGACGAGGCTGGCGCCGCCGAAGTCGGTGAGCTTGGCCGCCACCAGCGGCGTCGCGGGCGACCCCTCGCCGGCGAGCGGCATGTACGGCACGAGCACGTTCTGCGGCTTGATGTCGCGGTGGATCACGCCGCGCTCGTGGGCGTGCGCGAGCGCGCCGGCGAGCGCCAGGCCGATCTTCACGATCTCCTCGTCCTCGAGCGCGTCCTCGCGGATCAGCCGCGCGAGCGTGGCGCCGTCGACCAGCTCGGAGATCATGTAGAAGGCGCCCTCGTGCGCGCACGCCTCGTGCAGCGCGACGATCGCGGGGTGCGACAGGCGCGCGGCGGCGAGCGCCTCGCGGCTGGCGCGCTCGCCGTCGATCGGACCCCCGTCCGCCCCCAGCCACACCCGCTTGACGGCCACCTCCCTGTGCAGCAGCTCGTCCCTGGCGCGCCAGACGACGCCGAAGCCGCCGCTGCCGAGCTGCTCGAGCAGGCGGTAGCGCCCGAGCACGAGATCCTCGGCGCCCGCCTGCTCGGCACGGGGCACGATGCGTGCTCCGCGATGGGGCACCTCCCGCGGACGCGACACGTGGACGAGGGTGCGTGGCGACTCCACCGGCTCCCCCATTTCGCCGCCGGCGCCTGCGCCCCCTGCCGGGGTAAGAGTAAAAAATGCGCACTGACCGAGAACTTGCAGCCTCGCGGGAGGAACCGCCGCCAGTCATACTTGGCTGTCCAAAGTCCCTGCAAAGGAGCGGTTGATCTTGTCGTTCTTCGACGATGACGAGGAGACTTCGCCTCGTCCATCACCTCGCGCGCCGCGCCAGCCGCGCGCCGGCGCACGGCCCGCGGGCGCCAGCCGCGCGCCGGCGGGCGCGCGGGGGGTGCGCCCGCGCCGGCCGCAGCGGGCGGGCGCCGCGGGGGTCGACCAGCACGCGGTGATGGTCCGCCGCCGCGTGCTCGCGGGGGTCGCCGTGGTGCTCGTGATCGTGATCGCGCTGGTCGTCAACAGCTGCGTGAAAGGCGAAGAACAGCAGTCGCTGAAGAACTACAACCGCGAAGTCGGCGCGATCTCCTACGAATCCGACGCGCGCGTCTCACAGCCGCTGTTCACGGCGCTGACGAACGCCGCGGGCAAGTCCGCGCTGGACGTGGAGCTGCAAGTCGACGAACTGCTCAAACAGGCGCAGACGATCGACGCCCGCGCCAAGAGCCTGAGCGTGCCGGGCGGGATGACCGCCGCGCAGCAGAACCTGCTGCTGGCGCTGGACCTGCGCGTGGAAGGGATGACCAAGCTGGCGGCGCAGCTGCCGAGCGCGCTCGGGGGCCAGGCCAAGCATCAGAGCGCGAAGATCGCGGGCGACGGGGAGATCTTCCTGGCCTCCGACGTGATCTACTCGCAGCGCGTCGTGCCGCTGGTCCAGCAGACGCTCGCGAGCAGCGGCATCCACGGGCTGACCACGAGGCTCAGCATGTTCGTGCCGAACGTCGGCTGGCTGGAACCGGCGACGGTGCTCTCGCGCATCAGCGGACAGGCCGCGGGCACCGGCCAGAGCGGTGTCGCGCCCGGCCACCACGGCAGCGTGCTGAAGGGCGTGAGCGTCGGCACCACCGCGCTGGAAGCCGAACCCGCGCTCAACCACATCAACGCCGGGAGCAACCCCACGTTCACCCTGCAGGTCGAAAACGACGGCGAATTCACCGAGACGGACGTCAAGGTCGAAGTCCGCGTGACGGCGGGCGGCAAGCAGTACAAGGCCTCGCGCACGATCGAAAAGACCGAACCGGGCAAGACCGTCAACGCCGAAGTGCCCGTCACGGGGGTGCCGCTGGGCGCGGCCGCGAAGGTCGAAGCCCAGGTCGAGCCGGTGCCGGGAGAAACCGACCACGAAGGCACCGAGAGCACCTACCTGGCGATCTTCGGCGAATAGTCGAGCCGGTTCGACGCGCCAGCGGCTAACTTGTGCCGCGATGGTCGGGTCGATCACGGACACGCAGGGAATCATCGCGATCGCCGCCGCGGCGGCGGCGGCCGTGGCGCTGCTGGGGTGCGTGACGCTGGCCGCCAGCCTGCGCCGCCTGCGAAGGGCGCAGCGGCTGGTGCTGGGTGAGCACGGCCAGCAGGACGTGGTCGCCCACGCGGCGGCGATGCAGGAGGCGTTCGAGGCGCTGGGGGCGTACGTCGAAGAGACGGCCACCCGCCTGGACACTCGCCTGGCCGGCGTGGAGAGCGCCCTGCGGGGGCGGATAGCGCACCGCGCGCTGGTGCGCTACGACGCATACAACGAGCTGTCCGGACAGCAGTCGATGTCGATCGCCCTGCTGGACGACGAACGCTCGGGCATCGTGCTGTCGTGCATCCACCACCGCGACCAGGCGCGCGTGTACGGCAAGCAGGTGCGGGCGGGAAGCGCGGAACTGGAGCTGTCTCCCGAGGAGGCGGAGGCCGTGCGGCTGGCGCTCACGGACGCTGGCGACGGGCCGCTCGCCGATGCACAGCGGGCGTGAAGCGGATCCCACCCGCCCCCACCTGACCCGCCCGCGGGTCGGGTATCTGGGCCCGGCGGGGACGTTCAGCGAGGAGGCGCTGCTGGCGAGCGCCGCGGCAGACGCGCTCGAGCCGGTGGCGCAGGCGAGCATCTACGACGCGGTGATGGCGCTGCGCAGCGGGGAGGTCAGCTTCTCGATCGTCCCGATCGAGAACTCGCTGGAGGGCTCGATCAGCGTGACGCTCGACCTGCTCGCAGGCGAGGCCGGAGACGTGGAGATCGTGGGCGAGGCGCAGCTGCGCGTCAGGCACTCGCTGATCGCCGCCGCGGAGCTGGCGATGGCGGAGATCGACACGGTGATCACCCATCCGCACGTGCCCGGCCAGTGCGCGCGGCTGCTGCGAGGCGAGCTGGCGCACGCGCGCGTGCTGGCCGCGTCGTCCACCGCGGAGGCGGTGCGGGCGGTGGTGGCCGGTGGCGTGAGGGGACAGGCCGCGATCGGGACGCTGCTGGCGGCGCGCATCTACGGCGGGACGGTCATCCGCGAGGGCGTGGAGGACCGCGAGGACAACGAAACGCGCTTCGTGTGGCTCGCGAGCGGTCCCGCCGCCGGCAGGACACGGCGCCCGCCGGGCCTGCGGGCGGGCGGGCAGTGGAAGACATCGCTCGTCTTCTGGGGGGCGGGGGCCGAGCGCCCCGGGTGGCTCGTGCGCTGCCTGGACGAGTTCGCGCGCAGGCGCATCAACCTCACGAAGATCGAGTCGCGCCCGCGCCGCGAGGGCTTCGGCAGCTACATGTTCTTCGCCGACCTCGCCGCGCGCGTGGACGACGCGGCGGTGGCAGAGGCGCTCACGAGCCTGCGCGCGCACTGCGAAGAGGTGCGCGTGCTCGGCTCCTACCCCGCGGCGGCGCCCGTTCAGGGCCCCTCTGGATGACGGCGGGCGCGGGCGCCGAGCGCCGCGTTCGATGCACGCCCCCGCTAGACTGCGCCTCGAACATGGAGAGCACGATCCCACCAGAGCCGGTGGGGTCCGTGTCGCCTTCAGAGCACCAGCGGCACGGACCTGGCACATCGCCCACCGCGGCGATGAGCGGTCGGGTGCTCGTCCTCAACGCGACGTATGAGCCGATCAACGTGTGCACGGTGCGCCGCGCGGTGGTGCTGCTGCTCAAGGAGAAGGCGGTGCTGCTCGAGCGCGGGCGCTGGGAGCTGCACTCGGAGAGCTCCACGCTCGCGCGCCCGGTGGTCATCCGCCTGGTCAGCTACGTGAAGGTGCCGCGCGACGCCCACCGGCGCAAGATCACCAGGCGCGCGGTGTTCGCGCGCGACAGCTGGACCTGCCAGTACTGCGGGTCGCGCTCCAACCTGACGGTCGACCACGTGATCCCGCGCTCCAAGGGCGGCAGCTCGAGCTGGGAGAACATCGTCGCCTCGTGCGCGCCGTGCAACCGCCGCAAGGGCGACCGGCTGCCGCGCCAGGCGGGGATGCACCCGCGACGCGCGCCGCGCACGCCGCGCGCGGAGATCTTCATCCACGTCGCCAGCCCGACGATCCCGGCTGCCTGGCTGGCGTACCTGCCGCAGGCCGCCTAGCAGCGGCGTGGCGTGCCCCGGCGCCGGATGACGAAGGGCGCCACGAGGGCGCCCTTCGCCGAGTGCTGCTTTGACTGGAAAGACCGAGAGCGACGGGCAAATGCCGGAGGGACCAGGGCCGGCGGTCGTCTCGGGGTGTCCCGGGTTGGATTCCGCTAGGCGGTCCAGCCTGCCGACCTAACGGCCGGTCACCTCCAGGGTCCCGCAAGAACTGTCACTCAACGTACGGACCACCTCCTTTCTCTGGTCTGGCCAGAGTAGCGAACGCGGACGACGGGCGAGGCGCATGCTTGCGAGCGGCTGGTGGCGTGCGGGGCGCCCGGGCCGATCGGGCGCCGGCGTCAGGGGATGATGACGCCGAACTCCTGCGCGAAGGTGGCGCCGGGGGCGCCGGCGCCGACCGATTCGGGCACGGCGGGCGTGACGGCGATGCCCGTTTCTCGGTACTGCGATTCGAGGATGTTGGCCAAGTGCTCGGGCGAGGCGAACCACGCGGAGACGATCGACTGGGCGGTGGACAGCTGGTAGGTGCCCCACGCGAGGTTCTCGCCAATCACGTAGCCGTCGTCGGGGCTGGGGATGTAGCCGGTGTCGCGGATGCGGTCGACGGGCGTCTCGCCGCTGGGGGAGACGTGCGCGAAGTAGTCGGCGGAGATCAGTTCCTGGCAGTGGCCTTCCGCGGCCTCTTCCAGCAGCGGGCTGGCGATCAACGGCCGCTCGCCGTTTTCCGCGCGCTTGCGGTTGATCAGGCACAGGACGGCTTCGCGCACGAGCGCGAGGTTGGCCGCTTCGGGGGTCAGTTCGGTGTTCTGGCAGGTGGTGGACAGCACGGCGGCGATGGTGGCTGCGGCGCTGTCGGCGGAGGCGGCGCCTGGCGTGGTTGAGCGCGAGGCCGGCTTGTGGGCCGGCGCGGTCGAGCGCCGGTGGACGAGCCTGCGCTGGCGAGACCGGCGGGCGCGTGTCCGGCACGCGCTCGCGGCGCCGCGGGCACGGCGCCCGGCGTGGGCGCCACCCGCCCGGCAGCGCGTCGAGGCGCCGGCGGCAGAGGCGCCGGCGGGCGCGAACGCGGCGCAGCAGACGATCAGCAGGACGGCGGTGAGCAGACGGCGGGGGGTGGGCACCCTCAGCCTGTCGGCCCGCCGCCTGATCTATCTGAGGACTAGCGAGCGAACCTGGACATCTCGTTGGTATCCGTCCGGGCGCCGTCCGATTCGCACGGTCGGACTCGGGCTTCGTGGGCTTCGGCGCCGCGCCGCGCGGACCGCGCTACTCGGGCTCGGCGGCGGGGGCGGAGCCGTCCTCGCCGGCGGGCGCGGGCGCCTCGGGCTGCGCCGCCTCGGGCTGCACGGCCTCCTGGGGCGCGTCGACGACGAGCGCGACGGCGCTGACGACGTCGTCGTCCTTGAGGTTCATCACGCGCACGCCGGTGGCCGAGCGGCCCTGCTGGGAGATGCCGGCGACGCCCGTGCGCTGGACCATGCCGCCGACGCTGATGAACACCAGCTCCTGGTGCTCGCGCACGACCAGCGCGCCGGCGAGCGCGCCCTTTTTCTCGGTGAGGCCGATCGTCTTGACGCCTTTGGCGCCGCGGTTGGTCTTGCGGTACTGGCTGATCTGCGTGCGCTTGCCGTAGCCGTTCTCGGTGACGACGAGCAGGTCCATGTCGTCGCGCGCGACGTCCATGGCGATCACGCGGCCGGCGCCGCCGACGTCCATGCCGCGCACGCCGGTGGTGTCGCGGCCCATCGAGCGCACGTCGGACTCGGCGAAGCGCACCGTGAGCCCGGCGCGGGAGACCATGATGACCTCGTCGTTGGGGTCGACGGCGCGGACGGCGAGCAGCTCGTCGTCGTCGCGGATGTTGATGGCGATGATGCCGTCGGCTTTGATCGGCGTGTTGTAGGCGGCCAGCTCGGTCTTCTTGACGGTGCCGCTGCGCGTGGCGAACACGAGGTACTGCGCCTCCGAGAAGTCGCGCGTGGAGACCACCGCCTGGATGCGCTCGCCCTCGCGCAGCGGCAGCACGTTGACGAGCGCGCGGCCCTTGGCGGTGCGCTGCGCCTCGGGCAGTTCGTAGACCTTCGAGCGGTAGACCTTGCCGCGGTTGGAGAAGAACAGCAGGTAGTCGTGCGAGGAGCACACGAACAGGTGCTCGATGAAGTCGCCGTCCTTCATGTCCATGCCGGTCACGCCGCGCCCGCCGCGCTGCTGCTGGCGGTAGGTGGCCAGCGGCAGCGACTTGACGTAGCCCGACTGCGTGATCGTGATCACCATCTGCTGGTCGGCGATCAGGTCCTCGATGTCGATCTCGTCCTCGGAGTGGCTGATCTCGGTGCGCCGCTCGTCGCCGAAGCGCTCGGCGACCTCCGTCAGCTCCTCCTTGATGACGGCCAGCACGCGCGTCTCGTCGCCGAGGATCGCGCGCAGCTCGGCGATCCGCTCGGTGACGTCGGCGTGCTCCTGTTTGATGCCGTCCGCCTCCAGCGCCGTGAGCTGGGAGAGGCGCAGGTCGAGGATCGCGCTCGCCTGGATCGCGCTCAGCTGGAAGCGCGCGATCAGCTGCTCGCGGGCGCTTTCGCGGTCGCGCGAGCCGCGGATCAGCTCGATGATCTCGTCGAGGTGCTCGAGCGCGACCAGCAGCCCTTCGAGGATGTGCGCGCGCGCCTCCTTCTCGGTCAGCTCGTGCTTGGTGCGGCGCACGATCACCTCGCGCTGGTGCGCGACGTAGTGGCCGATCGCCTCGCGCAGGTTGAGCGTGCGCGGGACATTGTCGACGAGCGCGACCATGTTCACGCCGAAGGTGGTCTGCATGGGCGTGTGCTTGAAGAGCTTGTTGAGCACGACCTTGGGGATCGCGTCGCGCTTCAGCTCGATCACCAGGCGCATGCCGCGCTTGTCCGACTCGTCGCGCAGGTCGGAGATCTCGGGGATGCGTTTTTCGCCTGCCAGCTCGGCGATTTTGGTTTCGAGGTTGCCCATGCCCCCCTTCTTGACCATGAACGGCAGCTCGGTGACGACGATCGCCTCCTTGCCGTGGCTGAGCGGCTCGATGTGCGCGCGCGCCTGCACGCGCACGCGGCCGCGGCCCGTCTCGTAGGCGTCCCTGATGCCCGCGTGGCCGAGGATGATCCCGCCCGTGGGGAAGTCCGGTCCCTTGACGTGGCGCATCAGGCCGGCGACGTCGATGTCCGGTTCGTCGATGTAGGCGATCGTCGCGTCGATCACCTCGCGCAGGTTGTGCGGCGGGATGTTCGTCGCCATGCCGACCGCGATGCCCGAGGAGCCGTTGACGAGCAGGTTGGGGAAGCGCGACGGGAGCACGAGCGGTTCGCGGCGCGAGCCGTCGTAGTTGGGCACGAAGTCGACCGTGTCCATGTCGAGGTCGCGGAGCATCTCGGTCGAGATACGAGACAAACGTGCCTCGGTGTATCTCATCGCGGCGGCCGGGTCGTCGTCGATCGAGCCGAAGTTGCCCTGCCCGTCGACGAGCTCGGCGCGCATCGAGAAGTCCTGCGCGAGGCGCACGAGCGTGTCGTAGATGGCGGAGTCGCCGTGCGGGTGATAGTTGCCCATCACCTCGCCGACGATCTTGGCGCACTTGGCGTAGGAGCGAGTCGGCCCGAGGCCCAGCTCGTTCATCGCGTAGAGCACGCGCCGGTGGACGGGCTTGAGGCCGTCGCGCACGTCCGGCAGCGCGCGCCCGACGATCACCGACATGGCGTAGTCGAGGTACGCCGTGCGCATCTCCTCCTCGAGCGCGCGCGGTTCGATGTTGCCGCCGCTTATGACGTCAGCCGAGGCCATCGTTCACCCTTGTGCGCCGGCCATCACGTCAGACATCGAGGTTGGCGACGGCGCGGGCGTTGTCCTCGATGAACGCGCGCCGCGGCTCGACCTGGTCGCCCATGAGCATCGAGAAGATGCGGTCGGCGGCGGCGGCGTCCTCGAGCGTGACCTGCGCGAGCGTGCGCGTGGCGGGCGCCATGGTCGTTTCGCCGAGCTGGTCGGCGTTCATCTCGCCGAGGCCCTTGAAGCGCTGGAGTTTGACGCCCTTCTGCGCGACCGCCATGACGGCGAGGTGCAGCGCCTCGAAGGTCGGCGCGTCTTCGCTGGCGTCGCCGAGGCGCACCTCGAACGGCGGCGTCCCTGCGAGCTCGACGAGCTGCGCGTGCACGCGCGCGAGCTGGGTGTACTCCTGCGCGTCGAACAGGCTGCGCTTGATGCGGTGCACGCGCGCGAAGCCGCTCTTGGCTTCGACGGCGCGCACGCGCAGCTCCAGCGGGTCGGTCTCGAGCAGCTCGGTGGCGTGCGTGTCGCCGTCGACGCCGGCGCGCTCCAGCAACGCGATCGCCCCCTCTGCGTCGAGCGTCTGCTCGCCGAGCAGCGAGGACTCCTCGAGGAACTGCACGACGTCGTGGCCGTGGGCGGCGCGCAGCGCGGAGGACCATCCTTCGTACTGCTTGATCAGGCGGCGCAGGCGCTGCCAGCGCGCTTCGGTGAGCTTGAACTGCGTGCCGTGGCGGTCGAAGACCTCGAGCTTCTCCCACTTGTCCGACAGCAGGATCTCTTCCAGCTCGGAGTCCTTCTCGATGTAGCGCTCGCGCGAGCCCTGCTTGAGCTTGTACAGCGGCGGCTTGGCGATGTACACGTAGCCTTCCTTGATCAGCTCTTCCATCTCGCGGAACAGCAGCGTGAGCACGAGCGTGCGGATGTGTGCGCCGTCGACGTCGGCGTCGGTCATCACGACGATCTTGTGGTAGCGCGCGTTGTCGATGTTGAACTCGTCGCGCACGCCGGTGCCGATGGCGGTGATCAGCGCCTGGATCTCGGTGTTCTGCAGGACCTTGTCGATGCGCGACTTCTCGACGTTGAGGATCTTGCCGCGCAGCGGCAGCACGGCCTGGGTTTCGCGATCACGCCCCTGCTTGGCCGAGCCGCCGGCGGAGTCGCCCTCGACGACGAACAGCTCGGCGAGCGACGGGTCTTTGATCGAGCAGTCGGCGAGCTTGCCCGGCAGCGTGGAGTTCTCCAGCGCCGACTTGCGCCTGGTCAGGTCGCGCGCCTTGCGCGCGGCCTCGCGGGCGCGCTGGGCCTGCACGGACTTCATGATCACCGCGCGCGCCTCGCTGGGGTTCTCCTCGAGGAACTCTCCCAGCCCGGCGTTGACGATCGACTCGACGAAGCCGGCCATGCCGGGGTTGCCGAGCTTGGTCTTGGTCTGTCCCTCGAACTGCGGGTCGCGCAGCTTGACCGACACGACCGCGGTCAGGCCCTCGCGCACGTCCTCGCCGCTGAGGTTGTCCTCTTTCTCCTTGAGCAGGCTGTGGTCGCGCGCGTACTTGTTGAGCGTGCGCGTGAGCGCCGAGCGAAAGCCGCTGAGGTGGGAGCCGCCCTCGCGCGTGTTGATGTTGTTGGCGAACGAGTGGATCGACTCCTGGTAGGAGGAGTTCCACTGCATCGCGACCTCGGCGGCGCCCTCCTCGGACTCGCCGGCGAAGAAGATGACCTTGCGGTGGACCGTTTCCTTGTTCTCGTTGAGGTAGGAGACGAAGTCCTCGATGCCCCCCTCGTACCGGAACTCGGCGGAGTGGCCTTCGCCGCGCTCGTCGACGAGCGCGATGCGCAGGCCGCGCGTGAGGAAGGCCGTCTCGCGCAGGCGCTCCTCGAGCGTGTGGAAGTCGAAGTCGAGCGTCTCGAACACGTCGGCGTCGGGCAGGAACGTGATGGACGTGCCGGTGGGCGCGCCCTTGGGCAGCTTCTCGCCCTGCTGCAGCTCCGCCTGCGGCACGCCGCGCGCGTACTCCTGCGAGAAGACGTAGCCGTCGCGGCGGATCTCGACGGCGAGCCGTTCGGAGAGCGCGTTGACGACCGACACGCCGACGCCGTGGAGGCCGCCGGAGACCTTGTAGCCGCCGCCGACGCCGAACTTGCCGCCGGAGTGCAGCACGGTGAGCACGACTTCGACCGCCGGCTTGCCCTCCTTCTCCATCATCGCCACGGGGATGCCGCGCCCGTTGTCGACGACGGTGACGGAGTTGTCGGGGTGGATCGTGACCGACACCTCGGTGCAGAAGCCGGCGAGCGCCTCGTCTACTGAGTTGTCGACCACCTCGTAGACGAGGTGGTGAAGGCCGAGCACGCCGGTCGAGCCGATGTACATGCCGGGGCGCTTGCGGACCGCTTCGAGCCCCTCCAGCACGGTGATGTCCTGCGCGTCGTAGCTGGCGGAGTCACCGCTCATGGCCGGGTCGTTGACCCCGCCCGTCGCTGCGCTCTCGCCAGAGCTGTCGTTGCCTGCTGCCAATGGCCCTCCGATGACGTGAGAACGCCCCGGATTCCGGGGCGCGATGTCCACGGCCGAGGCGAGTTGAATGTGCCTGCAAGGATAGCACGGGGGGACCCCGGGGCCCGGCGCCCGAGCGGCCTAAATGCCTGCAAATAGCCGTAAATGGGGGTTGTCTCGTCAGCCGGTGCGACAGCGCAGCCCGCGGATCGCCTCGCCACCCAGCTGCGCGTTCACACGCGCCACCAGCTCGGCGCCCATCAGCTCCAGCTCGTGCGCCCACACGGCGGCCTCGCAGGTGATCGTCAGCACGCCTTCGCGCTCGGCGGTGGGACGCGCGGCGGCGGCGATGGCGGGGCCCGCGGCATGCTCCCAGACCTCTTGCACACGGGCGAGGGCGCTCGCCGGGGCGATCGCCGACGTGAGGTCCTGCACGGCCAGCGCGAGGGCTCGGGGGGCGGCTCGGCTCATGCGGCGAGCGCGTCCTGGAGGATCGCGCCGGGCGAGATGCGCAGGCGCGTCACGCCGGCGTCGCCGGCGGTGGGCACGTGGGCGAGATCGGTCGTGGCGATGACGCTCTGCCCGCCGGCGCGCAGCTCCCGCGCCAAAAGCTCCCGGCGCTCGCCGTCCAGCTCGCTCATGACGTCGTCGAGCAGCATCAGCGGCGCGTCGCCGCGGACGTCGGCGAGCAGCGCGCGCTCGGCCAGCAGCAGCGCCAGCAGCGCCAGGCGCTGTTCGCCCTGGGAGCCGTACACGCGCAGGTCGCGCCCGTCGCGGCGGAGCAGCAGCTCGTCGCGGTGCGGCCCGTGCCCGGTGAAGCCGCGGTCGAGGTCTGCGCGCAGGCGCTCGCGCAGCTCCGCGACGAACTCCTCCTCCCCGGCGGCGCGCGAGCGCGGGCGGTACTCCAGCGCGAGCGCGCCGCTGCACCCGAGCTGCGTCGCGTGCTCGGCGAACGGCTCGGCCAGCAGCGTGACGGCCTCCTCGCGGTGGGCGCGCAGCTGCAGCGCGCAGCCGGCCAGCTCGCGGTCCCACACGGCCAGCGTGGCGTCCGACGCGCGACCGGCGCGGATGCCGGCGAGCAGCGCGTTGCGCTGGGCCAGCACGCGCGAGTATTGCCGGCGCACGCTCGCGCGTGTAGGCCACAGCGCGGCGATGACCTGGTCGAGGTGCGCGCGGCGCACGGCGGGCGGCCCCTTGACGAGCGCGAGCCGGTCGGGCAGGAACACGCTGACGAGCGGTCTGGTCTCGACGTCCACGAGGCGTGCGACGGACGCCCCGTCGGCGCTCATCCGCTTGACGGGCTGGCCGCCCTCTCCCTGTGTCCCGAAGCCCACGCTCAGCTCATGCGCACGCGGCCCGTCGAGCAGGCTCACGACGACGCGCGCGGTGTGCGCCTCGAAGCGTATGAGCTGACGCTCGTCGCGCGTGCGCGGCGAGCGTCCGGTGCAGCCGTAGTAGAGAGCCTCCAGCAGGTTGGACTTGCCGGCGCCGTTGGGGCCGTGCACGACCGTCAGGCCCTCGCCGATCAGCGCGTGGGCGCGCGCGTAGGAGCGGAAGTCGCGCAGCTGCACGCTGACGACGCGCACGCGCCACCTCAGACGTTCAGGCGGATGGGCATGATCAGGTACACGAAGTCGCCGGTCTCGGGGGATTCGATGAGGCCGGGGCGCAGCGGGCTGATCAGCTTCATCACCAGCTCGTCGGACTGCACGCTCTCCAGGCCGTCGCGCAGGAACTCGGGGTTGAAGCCGATCTCGAACGGCTCGCCGTGGAAGAGCACGGGCAGCGCCTCGCGCGCCTCGCCGACGTCGGGGGTCTGCGCGGAGACGGTGAGCGTTCCCTCGGCGAAGCTGAGGCGCAGCGGCGCGTTCTTCTGCGCGAGCAGGCTGATGCGCCGCACGACGTCTGTCACCTCGGCCGTGGACAGTCGCAGCTCGTGCTCGACCGACTCGGGGAGCAGCTGGCGGTAGTTGGGGAACTGGCCGTCGATCAGGCGGGTCGACAGCAGCACGTCGCCCAGCTCGAAGATCGCCTGGTTCTGCCCGACGCTCACGGCCAGCGCCTCGCTCGGCGCCTGCTGGGCGATGCGCACCAGCTCCTGCAGGGCGCGCGCCGGCACGTTCGCCTCGAGGCTGCCATCCAGCGGCGACTCGAGCGCCGTCTGCTTGACGCTCAGGCGATAGGAGTCGGTTGCGACCATGCGCAGCTCCTGGGCGGTGGCGGACATCAGGATTCCGGTCAGGACAGGCCGCGTCTCGTCTTTGGAGGCCGACCGCGCGACGCGCGTGACGGTTTCCAGGAACGCCTCCGCCGGTAGCACCACGCGCGTGTCCGCGGACGGCGAGGGCAGCGAGGGGAAGTCCTCGGTGCGCAGCGTGCGCAGGTGGAACGTGGACGCCCCGCAGATCAGCTCGACGTCCTGCTCGGCGCTGCGCAGCTCCATTGTGAGCGCCTGCGCGGGCAGCGAGCGGGTGACGTCGAGCAGCAGCCGCGCTGGCAGCACGACCGATCCCGGGCGGGCGACCTCGGCGTCCAGCGGCACGCGCAGGCCGATCTCCATGTCGGTGGCGCGCAGCTCCGGCTTGGCATTGGGTGAGGCGGAGATCATCACCCCGGAGAGAGCCTGCACGGCGCTGCGCGTCGAGGCCACGCGGGTGCTCGTCTGCAATTGCGTGAGCAGCTCGGCGGCGGAGAGGGAGATCTTCATGGCGTCTTCTCGGTTGGTATAGGAGTCAATAGTGGCTGTGGAGATGTGAAGTGTGTGGTGGACAGTGGGGATCTACGGTGTGGAGCGGTGGACGGCGCTGTGGAGTGCGCCGGCAAGTCTCTCAAGGCGCTCGGTCGAGGAGGGCTGGCGGGGATCATATGCGCGAAGTGTTCAGTGCCTCCTGGAGCTTTTCCACAGCGTCGCGAGACGCTTGGTCGGAGGAGATGCGCGTCGAGGCGCGCCGCCAGGCGTGCAGCACGGTGGTGTGGTCACGCCCGCCGAACTGCCGTCCGATCTCCGGCAGCGACTCGCCGGTGAGCTCGCGGGCTAGGTACATGGCGACCTGTCGCGGCCATGCAACGCGGGCTGTGCGTGCGGGAGAGAGCAGCTCGCCGGTCGTGAGGCCGAAGTGTTGGCTGACGGCAGCTTGGATCTCGCTGACGGTTCGCTTGTGTTTCGCCGGCGCCGATGCGTGTGGGTAGAGGCTGTCGAGCACCTCGCGGGCGAGGTCGGCCGTGAGCGGCCTGCCGGTGAGGGAGCTGAAGGCGACCACGCGGATCAGCGCGCCCTCGAGGGTGCGCACGTTGGAGCGGACGTGCTCGGCGATGACGGTGAGCGCGGCGGGGTCGGCGAGCGGTATGCGATCGTGCTGCACTCGCTTGCGCAGGATCGCGAGCCGGGTGGATAGCTCCGGGGGCTGGATGTCGGCTACGAGGCCGGCCTCGAAGCGCTCGCGCAGCCGATCCTCGAGCGCCTGCAGGTCGTGAGGCGGCCGGTCGGAGCTGAGCACGAGCTGGCGCCCGCCGTCGTGCAGGGCGTTGAAGGTGTGGAAGAACTCCTCCTCGGTCTTGGCCTTGCGCTCGAGGAACTGGACGTCGTCGAGCAGCAGCACGTCCACGTCGCGGAAGCGAAGCTTGAAGACCTCGGTGCGGCCGCTGGACAGCGCGGTCAGGAACTCGTTGGTGAACGCCTCGCCGGTGGTGCAGCGGACGGTCAGGTCGGGGTTGTGGGAGAGCAGCAGGTTGGCGATCGAGCTGAGCAGGTGGGTCTTGCCGACCCCCGGCGGCCCGCAGATGAACAGGGGGTTGTAAGCCTGCGCGGGCATCTCGGCGACGGCTAGCGCCGCCGCGTGCGCGAGCCTGTTGCAGTCGCCGATGACGAACTGGTCGAACGTCAGCTTGGGATTGCCGAGTGGGCCGACGGCCGCGGAGCGCGGCGTGGACGGCTCGCTGCCCGCGCCGCTGCGCACCGGCGGCGGGTCGCCTGGCACGGTGAGGTGCGGGCCCACGCCGGGAGCGCTGAGGAGCTCCACGCTCGCACCGGGACCGAGCACGCGCTCGACGTGTGTCTGGATGAGCGCGCCGAAGCGCTCGCGGATCCAGTGCTGTGCGTGCTCTGGCGCGTGCACGACGAGGTGCCGGCCCTCGAGCTGCACGGCGCGCAGCGGCGCGAGCCATATGCGATGCGTGGACTCGTCGAGGACTCCCGCGAGCTGCGCCTGCACCCGCGACCATATGTGATCGAGCTCTTGGCTCACGGCAGCAACAGTCCGCTCCTCCCAGAGAGGCAGTGATGAGAGCTATTCGAAGGGGCCCCGTGGGGCCGGTCGGGCGACTATACCCAACGTGTGCTGGACGGCCGCCCGGAGCTGCCCGCATTTGGCGGGAAAAACCGGCGACGCCCGGAAAACGGCCGCGGTCGCGCGAGCCGCGGCTGATCGTATACTTGGTGCGCACGATGAAGCGGACCTACCAGCCAAAGAAGCGCAAGCGCGCCCGTGCGCACGGGTTTCGCTCGCGCATGAGTTCGCGTGCGGGTCGGCTGACGCTGAAGCGTCGGCGCGACAAGGGGCGCAGGCGCCTGTCCGCCTGAGGACCGTGAGCGTCACGAACCCCGACGCGGGTGGACACGTGAGGACGCCGCGCGCGCCCGGACGCGGACGCCTTTCGCGCAGCGCGGAGTTCGAGCGCGTGTACCGCCACGGCAGCGCGATCGCCAACCGCCACCTCGTGCTGTACACGTTCCCCAACGCCATGGCGTCGACGCCGCGGCTCGGGCTGTCGGTCTCGCGCAAGGTCGGCGGAGCCGTGCGCCGCAACCGCGTCAAGCGCCTGCTGCGAGAGGCGTTCGCGCAGGCGCAGGGAGGCTTGAAGCCCGGTCAGGACGTCGTCGTCGTGGCGCGCCCGCCGGTGGCGGCGCTCGCCGAGCGCGACGGGCTGGCGGGCGTGGTGGCGGCGCTCGAGGAGCTGACGGTCAAGGCCGGTCTTAGCGTCGAGGCGGCACAGACGCCCGGAGGGGGTTGATGGGCGATCGCCTCGCGTCCGCGTCACGGGCGGCGCGCCCGGCCCGGATCGCGCGCACGCTGGTGCTGGCTCCGATCGTGCTCTACCAGCGCGTGATCTCCCCGGCGATCCCGCGGCGTTGCAAGTACGAGCCGACCTGCTCGCATTATGCGGTTGGGGCGATCCGGGAGTACGGCATACTTAGGGGACTGGTGCTCGCGGGGTGGCGCCTGCTGAGGTGCAACCCGTGGAGCCTCGGCGGATACGATCCGGTGGAGGCCCAGCGAGTGTTCAGGACCGCTCCAGACACGCCCGCGCCTGAGCATGTGCCGGGCACATAGTCAGCCCGCGGACCGCGCAGCGCACGAGGCCCCATTGACCTGCCCATCACCATGATCGCCGAGAGTCCCTAGCGCATGCCAATCCTCGCCAACGTGATCCAGGACGCGTTCTCGCCCCTGATCACCGTGTTCGAAGAAATCATGGTGTTCATCCACGCCCACGTCGTGGGCGGCAGCTGGGGCCTTGCGATCGTCGGCCTGACCGTGCTGATCCGCGCGATCCTCGTGCCGCTGACCTACAAGCAGCTGAAGTCGATGCAGGAGATGCAGCGCCTCGCGCCCGAGCTGAACGCGCTGAAAGAGAAGTACAAGGACGACAAACAGCGCCAGCAGCAGGAGATGATGAAATTCTACCAGGAGAAGGGAATCAACCCATTGGCATCCTGTCTGCCGCTCCTGCTGCAGCTGCCGGTGTTCGTGTCCCTCTTCTACATGCTGCGCACGGACCTGAAGAAGCACATCTGCGGGCCGCAGCTCATCTCCCACTACAACGCCGTGAACCACGCGGCGATCGCCAGCGTGAGCAAGCTGCCGTCCAAGTACATCGAAAACACGGCCTGCAACGAGGTGGCCAAACACTCCGCCAAGTTCCTGTTCCTGCCGGACATCACCGCGAAGGCCACGGGCGTGGACCTGGTCGCGCTGATCGTGCTGTACGTCGGCTCGCAGATCTTCTCGACGCTGATCGCAACCGCAACCGCCGACCCCAACCAGCGCCGCCTGATGCTGCTGATCCCCGTGGTGTTCGTGGTGATCCTGTACCGCTATCCGGCGGGGCTGCTCGTGTACTGGATCACCACCAACCTGTGGACGATCGTGCAGCAGTCGATCATCCGCCGCCGCCTGCCGCCGGTCGAGCGCCCGCCGGCAATGTCCAACGGCAAGCCGAAACGACCGTTGCGAGAGGCCATCGCCGAGGCCACGCGCGGCGCGCCGGTGGCGGGGGCGGAGGTCACGAGCGCGGCGCCCAGCGTGGCGACGGGCGCGCCGCCCCCCCGACCGCCGCGAAAGAAAAAGAAACGCTCGGGGCGTAGACGATGAGCGACGTCGACGACACCCCGGACACGGGCGCGGTCACCGACGATCTCGAGCCGGTGGAGGCGCTGGAAGAGCTGCTCGAGGAGATCGTGGAGGGGTTGGGACTGGACGCCGAGGTCAAGGTCGACGAGCGGGAGGGCGTGCTCTGCGGGCAGCTCGAAGGGGAGGACGTGGGCCTGTTCATCGGCAGGCGCGGCCAGACGATCGACGCGGTCCAGCATCTGGCGCAGCGCATCGTGTTCCCGGACGGCCCGTCGGACGTTCGCGTCGTGATCGACGCGAACGGATATCGCGAGCGGCGAGCGGAGACGCTGCGAGCCGACGCCGACGAGGCGGCGGATGAGGCCGTCAGCACCGGCAAGGCCGTGGAGCTGGACCCGCTCCCGCCGTTCGAGCGCAGGATCGTGCACGAGCATCTGCGCGACCGCGGCGATGTCGCGACGCACAGCGAGGGCAACGAGCCCGAGCGGTACCTGGTGATCACGCCGCTCGCGGCCGATGGCGCCGCCTAGTGTTTCCCGTGAAACACTGCCGCGGTGGCTGAGCGCCGGGCAGCGGCGCCAGCTCGACGCGGTGCTGGCCGTGCTCGAGAGCGACGAGCACGCGCCGACGGCGATCCGCGAGGCGGGGCGCGCCGCGGAGGTCCACATCGCGGATTCCCTCGGCGCCCTGGATCTGGGCGCGCTCGCGGACGCGGATCGGATCGTCGACCTCGGCAGCGGCGCGGGGTTTCCGGGCGCGCCGATAGCGATCGCGCTGCCGCACGCGAAGGTCACCCTGGTTGAGAGCCAGCGCCGGCGCTGCGAGTTCCTCGAGCGGATGTGCACGGCGGCGGGCATCGCCAACGCACGGGTGGTGTGGACGCGCGCGGAGGCCTGGCGCGAGGGTCGCTGCCGCCACGACGCGGCGCTCGCGCGCGCCCTCGCCCCGCAGCCGGTGGTGCTCGAGTACGCAGCGCCGCTGCTGCGCGTGGGGGGGACGCTCATAGACTGGCGCGGCCGGCGATCACCCGAGCAGGAGGGCGCAGCCGAGCGCGCGGCGGCGGCGCTCGGCTTGTGCAGGGTGGAGATGCGTCATATGACGCCGTTCCCCGGCGCCAGCGACCACCACCTGCACGTTTTCGCCAAGGTCGGCCGGACGCCGGCGCGCTTTCCGCGCAGGCCGGGGATCGCGCGCAAGCGCCCGCTCGGCGCCTGAGGAGCGGCGAGGCGCAGGCGCCGTGTGGGCCTGGAGGCGATGAGAAGGCCGTCGGCGGCCGATCGGCGCTAGGTTGCGCTTACCGATGGGCAGGGTTTACGCGATCGCCAACCAGAAGGGCGGCGTCGGCAAGACGACGACGGCGGTGAACGTGGCGGCGTGCATAGCGGAGGCGGGATACGAGACGCTGCTGGTGGACGTCGACCCGCAGGCGAACGCGACGGTGGGGCTGGGCATCGCCCGCGCGCAGGCGCCCGGCCTGTACGAGGTGCTGACCGGCGAGGCGACGGCGCAGGAGGCGCTGGTCGCCACGGCAATCGGCGGCCTGACGGCGCTGCCGGCGGGGGCTGACCTGGCGGGGGCGAACGTCGAGCTGCCGCGCATGGACGGGTACGAGCAGCGCCTGCGCGAATGCCTGGCGCCGCTGAGGGACAGCTTCGAGTACATGCTGCTGGACTGCCCGCCGTCGCTGGGGCCCCTGACGGTGAGCGCGCTGGTGGCGGCCGAGCGCGTGATCGTGCCCGTGCAGACCGAGTACTTCGCGCTGGAGGGCTTGGCGGGCCTGCTGGAGACGCTGGCGCTGGTTCAGCGCGAGCTGAACCCGCGGCTGACCGTCGCGGGCATGCTGTTGACGATGCACGACAGCCGCACGCGCCTCGGCCAGGACGTGGAGCGCGAAGTGCGCGCGCACTTCCCGGACCTGGTGTTCGACACGGTGATACCGCGCAACGTGCGCGTCGGCGAGGCTCCCAGCTACGGTCTGCCCGTGACACACCACGATCCGCACAGCGCGGGCGCGGAGGCGTACTTCGAGCTTGCCAAGGAGGTGGCGGCGCGTGGCTAAGCCCAAGCCCGGGATGGGCAGGGGGCTGAGCGCGATCCTGTCCGTGTCGGCGGAGGGCGGGAAGCAGGCCGCGGAGGAGCTGCGCGAGCTGCCGGTGGAGCTGATCTCCCCCAACCCGCACCAGCCGCGACGGCGCTTCGACGAGCAGTCGCTCGAGCTGCTGGCGCAGTCGCTCGGCGAGCGCGGCGTGCTCCAACCGGTGCTCGTGCGCCCGAGGGCCGGCGGCACCTACGAGCTGGTGGCCGGCGAGCGCCGCTGGCGCGCGGCGCGCATCGCGGGGCTGCAGAGCCTGCCGGCGATCGTGCGCGAGCGCGAGGACGCGCAGGCGCTGGAGGTGGCGCTGGTGGAGAACATGGCGCGCGAGGACCTCAACCCTGTCGACGAGGCGCGTGCGTGCGCGGCGCTGGTGGAGGAGCTGGGGCTCACGCGCGAGGACGTCGGCCGCCGCGTGGGGCGCAGCCGGGTGGCGGTGAGCAACCTCGTGCGCCTGCTCGACCTGCCCGACGAGGCGATTGCGCTCCTGCAGGACGGCACCCTCAGCGAGGGCCACGGACGAGCGCTGCTGCTCGCCGAGGACCACGCCGCGCGGCGCTCGCTCGCCCGCGCAGCCGCAGAGCAGGGATGGTCGGTGCGCGTCACCGAACAGCGCGCGCGCGAGGCCAACGCCGCGCGGGCCGGTGGCGAGGCCCGGGGCTCCCGGGCCTCGAGGCCGCATCCCGATCAGGAGCAGGCCGCGCGGGACATAGCCCAGGCGCTCACCGCGGCGCTGGGCGCGGACGTGCAGGTGAGGCCTATGCGAGACGGCGGCTACAGTGCTCAGCTGTCGTTCGCCACGCCGGCAGACGCACTCGCGCTGGCGCGCCGGATCGGGGCTCAGGCGGTCTCTTAGGGCGCGCAGGAGCAGCATGCGGCGGCGCTAGGATGATGCAGCTGTGCGACGGGCGATTAGCTCAGCCGGTTAGAGCGCTTCTCTGATAAGGAAGAGGTCCCTGGTTCGAGTCCAGGATCGCCCACTGAACTTGTAGGCGCGCAAACCGTGGGCGCGTCGAGGCGGTAGGTGGGCAGAACTTCGCTGCGGCTGTTGATCCGTAGGTCG
>Ga0335075_10002560_pt1 | contig 29139 bp, 26 predicted proteins | sample Lox_Sample_24_FD_206723 | JGI IMG/M metagenome (GOLD analysis project Ga0335075, IMG submission 206723) | Soil microbial communities from Loxahatchee National Wildlife Refuge, Florida, United States - Lox_Sample_2.4 | ecosystem: Environmental > Terrestrial > Soil > Wetlands | place: USA...
CGGGCGACGCTGTTCTGGGTGGCCAACCCCGTCATCATCCAGCAGCTGGTAGGCGGCGGTCAGCTTGACACGTTCGTGGCCGCGCTGGCGATCTGCGCGATCCAGGTGGCACGCCGTTACCAGAACGTCTGGGGCGACGTCCTGGTTGGCCTGCTGATCGGCTTGGCCTTCGCGGTGAAGGTCAATGCGGGGCTGATCGGCGTCGGGCTCGCGTGGCCGCTGCTGCGGCGCCATGAGTGGACGCGCGCCGCGCGCATGGCGGTGGTGGCCCTGGTCACGGTGGCGATCGAGTACAGCTTCTACGGGCTGAACGCGCTGAAGTCGACCTTCGACGGGCTGAAGTGGGTCATCATGCCGTCGCCGTGGCGGCTCTTCCAGATGCTGGGAGAAGCGCTGGGCGTCAGTTCGGGCACGATGACAACGATCATCAACTGCCTGTGGCCGATCGCGATGTTCGTGGTCGCGTGGATCATCTACCGGCGGATCTCGTCAGATCAGCCGCGCGAGGTCGTGGCCCCGTTCGCCCTGACCTTCGCCTGGGTGCTGGTCGCGCCCTGGGTGTTCGCCTGGTATACCGCGCTGGCCTGGGCGACGCTGGCCCTGGTTCCGCGCAACCGGATGACCCGGTGGCTGACGATTGTCACGGTCGTCCTCGCCCTCTGGCTATCCAACGGCGGCCACTCCACTCTGGTGCGCTGATGAGGCTGGCTTTGAGCAGGGGTAGCCCGGCTCAGCTGGACGGACAGGCCAGCCAGACCCTCCCCAGGCAGGCGGTCTGGCGCCAGGCAGCCAGGGCGGTTGTGCGGCGGCACTGGCTGGCCGTCGCGCTGCTGGCCGCCGGGCTCGTGCTCCGGGTGCTGGCGCTGCTCGCCGACCGCCCGGCCCTGCTGTTCGTCGACTCGGTGCGGTACCTGTACAACGCGTACGGGATGGATCCGCTCGGCTACACCGGGGTGCTGAAGGCCATCCTGTTCGTCGCCAACCTCGACACGGTCGCCGCGGTCCAGCATCTGCTCGGCCTGGGCATGGCCGTGGTCATCTACCTGCTGCTGCTGCGCCGCGGCGTGCCGCGCTGGCTGGCCGCGCTGGCCATGGCGCCGGTCCTGCTGGACGCCTACCAGCTTCAGATAGAGCAGATGATCATGCCGGACACTTTGTTCGAGGCCCTGATCGTGGGCGGCCTGGCCATCCTGCTCTGGCAAACAAGTGCGAGGCTGGGCTGGCGGCGCCTGGTCGTGGCCGGCGTCGTGCTGGGAACCTCGGCCACCGTCGCCCAGGTGGGCGAGGCGCTGATCCTGCCCGCGGTCATCTACCTGCTCGCGGCGGGCGGCGGCTGGCGGCGGGCCATCGGCCGGGCGGCGGCCATGTGCGCGGCGTTCGCCCTGCCCATCCTGGTCTACTGCACCGGCTCCTACCTGGTGGCCGGCGACTTCTTCCTGTCGCACACCGGCGTCACGTCCCTCTACGGCCGGACGGCGTCCGCCGTGGACTGCGCCACGATCAAGCTGCCGGCCGCCGAGCGCGGGATGTGCCCCACCCACGCCCAGCAGGCCATGGGGCCTGACTGGCTCGAGTACGCCGACGGCTCCCCGATCCGGCCTTATTACCTGCACCTGCCGCGCGGCGAAGCCGACACCCTGATCTCCAACTTCAACCACCAGGTGCTGGCCCAGCAGCCGCAGCGGCTGCTGGGCGCGTACGCCAGGGACGTGGTGAAGCCGTTCGCGCTCACCCGCAACACCCGCCCGGGCGACACGTCCATCTCCCGCTGGCAGTTCCAGACCAAGTACACCTACTACCCGCCGTGGACCTCGGAGGCGATGGTCAAGGCCGCGACCGCCCGGTTCGGCGGCGGGCCGCCCACGGTGTGGCGGCCGGTGGCCGGGTTCCTGCGTGCTTACCAGCTCCACGGCGGCTACACCCCGGGCCCGGTGCTGCTGGTGTGCGTGCTGGCCAGCCTGGCCGGCTGCGCCTGCCTGCTGCGCAGGCGGCTGGAGCTGGCCACCCGCCAGCTCGGCCTGGCCTGCCTGGCGCTGTTCGGCTCGGCCGCGTTCGTGCTCCTGGTTTCGGACGTGTTCGAGTTCTCCTGGCGGTACCAGCTGCCCGCGCTGGTCACCCTGGTGCCGGCCGGCGCGCTCGGGATCAGCGTGATCGCCCGCTCGATCGGGGCCCGGCCCGCCTGACCTGCCTTTTCAGCCGCATTGTGGTGCGGCTCTGCCGCTCGGGCACCTACCTTTCACCCCGTTCTTGTGGGAACGTTTCTTTTTGTCAGCCTGCATTTTGCTTTGCGGACTACGTTCTCTCGTTGGATCATCCCGTCCCGGGGTGACGATCTGGAGGTTCCGTATGGCGATCGAGGTATCACGGCGTCAGCTGATGGCGTCGGCGGGGGGCATGGTGCTGGCATCATTCGCCCTTCCGCCCAATCTGCGAAAGGCCGTCGAGAACGTGCCGGCATCGCTGCTTGGCAACCGGTCCACGCAGCCGATCTCCGAGATCAAGCACGTCGTCGTGCTGATGATGGAGAACCGGTCCTTCGACCATTACTTCGGCGCCATGCCCGGCGTGCGTGGCTTCAGCGACCCGCACGCGATCCCGGGCGTCTTCAAGCAGAAAGACCCGGACAACCCTGACGGCTACCTGTACCCGTTCCACGCCGACACGCACAGCACCAGTGCCCAGGCGCTGCCCTCGACCAGCCACGACTGGCTGCCGCAGCACGACTCGTGGGACAGCGGGGCCATGGACGGCTTCGTGACCGCACGGCTCAACACGTCGATCGACGATTATGACGGGAAGGCCGCGCAGTTCTCCATGGCCTACTTCAAGCGGGACGACATCCCGTTCCAGTGGGCCCTGGCCGACGCCTTCACGATCTGCGACGGCTACCACTGCTCGGTGCTGGGGCCGACCTGGCCCAACCGGCTCTACCTCATGACCGGCCAGATCGATCCCGCGGGCCAGCACGGCGGCCCGGCCTACGGCAACTACGTCCCGCCCGAGGGTTTCTCGTGGACGACCTACCCGGAGTTGCTGACCAAGGCCGGCGTGTCCTGGAAGGTGTACCAGGAGGTCGACAACTACGGCTTCAACGTACTGGAGTACTTCGACCAGTACCAGAACGCGCCCGTGTCGTCACCGCTGTACCAGAACGCGATGAAGTTCTACCAGGCCGGCCAGTTCGAGTACGACGCCATGAACGACCGGCTGCCGACGGTGTCGTACATCCTGCCGACCTCTTACCAGTCCGAGCACCCCGACTTCATGCCGGCCGCCGGGGCCGACTACGTCAAGAGCAAGCTCGACGCGATCGCGGCCAATCCCAATGTCTGGGCCAAGACGCTCTTCATCCTCATCTACGACGAGAACGACGGGTACTTCGACCACGTTCCCCCGCCCACCGCCCCGGCGGGCACGGCCGGCGAGTACATCACCGGGTCGTCGTCGGCGCCAGGGCCCATCGGCCTGGGCTTCCGCGTCCCCTGCATCCTCGTCTCGCCGTGGACCGTGGGGGGCTACGTCAACCACGACACGTTCGACCACACCTCGGTCACCCGGCTGCTCGAGCTGGTGACCGGTGTGACCAACCCCAACATCACCGCCTGGCGGCGCAAGACCGTCGGTGACTTCACCACGGCGCTCGGGTCGTTCCCGAGCCGGCGGTTCCCGCGGTTGCCGGACACCAAGCAGCAACTCGAGCTCGCCGAACAGGAAGTACTCCAGTTCCAGCTCCCGCCCTACCCAGGAGCGAAGCAGACCCCGCCCGCCCAGCCGCCTGGGTCCAAGCCAGTGCGCAAGACATCAGCCGCCCCGGCTGTAGTGGGAGTGTGACCAATGGCATCGCGCGAATCATCGTGGGCCCTTCCGGCCTGGGCCAGCCGGCGCGTGATCGCAGCGGGGGCGGCGGCCGTCGCGCTCGCAGCCGCCGGTTCGGCCACCGCTCTGGTCACACATCACTCAGCCGCCAGCCACCACGCCGGTTCGGCCAAGGCCCGGCTGGCCGCGTCGAGCTGCAGCGGGCCAGCCGGCGCTGCCTACATCGCGCTCCCCGGTTATCAGGCCTTCGACGCCGTCGACACCGCCAACTGCAAGCTCATCCAGCAGTACAACGTGGACGACCTGCAAGTGCCCAATACCGGTACCGAGGACACCAACTACGGCTCCAGCGAGGAGGGCGTGGCGATCTACAACGACACGCTGTACTTCGCCGACACCGGCAGCGACAGCGTCGCCGTGATCAACGCCGCCAAGCTCGACGTGGATAACTATTCAAATCCCGCTGAGACCATCATCAACGTGGGTGTCAACCCCCAGAATCTGGCCGTGACCCCTAACGGCCAGCAGGTGTGGGTAGCCGACACCGGTCCGCAGACCGGCCAGCCATCGCTGGGCGGGATCAGCGTGATCTCCACCAGCACCGACAAGGTGACCTCGAGCCTGAGGCTGCCGGGCGATCCCCGGGAGATCGCGTTCTCGCCGTCCGGTGCCACTGCCTACGTGACAACGGGCGAGGGCCTGGTGGTCATCAACACCGCGACCCAGAAGGTGACCGCCTTCGTCCGCGGGCTCGGCAACCCGGAGGACGTCGCGGTCGCCCCGGACGGCAAGACGCTCTACGTGACCAACACCGTCCAGGGCCTGGTGGACGTCATCAGCGCCGCAACCAACCGGGTCACGTGCGCGATCAAGGTCGGGCAGCTGCCGTGGCAGCTGGTGATCTCGTCTGACGGCAGCAAGATCTACGTGGCCGACGGCGACTCCGACGCGATCTCGGTAATCGCCGCGGCGACCGACAAGGTCACGGCGACGATTTCCGACCCCGGCGACCCGGTCAGCGTCGGCCTGACCCCCGACGGCAGCGAGCTGTGGGTGGGCGGGCTCACCTCGGGCATCGAGACGGTGTTCGACACGTCCAACGACAGCGCCGTCGGCAGCTTCAACGTTGGCTATGGCGGCGAAGCCAACGCGGGCGACGGTGAGGAGCCGACCGGCATCGTCCTCACCACCACCCCGACCCCTGGGTCGTAACCGGCCCGGGAGCCCTCGTGGCGGGGCGCCCCAGACACGGAAAGTGCCTGGGGCGCCCTTTTGCCTGCCTCTTCCGCTATGCCCGGGCATGCCGGTCTAATTACTTTCTGATGAAGCGAGGATGGAGGGCGCGCAGCCGCTGGAACCGCGGGGTGCTGGCCGCCGGGATCTCGATGGCCGCCACAGGCCTGATCGCCACTCCACTCGGCAGCAACGCGGACACGCTGGCCGCCGGGGGGGAGCCGATGTCATCGGCCGCCAGCCTGCGGCCGGCCATGGACGCCCGCGGCGTGCCGCTCAGCGGGACGCGGTCAGCCCGTCGACCGGGCTGGGCACGGTGATCGGCGTGATTGGCGGCTACGAACAGGGCGGATACACGCCCAGCGTTTCCTGCGCCGATCGCTTCGGCTCCCTGGTGATGGACCTCTGCAAGACCGCCACCGGGCCATAACCGGGCCGCAACACAGTTGTGATCTAGCGGTGGCCGATTGCCCGCGAATCCGCGCGGCTATGCTCTACCATTTCCCTCGTGGATCCCAGGCCACGGGAAGTACTGGCCCAATGCCCGGGAGGGCGAGCCACCGCGGCGCCCACCACAAATTAATCCTGCTGCGGTGGTGCTAGTTACCCCGTCGAGGGTAGTGACTGTATCTGTAGCATCTGAGGAAGTTCGCAAACCGGACAAGATTGACAGGTAGCCATGAGATCCACTAGTGAGGCTGCGGTTTCGTCGGTGCTGCCAGACGTCCGTGCAGTTCCGCTGGCGAAGATGCCGAGCCTGGGCACGGTCACCCTCAACCAAGCGCTGGCGCGCGCTCTGTCGGACTCGTCGGCCTGCCCGGTGCCGGTGGCGGCTTTCAACTCCGCTATCTGAACTGGAGGCCTGGCATGAACAGGCCGCTTGTTCCGCTGAGCCAGTTCGTGCTTAAGGTGCACAGCCGGTGCGATTTAGCGTGCGACCATTGCTACGTTTACGAGAGCGCCGACCAGAGCTGGCACGGCCGTCCCCTGGCCATCTCGGATGAGGTGATTTCGCGGACGGCGGAGCGCATCGCGCAGCACGCGGCTTCGCACCGGCTTGGCACGGTCCAGGTTGTTCTGCACGGCGGTGAGCCATTGCTGGCCGGTCCGGACCGGCTGCGGCGGGTGGCTACCGAACTCCGGTCCGCCTTGACCGGCATAAGCCGTCTCGATCTGCGGATTCATACCAACGGCGTGCTGCTCGACGAAGAATTCTGCGAGCTTTTCGCCGAGCAGGACGTGCGGGTCGGGATCTCCATCGACGGGGACCGGGCCGCCAATGACCGGCATCGCCGGTACGCCAACGGGCGCAGCAGTTATGACCAGGTGATCCGCGCCATCGGGCGGCTGCAGACGGCGCGTTTCCGGCACCTGTACTCGGGGCTGCTGTGCACGATCGACATCGCCAACGACCCGCTGGGCGTCTACGAAGCTCTGATGCGGCTGGCTCCCCCCCGGATCGACTTCCTGCTCCCGCACGCGACCTGGGAGAACCCGCCGGCCCGCCCTCCGGGTGGCGACGAGGCGTACGCCGACTGGCTGATCGCCATCTTCGACCGCTGGCTGGCCGAGGGGCGTCCCGTGCAGGTCCGGACGTTCGACTCCATCATCTCGACCCTGACCGGCGGGGACAGCCTGACCGAGGCACTCGGGCTGGCCCCGGCCGTCCTGGCGGTGATCGAGACCGACGGCAGCTACGAGCAGGTTGACTCGCTGAAGACGGCGTTCGACGGAGCCCCGGTCACCGGCCTGGACGTGTTCGGTTACTCCCTGGATGCTGTCGCGCAGCATCCCGGCATCCTCGCCCGGCAGCACGGGCTGGCCGGGCTGTGCCGGACCTGCCAGGAATGCCCGGTCGTCACCAGCTGCGGTGGAGGCCTGTACACCCACCGGTACCGGGCCGCGACCGGCTTCGCCAATCCGTCGGTCTTCTGCGCCGATCTGCTCAAGCTGATCACCCATGTCAGCAGCCGCCTGCCGCAGGCTGCGCCAGCAGAGCAGCCAGCCCTGACCCACCGGGTGAGCGACACCGACTTCCGGGCGCTGGCGGCGGGCTTCGGGGGCCCGGCGGCCGTGGCCCAGCTCACCGATGCGCAACGCAGCCTGCGCCGCGTCCTGCTCGGTGCCGTGTACCAGGCGGGCAGCGCCGCCCCGGCCATTCCGGACCAGGTCAAGGCCGGACTCCAGGCGGCCTGGACGGTGCTGACCGACATCGACCGGCAGCAGCCGGAAGCCTTCGACGCGGCGGCCTCCCATCCCTATGTCCGGGTCTGGGCGGTGCGCTGCCTCGAACAGCTGAAAACCGGTGAACCAGGGCTGGCGGCCATGCTCGGCCACCTCGGCGCGATCGCCGCCGTGGCCGCCTTCCGGGCCGGAGCGCAGGCCAGCGTCACCGTGCCGGTCATGGCCGGGGCGGTGCACCTGCCGACGCTGGGCAGGCTGCTGGTCGGTGAGCGGGATACGGCGGCCGTTACCGTGGCCGGTGACGCGATCACCATCGTGGCCGGCGATCGCCGCTGGGACCTGGCCCCGTCCGCGGAACATGGGGGACCGGCCGGATGGCAGCCAGTGCGCCGGCTGCGGGCGCCCGGGATCTGCGTTGGCCTGGAAGACACCGACCCGTACCGCGACTGCCACCAGTGGCGGGCGGCGCCCCGGCTGGCCGATTCGGAGCTGGCCCGGTGGCAGCGGTGCTTTGAGGACGCCTGGCGGGAAATCGAGCGCGATCATCCCGCCTATGCCCCGGCGATCGCGGCGGGCCTGAGCGCGCTGATGCCGCTGTCGGCCGGCCCGCCGGGCCGCGATATCAGCGCCAGCGCCCGGCACGCGTTCGGCGCCGTCGCGGTGGCCCTGCCGGAAGATCCGGTGACCCTCGCCCTGCTGCTCATCCATGAGTTCCAGCACGTGAAACTGGGCGCGGTGCTCGACATCTACGACCTCTACGATCCGGCCGACGGCCGCCTGTTCCACGCGCCGTGGCGGGAGGACCTGCGGCCGCTGGAAGGACTGCTGCAGGGCACGTATGCCCACCTCGCGGTGACCGACTTCTGGCGGGCCCGCCGGGAAGTGACGGCCGGCGCGGAAGCCGAGGCGGCCGGACAGCGGTTCGTGTACTGGCGCGATCACACCCGCGAGGCGATCAAGACCCTGACCGGCTCTGGCTCGCTGACGCCACTCGGAGAACGGTTCGTCAGCGAAATGCGCCAGTCGGTCCGTCCCTAGCCGGGCACGGGGCAGCGGCCACACCGACCGGCCTGGCCACCGGCCAAACTCTCCTATATCATCATCATTAACCGAGGGTGGTTGGAGTGGGTTGTTAGGGGGCAAGCGCCGATGGTTTCGGGGCGCGACGACCGGCCATATTTTTTTCTCAGCTACGCCCGGACCCCCAAGCGCGATCCAGGAGACAGAGAAGACCCAGACCGCTGGGTTTACAAGCTGTACAGAGACTTGTGCGGCGTCATTTTACAACTGACCGATGCCCGGCCTGAGGAAGCCGGGTTCATGGACCGGGAGAACAGGCTCGGCACCGAGTGGTCCCCCGAGCTTGTCAATGCCCTCCAGAAGTGCCGCGTTTTTGTCCCGCTATATTCGCGCCGCTACTTTCAGAGCGGCTATTGCGGCAGGGAATGGTTTGCTTTCGCCCGCCGTGAGGTAACGAACAGGGCACGCGGGGGCGATGTTGTAAGCGCCATCGTCCCGGCCCTGTGGACGAGGATGAGCAGGGACAGTCTCCCCAACGTCGCGCAGTCTGTTCAGTTCGACCATGCTGTCCTGGGTGAGCGCTACTGCGCCGAGGGTTTCTATGGAATCATGAAGCTGCAGAATTACCGCGCCGACTATCAGCGGGCCGTGCACAGGCTGGCAGAACGCATTGTTGACATCGGTGACGCCAACGTCGCCTATCCCGATGACGACGTCGCCGGCGAGCGCAGGCCGGCGGATTTCGAATCGCTGCCGAGCGCCTTCGGGCCCGACAGCGCGACGCGTATGGCCGACGGCCAGCTGCATATCTCGGTGCTGGCCCACGACGTTTCTACTCTCCCGCCGGGACGGGTCAACGATTACTACGGCGAGACGGCTCATACCTGGAGCCCGTACCGGCCGGACTACCCGCAGCCCCTCGCCGATTACGCCGTGGATCTGGCCACCAAATGCCTTGACTGCAAGCCGATGGTTGGCTCTTTCCCGGCAGGCGGGTCCGCGGGCGGCGACGGGTCTTCGATGCCGCCGAGCTTGTGCCTGGTCGATGCCTGGGTGAGCATGTCCGACGTTTACCGTGAGCAGCTCAAGCGCCTGAACGAGATCGAGGAGTCCTGGGTAAGCGTGCTCATTCCCTGGAATAGCAAGGACCGGGATCTGAGCACCGCCGGCCAAGATCTCCGCAGCAAACTTCAGGAACATCTGGGCCGCAAGCTGGCGGGCGTTCCGAGACGCTGCGAGATGGCCGCGAACGGAATTCCGACCCTCCAGGATTTCAGTCAGATCCTGCCCGAGATGACCCTGACCATGCTGAAGAGGTTCCGCAAGGCAGCTCCTGCCCACCCGCCACCGGGACCCGTCATTGAGCGGCCACGGCTGAGGCGAGCCGACCCCGAGGACTGATGGAGATTCGAGATGAGCGAGTCCGGCCAGGGACAGATCGTCACCTTCTATTCCTACAAGGGGGGCACGGGCCGCACCATGGCGATGGCCAACGTGGCCTGGATTCTCGCCAGCAACGGTAAGCGCGTCCTGGCCGTCGACTGGGACCTGGAGTCCCCGGGCCTGCACAAGTTTTTCCATCCATTCCTTGACGAGTCGACGGTCGGGGCAACCCCCGGGGTCATCGAGATTATCAATGATTACCAGTCGGCCGCGCTGAATCCCACGCCCCGCGATGATGGCTGGCACGTGGAATATGCTCAGGTCCAGCGGCATGCTGTCTCCCTGGAATGGGTGTTCCCGGACGAGGGCAGGCTCGACTTTCTTTCCGCGGGCCGCCAGAACCGCGACTATTCAGCCGCGGTGTGCTCCCTTGACTGGGATAACTTCTATGACCGGCTCGGCGGCGGCCGGTTCTTCCGCGCTATGCGGGAGGACATGAAGCAGAAATACGACTACGTGCTGATAGACAGCCGCACCGGCCTCTCCGACGTGGCTGACATCTGCACGATCGAACTGCCCGACGTCCTGACGGTCTGCTTCACGCTCAGCGACCAGAGCATCGAAGGGGCCGCCAGCGTGGCCCGCCAGATCAGCCGCCGGTACCGGGACCGGAACATCCGGGTGCTGCCCGTGCCGATGCGCATCGAGGATGGCGAGAAAGAGAAGCTCGACATCGGCCGGGCCCTGGCCCGGATGAGGTTCGAGGGCTTCCCCGCCGGGCTGACCCAGGAGGGATCGGCGCTGTACTGGGCGTCGGTCGAGGTGCCGTACAAGCCCTTCTACGCCTTCGAGGAAACGCTGGCGACGTTCGGCGACGATCCTGGCTCGCCAGCGTCGCTGCTGGCCGCGTTCGAGAGGATCACCGATTCGGTGACCGACGGCCGGGTCACGGCCATGCGGGCGATACCGGAGGAGCTCCGGCTGCAGTACAAGGAGGCCTTCACCCGGCGGCAGCCGACCGCGCTGACGCCGGTCTACCTGAGCTACGCCCCAGAGGACCGCATGTGGGCCGACTGGATCGAGGCCGTTCTCACCCGGGCGAATTTCCGCGTCATACCGCGCAGCACCGTGACCCCGGTCGGGGCCGACGGCGACGCGCGCGATAACGCCCAGTCCGAGCGGGAACTGCAGAGCGCTCCCCGGGCCATCACGGTTCTTTCCTCCGCCTACCTGCACTCGCCGCAAGCCCGGTCGGTGTGGAAAGCGCTGTCGGCGGCTGACGCGGCCGGCATGCACCGGCAGCTGGTGCCGGTCCGCGTCAGCGACGTGAGGATCACCGAGCCGTTCACCGATCACCCCATGGTTGACCTGGCCCGGCTGGACGCCGCCCAGGCCACCGCGAGGCTGCTGTGGGCACTCGACCGGCCCGCACAGGCTCCCGGGAACACGGCGACAGTGGCCGGGCAGCCGCGATTTCCCGGCGCGATCCCGCCGATCTGGAACGTGCCGGCCAGGAACGCCGACTTCACCGGCCGCGGCGCGATGCTGGAGAAGCTGCGCGACAAGCTGGCCGGCGGCGGCGTAGCGGTCGTGGTCGCCATGGCGCTGTACGGGCTGGGCGGCGTGGGCAAGACCCAGCTCGCCCTGGAATACGCGCACCGGTTCATGGCCGACTACGACCTGGTCTGGTGGGTGCCCTCGGAGCGGGCCGAGGAGATCAGCCTCGCTCTGGCCGAACTGGCCAGGAAAATGGGCCTGCAGGTCGGCGACAATGTGGCCGAGGCGGCCGAGGCGGCCCTGGAGGAACTGCGCCGCGACACCACCCCCCACTGGCTGCTCATCTTCGATAACGCCGACGACCCCAAGCAGCTTGAGCCGTACCTGCCCACGGGCGCCGGCCACGTCCTCATCACCTCGCGCAACCAGGGATGGAGCCACGCCGCCGAGCCTCTCGAGGTGGACGTCTTCACCCGGGACGAAAGCGTCACGCATCTGCTGCGTCACGTGCCTGAGCTGGACCCGGCCGACGCGGAGCGGGTCGCCGACGCCCTGGGTCACCTGCCGCTGGCGGTCGAGCAGGCCAGTGCGTGGCTGGAGCAGACCGGCATGTCAGCCCGTGCTTATGTCGAGCAGCTGGCGACGGAATCCACCCGGATCCTCGCGCTGAACCAGCCGCCGGACTACCCGATGCCGGTGGTGGCGACGTGGAACCTCTCCTTCGACCAGCTACGGTCGCCGGCGGCGGTGCGGCTGCTGCAGATCCTGGCCTTCTGCTCGCCCGGGCCGATCTCCATGAACCTGCTCTACAGCGACGAGATGAACGAGTCCCTGCTGCCGTTCGACGAGACCCTGAGCGAGAAGCTCATGCTGGGCCGGGTGATCCGGGATGTCAGCCGGTTTGCCCTGGTCAAGGTGGACCAGGGCAGCAATTCGCTGCAGATCCACCGGCTCGTGCAGGCCGTGATCCGCTCCCAGATGACCGATGAGGAGCAGGATGAAGCCCGGCACGAGGTGCACAAGATCCTGGTCGGCGCGCGGCCGCGCCAGGGGGAGACCGACGACCCGGCGAACTGGTCCACCTATGACATCATCTGGCCCCACCTCGAGCCGTCTCAGGCCGAGGAGTGCCAGGACTCCCGTACCCGTCAGCTGCTCATCGACTGGGTTCGCTACCAGTGGAAGCACGGCGAGTTCGAGTCGGCGCTGAGCCAGGCCGGCCGGCTTCAGGACCTGTGGGCCAGTCAGCTCGGCCCGGACCATCAGCAAACGCTGCACCTGCAGTTCCAGGTGGCCAACGTGCTGCGCTCCCTGGGCCGCTTCAGCGAGGCCCGAGACCTGGACACCTACGTGGTAGAGCGGCAGCGGGCCGTGCTCGGGGCCGACCATCCGTACGCCCTGATGACGGCCGGAGGGCTGGCCGCCGACCTGCGGGCGCTTGGCTACTTCCGCGAGGCGCTGGCCTCAGACCGGGAGACTTACGAGAGCTTCCGGGAGCAGTTCGGTGCGGACTACGAGCGGACCCTCATGGCCGCCCACAACCTGGCCAGCTCGCTGCGGCTGGTCGGTGACTATTACGCGGCGCGCCAACTCGACCAAGAGACGCTCGATCGTCGCCAGGTCGTGCTCCCCGCCGACCATCCCTACACGCTCTCTTCGGCGGCGAGCCTGGCGCTGGACTTGCGCGCGGCGGGCGCCTTCCGCGAGTCGGTGGATTTGCTGCGTGACACCTGGGCCAAATACCGGACGGTGCTGGGCGAGGACATGCTCGAGACGCTGCGCACAGCGGCCAGCCTGGCGGTATCGCTGCGCAAGGCCGGGGAGCAGGCCGAGGCCATGACGCTGGCGCAGGACACCTACGACCGGTACCGGCGCCGCTACGCCGCCACCTCGCCGGACGCACAGTCCTGTGCGCTCAACCTGGCCTGCGACTACGCGGCGGTGGACAACATGCCCAGAGCCCTGGACCTGGTGACCGACGTCAAGGCCACGCTGCAGGCCACCCTGGGCGGCGACCACCCGAACACGCAGGTGGCCGCCAACAACCTGGCCTGCTACCTGCGCGCCGACGGCCAGCTGCCGGAGGCACTGCGGCTGGCCGGGGCAACGATGCGCCAGATGCGCTACTGGCTCGGCGACCGGCACCCGCTGGCCCTGTCGGCCGCGGTCAACCTGGCTAACTGCCTGGGTGATTCCGGCGATCTCGCGCAGGCCGAGGCGATGATGAAGGAGACGATCTCGGGGCTGACCGAGGTGCTCACCGAGGATCATCCCGACATCCTGGTCTGCCGGGCGAACCTGGCCGTCACGCTGCGGGACGCCGGCCGGGACTCCGAAGCCCAGGAGCTCAGGGCGGCGGTCCTGGGCGACTTCAGCCGGGTCCTGGGGGCCGGTCACCCGGACGCCACGCAACTGCGCAAATGGCAGCGGATCAACCGGGACCTGGAACCGCAGCAGATCTGAGATCGCGGGCGGGCCGGCTGGCTTACAGCCAGCGCAGGATGTCGGGCAGCACGTCCAGCGCGCCGAAGTGAGCAGCGCCTGCCTGGACGATCACGGTCGCGCTCGGGATCCTGGCCGCCAGCCACCGGGCGTGACTAGCCGGTGAGAACACATCACTCGCGCCGTGCCAGAGCACCACGGGCACGGTGACGGCGGCCGGATCGAACCCCCACGGCGAGCAGAACGCCAGCACGTCATCGATCCAGCCGTAATCAGATGTCCGTATGGCCTCCGCGTAGGACTCGATCAACTTGGAGCGGATGCCCCGGTCGGCCACCACCCGCCGGTCCGGGTCCGGCAGTTCGACCTGAAGCCGGGCGATCAGGCTGGCCGGGTCGGCCCGGATCGCATCCGTGACCGCCTTGGTATGGGCGGCGATGCCCTCGTAGCCGTTTGACGCCGCCGTGAACTCGACGACGTTTGACCGGGCCATCCCGTCGAACCAGTCGAGGCCGTCGGCGCTGCGCGGGGCCAGCCCCACCAGCACCGCGGCCTTGGTCATGCGCTCGGGAAGCAGCGCGGCGCAGGCCAGGGAGTGCGGCCCGCCGCCCGACCGGCCGACGACCGAGAACTTCCGCAGGCCGTAGGCGTCCGCGATGGCCCTCACGTCGGCCGCCACGTCCGCCACCCGCCGGCCCGCCATCCGGTCGGATCCCCCGTAGCCCGGCCGGTCAAAGGAGATCAGCCGGACGCCCAGCCGGTGCAGGACGGCGGGCCGGGGGTGCGGGCCCAGCCGGCTTCCCGGAGTCCCGTGCAGGAGGAACACGGGTTTTCCGTCGGGGTCCCCGTACATCTGGGTGGAAAGTCGTCTGCCGTCGGGCGCTCGTACCGTGCGCTTCAAGATCGTCCCTTGCCACTTCGCGCCGCCGACACAGCCCAGCGGCCCACACCAGCATGCCACCGATACCGGCCACCCGATTAGTTCAGCGCCGCCGCTGCGTCTGTCTTATGACAAGCCTGAACGGGGGGCGGGGGCCAGCCGTGGAAGAGAAGGGGTAAGTGAGTCTGATGCACTCACAGCTTGTCCAGCTCGCCAGCGAACGGCGCCACGAGCTGCTCGCCGAGGCCAGGCAGCAGCGGCCGGTGTGGCTGCAGCTGGCCTACCTCAGGGCTTCGCGGCGCGCCGAGCGGGCGCAGCGGCGGATGCACCGGGCTTACCGCACCGCCGCACGCCTGCGCGCCGAAGTCTGAGCCGGGGGGTCTCAGTCGAGTTCGGCGGGCAGGCCGAAGCGGGCAAAGACCTCGGCGCCGGTAACCCAGCCAGCCCCTGATGACCCCAGCGGAGCGTCGGTCATGAAGCCGGCCACCGAGGAGATCTGGTCACCAGCCAGGGTCAGCACGTCGATCACGGCCGCGGCGTAATTGCCCTTGTCCCGGTCGAAGAGATAGCAGCCCACGGCCAGCTGCCCGTTCGCCCGGGTCGGCCGGTGCTTCCACCGCTCGGTGAACGGGAACCGGGGCAGGAATTCCGCGATGGACTGGTGGCCGCCGAACCAGGTGGGAATCGGTGGCATGCACCAGGTCGCGTCCTCGGTGAGCATGCTGACCAGCGTGTCGGTGTCGCCTCGCTGCATGGCGTCCATGTACTGCTCGACGATCGCCCGGGTGCGCTGGTCGCCCAGCGCGCGCAAGGTCGACTGCTGGCTGCGGGCCGGCAGGCCGTCGCGGGTGGCGGCCCGGGCGCGCTGCAATGCGCTGTTCACCGCTGGCACCGACGTGCCCAGCTGGCCAGATACCTCCGCCGCGGAGAAGCCGGCCACCTCCCGCAGGATGAGAACGGCGCGCTGCAGCGGCGGCAGTTTCTGCATCACGACCAGGAACGCCAACTCGACGCTCTCGCGCTGCTCGTAGGCCGCCTCGGGCGAGGTGCCTGCCTGACTGGTCAGCCACCGGTCCGGATAGGGCTCCAGCCAGACCGGGTCGGTCAGCGGTGCGCTCAGGTCGTCTGCTGGCCCGGCGGCCGGGCCGAAATCGACCGGGAGCTCTCGCCGGGAACGGCGTTTGGAAATGTCCAGGGCGGCGTTGGTGACAATGGAGTACAACCACGCGCGCACCGAGCTGCGGCCCTCGAAGCCGGGCAGTCCCCGCCAGGCGCGCAGCATGGCCTCCTGCAGTGCGTCCTCGGCATCGTGCACCGAGCCGAGCATCCGGTAAGCGTGGGTGCGGAGCTGAGCCCGGTGGGTCTCGACGAGTTCGCCGAACGCGCTCTCGTCGCCGCCCCTGGCCAGGCTGAGTAGCGCCGTCTCATCGGCGCCGGATCGCTGCGGAGTGCTCATGGCTGCAGAACTCTAGTGCGGTGGTGCCGGAGTGGCTCGGGTGCGGCGGTGGCTGAGTGCTTCGCCGACCGCGGCCCGCCCGCGCCGGGCGATCTCGGCCGAAGCGGGATCGCGGTTGGCGGAGGCAATCCTGGCCCGGTAGGCGTCGAATCTGGCCGCCCGGACGTCATCGACGCGGGACGGCTGGGCCACGGTCAGCGGGCCGCCGGGCTTCTCACGCAGGCCCGGCTGGCCATCTCGCACGGTCGCGAACAGCGCCTTACCGTTCATGATGCGGACGTTACTCCGTGGCGCTGACAGTCCCGCCTCGCCGCAGCGCCGGCGCCGGCTCGCCCGCTGGGTCAGCTGCTGGCCGACCCGGCCGCCGCCTCCGCTGCGGCCTCCGGCTGCTCGACGAGTTCTCCCTCGATCATGATCTGGATCTCCTCGCTGACCACGATCCGGCCGTCCAGGATCATGCTGAAGCTCAGGCCGAAGTCCTTTCTGTTGATCTGGGTGGTGGCGCCGTAGGCGATCCGGTGTCCCATCATCCCGGGGTCGTTGAACTCCCCGTACTTCGTCACCTGGAGCGTCACCGGGCGGGTGTTGCCCTTGATGGTCAGGTCGCCGGTCAGCGCGTACTGGTCCGTCCCGGACGGTGCGATGCCGGTGCTCTTGAAGGTGATCACCGGGAACTTGTCCACCTCGAGGAAGTTGCCCGAGCGGAGATCGTTGTCCCGGACCCCGTTGTTGGTGCGGATGCTGGCCGTCGAGATGGTCGCCTCCAACGAGGCCGCCTCCGGGTGGTCAGGGTCAATGTCGGCGGTCACGGCGACATCGTCAAAGTAACCGCGCACCGTCATCATCCCCAGGTGCTTGGCGGAGAATTCGACCTGGGTGTGGTACGGGTCGAGCTGCCAGTTGCCCATCACGGGACTCCTTGCCTCGCGTCGCCGGCCTGGAACGGCCTCCTGGCTTGACCCTAACTGACCGGTGGCTGTTTCTGGAGGCTATCCTCCATATATGTTTCGGGTAACGTAGCTGAGAGGCAGGATGGCCCGGACCGAGGTCCGGTCGACGCATGGGAGCAGCCATGACGATGAACGGCAAACTTGAGAAGGCGATCCTGGCCGGCGGCTGTTTCTGGGGCGTGCAGGACCTCATCCGCAAGCGTCCCGGCGTGATCTCGACGCGAGTGGGCTACACCGGCGGCGACGTCCCCAACGCGACCTACCGGAACCACGGCACCCACGCGGAAGCCATCGAGATCACCTTCGACCCGGAGCAGATCTCCTACCGGGACCTGCTCGAGTTCTTCTTCCAGATCCACGACCCGACAACGCGCAACCGGCAGGGCAACGACATCGGGACCAGCTACCGGTCGGCCATCTACTACACCAGCGAAGCGCAGAAGCAGACGGCCGAGGACACGATCGCCGATGTGAACGCCTCGGGTCTGTGGCCGGGCAAGGTCGTCACCGAGGTCGAGCCCGCCGGGCCGTTCTGGGAGGCCGAGCCCGAGCACCAGGACTACCTGGAAAAGTATCCACACGGCTACACCTGCCACTACGTCCGGCCGGGCTGGAAGCTGCCGCATCGCGCGGACCAGGCCGCCCGCTGACGACCGGGCACCCGTAGGCCGCAGCGGCGGTAGAACGGGTCCATGCCCGAGCTTCCCGAGGTTGAGACGGCCCGCAGGCTGATCGCTGACCATGCCCTGCACCGGGTCATCGTGGACGTCGACGATTCCGACAGCTACGTCGCCCGGCCGCATCCGCCCGGCGAGCTGCGGAGCGCGCTGACCGGGCGCAGCCTGACCGCCGTGCACCGGCGCGGCAAGACGATCTGGCTCGAGACCTCACCGGCCGGCACCACGGTCGCGCCCGGTCCGGAGCTCGGCATCCACCTGGGCATGAGCGGGCGCATCGTGGTCACGGATCCGGACGGCACCATGGCCGAGGGCGGCGATCCGTACCGCTACGGCACCGGGCCGGGCCGGGCCCGGTGGAGCCGCTTCACCCTCACGTTCGCGGACGGCGGCAGCCTTGTGCTCCGCGACCCGCGCCGGCTGGGGCGGGTCCGGCTCAACCCCGATATCGGCAGGCTCGGGCCGGATGCCACGCAGGTCACGCCGGCCCAGTTCCGCGCGCTGCTGACCAAGGGGACGATCGCCGTCAAGGCGCGGCTGCTCGACCAGTCCAAGATCGCTGGCATCGGCAACCTGCTGGCCGATGAGATTCTCTGGCAGGCGCGGGTGTCACCCCAGGAGCGGGTCGACCGCCTCTCCGCCGCTCAGGTCAATCGGGTCTACCGCGCGCTGCGGTCGGTCCTGGAGGCCGCCCTGGCCGGGGGCGGCGCGCACATCGGCGACATGATCGCCGCCCGCCACCCGGGCGGCACCTGCCCGCGGGACGGCGCCCCGATGGTGCACGGAACGGTCGGCGGGCGCTCCACCTGGTGGTGCTCGCGCGAGCAGAAGCCACGCCACCGCGGCTGAGCCGTGGGAGTTCAGCGGGCGGTGGCGGGGGGCGGCCCCGTGCTGTCGCGTACCACCAGGGTGGTGGCCAGCTCCACGTGATGCGCCTGGGCCGCGGTGTCCGCACCGTCAGCCCGGAGCATGCGGAACGCGGTCGCTGCCATGGCCGCCAGGGGCTGGCGGACCGTGGTCAGGGCCGGCGCCGCCCAGCCCGCGACCGGCAGGTCGTCGAAGCCGACGACGCTGACGTCGTCGGGCGCCCGCAGCCGGAACTCGCCGAGGGCCTGCAAGACGCCGAACGCCTGCGCGTCATTGCCGGCCACGATTCCGGTTGGCCGGTCAGCCAGGTCAAGCAGGTGCGTGGCTTGCTGCCGGCCCCCGTCCACCGAGAACACGTCGCGGCGGATGAGCCCTTCGTCCACCGGCAGGCCGGCTTCGAGCATGGCCGCGCGGTGACCGTCCAGCCGTGCCCGGCTCGACCACAGGTGCGGCGGCCCCCCGATGGCCGCGATGCGCCGGTGGCCGAGCTCGATGAGATGGCGGGTCGCGCTGAGGCCGCCTTGCCAGTTGGTGGTGCCGACCGACCTGATGTCCGCCCCGGGCTCTTCCGCCGGGTCGATGACCACGACCGGGATGCCCGCCGCGGCTAGCTGCCGCAGTTCGTCGCCGCGCGGCAGGTTCAGCACGCTGAGGGCACCGTGGGTGCCCCGGACCGTGGCCAGCTCCAGCCAGCGGTCGAACTCGCCAGCAGAACTGACCGGGGTGACGACAACGCTGTGCCCCTCATCTGAGGCGGCCTGGACCGTGCCGTGGATGAGTTCCACGGCCCAGGGGCTGCTGTGGAGTTTCGCCAGCGAGCCCTCACCTTCGCCGAGGAGCAGGTCGACCACGCCGAAGCCCAGCCGGGAACCAGGCTGGTACCCGCGCTGCCGCAGCAGCTGGCCGATCCGTTCCCGGGTGGCCGGCGAGACATCGGTCCGCCCGTTGAGCACCTTGGACACGGTTGACAGCGACACGCCGGCCTCGTCGGCGATGCTGGTCAGCGTGCTGGTGCTGGCATGCAAGGCGACTCGTGACGGCATGGCCGGCCCCGGCGCCGCGGCCTGCCTCGTCTTCCTGGGCACCTTTCGAAAGGTACCAGGCAGAAACTGCGTTGACACCGCCCTCCCTCGGTAAGCATACTGGCTGATGTCGCGATAATCTTTCGAAACTCTGCCGGGAGAAGGACTCCTTGGGAGGAGAAGTGGCGATGTACGTGTCGTACCAGGCCCTGCGCATCCTGGGCGGTGACAGCATGACCCCTGCCGAGCAGCGGCAAGCCGATGAGCAGCTGGGCCGGATCGTCGCGGCCCTGTCCCGGTCGCGGCGCCGCTTTCGAAAAGTAGGTCAGCCAAACTTGCCGCCAGGGGCGAGCGATTCGGTCCCTATGCTTTCGCAAAGCGCCCGAAAGGAATGCCCGGCGCACTACCGCCCGGCACCGGCCGGCGCACGGCGGTGACCGCGACGGCCGCCGTTCACATACCGGAGCGCCCGCCCTGGTCCACGCGGGCGGCGACGGCCTGCCCGATCGGAACGGCGCGGCGGATGACGGCCACCGCCGAGGGCGATTCCTCGATGACCACGCTGTGGCGAAGCGCGATTTCGGCCAGGACGGCGCCCGGCAGGCCAACCCGCAGGTAGGAGCGCGCACGCTGGACCGGACGCCCGCCGGCGTCCTGGAACGCCAGCAGCATCAGCTGCTCGGCCAGAAGCAGCCGCACTCCGGTGATGGTAACAGTGGCGCTCGTGGCGCTCGTGGCACTCCGCATGCGTGGCGCTCGGCATGCATGTTGCAGAACAGGTATTGTATTTAGGAATTTGCCACCAGAGCTGGGCGGTAAGCGTACGGTAGAGACCTCAAGGCACCCAAAAGGGGGGGTGGCCAGATGCGGCACATCTTGCGGAAGACGCGGCGGGTCGCTGTGGGAGGCGCCGCGTTAGCCGCCGCGTTAGCGGGTATGTCGGCCGGCGCCCCGGCGGCGTCGGCGGCCACGACCGAATCGGTTATCGTCACCGCGAGCGGCCTGCTGAGCCCGGTCACCGCGGTGCTGGAGCTGGGCGGCACCGTGGTGACGCAGTTCCAGATCATTGACGGGGTCGAGGCGCTGATCCCAGCCGCCATCGAGCCGCTGCTCGCGGCGCTGCCGGGCATCACCGTGACTCCCGACGTCTCGGTGAACGTGCAGTCCGTGCTGCCGGAGTCGACCGGGCCGCACACCCCGTCCGATGCGTTCTTGCAGCAGACCGGCGCGACGCAGCTGGCCGCAGACGGCGATACCGGCCAGGGAGTCACCGTGGCCGTGATGGACACCGGCATCGACGACATGCCCGACTTCGCTGGCCGGCTGATCGGCGGGGTGGACCTGACCGGCGGGAACGACCCGTACCAGGACAGTTACGGGCATGGCACGTTCGTGGCGGGCCTGATCGCCGGCGATGGGGCTTCATCGGACGGGCAGTACTCGGGAGAAGCGCCGGGCGCCAATCTGGTGTCGATCAAGGTAGCCGGGGCGAGCGGCCAGACCAACCTGGCCACCTTGATCCTGGGCCTGCAGTGGGCCGTCCTGAACAAGGCGATCTACAACATCCAGGTCCTCAACCTCTCGTTCGGCTACCACTCCAACCAGTCCACGGTGATCAACCCGCTGGACCAGGCGGTGCAGGTGGCCTGGGACTCGGGAATCACGGTGGTGGTCTCGGCCGGAAACGCCGGGCCGTTCAACGGCACCATCCTTTCCCCGGGCGACGATCCCCTGGTGATCACGGTGGGTGCCCTGGACGACCTGGCCCAGTCGTCGGTCGCCGACGACGAGATGACCAATTTCAGCAGCGTCGGGCCCACCTCACCGGACGGCTGGGTCAAGCCTGACCTGGTCACCTCGGGCCGGTCGGTGGTGAGCCTGGCCGCGCCGGGCTCGACCGTCTACAACGAATACCCGTCGGCCCGGGTCGGCCCGGCGAACTTCGTTGGCTCGGGTACCTCGTTCAGCGCGGCCATCACCAGCGGGGCGGCAGCGCTGGTGCTGGCCGATAACCCAGGACTGGACCCCGACCAGGTGAAGGCCCGCCTGCTCGGCACCACCAACCCCGGTCCGGTCGGCAATCCGTTCGTCGACGGCCACGGGGCGCTCAACGCGTACGCGGCGGCCACCTCCGGCCCGATGGACTTCAGCCAGTCGGCCCTCAGCCTGCTGCCCGTCCTGCCCGGCAGCACGGTCTCGCTGTCGCCCACCAGCAACCCCGACGACACCTGGAACCCGAACCTGTGGTCCGGGGTCTCGTGGAGCCAGACGCCATCCACGGGCTGGTCGTGGAACGGTTACGCGTGGAACGGCGGCGAATGGACCGGCTGGGCCTGGAATGACACCGCCTGGAACAGCTGGGCCTGGAACGGCGCAACCTGGAACGGCAGCGACTGGACCGGCTGGGCCTGGAACGATGCAGGCTGGGATGGCTCGGCCTGGGAAGGCACGGCCTGGTCCGGCGTCGCCTGGAACAGCTCGGCGTGGAGCTGACCCATGCCCGGCGCGGGTAGTCAAGCCAGGAAGTTGCCCCGGGCTACCTCGGCCGTGGTCGCGGCTTCGGTGGTGGGCGGCGCGCTTATCTTACTGGTCACCGTGTGGCGGCAATCGGCTCCGGGTCACGTCGACGAGAGCCAGTGGATCGTCGCCGCCGCGGTAGGCGCTCTGGCCCTGGGGAGCTGGGTGTGGCCGGTCGTGGTGTACCGGGGTGGCGAATCCGCGGCCTTCAGCATGGACGAGGTCTTCTTCGTGATCCTCGCTCTCCTGGTGCCGCCGCTGGTCACTCTGGGGACCTTCGCCCTGGCCACCGTCTTGGCTCAGGCGGTCCGCCGGCGCCCGCTGGTGAAGTCGGCGTTCAACGCCGGGCAGGTTCTGGTCGCGGCGGGCCTGGGACTGGCGGTGAGCCGCAGCCTGGCGGTTCCCTCGAACCCGCTGACCGCGGGCCAGATCACCGCCATCGTGCTCGGGGTCGGGGTGTACTTCGTCATCAACACGTTTCTCGTGGCCGGTGTGGTGGTCTCGATGGGCGCGACCTGGGGCGAGTTCACCAACGATCTGCCTATCCAGGTGACCCATGCTGGCGCGGGAGCACTGATTGGCGTGATCCTGGCCCTGGCCATCCAGGCTCATCTGTGGGCGCTGGCGCTGGCCATCCCGGGACTGATCGTGGAGCGCCGGCTCATCAGCGCCCGGTTTGCGGCGCAATATGACCACGCCCGGATGAAGGGCCTGTACGAGGTCACGCTGGAGGCCAACCGGGGGCTGCGGGAGCAGGCCGTGCTGGAGACGATCTTAAGCTCGGTTCGGCGGCTGCTGCGCAGCCCGGAGGCCACCCTGGCCGCTGACGGCCCGAACCCGGGCCAGCTGGCGGCGCCCATGACCGTGGCCGGCGCCCGGCAGTGGCTGGTGGCCTCGGGCCGGCGCCGGGACGAGCCGTTCGACGACGCCGACCGGGGCCTGCTGAGGGCCCTGGCCGCGGTGGGCAGCGCCGCGCTCAGCAATGCCGAGCTCTACCAGCAGGTCCACGCCGAGCGCGAGCGGCTCTCCTCGATCACCCTCAACATCGGGGAGGGCGTCTGCGCCATAGCCGCCGACGGCAAGCTGACCTTCGTGAACCGGGCCGCGACCGACATGATCGAGCTGCTGTCGCTCAGCATCACCTCCGGCAACGAGGTGACCAACGGCGCCCGCATGGCGCCCGACTTTCTGCTCATCCCGGCCCGCGAAGCCATGCGCACGGGCCGCACCATCCGTGAGGACGACGCCCGGTTCCGCAGCAAGGACGGCGGCGCCATCCCGGTCGCTTACACCGCCTCCGCGGTCATGAACGACGGCATAGCGTCCGGCGCGGTGATTGCCTTCCGCGACATCACCGAGCGCAAAGCCTTCGAAGACGAACTCCACCAGCACGCGTTCTACGACAGCCTCACCGGCCTGGCCAACCGCCGCCTGCTGGTGGAGCGCCTCGACCAGGCGCTGCGGCGGTCGGCCCTGGACCGCAAGACGCACGCGCTGATCTTCGTCGATGTGGACCGCTTCAAGAGCATCAACGACAGCCTTGGCCACGTGACCGGTGACGAGTTCCTGGTCGTTATCGCGGCCCGGATGAAGGCGGTGGTGCGCAGTCATGACTTGCTGGCCCGGTTCGGCGGCGACGAGTTCGTGGTGCTGCTCGAGGACGTGGCCGGAGCGGGTGTCGCGGTCGCCGCGGCCAGGCGCATCTGCGCCGCGGTCGAACAGACCATGGCGCTGTCCGACGGCCACGAGGTGGTGGCCAGCGTGTCGGCCGGGATCGCGCTGACCGAGCCGGGCAAATCAGCCGACGACGTGCTCCGCAACGCCGACGTGGCGATGTACGACGCCAAGGCCAAGGGCGGGGGCGGCATCTACCGGATGTTCGACCAGGCTTCCATGGGCAGCCGCTCATCCAAACGGCTCCAGATCGAGGCCGACCTGCGCAAAGGCCTCGAGCGGGACGAACTCGAGGTGCATTACCAGCCCTTCTACGACCTGGACGAGCAGCAGGTCGTGGGCGCCGAGGCACTGGTGCGGTGGCGCCACCCGACGGACGGGCTGCTCAGCCCCATGAGGTTCATCCCGATCGCCGAGGAGACCGGGCTGATCCAGCCGCTGGGCCGTTACGTTCTCGACCAAGCGTGCCGGCAAGTGTGCTCGATCCGGCAGCGGCTGGGCGTGGACCTGCCCATCAGCGTCAACCTCTCGCCCCGCCAGTTCCAGGAGAGCGGGCTCCTGACGCAGGTGGCGGCGGCCCTGGATGCATCCGGCCTGCCCTCGGAGCTGCTCATCTTCGAGATCACCGAGAGCATGGTCATGGAAGACCTGTGCGGCGCCCGCGAGGTCATGAAGCGCCTGTGCCGGCTGGGTGTGCGCCTGGCCATCGACGACTTCGGCACCGGCCACTCCTCACTGGCTTACCTGCGGCAGTTCCCGGTGCACGAGGTTAAGATCGACCGCACCTTCGTCCAGGGAGTGGCCGAGAGCTCGGTGGACCTGGCCATCGTCAGGGCCGTCATCGACCTGGCCAATGCCATGGGCATAGCTTCGGTGGCCGAGGGCGTGGAGACCAAGGACCAGCTGGCCGGGCTCAGGATGCTCGGCTGCCAGGTGGGGCAGGGCTTCTACTTCTCGCACCCGCTCCGCGCCGAAGAGTTCGATGCGCTGCTCACCCGTCAGTTCGCCCTGACCGCGACGGCTTCCACCTCAGCCAGCTGGTCCGCGTAGCCCGAACGGTCATCTGGTCCCCATTTTGTCAGCGTCCTCAACAGCCCGTCGCGTGCCAGAGAGTGTCGATCGGGAGGGCTCGAAGCCGGTCTCCGAAGGGGAGAGTCTGCTGCCCGGTGTAGAGCACGTATCCGGCCACGAGCCGGGTGCCCAGTCTGTGGGAGAGGTGGCGAAGACCGGCCAGATCCTCGCTGCGGACGGTGGCGCCGGCTTTCACTTCGATGGCCACCACCCGGCCGTCGGGAGTCTCCAGAACGGCATCCACCTCGACCCCGTCCTTGGTGCGGTAATGGTAGAGGCGGGCACGTTCGGAGGACCAGGTCAGCTGGCGGGCAAGCTCCATCACGACGAAGGTTTCGATCATTGGCCCCGCTGCCCCGTCCGGCTCGCCGAGCCGGGTGGCGTCCTGGCCGAGCAGGCCGCAGGCGATGCCGGTGTCGACAAAGGCCAGCTTGGGCGTACCGATGGCCCGGTGCGTCTGGCCTGCCGACCACGCGGGGACTTGCTTGATCAGGAAGACTGCCGTCAGCAGTTCGAGATACCGGTTCAGTGTGGTCCGCGGGACACCGGACTCTGCCGCGAGCGCCGCCGGGACGAGGAGGCCGCCCGAGTGCCCGGCGAGCAGGGCCAGCAGGCGGCGGAGATCACCGCGCCGCTCGATCGCCGCTAGCTCCTTGACGTCACGTTCGATGAGGTTGGTCAGGTAGGAGTCGAAGAAGGCCGCGCGGCGGCGTGGAGACCGGCGGACTGCTTCCGGATACTCTCCGCGAACAACCCGTTCGAGGTAGTCGCGTTTGCGCAGAGCTGACGTCCGGGACAAGGACGGGCCACGGGCGAACGCGGCATCGATGAAAGCGTCGGGGCAGCGATCGATCTCGCCTTGGGAGAACGGCCACAGTTCGACGATCTCCATGCGGCCTGGCAGTGCATCGGGGAGCTGGCGCAGCGCCAGCACCTGCGCCGATCCGGTTAGCAAGAACCGCCCTGGACGTGGGTCAATGTCCACCGCTACCTTGATCGAGCGAAAGAGCTCAGGGGCAAGCTGAACCTCATCAATCACGAGAAGCCCGTCGTGGTCGACAAAACCCGCAGGATCATCCCGGGCCGCGCGCAAGGTGGCCGGGTCGTCCAGCAGGCGTATCAGAACGTTCGGGCGGGACTGGGCCGCGAGCCGGGCCAGTGTGCTCTTGCCAGCCTGCCGGGCGCCGTTCAGCGTGACGACCCGGGTGTCGCTGAGTGCTTCGGCTACTAGCTGCTCAGCCTTCCGGGGTACCAGGGGCATGGTGTGATCCACGACAGCAGTATTACCCCGGCCGGGCAGTAACAGTGGTCATTTGGACGCACGATCTGTGGACGCATGGCCGCTAGTGTCGTGGACGTTTAGCCGCTACTTGGGTGGACGCTTAGCCGACAGAGCGGGCACTTGACGCATAGCATTGGGCTGGCCACGCGGCGGGCGCCAGGTGACCGATGCGGCGCTGAAGAACACCGCGGACCGGATGTCGGGAGCGCTGAAGGACTTCACCGAGGCCCTGGCCGCCTGCGACCAGGACTACCGGGTGGACTGGGAACCCGGCGCGGTCGTGGCCGTGCATGTGATCGACGACGAGGGCCGCAAGCCGGTCGCCGGGTTCGCCTCCCGGATCGCCGACCGCGCCGCCGATCAGGGCGTCCTGCTGGAGGACCGGGAGCGCAAGGTGCTGGAGGACGAGCTGCTGGCCGCGCTCGCCCAGCAGATCTTCGGCCGCGTGGTCGCGGCGCGGGACCTGGCCAGGGACATGAACTCCGACACCGGTCCAAGCCGATGTCCTCCGGGATCGCGGTGGGCATCCGCTGGGTGCAGTCCGACAAGATCACCGATCTGCAGCGGGCCGCGTCGCGGCTGCTGGAGCGCGACTCGCCCGGCCCGGAACGGATCGCCGAGCTGCGCGGCCTGCTCCGCGAGATGATCCGGGAGTACCGGGGCGGCCACCCGCGGGCCACCTACCGGGAGGCGCTGGCCAGCGTGCTCGACTACCGGTCCTGGCACGCGTTCGAGCTGCTGCTGATCCAGCCCGGCGAGCCGGAGGCGCGGCTGACCCGGGCGAAGCATTCGGCGATGTCCGGCGGCGAGAAGTCCGCCGCGATCCACTGCCGCTGTTCGCCGCGGCCAACGCGCTGTACTCCTCGGCCAAAGACCACTGCCCGCGGATGATCGCCCTCGACGAGGCGTTCGTGGGCATCGATGAGCGGTACAAGCCGGACCTGTTCGGGCTGGCGGTGAAATTCGACCTGGACCTGTTCATGACCGGCCACGACCTGTGGGTCACGACCGGCTGCTCACGGCCGCGCGCCGGTCGCTGGAGCGCACCGGCGGCGACATGACCGCGGCGGTCAGCCTCAGCCACCCCACCGACGCCGAGCGCAAGGCGATCATCGGCATCACCGGGCAGTACCGGGGCGCTCAGGCGACCCGGGTCACCGTCCGCCTCGCCGACCTGGAAAACGCGGTCCGCGAGACCACCGGACGCGACCTGCCCGGCTTGCGGGCTGAGCTGGGCGGGGCGCTGCGCGACCGCGACCGGGCGCGTCGTGTACGAGGAAAAGCGTGGCCGGCGATCTGCTCAACGACCTGTCGGCCAGCGGCCCCTGACGGGGCCGCTGGCCGAGCGTGGTCAGGCCGAGTGTTGTCAGGCCGGCAGGGTCACGTACCTGGGATCGAGGCCGGCACCCGCTCGGTGATGGGCGAGCCCAGCTTGGTGGCGCTCCCCTTGAGCGACGCGACGTTCGTCGCCGTGCTGGAGATGCCGTTGCTGTCCAGCTTGCCAGACTTCAGGCCGCTGCCCAGCCCCGGCAGGGACGCGGTGAGCTTGTCGATCGGCGCGACCAGCTTGCACAGCGTCTTGTCCGCCTCGGCGAACTTCTTGGCCGTCTTCAGCTGGTGCAGGGCGAACAGGGTGGCGGCACCGGCCTTGACCATGGTCTTGACCCGGCCCTTGGCACCCTTATTGAACTTCCCGGCCTTGAACGGCGTGTACACCCAATGGCGGAATGCCCCGATTCCCAGGCCCGCGTGGAGCAGGAACCGGGTCTTCGCCAATTTCTTCGTGCCCACCTTGGAGCAGGCAACGGCGGTGGTGCTGATGTGCGTGTGCGTTGTCGACGCGGCTGTATGGGTTTTGTTGCTGCTGCTGCAACCGACCAGTGCGACAACCAGCAGTACAGCCGCGATGAAACCGGATACTTTCCGCATCTATCTCCCCCGTGACCGCGTAATCCGCGGCTTTAGTCAGATAGCCCAGGCTGACCGGCTGACCGGGCAAAACCGCGGCCAGATAACCAGAGCCCGCCTGTCTTGTTCGTACCGAAAGCCGACGCCGTTCATGCCATTGGAACCCCGTTAAGCGCGGCCTGCGAACCGATTTACCCGGTGGTCTTATGAGCCAAACACCGGCGAACAGGCCGCGCTCAGCGGGGGGTCCGGGGTCGGGCGGCGCGCCGCCGGCGTTGCCTGAACGGCCCAAGACTTGTACGATTCGTTTTCTTGGATCGTTCGTGTTTACGAAGGTAGGGTTGGTCCCATGACCGCATCCCAGCCCCTGAGCACCGCCGAGGAACTGCGTGGTGCCGGCCTGCGGGTGACGGCCGCCCGCGTCGCGTTGCTCGAGACCGTCCGGGCCGGTGACCACCTCGGCGTCGAGGCGATCGCCGAGCGAGTGCGCGATCGGGTAGGCCACGTCTCCCTTCAAGCCGTGTACGACGCCCTTCACGCGCTCACCGCGGCCGGACTCGTACGCCGGATCGAGCCGGCCGGCAGCCCGGCCCGGTTCGAGGGACGCGTCGAGGACAACCACCACCACGTCGTGTGCCGGTCGTGCGGCGTCGTCGCCGACGTCGACTGCGCGGTCGGCGAGGCGCCCTGCCTGACCGCGTCCGACGACCACGGCTTCTCGGTCGACGAGGCCGAGGTCATCTACTGGGGCCTGTGCCCCGACTGCTCCACCGCTCCCGCCCCCAGTTCCTGGGCACTGTGATCCGTCTAGTTCGGAAGGATGTCAATGACCGAGAACCATGACCCAGTAGTCGTCGAAGGTGCCACCCCGGAGGGCGAGTGCCCGGTCCTGCCCGGCCGCACGCACCCCACCATGGGCGACGCCAACCGTGACTGGTGGCCGAACCGGCTCAATCTGAAGATCCTGGCCAAGAACCCCGCGGTCGCCGACCCGATGGGCGAGGAGTTCAACTACGCCGAGGCGTTCAAGACCCTCGACCTCGGCGCCGTCAAGCGGGACATCGCAGCGGTGCTGACCGACTCCAAGGACTGGTGGCCGGCTGACTTCGGCCACTACGGCCCGCTCATGATCCGGATGGCGTGGCACCTGGCGGGCACCTACCGGATCAGCGACGGCCGCGGCGGCGCCGGCACCGGCCAGCAGCGCTTCGCGCCGCTCAACAGCTGGCCGGACAACGTCAGCCTGGACAAGGCCCGCCG